>OJPZ01000173.1_pt1 | contig 40602 bp, 45 predicted proteins | sample 1598611 | NCBI WGS metagenome assembly OJPZ01 (sample SAMN03922494, study PRJEB24848) | human gut metagenome | isolation source: stool sample | host: Homo sapiens | place: Germany | collected 2011-11
CCGTCCAGCACGTCGGCTTCGCCTCTCCCGAGCTTCGCCATGGGAAGCGGCAACACCATTGAGAGCGTCCTCGGGCGCTTTTCCGGCCGCGGCGGCATCGAGGCCATAAAGTCCCCGGATAGCTGGAACGACACCGGGGACGCCGAGCTGGGACTGAAAGCCTGGAGCAATCAGCTGGATGGCTATGAAAAAAAGCTCACAGAGCTGAGCGGCAGCATAGCCAATACTGAAAATCGGCTCAAGAATCTCCAGACTACTGTGAAAACCGCGGAGGATGCAGCCGCCTATGACGAGCTCTATGCCGGCTATGAAAAAATGATAGCCGACTACAACGGCGTTGTGAACGACATCAACCGCGTGCAGGACAAGTACAGCGCGGGGGTCGAGCGGTATCGGGATATCCTCAGCGGGGGCATGGAGAGAGCTGACGCGGCCGCGGCGGAGGCCAAGAGACTCGAGGATGAGAACAGCCGCCTGCAGCAGCAGGCCAACCTCATCCGTATCTACGAGATGAGCGGGACGAGCTCCAGCTCGGCGGCTGCGCCTATCGAGGCCCAAATCGAGCAGAATGCCCAGCGTATAAAAGAGCTCCAGGCCGAGGAGAGCCAGAACAAAATGCAGTATTACAGTTCTCTGGCTCTCATGGAGGACTATGCTGGCCTCTCGAGCCCCACAACTGTGACTGGGGACTCGCGATACGAGTATATAAACGACATCGACAATGCCCGATACAGAAACGAGCACACAACAGACCCAAGCGGCGCGCCAGTAGCACTCAGGAGATATCAGTACCTCACTGAGGATGAGATAAAAATATATAACTATCTCTACGCCTCCCAAGGCAAAGACGCCGCTGATCGCTTCCTTGAAGATATGGGCCCCGCACTGACCGAACGGCAAGGCGCGGCTCAATATGAGGAGCTGGGCGCGTTGGGGAAGGCGCTCTACTGGATACCCGCCGGCCTGGATCAGTTCGGCAGCGGCATACGGCAACTATTCCAGCGTGAGGCCGTGCCAGTATCGTCGACGCAGATTACCTCACAACTCATACAGCAGGAAGCACAGGAGAAGAGCCCGGTGCTCGGGACACTCTATACCTTGGGCACGACACTCTCGAACATGGCTCCGAGCATTCTTGCCAGCGCGCTCGGCAGCTGGGCACTCGGAGCGGCGGGGCTGTCGGCAGGAACGGCTGCAGCCGTGGGCAGGGCCACGGGCGCCGCAACACTTGGCGCTTCCGCCGGAGGCAACGCCTTTACGCAGAAGCTGAACGAGGGCTACAGCTCCGAGGCGGCGCAGAACTATGCGACGCTCGTCGGCGCGAGCGAGGGCGCGCTTCAGTATCTTCTTGGCGGCATCGGCGCACTGAGCAAGAGCGGCACGGGCCGCATTGCTGCCAAAATAGCGGGACTGGACAACGCACTGGGCCGTGTGGCGCGCACGGTGAGCGGCAGCACGGCCGCACGGCTGCTGGGCAGCATGATATCCGAGGGCACTGAGGAGGGCCTGCAGGAGCTGCTGGAGCCCGCCTTTGCGGCCATAATCTTCGACGAGGAGTATGAGGCGAACTTCGAGGATGCGGCGTATGCGTTCATCCTAGGCGCGCTGAGCGCTGGAATAATAGAGGGCCCGGCGGCCATTGCTTACGCGCGGCGGCCGGCGGGCTTTTCCTTCCGGGATATGGACGGATATGCCGATAATGGTGTAGACTATTTTGAAGGTGCGAACACGCTCGAGGAGGTCGAGGCACGGTATCGTGAACTCGCGCGGCAGTATCACCCGGACGTGGGCGGCGACACGGATATCATGGCTGAGATAAACCGTCAGCGAACGATGGCGCGCGCGTTCTTCCGCGGGCGAGCCGAGGCGGCTGCGGAAAACGATACGGCAGACACGACGCCGGAGGCAGCCGCGAACACGGAGCGCGCAGACGGCGTGATCCGCCGCTTGACGGCGGGCCGGACCACGGAGGAGACCGCGCCCGAAACAGCTGGAGCCCAGATAGAGGACCAGACCTATGCGGAGGCTGGCGGTATCGTTTTGCCGACGGCTGATTCCGCCGGCGACTTCTCACCGCGCGTTGAGGTCGGGGAAACGGTAGCGCCAACCTTGGAAGCGCCGCGCGCGGCGGTGCCTGAAACAAACGCCGCGGGGAATATCGTTCTCCCCACGGCGGACGAAATAATGAATGGAGGCATATTGAATGGACAGCAGGAAGGACGGCGGCCGGCGGCTCTTGGTGGAGACGGAGGACGGAACGCTGATATCAGTGCCGGAGGACAAGCTGGACGACTGGGAGGCAGCGCAGAAGTCAGAACCGCGCCCGCTGAACAAGGCAGAGCAGCGCTTGCGCGACAGAATAGTGCAAGAGATCTACGGCTCCAGGAAGTAAGCTCCGCCGAGCTCGGCATTCCCGAGGGTACAGATACGCGAAATGTGCGAGTTCTTCCGGAAACGGACTGGGATGACGTGCTCATCAGCACCGCCGAACAGGTGAGGGGCGCCACTGGCAGGGACGTGCAGTATGTTCTCGGCAGCATCGAGGTGCGGACAGCGGACGGCAACACGCGCCGGGTGCGTGGCGTTTGGCAGCCGAGCGGCGATATCATCATCCAGGCGGACAACCTGCGCGTCAGCCCTCAGCAGATAGCAGACCATGAGATCTATCACGATCTGGCCGCGCAGGACACGGGGCTGGACTACACCGTGGAGGAACGCATACGCGAGCAATTCGGCGAGGAGGAATTTGCCCGCGTGGTGGAGACGTATATCCAGAAGATGCACGGCATAGTAGACCTGCCTGCCAATGCAAGTGAGAGTGAGTTCGAGGCGGCGCTTGCTCGCATAAAGCAGGAGATATTTGCCGACGCCTATGCGGGCATCAACGCCTTCGGAGCGCACGCGGAACGGTTTGCGGACCCGACGCGCGAGACGGTAAAGGAGCGCACTGGTATCCGCAGTCGAGAGAATGACGACGCTACCCGCGACCGCACCGGGCCGCCTGCGGAGCGGTACAGTTATGCGGGCACCAACGCCGCAAACGCGGATCTCGAGGCGCTGGAAGTGGCAAAGGGCATGGCGGAGCAGAACGTCTCGGCTGAGACGATACGGCAGGCCACGGGCTGGTTCCAGGGCGCGGACGGGAAATGGCGGTTCGAGATCGACGACTCCGGGATGCGGTACTCCGCGCGGGGCGACCTGAATTACGGCGACCCGGACTATTGGCGATACCGCGAGCTTCTCGACAAGCTCGAGCGGGAGATGCTCGGCACAGGCTCGGAGGCCGTCACGGAAGCTGAGCGGGCCGAGTATGAGGAGCTCGCGCCGCGATACCGCGACTTCTATCGGCAGCCGGGCGTGCGCGGAGACGGCTCTGCCACAGCTACACGGCTCTCGGATTACATCCAGCACGACGAGCTGTTCGAGCAATACCCTCAGCTCAGAGATGCGAGGCTTGTGTTTGACGAGCTTGAAAACGGAGAGCGCGGCTTTTATGACGGGACTACCATCACCCTTAACGAAAAATTACGGCATGCACCAGAGAACACTATCATCCATGAAGCGCAGCATGCCATACAAAAGTATGAAGGATTTACAAAAGGAGCAACTCCTGACAGATGGGAGGCTTTGCGTAACAGAATAAGCAGGGATATAGCTGCCGTTCAGCACAACCTAGATCTTTGGCTAAACGATATCGGATACAATGATTTCATCAGAGACTCGATGCGGCGCGTAGCTGCTGGCGATATATCATTAGATGAACATTGGCAAGCAGTAAACGACTTTAAACAAAACTCCATATATGCGGAGGAAATCGCCAAAAACGAATCTCAATTAGCGTCGCTCAGGGAACAGCTCGATAATATATCTTCCCTTGGAAACGGGAATTGGGCCAGCGCACTTGAAATGTACAATAATACAGCTGGAGAAATTGAAGCCCGTGATGCAGCTGCGAGACGAAAATATAGCAAAGAGCAAAGACGCCTGACCCCGCCCGACCTCGGTAACGAGAAAACTGTCTTTGCCGAAACGCTTGGAAATGCAGAACGAGAGTATGATGGCGGCGAAATTTCCCCGACAAAATCTAAATTCTCGTTGAGCGAACCAGTTGAGCGTGTGGCAGACCTTGTAGCGGTGCATAATCTCGAGCCATATAACCTTGAACGTGCGCTTGACCTTGGTGCCTTCCCTATGCCTTCCATCGCAATTATTAGAGGAAATGCTGGCCATGATGCGTTTGGGGATATCTCCGTTGTGTTTGGCGCGGAGACCATAGACCCGGCATCAGATAGCCGCAACCGAGTGTATAGCCGCGACGCATGGACGCCTACTTTCCCCAAAAGAGACACGACAGGCATGTCGCCGGAAGATATTTTGACGCTCATGGAAAGACAACCAGAACGCGTTGATTCTATCGGCAGCCCAGGCTGGCGACTGTATATGTCGTCGATCGAAAGCTATGGCAGCTTGGACGATATAAGAGCTGATGAATCTCGTATTGACGGCGCCACTAGAAACTCTTCAGTAAACTTTCGGCGCATCGAAGAAGACCTGAAGCGCACTGCTCAACGACTCGCCACTCCCGAAAATACTCGAAACACATTCACATTTAAAATTGACGATCTCGATCTTTTAAACTTCAGCAAGCTGGACAACGTTGCTTATGATTTAGCTACAGCGAAATATAATAAAGCTGAAGAACGCAGGCTATTTGATGTTGAATTGCCAGACATATGGGCAGACGCCGTAGATGACGCACGTGATGTCTACGAGATAGAAGCACAGAAGTTTATCAACATATTGGCCATGACTCCCAAATACATGAGAACGGTTGACAATGTGCTTGCTCAAGAAGAGGCAATCTATCTTGAACTCTCACCGGAAGAAGCTGAAAGAGCTATTGAAGCTGTGAATGAGGTCGAGGATAGCGTATGGAATGAAAGCTCGAAGGAAACGGTCGATGAACAGTTCCTCGACTGGGCCGAAAATGTGATCATAACAGCTGCTAAAGGCCCACACACCCTGGACGCTGTGAAAACAGCACTTGAGGAAGGAGGACTCAAATTTTCGGAAAACAGCGCAAAAGCTGTGCTGAATTTAATCAATGAAACTGCTTCGATAGCTACAAGGTATTTTGAAGCGAAGCCACATCGCGTCGTAAACTTCGATGAGATACGCGGTATCGTCGTTCCTGATAACACAGACAGTAAGCTCCTCCAGCGGCTCTCAGAGAAAAACATCCCAATTCTTGAGTATCGGGCCGAAGATGAGGCGGACCGCGCACGTGTTATTAACAGCATTGAAGGTGCCCGCTTTTCAACAGATGAGGATGATGATCAGCCTGTTGAACAGGCAATTTCCTCGGCCAAAACATCTCTTCGACAGGTTCCGGCGCTATTCAAGGATAAAAACGTTCAGTTTGGCGACGTGAATATCGACATAGGCGGCGGGAAATATGACCTTGCAACAGAATTCCTCGCTGAGAGAGGCACGCAAAACCTTGTGTTTGATCCCTACAACAGAGGCGAGACCACAAACCGTGCTACTCTTGATTTTCTCCGCGACGGCAGCCGAGCAGACACGGCCACAAACGCCAATGTCCTGAACGTCATAGCTGAAGCACCGGCGAGGGCAAACGTCATCCTCGAAATGGCGAAAGCAATTAAACCCGATGGCAAAGCGTATTTCATGGTATATGAGGGAGACGGCTCCGGTGTTGGGCGTGAGACGTCCGCGGGCTGGCAGAATAACCGCAAGACTGCTGACTACATGGAAGAGATCAAGCGATATTTCGACTCTGTAGAGCGCCGCGGCAAACTCATCATTGCCAGCAACCCCAAAGCAGACCTGCCAAAAGCACTATGGGAGGTGCAGCCGGGAGATGCTGTGCGATATTCGGCTGCAGACGACGAGCCGCGGCCGGTAATCGCCAAACAGGACCTGCGCCGCAGGCTGCTTGATACCTTCTCGGTGCCGCCCGGTTCCAGGGCGGAGCTGGGACGTATTATCGAGGGCTTTGCGGATAAGATGATACGGAGCGGCAGATACACAGAGCAGGACCGCAGCGCGCTCTTTGACAAGCTCTATGATGCCGGCGCGATGACCCTGACGGCGGACCCGTATTATTCTGATGCCAGGGGCGCACTGGTGAAGCGGCGCATGTATGTGAGCGATGCCCTAAAGGCCGAATTCGGCAATGACTGGAACGACTTCCGCAAGAGAGCGTTTGCAGCGGGCATATATCTCACAAACAACCCGAGCGACATGGCCCCGGATATGTGGCAGGCGGAACTTGGCGAGACGCTGCCAGGCCTGTTTGACAGCGACAACCTCGATATGAGGAGCTTCATGGAGCGCGTTGTGCAGGTGGCGGAGGAAGGCCGGGACGAGCAGGTGAGCCTCGCAGAATACACACAGATGCTGGCCGGCGAAAACTATGTGAGCGAGGATGAGGTCCTGCAGGACCTTGAACAGCGTGTGGACTGGGAGCTCAGGAGCTTCGCGGAAAAAGCTGATCTCGAGGTGCGCCTGCGCGGCCGCGGCGCCGACGGCATAACCAACACGGAGCGCAAACGCATAATTCAGGAAGAGCGCGCGAACTACTGGCAGCTGCACAAGCAGTATCAGGAGGAGACCCGGCAGCGCATAGCCGAAGAGCGCGGCAAGCGGCACGCCAGCGAGCGAGAGGCCCGCGAGAAGATAAACAACATCATCCGCGAGGAGCGGGAGAAGTATTGGCAGAAGCGCCGGGATTATCAGCAGCGGGCGGACGAGCGTGTGCGCCAGGAGCGGGAGCGGCGCTGGGCGGTCCAGGCCGAGACCCGACGGCGCATAGATGATGTGGAGCAGGGCGAACGGCGCACGTACTACGAGCGCCTCGAGCGGTACAAAGAAGCCAGGCGCGCCACGGATGCCCGCGAACGGGAGCGCCGGAAGGCCATGTCCGAGCGGCGCCGTGAGACGGCGGAACTCAGGAGCCTCCAGCAGCGCACGCTCAAGCAGATTCAGTGGCTCGCAAAGAACCAGTACCGAGCCCCGGCGGAGCTGCGGCAGCAGTGGGACGAGGTGCTTGGCGATCTGGACATCTTTGCGGTCAGCGCTGCAAACGAGATGAACTACTCCAAGAAGTACGATGCCACATGGCGTGACCTCGCTGAGATGTACAAGAAGGCGAGGGACTCTGACCCGAACTTCCTGCCCTCGCAGGAGCTCGAGCGCATTGTAGCCCGTCTCGACAACGAAAAAATCGGCAACCTTGATATCGGCGCGCTACAGGATCTGTACAAAGCTGCTGTGGGATTGAGGACGGAATTCTATAACCGCAACCACGTTATCGGCGACGAGGAAGGGAGACTGTTTGCGGAGCTCTACGCAGACTCCAAAGCGGAAATCACAGAGGCCCCCGGCGGGTACACCGGGAACCCCGCGGACAAGGTATTTAACATCGAACAGCTTACGCCGATGAACTACCTCGAGCGGATGGCAGGGTGGAACCCGGACAGCGCGTGGTACTCCATGGCAAAACAGCTGGAGAAGGGCGAACGTGATGAGCGGGCATATATCGTCCAGGCCAACAAGCTGCTCTCGGACTGGCTGCGGGATAATGAGGACTGGGTCATGCAATCCGATGGTCAGGGAAAGAATGCTGTGTGGTATGAGGTCGAAGTGCCTGAGCTGCTTGAGCTTGGCATGGGGGATAAGCCTGTGTTTGGCGACAGCGTAAAGGTGTACATGACACCGTCCATGAAGGTCCACCTGTACCTTGAAAGCAAAAACTACGACAACCTGCGGCACATGGTAGGGGGACGCACATTCCCGGACAAGGAGCTGTACAGCGACGGGAAACGGCAGGAGGCTTTTGCGCAGGGCAAGACGATAAGGCTAGCTCCTGAAACGGTGAAAAAGCTGGTGTCAGACCTGACGCCCGAGGAGCAAGAGCTTGCTGCCTTGCTGGAACGCTACTACAACCAGTTTGCGGCGGAGCGGATAAACAAGGTCTCCAATGCCCTCTATGGCTACGACCGGGCTGTGACCAAAAATTACGCGCCTATCTATACCAACAGCAACTACAATCAGAAGGAAATAGGCAAGTTCGACCAAACTGCCGAGGGCGTGGGGAACCTCAAGCAGCGCATACGAGGGGCTAAAAACCCGAGCTACAACCTGTCCGCCTACGATGCATTCGAGCGGCACGTTGACCAGACTGCCCGCTTTGTCGGCATGGCTATTCCGGCGCGCAACTGGAAGACCCTGCTCAACTGGAGAGAGCGAAACGACAGCATGAGCGACGTTATCACGCACAAGTGGGGCAACGAGTCGCTGAAGTACATAACCGACCTCCTGACGGATTTGCAGGGCGGCTCGCCGCGGAAGGCACAATTCCAAATATCCAGCTTTGCGGACAAACTCTGGTCGAACTATATCTCCGCAGTGTTCGGCGCGAACCCGAGCATAGTGCTCAAGCAGCTGGGCAGCATACCTCTCGGTGGAGCGTATCTCGGCATGAACAACGTGCCGAGCCCGGGGCAGATCGCCAACATAGACCGCGAGCTCATAAGCCGGTATACATCCGAGCTGGATTGGCGACTCATGGGCTATGCCACGCCCGAAACAAAACAGCTTAAAGATCACCCGAACTGGACACAGCGCAACAGCTTTTTCCGCAATGTGTTTGGCGGCGGGGCCATAACAGGTATGGACGGCTGGGCCGCAAGCACGCTATGGCCGTGGGCTGAAAACAAGGTGCGTCGCGAGCAGCCTGAGCTTGAGGTCGGAACGCAGGAACAGATAGATGCCGGCCAGAGCCCATTCTATAAAGCGGTGGCCGCGGAATTTGACAATGCCGTCAACCGAAGCCAAAGCATGTCCGACACTCTGCACAATGCGCGCATACGCAAGTCGGACAATGCGGTACTGCGCACGTTGACCATGTTCAAGAGCGATGCCGCGCAGACCTACAATGCCTTCCGACAGACCATAGGCGAGGCGCAGTATTACAAGCGAAAAGGAGCGGACAGCAAGACTCAGCGAGTAGCCAGGGCTGCAACGGGCGCCGCGTTCCTCGCGTGGATCATCAATGCCGCGTGGACGGCCGGGGTCAACTTCCTTGTCAATCTGGCAAAAAAGAAAGGAGCGAACTACCGCGACGACGAAGATGAACTCACGGCTCATAGCGTCCTCGGTAATATGGCATCTGACATGCTCAATGGTATGAGCGGTGTCGTGATCCTGGGCGAAGAGTTGACAGGGGCTATCGGAAGCGCGATTACAGGCGAGCGCTGGTACGGCCTCGATACACCTGGTATAGAGCAGCTCAATGATACCTTAGAAAGCCTTATCAATAGCGGGAATAGCATAAAACGCCTTTTGGGCGACGCCATCAACATCGGCCAGCAAGGCGGCGACGTGCTTGCCTATTTGAATGAGCACCGCGCTGACTTGGCTGGTGGCATAAAAGAGGTGGCGGCAACGGCCGTAACATATTTCCCCGGCCTCCCGGTGAACAACGTCGAGGCATACCTCGCGGGCCTCCTGAGCTGGACTATCCCTTCGCTTAGTACGTCGTATGAGGATCTGTTTGAGACGCCTGATAAAGCAAGCCTGAGTGGTCTGGAGGGCGACGCGCTTGTAACGCGCGTCGAGAACATACTGGCAAGCCGGCTCGAAGATGTGTCCGAGCCCGCAGCACAGACAGTGGCCACGCTCTATGCAGCTGGGTACACCGAGGCGCTGCCGTCAGGCATACCGAAGCAGGTAACTGTAACGGACAAAAAGACAGACACTAGCGAAACCGTTGAGCTCGATGCCTATCAACAGCAATTCTTTGGGCAGGTATGGACTGAGACTGTCGGCCGCGCTGTTAATGAGCTTATCCTTATGCCTGAGTTTGAGACCGCGAGCCCCGAGGACCAGGCAAAAATGCTGAGCCAAATATATCGCTTTGCCAATGAGACTGCCAAGGCGGAAACCGTTGAAAAATACAGCCCACCGTCAACCATGGCAGAAGCGGCGGAGGATATAGCAAGCGGGCGAACACTGGCCGAATGGGCTGCTTACGACGTACTCTCAGACGATGTATCCGGCACTTTCGGGAAGCTGACGGACGAGGGACTTGATTACGAGCAAGCGCTTGACGTGGCGGAAACCCTAGACGACCTGGGCGATGATGCGACGTCCGTTGAACGGTATCTTGCAGTTGCCCGTATGCCCCTGCCGGAGGATGAGAAAGAACTCGCCCTGCGCGGAGTGATGACCGACAGCGCATACGCGAAATACGAAACAGCTCGAAGCGCAGGCATTGATACTCTCGATTATTGCGAATTCCTCGACCGGATATCAGATATATCGGGCGATGGACGGCAGGAGCGTGTTTGGGCTCTGATAGACTCCATGCGGCTTACCAACAGGCAAAAAGACGTGCTGCACTTGGCCGCAGGGTACAAGGACAGCACTCTCAGCAAAACACCATGGCATAACTAGATTATAAAACGGTCAGTCTTTTTCATAAGACTGACCGTTTTATAAATATAGCAGTTAAAAATCGCGGAGCTGGAGCTCCAGGGTGAAGTCGCGGGGTTTGGTTTTCTTCTCTTTGGTGTAGGTTACTTCCACGCCGAGTGCTTTTAGGGCACTGTTCTTGTCGGCGGGAGACATGGTGGGGTAGAGCTGGACCAGATTCTCCAATGCGGCGGCGGCTTTGCGCGGGTCGATGCGGCGGCGCTCGTCTATCTGGCGCTCGAGGCCTGCCCGCTTGCTTGCAAGCTCGGCAAGCTCTTTTTCTGCGGCGTCGAGCCTTGAGCGAAACGTAGAGCGGTCATAGGTGCCGTCCTCGAGAAATTCATACAGACGCGGGATGCGGGCCTGTACGCGCTCCTGCTCGCGCTGCGCGGCTGCAAGGGCGGCTTCCAGCGCGTCAACATTTGGCGAGGCGCCCGAGTCTATGAGAAGTCGGAGCCGGGCAAGCTCGTCATACAGCAGCTCGACCATGCGCTCCTCCACATACTCGAACTTCGCACCGGCGGTACAGCCCTTTGTGGTGCACAGCAGATACGGCTCGCCGCTGCTGCTGCCCATGCGCTGCATATTGTTCCCGCACTTCGCGCAGCGGATAATGCCGGCAAAGGGGTTAGCACGCTGGCCGGTGTTGCTGGGCGGTATGTATCGCTGCTTCCTGCGCTCTTGAGCTTCCAGCCAGGTGTCCCATGGGATGATCGCTTCGTGCACGCCGTCCACCATCAGCCACTCGCCCTCCGGAGTGTAAACGACGTGGTGCTTGTCTTTGCCGTGAGCTCCGGGGCGATAGTGCTTCACGCGATTCCAGGCGACCTTCCCGGCGAAGGTGGGATTGCGCAGTACGTGCCGCACTGTGTTCCGGTTCCACTCGGCGCCGCGTCGAGGGGTACTCCCCATGGCGTTGAGCTCCTGCGCTATGGTCTGCGCGCCGATACCGGCGAGGTAACGCTCATAGATATAGCGCACGAAACGCGCTTCCTCGGGAATGACCTCCAGCGATGGCAGCTTGCCGATGCGGCAGCGGCGGTAGCCGTAGGGCGCGTTGGCCGTATAGCCGCCGGCCTCTATGGTCTGCATCAGGCCGCGGCGCATGCGCTTGCGGATGGCACGCCACTCGGCCCGCGCGAAAAACGCCTTGAACTCCGTCATCTCGATATCGACATCGTTCGTTAGATCGTAGGTCTTTTCGGGCGTTATTATCAGCGTACCGGACTCTCGGAAGGCGTCCAGGATGGTGCCCTGGTCGGCCATGCCGCCGCGCCCGAGGCGGTCGATATCCATGCACAGCACGGCCTCAACTTCGCCGGCACGGATGCGCTCGAGCAGCTTGAGCATTTCCGGGCGCGCATAGAGCTTTTCACCGGACGCCACTTCCTCATACACGCCGTCCACAGGCAGCCCGAGCCGGTCGGCCAGCTCCTCCAGCGCGGCACGGTGCTTCGCCAGCACCTCCTCCGTGCTCTGCCCTTCCTCCGCACGGCTCTTGCGGAGATACATGAAATTCAACATTGTGTCACCTTCAATCCCATGCGGCCCATATTATTGGATCGCAGTCAGGGCAGGGGCGCATTCCTTGCTGGCTTGCAGACGAAAGGTATATTTCAACTGAAACACTCCCAATACGTTCACAGCCTTCGCGGTGGTAGAACTCGCTGCCGGGCTCTGTCCAGACCTTCGGGTCGCCAAAGATGCTTGCGGCTCTTAGCCGCCAGTCCGTTGCATTTTCGGGCATAGTCGCGTTGAACAGGTCGTAGTATAGCTCCTGCCATTCGCGGCCTATTACAGCGTTGTGGATGATTTCGCGGTTCAACCTTTCTACCTCCACTGATGTGGGGGCGCATGACAGCTCATTTTGAAGGAGCTCGGCCTCTTCCTCCGCGGTCTCAACTTGCGCTTCAAGCTCGCTTATCTTATCGGCGGCTGCACTTGCCTCGCGGCCCGAGGCTTGCCACTGATAAATATTACCCGCGCAGCTTGCCAAAAGAAGAACTACAAGAATAAATAGGGCGGCTTTTTTCATTCGGAATTCTTGCACAGTTTCAAAACCTCCTGCCTTGCAGCTGCTGATGGATGAAACAAAGCCTCATCGAAATTGTACGTCATTAAAGAATCGGCATACCATTCATCGTATGTCTGATTTGTATGCCAGTTGCGCCATGCTATAGAGCGCCATTCAGCTTCTCTTAAATCTTCTGGTAATGTTTCAATCGCAGCGATTGTGGCTGCAGCTTTGGCGGCCTCATTATATTTCTGCCACCAACACTTATTTATCGAGCTTTCCAAGGCCTGCAACGCACCATACACTGGGAAAGCCAGACCGTAGCAAAGAAAAACAAAAGCCTTCATCAACTTCCCGGCGTGTTCATGGTGCTGCTTAAGATAGAAATCAAGAAAACGCCCTATGGTGCATAGTATAAAGGCAGCACCCAGGTATCCCAATGTATACATAGCGCACCTCCGATATACTTTGGCGCGGCTACAAGCCGCGCTTTTTTCTATATTTGCCGATATCAATTATCCGGCATTCGCCGGGGCGGATACCTGGGGGGTTGCATATTTCTGGAGGATGAGGTTTACCGCCTGGCGGTCGGCTTCACCTGCTCGACGGTATAGCTCAATCAAAGCAAACTCTTCATCTGAGAGATCGTGCTTTTTTGATACTGGGGCTGAGTACGAAAAGCCAAGTGCCTCAAGTATATTTGTTATGCCATATATGTCGCAAAGCGCCACAAACGTGTTAAGTTTCGGCTTGCCTACTTTGTTCTCATAGCCGTAAAGGGCCTTAGTAGATATGCTTATGCCGCGCTCATGCAGTTTTTCCGCAACCTGTTCAACGGAATAGCCATTGCGTTTGCGATTGTTTCGCAGCAAGTAGGCAATATCATCTTTGCTGATAAGCGCTGTAAAGTCATCGGGTGCAGACCAGTCGGGATCTTCTACCCAGCCCATTAAATATCCAACACTGGTATTAAGCACATAGGCAATAGGCTCCAGCTGCTCTGAAGGGACTTTTTCAATATCGCCTTTTTCATACCTAAATATAGTTGAGCGCGATACTCCCAACGCCTCAGCTACCTTGTCCGCAGATATGCCCAAACTTTTGCGCCGGGCCTTCATGCGTTCACCAACTGTCATGAAAATCACCTCGTGTGTCTAAAATAACACAGCGTATGCAAAAATGCAACAAGAAAAAATCGCAAAAATGCTATTTCGTGTTGACAGACTGTGCCGACTGTGGTATTTTAAAGACATGAGTAGCGATAATGCGACATAAGGAGGCAACTTTAATGCATATCAATATCCAGAAACTGAAAGGTAAAATGGCCGAGGAGAATATCAGCGCCAATGAGCTTTCCAGTGCCATCGGCGTTGATAAAACAACATTTTATAGGAAACTTCGCGAAGGCGGAGGGAAGTTCACGGTCGAGCAAATACAAGGAATCGCTGCCAAACTCTCCATGACTCCAAACGAGGCCTTAAATATTTTTTTGGGCCAATAGTCGCAAAAACGCGACATAATGCAGCCACATGCTGACGGCATGCTGCGCGACATCAGTTACATAGGCTTGAAGGTGGAGGTGAGGGCTGTGGCGGAGCCTGTTTATCCGATAATCACGAAAGAGGACACCGAGGACGGGTACATATTGCGGTACGACTATGGCCCAAAGCAGGGCGTCACGACCTGTATCGTACACCGGCGGCCGACGACGGAGGAGGAACGCTCGCGCATGCGCAGCGGTATCAACAGGATAATACGCCCGTACGGCTACGTGCTGGCGGACTGAGAGGGTCACAAACATGGTTATGTCCGAAAGCGAAATCGTCCGAGAGTACCGGACGGCGAAGAACAAGTCCAAGCAAATCGAGGTACTGGCGGAGCTGAATGCGGTAAAGGCGGACTGGATAAAGGATATCCTCCTGCGCAATCCGGAGAGCGGATATGTGAAGTCGGGGCCAAAGCCCAAGCAGAAGGCGGCGGCGGAGTCGGAAGCGGTGCGGGAGGTCAACGCGCTGGCACCGGAAGCGCCGGGCCGGGCGGACAGGGACCGCGGAGGGGCGGCGCTGCTGCTCATGGAGCTGGCGGCTATGCTGGAGCGCTGTGAGAGCCTTGAATGCCTGGAGCAGCTGCAGCTCGCGGCAACACTGAGCGGCGGCAAGGTGATGATAGTGGACATCCACTAAGGGGACGCGCTCGCATGAATAACACAAAAGAAAGGCGGCGGGGAGAGATGAGAAATTGGAGGGGGAAGGCCGTGTTGGCCGGGTACATAGCGCTGTGCGCGCTGCTCATCATCCTCGCCGCCATCATATCGCTGCGCCTGAGTGCGCAGGAGGCGCGGGCGGCAAGTGAGCTGCCCGCGCCTGTTTACAGCTCCGCCGCCTTGGCGGCGCATCTGGCGGTAGCGCCGGACGTGGCGGCACATGAGCCGCAGATACCTGAACCGCCCGCAGAGCCTGAACCGGAGCCGCGGTATGAGGAAATCACAGCGGAGGAGCGGGAGCTGCTCGCCCGCGTGGTGTATGCCGAGGCAAACACGGAAACGCTTGAGGGGCAGATCGCGGTGGCCCAGGTGGTGCTCAACCGCGTGCGCTCCGAGAGCTTCCCGGACACGGTGAGCGAGGTCATATACCAGGAACGGCAGTTTTCAACTGCGCCCATCCTTGGGAGCGTGGTGCCGAATGAGGCCAACTATGAGGCCGTAGACGCGGCGTTTGAGACTGAGATCGTGCCGTATGAGGTGCTGTACTTCTCCCGCGGCGCTGAGAATGACCGGGTGTGGGGGCAGATCGGCGCGCATGTGTTCTGCTATGGATATGTGTGGTGAGCGGCTGGGCCGCTTGCGAATATGACAACGGAGGAATGAACATGTACATCGTTACTATCAGAGAAAAGGGCAAGGACAAGCCGCTGCTTGAGCGGGAGTGCGATTGCGTGATCGGGGCGTTTGGAAGTGCCGGAGAAGCGCACTGCTTGACCGGCATACAGGGCAAACGGCAAACGCTGATAAGCACATATGCCAGTGCCCTGATGGGGCTCAAAACGCTGGAAACAGAGTTCCCAGGACTTGTAGATGAGGCTGTTGAGGCGGCCAAAAACGCAGTCGTCGATGAAACGGAAACCAACAAACCGCACGCCTCGCTTTTCTCGCGGCTCTTTGGCAGGTGATCGGCGTGGACAGATGGGAGGTGCGGCACGACCTCTATGAGGACGTGGAGGTCGAGGCGGAGGACAGGCTGCACGCCATCATCGCGGCGGCGAAGATATGGGGCGTGCGCTGGCTGCCCATTGCGCAGGAGTGCAGGACAAAGAAACTCGGCCAGGTAAAGGAGGCGGGGGCATATGGCGGCGCAGGAACGATATGAGATACCCTGCCGCGAGTGCGGCAAGCCTCTGATATTCATACGCACGAGGGCGGGGAAGAACATGCCCTGCGAGGCGGAGCCGGTGCTCTACTGGCCGGACGACGCCGGGCCTCTGCTGTTCTATCAGCGCGACGGCTCATATGAGCGGGGGACACTGACCGGACATCCCGCAGTACCGCAGGAGAGCGGCTACGTGCCGCACTGGGGCCGCTGCCCCGGCCGGCGCAGGGACAAGGCGCCGCCGGGAGAACGGAAACGGACTCCACTTGAGCAGCGCATACATGAACAGGTGCTCCGGGAGCGGGCTGAGGCCCAGGCACGGCGGGAACGGGCAGAGGCGCGGGCCGCCGAGCAGGCGGCGCTGCGCGAAGTCGAAGAACGCCAGACAAGATTGTTTTGAGGAGCGGATAATAGCATGACTGCGATACAAACCGCGGCGGTGGCGCCGTTGAAGGTATACATAGCTGGCAAAATCACAGGAGACCCCGAGTACAAGCGCAAGTTTCTTTCCGCGCACATGGAGCAGAAGAACGAGGGACACATAGTGCTGAACCCCGCGCACCTGCCCGAGGGCATGAAGAGCGCGGACTATATGCGCATATGCCTTGCCATGATCGACAGCGCAGACCTGGTCGCCTTCCTGCCGGGGTGGGAGTCATCTGCTGGTGCGAGAATAGAGCATGAATACTGCCGCTACACAGGCAAGCGGATGAAGATGCTCGGGGAAACGGGCGATGATAACTGAGCACTGCATCGGGTGCATACATCTCGATGAGGATCTTGTCGCCTGCCTGTACTGCCTGAACCGGCGAGTGAGCAGGGCATATACAATGGGCGAACCCAGCGGGGACGGCTGCCGGTGCCGGGAGCTGGGGCCGCGCGGAGATAAGATGCGCAAGCAGATAGCCGATGAGGTCCGCGGCCGGTTGAGATTTGCGGAAGCACTGGAAAAACGGGCCAAGCTGAACGCACACCGCCTGAAACTCTATAAGGCCGGCTGCACCGACGCCGAAATCGCCGAGCGCTGCGGCACGGGAGTGCGCTCAGTACAGCGATGGCGCAGGGTAAACGAGCTGCCCATAAACAGCGCACGGATCCCGGAATATGATCTGCGCAGGGAACTGTACAAGCAGGGGCTCACGGACAGGCAGATAGCAGACAGGCTGGGAGTGCCGCCTGCCAGAATATCTAATTGGCGAAATTACAACGGATGGCCGCCAAACAAGGCGGCGAAGGAGGACGGAAATGATAATAAATGAGAAGAGGCTGGCCCGTGCGCTCAAGAGCTCAGGAGCTGTGGGCTTCCGGCTGCGCGTCGCCGGCCCAAATCTCGAACTTATAGGCCCTGATTGGGCCGCACGGATCTGCCTGGATATCATGGACGAGCCGCCGAAACTCGTCCTCGCCGCCTTGGTAGAGATCCTCGGGTATCTGCCCGGCGCGGGCGATTGCCTCAGCGTTTGCAAAGGGAAAAGCGGGTGGGCCGCACAGTATATACAGGATGCCGTTTTCTGCGAGGAGTTCAACGGCTACGTGAGCGATCATTATGCGGCTCAGCCCTGCGCGGTGCTTCCTCTCCGGCTGGGTGCTCAGCAGCTCGTGCAAACCCTGGACCGCCGCGTGTATGGCCTGGGGCCCGGCTGGAGCCTAAGAGACAGCAACGATGCCGCATACCTTGGAACTGGCTGCGCGATCATTAGGGACCGCGAGTCGGTTCTCGCCGTGAGGCTGAATCGAGCGGACGAGCCCGGGGCGGTATGGAGTTGGATCGAGAGCCGGGATTGGCTTGGCGACACGGAGGGCGGGCGTGAAGGCGGCGCGGAGGCTTAATATCACTCCGGCGAGGATGCTGCGCCTGGCTAAGCATTACGGCATTAAGACAGGGCAGGGAGGTGGGCAACGTCTCGTATGCTACCCGAGCGGGGCGTGCCTGCTTCAGTTCTCGCTCGATGGGGAGCGGCATTATCTGCACCTCGGCACAGCAGAGGAACGTGTGCTGCTCAGCCACGAGTGGACGGAGCGCGACGAGATAAGGGGGTGCAAGACGCGGTATGAAGTGATCCCTGTCCCACAAGAACTGCTGCGGGAGCTGGGATTTGTTGAAGGAGGAGCGGACAATGGTGCGCAAATATAAAGGAACGCGCGAGAAATATGAGCAGAAACTGGGCCGCGCTATGGGCAGACTCGGGGTGCAGGTATATGAAGCTTCGCAGATTTGCGACATACACTGCGCACAGAGCGCGGGGGTGAGGTGTAATGATGCGGAGCTACTGTACAAGCCTTGATTGCCCATACCACGACGAGTGCAGCAAGAGCATTGCCCGGCTGCGCGGGCAATGGGGCTGGGCTGCGATGGTTGATTTGAGCGGCGTGTGCCGGAAGTATATAGGCTGGGTGTATAAGAAGATACAAGATGAAAGTCGGCTTAATTGATGTAGATAGCCACAACTTCCCAAATCTTGCGCTTATGAAAATATCTGCATGGCACAAAGCACAAGGTGATGAGGTGGAATGGTGGTGGGGATTCTCACATTATGATCGCGTTTACATGAGCAAAGTTTTTGATGCCACATATACGCCTGATATACCCGAGCCGCTTAATGCGAAAGAAATAAGCAAAGGCGGAACGGGTTATGGGTTGGATAATAAATTGCCGCCAGAAATAGAGCATATATACCCAGACTACAGCATATATCCAGACCTCACAAAAGATACGGCTTATGGTTTTCTCACTCGTGGATGCCCACGGCACTGCTCGTTTTGTATTGTTGGTGACAAAGAAGGGCTAAAGAGCTGTAAGGTTGCCAATTTGTCCGAGTGGTGGGATGGACAAAAAAACATAAAACTGCTCGACCCAAATATTACAGCTTGTCCCGATTGCATTGACTTGCTTGGGCAATTAGCAGACAGCAAAGCGTGGGTAGATTTCACGCAAGGGATTGATGCGCGCTGTTTGTCCCCGCAAAAAATTCACGCACTCAACGAAGTTAAGGTCAAAATACTACACTTTGCTTGGGATTCGATGGCGCAAACAAAAACCATACTTAATGGACTCGCTATGTACGCAGAGCTAGGAGCGGTCAAAGACGAGCGTAAACGTCGCGTGTATGTACTTACGAATTATGACACGTCAATGGACGAGAACCTGCATCGTATCTACAAGCTGCGAGAGCTCCAATATGATCCTTATGTGATGGTTTATGATAAGCCACATGCGCCGAAAGAAATCAAGCGTTTGCAGCGATGGGTAAATAACAAATTTGTCTGGCACTCGTGCGAAAAGTTCGAAGATTATACAGGATAAGGAGGCGCACAACATGGATTATATTACACGCGCGATGCTAGGAGACCACGACGCAGCGGCGAGGCTGACGGAGCAAGGTGCGCTGATACCGTGCCGGTGTGGAGCAACGCCGACGCTTTTTGGGGATAAGTCAACACCGGCAGCGCAGAGAATCATTGCATAGTCGTCTGCCAGGGAGGAAAAGCATGAGGGAGTACCTGAAAAAGCTCGGGACCACGGCGGCGCGATGGAGAACCAGACGTTTTGAGGCGCTGGGGTTCATACCGAGCGCGGAGCTTTACGCCATGCGCGAGGCTTACAATGCCATGCGTGAGGCTTACAATGATGAGCTGTGCGAGCGGCTTATGCTCAAGCGGGATTATGAGAATCTGTATGAAGACTATCGCAAAGCCCTTGAGACGCCTGCGCAACGGCCTGGTTATGTGATCATGCCATGCGTCGCTCGGGCGCAGGTGCGAAAGCTCGAAGATTCTCTGCTCATGGAGTCTGCGCCGGACGAGTATTTCAAAAAGGGGCTCAGAGAGTCGCTGATGCGGGCTGTCGAGGAGAAGATCATTTATAAGAAGGAAGAAAGTCCGGAAGAAATAGTCTGGTATGCCAGATTGAATGTGGCTGTGGAGGAGGGTTGAATAGTGGAACGGCTGACTGAACAGCATCATAACGCCGAGATGGGGTATTACATACGGTGCAGTGAACACTGTGACAACGACATTTGCGATTGTGGCTGCGAGACGTTTCAAAGGCTCATACAACGGATGGGCGACATAGAGACTATCTTGTGCGGGGAGGGCAGAGAGTATGAACTCGACCGCCTGCGTGAGTTGGCGATGGCAGACCGGGAAAGACGATGCATAATACTGCCGGCGGGCTCCGGTGACGGGCATGCTGATCCATCTGGTGGGCCTGGGGAGGAGGGGCCTCCGGGCCTGGGGCCTTTGCATCCAGTGTTTGAAAGGAGACAGCAATGAAAATCACATTGAACAAGTACGACTATGCGGCTATTGTCCGGAACTGCATGAAGGCTCGGGAAGGGTTCGACGGCTGCGGCAAGTGCGCGTTGGCCGGAGTATGCAGCGGGCCGGAGACCCTCGAGGATAACTGCATCATAGATAGAGAAACAGAAGCGGTAAATGATATCAGTAATCTACACTGACGAGAACGAGCGCGAACTGGCAGAATTTCTTACGCGCTCGCTTGAAGGGCTGGACATTGAGCGGTTTGAGTGGATGGCGCTTGCAGCAGACATTGGCAGAGGCGAAGTACTGACAGGCTACTACAAAAGCGGCGTACAGGACAAGCTGCTGGCGGCGCTGCACATAATGAGCGACGGCCTGTACGGTATCGTGGATGCAAACTTTGATCGCCTCATGCGTGACCACGGATATGATGCGCCGGACGAGAGCGGCGAGGACGAGGATATGTTCTGACCACAGGGCCCGCGCGGCGGGCCCTTTTGTGAGAGCATATACTTTATTTTAATACGCGCGCGCACGCGCGTTATCAAAGGTTCGTAAAGGCCTAAGTTTACGGACGTGGGGGATAACGGGGGATAATAGATGGGCTCGACCGGGTATTGGGAGATCCGCACATATGAGTGCGGGGCTCTCGGGGAGAAAACGAAATACTGGGTCCCCGGTGAGCCTCCGGCCAGGGGGCGGAAGCTCGGGCGCAGTTCGGAGCGGAAGCAGCGGCAGAACGAGAACGATGCGGTGCGCAGGCTCAATCGGGAAATACACGCGAACTTCTCAGCCGGAGACCTGTTCCTCGGATTGGACTATGGGCCGAAGAAATACTCCGAGCTCCTCCGCCGCGCGGAAGCCAGGCAGGAGGCAGACCGAGCCGCCGGGATGGAGCCGGGAATGCTCGAGGACTATCTCCGCAAGGAGGCTAACCGCGAGCTGGACAATTTCATCCGCCGGGTGAAGCGCCGCCTGCCTCCCGGAGCGGAGCTCAAATACATAGCCGTGACCTCCGATATGGACGGGGAGACGGGCGAGGCGGTCCGCATACATCACCACATCATAGCCAACAGGGCCGCGTGGCAGGCCTGCGTGGAAGCCTGGCCGCACGGGGGCGCCTACGCCAAAGCGCTCAGCGCGCAAAAGGATTACACGCCGCTGGCGGAGTATCTGCTGAACCAGGTTCGCCGCCTGCCCGACGAGAAGAAGTACAAGCCCTCCCGCAACCTTGTGAGACCTCAGCCGAAGTGCCGCGTCGTATGGAGCGGGGCGGAGCTGCGCGTGCCAAAGGGCTGCGAGCTGCTGTACCGCACGGCCTACTCTGGCAAAAGAGCGGGGCAGTATATCCGCTATGCGCTGCCCTTCGCACCGATGCGCAGTTAGGAGGGCAGGATGGCGAGGAAATTCAAGTATCTGCCCTCGGTACATAAAGGCTATGCCGAGCAGGGCATGATATTTTTCGCGTGCCAGAACTATGCGCGGCAGACTGCGGAGGTGCAAAGTAAAATAGACAGACTGTGCCGCGAGGCCGGGGGCGAGTATGCTGACGCGCTCCGGGCCTATCTCTGCACGCCTGCGAGCTGGGAGGCGGTGACGACCGAGTATTTCGTTTCACCCTCGACGCTGGATAGAGTGAGACGACGATTTTTCGAGCTGTGGTAGAGCGCTCCCCTGCTGGGGGCGCTTTTTTATTATGCCTGAAAGTTGACGGTAACAGAGGGGGTAAGGCTGATAGATTGCAGATTGAGAGATAGTACGCGCGCAGGGAGGTGCTGGTCGTGGCGCGGGCCAAATATGCAGAATGGCTGACAGAGCAGGGGCTTGAGCGGCTCGCCGAGATGGCGCCGCGGCTGACTGATGCGGAGATGGCGAAGGAGATGGGCATCAGCTCCTCGACCTTCTACGAGTGGCTCAAAAAGCACCCGGAGATGTCGGAGGCGGTGACGCGCGCACGCACGGGCGCGGATGCGCGCGCGGTCAATGAACGGGTCGAGCGGAGCCTGCTCGAAACCGCACTCGGAGGCGTTCGGGTGCTGAAAAAGCCCTTGAAGATAAAAACCACAACCTACGACGCGCGCGGCCGGCGCATCGACCGCGAAAAAATCGTGATGGCCGAGGAAGAGGTTTATATCAAAGCCGACGTCAAGGCGCAGATCTTCTGGCTCACAAACCGCGAGCCTGAGCGCTGGCGGAACAAGGTGGAGGCCGCGATAGTTGACGACAACACCGTGAACTATGTGTTCCGCGAGGCCACGAGCGAGGAGGCGGCCGGCTATGCAGACTAAAGTCCTGCGGCTCAACGAGCGGCAAAAGCTGTTCTTTATGGCCCGCCGGCGCTTTATAGGCTACGGCGGGGCGCGCGGCGGCGGCAAGACCTGGTCCGTACGCATGAAGGCAATGCTGCTGGCTTCGAGATACGCAGGCATCAAGATACTCATCGTGCGCCGGAGCTTTCAGGAGCTGCGCGACAACCACATACTCCCGCTGCAGATGGAGCTGCGGGACATAGCCCGGTGGAAGGAGCAGGAGAAGCGCTTTATCTTCCCGAACGGCTCGTACATCCGCTTCGGCTACTGCTCGGCGGAGCGGGACGTGCTCCAGTACCAGGGCCAGGAGTTCGACATCATCTTTATCGACGAGGCTACTCAGCTCACGGAATTCCAGTTCCAGACCTTCAAGGGCTGCCTGCGCGGCGCGAACGACTTCCCCAAGAGAATGTACCTCACCTGCAACCCCGGCGGCGTGGGCCATGCGTGGGTGAAACGGCTCTTTGTTGACCGACGCTATCAGGGCGACGAGCGCGCGGACGACTACGAGTTTATCCAGGCCAAGGTCACGGACAACCCCGTGCTGATGGAAAAGGACCCCGAGTACATACACATGCTCGAGTCCCTGCCCTATGAGCTGCGCGAGGCCTGGCTCAACGGCTCCTGGGACGTGTTCGCGGGCCAGTATTTCAGCGAGTGGGACCGGGACGTGCATGTCGTGGCGCCCTTCGAGCCGCCGGCCTGGTGGCGGCGCTATGTGACAATCGACTACGGCCTCGACATGCTGGCGGCCTACCTCATCGCGGTGGACGAACACGACATGGCCTATGTCATACGCGAGGTGTATCAGGGCCGGGACCTCGGCGAGAACGCAAAGGGGCTCATAGTGAGCGAGGCGGCCCAGGCCGTGCTGGACATGGTGGGCGGCGACAAGGTCACAGCCTATCTCGCGCCGCCGGACCTCTGGGCCGCGCGGCAGGAGACCGGGCGAAGCGTGGCGGACATATTCGCAGAGCACGGCATTGCCCTCACGAAGACGAGCAACGACAGGCTGGACGGCTGGATGGCCATGCACGAGAGGCTGCGCGTGTTTGAGGACGAGCACGGGTGGCCCGTGGCAAAGCTGCGGATATTCCCGGGCTGCGCCAACCTCATCCGCACGCTGCCTCAGCTGCGCTACGACGATAAGCGCGTGAACGACGTGGCGCAGGAGCCGCACGAGCTCACGCACGCGGCCGACGCTATACGCGGCTTCTGCGTATATTGGGTACGAGCGGCGCACATACAGGAGGCCCCGGCCCGTATGCAATGGACCAGGGACATGCTGGAGGATTACCGGCGCGCGTCCCCCGCGGGGAAGCGCTTCCTGGAGCAGCGCTGGGGGCCGCCCGGCAGATAAGGAGGAGACATGAACAAAGACAGGCTGCACCTGTGGCAGGACAGACTCGCCCGAAACGACTCGCAATACGAAAACTGGTATGCGCTCATGGACGAGCGCGAGCGGCTGTATCAGGGCTCCAGGTACATTTTCCCCCTCGTGAACAGATGCAGGCCGAGCAACGCAAAAACGCCGCACGTGCGGAACATATGCAGCGAGCTCATAGAGGCCCAGGTGGACAGCAACATCCCTTCGCCGAAGGTCACGGCGGTCCACGAGAAGGACGAGCCGCTTGCCAAGATAATCGAGGACATGCTGCGCAATGAAATGGACCGCCTGCCCTTTGCTGAGATCAACGACCTCATGGAGCGGATAGTCCCCATCCAGGGCGGCGGGGCCTACCTCGTTGAGTGGGACAACACAGCGCGCACGCACACCACGATAGGCGAGCTGAACGTCGTGCCCATCCACCCGCGGCAGATGGTGCCGCAGGACGGCGTATACAGCGGCATCGAGGACATGGATTACATCATCCTCAAGATGCCGCAGACCCGGGAATACATATACCGGCGGTACGGGAAGGACGTTTCCTTCGAGGGCGAGGCTGAGCCTGATATCAAGGGCGGCGACGGCTCCACGGCTGAGGACATGGTGACGCAGTATATCGCCTACTACCGGAACGACGCCGGCGGGATAGGCATGTATAGCTGGTGCGGGGATGTTGAGCTCGAGGACCTCGAGGACTACCAGGCGAGGCGGCTGCGGCGCTGCGCCGTATGCGGCCAGCTCGAGCCCACGGCCGACGACGGCGATGATAAGCAGCACGCGCTCGAGGAAGAGGAGGAAGAGCCGGACGAGGAACAGGCCGAGGGGGTTTCGGGCCGCCCGGGGCTCCCGCCGGACGACGAGGGCTGGAGCGGGGCTATGCGCTGGATAGACGGCGAGCTCTGGCCCGAGGGCGAGGAAGAGCCGGAGGAAGAGCCGGACGGGCACGAGGCTCGGCGCTGCCCCTACTGCGGCTCGACGGATTGGGAGTACAGCGAGGAGGAGTTCGAGGAGATCTGGGCGCCCATCACGACGAGCCTCGGGCATCGCATACCGGGCGCACACGAGGAGGTCTATCTCACCGGCGAGATAGATGAGATCACGGGCCTGCCTGTGCCGGCCGTGAGGCTCGTGCCTTTCCGCGTGCCGTATTACAAGCCCCGGCGCTATCCTGTTGTGCTCCAGAAAAATGTGAGCGTATACGGCCAGTTCCTCGGCGACAGCGATATCGACAAGATCACGGATCAGCAGAACACTACAAACAGGCTCGAAAAAAAGATCATCGACAAGCTCATCTCGAGCGGCTCCTTTGTCACGCTGCCCGCGGATGCATGTGTGGGCATAGACGAGAATGATATGCGCGTCTACCGCCCGGCAAACCCCGCGGACGCGAACATGATAGGCGTATATAACCTAGAGGGCGATGTGAGCCAGGACCGCGAATACCTCGACCACATATACGAGGAGGCCCGGCAGATCATTGGCATAACCGATTCGTTCCAGGGGCGGCGGGACACGACGGCGACGAGCGGCACGGCCAAGGAGTTCGCCGCGGCGCAGACTGCGGGGCGGCTTGAGTCCAAACGGGTGATGCGCGACGCGGCGTATGCTGCGCTGTTCGAGCTCATGTTCAAGTTCAAGCTGGCCTATGCGGACGAGCCTCGCGCTGTGCGAACGATGGACGAGCGGGGCAATGCCGAGTACAAGACCTTCGACCGCTTCGATTTCCTCCAGCAGGACGCGAGCGGGGAGTGGTACTGGAACGATGCCTTCCTCTTCACATGCGATACCTCCGCGCCGCTGGCCTCAAACCGGGAGGCGATGTGGCAGGAGACGCGGATGAACCTGCAGACCGGGGCCTTCGGCAACCCGCAAAGCCTGAGCACACTGATACTCTTCTGGCGGAAGATGAATCTCCTGCACTATCCGGGGGCCGGCGAAACGCTCGGCTATCTTGAGCAGGAGCAGCGCCGGCAGGAACAGCTGCAGGCCGTTCAGATACAGATGCAGGCGCGCCAGGCGGCCGCCCAGCAGGCGGCGGAACTCGCCGGCCAGGTGGAGGCGGCTGCGCTCGGCAACGCACAGACGGGCGGTGGCGCTATGTGATACCCATGCGCAGGAGATAGCGTTATCATCCGCCACAACACATCGAAAGGAGGTGCCACAAATGGCTATGCCCGATAACAGCAGGAACAGGGGCCGCGACTACGGCAGTCGCAACGGCCACGGCTACATCGGCCGGATCAGCAACGACGGCGCTCAGCGCGTCGAGGCGCCCATTGACCCCAACGGCAAGCGCGGCAAGGAGATAGTAAAGCGCGGCAACGATCTCCGCACCGGCAACGGCAGAAAGTGAAAGGATAGGTAAAAATGGACTACGACAAAATATTCGGCGTAGACACAAGCGGGGAGCCGACCGGAGACCCCGGGCCGGAAGGGCCTCAGGGCGAACGCGAGCCCGAAGACGCCGTCAGCGCGGCCAACACCCAGGGCGAACAGCAGCCGACGGCGGGAGACGGCCCGGAGACGGCGCCGCCCGGCGGCGAAGAGCCTGGCAACGAAGGGCCGGACGGACAGACGCCTGAGGAAAACGGCGCGGGAAACGCCGGCGCGGGGATAGACCCCCGGACGCGCGAGCAGATAGCGCGCGAGATACGGGCGCGAGCGGCAAAGCAGCTTGACGAGAGCATTGCGGCGCTGAACCTCACGAACCCCTACACCAAGGAGCCCATCAGGAATAAGGCGGACTACGACACCTACCGCGCGAAGGTAGAGGAGGACCGCCGAACGAAGATACTCAAAAAGGCGGGCATCAGCGAGGAGGAATTCGCAAAGCTGGCCGCAGAGCAGCCTGAGATAAAGGCTCAGCTGGATGAGGCCCAGGAGGCTAAGCGGCAGGCCGCAGCTGCGACGATGAGCGAGCAGATGAGGCAGATACACGAGCTCGACCCTGCGATCAACACGGTCGAGGACCTCGCGAAGATGCCGAACTACGCGGAGTTCTACCGATTCGTGAAGCAGAACCGCCTCAGCCTCGTGGAGGCCTACAGGCTGGCCAACATGGAGCGGCTCTCGGAGCGGGCGGCTGCGGCGACGAAACAGGCCGCCATAAATGCGGCCCAGAGCAAGGCCCATCTCGAGGCTACAAAGTCCCGGGGAAAGGGCGGCGACATGCCTGTGATGCCTGCTGAAGTGCGGGAATATTATCGCGCTATTAACCCCAACGCCACTGAGGCCGAGATCAGGGCTGACTACGCAAGTTACCTCAAGAAAATCTCGAAAGGAGTGTAAAAAATGGCTTTTCTCATATCCCAGAACAACGGCGGGATCGTCCCGGGGCTTGAGTATCTGCCCGCGGGCGCGATAACGCCGAAGATCGGCATGGCGCTTGTCATGACCGACGGCAACCTTGCCGCCTGCGGCGCGACCACCAGGCCGCAGTACATATGCGCCACAGCAGCAGACGAGGCGCTGGACGCCGGCACTATCATCCCTGTTTTCCGCGTGCTCGAGGGGACGCTCTTTGCCACGAGCTGGAGCGCGGCTGCAAGCGCGGTGAACGCGGGCGACCTTGTGACGCTCAGCGCCGACGGCATGCAGGTAACGGCCACTACCACGAGCGGCGTGGCCGAGGTAGTTTCTATGGACGGCACCGCCGTGGGCGATACCGTTTACGTCAGGTTCCCGGCCTGACATACACAAGAAAGGAAGTGATTTTTAATGGCTGGTATCAGCTTCACCGAGGGCTCGGGCGTTAACGATTCCGTATTCGGCAAATGCCAGGCTCCCATCCGCATGTTCATCGAAAAGCGCGGCGAGGCGTTTGAACAGATGAGCATGCTCAAGCACCTCTTCGACATAAACGACAGCCGCCATTTCGGCGAGACCATCGGCTCCATGACGGCCATGAAGGGCTTCCAGCCCGTGGGCGAAAACGGCGAGTACCCCGTGGACTACATGCAGGAGGGCTACAAGAAAGTCCTTATCAACATGACCTGGAAGGACAGCTTCAGCCTCTCCCGCGAGATCATCGACGATGCAACCGTCATGGACCTCAGACGGCAGCCCGAGGCGTTTACGGCCGGCTACTACCGCACGCGCGAGCGCTTCGGCGCTGCGCTCTACGCCAACGCCATGCTTGGCAACACCGCGATGACCTTCCACGGGAAATCGTTCCCCACGACCGGCTCGGACGAGCTTTGCCTCTTTTCCAAGAGCCACCCGAGCATCCTGGACGCGAAGTTCCTGCAGTCCAACCAGTTCGCGGACGAGTTTTCCGAGGACGCGCTGGCGGCCATGGAGAGCGCCATGCAGGACTTCAAGGGCGACACGGGCGAAGTGCTCGACGTGCATCCCGACACCATCCTCATCCCCAACAACTACAAGCTCAAAAAGGCGGTATTCGCGGCCATTGGAGCGGACAAGGACCCGAACACCTCCAACAACGCATTCAACTTCCTCTTCGGCCGCTGGAACGTGATCGTTTGGCCCTACCTCAACGAGTGGCTGGGCGGCGATACGACGGCCTGGGTGCTGCTCGATTCCGGGTACAACATTGCCCGCGGCGGCGCCGAGTGGCTCAACCGCGTGAACCTTGAAGTACGGAGCGAGCTGGCGAGCAACGACGCTAACGTGTGGAAGGGCTACGCCCGCTTCACGGGCGGCTTCGCCGACTGGCGCTTCGCGGCCGTCGGCGGCGTGAGCGGCGGCACTCAGCTGGTAAGCGCCTGATGGGCAGGAGGGCGAGATGACAGTACAGGAGGCAATTACATATGCCTGCGCGGTAAAGCCCAACGCCTTCGACAACGACACGCTGACGCGCTGGCTCAATGAGGTCGAGGGCATGGTGCAGACGCAGGTGCTGCTCCTGCGCGTGGAGGCGGTGACCACATACACCTACGCGCAGGACGCCGACACGACTATGCTCGTCCGCCCTCCTCACGATAAGCTCTATCCCGCGTACCTCGAGGCGCGCATCGACTACGCCAACGGCGAGTATGAGAAATATCAAAACACCTCTCAGGTGTTCAACTCCTTTTTCAATGAGTTCATGCGCTGGTATGCCATGAATTACAATCCGTCCGAGGCCTATGAGGAGGGACTTATATGAGCTACACACCCTATTACCCGCCGTGCCCCTGGCCGCACCCTTGGCGCGGTTACTACATCGACGCCTACGGCGTGGCCGTGGCGCACGGCTTCCAGGGCACGCCCGAGGAGTGGCTGGCGTCCCTCGTGGGCCCCACCGGGCCGGCAGGCACAGGCATTGAAGTGCTCGGGCAGTACGATACGCTCGAGGAGCTTCAGCAGGCTGTGCCATCTCCTGAAATCGGCAACAGCTATTATGTCGGCACCGAGCCGCCCTACGAGCTGTATACCTGGCTCGCCGTAGACGGGACGCCTGAGTGGCACAACTACGGCATGCTCACCGGCCCCATTGGCCCTACCGGCCCGACAGGCTCACAGGGGCCGCAGGGCACTATCGGGCCGACGGGCCCGACCGGCCCGACCGGCGCGCAGGGATTGCAGGGGCCAATAGGCCCGCAGGGCCCCGAGGGGCAGGCCTCTACTATACCCGGCCCGACCGGCCCCACCGGACCCATCGGCGAGACCGGCCCGACCGGGCCCGCCTCAGAGGTGCCGGGCCCGGAAGGCCCAACAGGCCCGACCGGACCAACCGGCCCCCAGGGACAGGCGTCAACTGTCCCCGGGCCCACGGGCCCACAGGGCGCGCAGGGGCTACAGGGCGAAACCGGCCCCACCGGCCCGACCGGGCCGAAGGGTGACCAGGGAGCCACGGGTGCGACCGGCGAAACGGGCCCAACGGGCCCGCAGGGCATACAGGGACCCCCGGGCGAAACCGGCCCAACAGGCCCGACAGGGCCCGTCTCAGATGTGCCGGGCCCTGAAGGCCCGACGGGCCCGACCGGCCCGACCGGACCCACAGGAGCACAGGGACCGCAGGGGAGCCAAGGCGAGACTGGCCTAACGGGTCCCACAGGACCGACAGGACCGCAGGGCGACCGGGGAACTGGCCTCGATATCCTCGGCCAGTATGACAGCCTCGAGGCGCTCCAGCAGGGCGTGCCCAGCCCAAACATAGGCGACAACTACTATGTCGGCACGAGCGCACCTTATGACGTATATACCTACACCTCCGTGAGCGGCAGCCCCGGGTGGATCAATGACGGCCCTCTGCAGGGCGCTCAGGGCCCGACAGGCCCTACCGGGCCGACCGGCGCAGATTCTACTGTTCCTGGCCCCACGGGCCCTACAGGCCCGACAGGACCCACAGGCGCCAACGGCAAGGACGGAGCTCAAGGCCCCGCCGGCGAAATCGGCCCGACTGGCCCGACCGGACCGACAGGCCCGCAGGGGCCGCAAGGCCCCACGGGCGCAGACGGCGTGACTGGCCCGACCGGCCCGACCGGCTCACAGGGGACGCAAGGCCTGCAGGGGGAAGCGGGACCCACTGGCCCGACCGGGCCGCAAGGCCTGATAGGCCTTCAGGGCGAAGACGGCGCGACCGGACCGACCGGCCCCACAGGTCCTCCCGGAGCTGATGGAGCTACTGGGGCACAGGGCCCCACAGGCGCAACCGGACCTACCGGACCCACAGGCCCCACCGGACCCAGCGGAGCTGACGGGGAGGCAGGGACGCAAGGCCCGACGGGACCGACTGGCCCGCAAGGCCCAAAGGGCACAGACGGAGCACAGGGTCCCGCCGGAGCGGACGGCGCGACCGGGCCAACCGGCCCCACGGGTCCGACCGGGCCCACTGGACCGCAGGGCGCGGCCTCTACCGTGGCGGGGCCTGCGGGGGCTACTGGCCCCACCGGCCCCACGGGACCGGCAGGGGCGAGCGGGCAGCCTCACAGCGTCTCCGTTACGCTCAAAGCGTCCGCTTGGAGCAGCAATGCCCAGACGGTGAGCGTCACCGGCGTGCTCGCGGACGAGACGACACAGCTCATCACGCCGGTGCCGGCGCTGACGTCGCAATCCGCCTACTATGAGGCGGGCGTGCTCTGCACCGGGCAGGCGGCTGGACAGCTGGTCTTCAGCTGCACGACCATCCCCGGCGCGGATCTGACCGTATACATCGTGATACAGAGCCTGGCATAAGGAGGTTGTACACAGTGCATAAATACCACATAATCCCAGCGGGGGGGGGCGTCTAGCTCCCTTTACAGGCACCTTGCACAAAGGAGGTGCCGGACGTGATAGTGAACCCAGGCTCCGGTGGAATAAAGCTCGTTGCCAGCGGAACATTTATAGGTGCTCCGGGCGCTACTCTTACACTGCCGCAACCCGCATCGATAGTAATCATAGGCGAGTACACGTACAACACGCTGCAGCCTTCTACACCGACGTGCAAGGCGGCATTCATCCTGACCCCGGGAATGAAAACTTCCGGTTTGGTGCCCGAGACTGCTTTCAAGGAAGACGCAGTTACGTTGGAAATGAGTTCAGCTATGGGCCAAAGCGCAGCGACCAGAACTTATATAGCCTTTGCATAAACCGCGAGCCGGAAGGCGGTGCGGCATGATAAACAACCCAGTCCGCAAGCAGCTGCCGACGCTTGAGAACCCAGGTACGGCAATCGACCTCAGAAGCGGCAAAAGCCTCATCGCCCCGGATGGCAGCGTAGTCACCGGCACGGTGCCCGAGGTGGAACAGGCTACGCCGTCGATCTCTGTGTCCTCCGGAGGGCTTATCACCGCCACAGCTGTGCAGGTCGGAGGCATCGTCGCAGACGGCACAAAGAGCGCCACGCAACAGCTCACGACGCAGGGCGCAAAGACTGTAACCCCCGGTACCTCGACGCAAACCGCTGTTGCTTCTGGCAGATATACAACTGGTGCTGTGCAAGTCGCAGGAGACGCTAATTTGAAGCCTGAAAACATCGTAAATGGCAAAAGTATATTTGGAGTGTCCGGTTCAGCAAATGTACTAGAGACTGTAAAAGGGACTTTTGCATTCCGATACGCTAATCGGGCGCATTTCATTTGTACTCCGAGCGGTTACAAGCAACTTTGGGATTCCGAAGAAGTAAATACTACATGGGATATTCTCAAAAACTCATTTGTAGTAATAGAAGATTTTGGCGAAAATGACCTTAGCCTAACCGGCGGCATAGAATATCTCTATGAATACTCAATGAACTACGCACCAGTAGCTTCTTTACTATATGTAACGGATGATTTTACAATATCGCATTACTAAAAGGTAACATCATGCTCTACGACGATCACGTTTGAGGTAACTACATGAACATCATCATCTATGCCATCTGCAAAAACGAGGCACAATTCGCCGAGCGCTTCATGTCCTCCTGCACCGAGGCTGACGGCGTGTATGTGCTCGACACGGGCAGCACGGACGGGACGCCGGAGCGGCTGCGGGCGCTGGGGGCCGACGTGTACGAGCAGACTATCGAGCCCTGGCGCTTTGATGCGGCGCGCAATGCCTCGCTCGCCCTGCTGCCGGAGGGCGCGGACGTATGCATATGCCTCGACCTCGACGAGGTGCTTTGCCCCGGCTGGCGCAAGGCGCTGGAGGCGGCTTGGACGCCCGGCACTACGCGGGCGCGGTATACCTACGTTTGGAGCCACACGCGCGACGGGGGAGACGGCGTAGTGTTCTTCGCGGACAAGATCCACGCCCGGCACGGCTATCGGTGGACGCACCCCGTACACGAGGTGCTGTCGACTGAGTGGCCGGAGAGCTGCATCACCGTCCCCGCGCTGCGCGTGGAGCACTGGCCGGACAGCAGCAAAAGCCGCGGACAGTATCTTCCGCTGCTTGAGCTCTCCGTCGCCGAGTGTCCGGACGACGACCGCAACATGCACTACCTTGGGCGGGAGTACATGTTCCACGGGCGATGGGGCGAGGCCATAGCGACGCTGATGCGGCATCTGGCAATGCCCTCGGCGCGCTGGGCGCCGGAGCGGGCGGCGAGCATGCGCTATATAGCCCGCTGCTGCGAGGCGCTGGGCGACTGGCGGAGCGCGGTGCATTGGCTCGAGCGCGCGGCGGACGAGGCCCCTGGCCAGCGCGAGGCACCGTATGCGCTCTCCATGCTCTACTACCGGCGCTCGGACTGGCCCCTGTGCCGTTACTGGGCCATGCGGACGCTGCATATCGGCACGCGGGACAACAACTACATGACCGAGCCCGAGGCCTGGGGCGCGGAGCCCTACGACCTCATGGCTATATCAAGCTGGCAGCTTGGACAGCATGAGGACGCCGTCAGAGCGGCGGAACAGGCGCTCGAGCTTGAGCCGGGCAACGAGCGGCTCCGCGAGAATCTGAGGATAATGAGGTGCAGCCATGATAGCAAATCCGAATGACGGCAACAGCCCGCAGGTGGAGGTTGCCACGCCAACAATCTCAGTCAGCGCCGGAGGCCTCATAACGGCCACAACTCAGCAGGGCAAGGGCTACGTACCCGGAGGCTCCAAGAGCGCTACACAGCAACTCCCCACGCAGGGAGCCAAGACAGTGACGCCTACCACTACTGAGCAGATAGCCGTTGCGCCTGGCACTTACACCACGGGCGATATTAAAGTCGCGGGTGATGCTAATCTCGTGGCGGAAAACATTGCCGAGGGCGTGAGTATATTTGGCGTTACGGGGGCACATAGCGGCGCAAAAATTGCATATGGTACCTACCTTGTGCGCAATAACCCTAGTAGTTATGCCATTGAGTGCGATTTTGAACCAAATTATGGCGTGTTGTCGTTCATGAATACTTTTACTGTATACGGCTTTGAATACAGTACTGGCCTTTTTGCTATGTACTGCAAAAATGGTGTATGGACGAGCTACGGCTTTACAGGGTTTGGGAGCCAACAATTAGCCCAAAAGTGCGGACGTGTAAACGACCCCGTCAGCGTTTCATACTTAAATGGTGTATTGACCTTCAACCTTGGCGGAATTGGCTCTATAAATGGCGAAATGGTTTATCTTTTTGCTCAAAAATAGAATTCAAACATTTTTTAGTATCTTGTGAGGTGTCCGCTATGCTCTACACAGGCACATTACTCCGCGCCGAAATCTATGATGACCACATCAAGCCCTACACCAACGTCAAGGCCGTCTATGAGGCGCACAAAGACAAATACCCCGGCAAGCTCATAGTCACGAACGGGCACTGGTACAACACAAAGCCCGTGACTCCCTGCGGCAATTACAAAGTCAATGGCACGGTGCTTTCAAAGGAAAGCTGGATGGACTGGGGTTTTGGCTGGGACACCGGGCCGATTATCACGATGAGGTCCACTATCCCCGTGATGGTAACTGACATGAGCAACGACAACTACCTCTCCACCCTACCCCTGCTTGTCGGCGGGAATAAGCGGGATGACGTAATCAAGAAGCAGAAGCCCAACGTCAAAGTGCCCACGCTTCGCACATGGTTCGGAGTGGACGCCAAAGGCAAGTGGACGGTCGAAGTCACAACCACCAATTATACGCTCGACGGCATAGTCGAGCGGATGCAGAGCCTCGGCATCGTGGACGGCATGGTGCTCGACGGCTCGGGCAGCTCTCAGTGTTATGATGGCACGACCTATCAGCGCGGCGACGGGCGCACCATCTACTCGTATCTGCTGCTGTGGTTCGCGGAAGACGGCGGCACGGGCGGAGACGACACGGAAGACGACAAGGAGGAGATCACTACGACTACATACAAAACGGGGATAGATGTCTCCGAGTGGCAGAAGACAATCGACTGGGAGGCCGTCAAGGCGGCGGGCATTGAGTTTGCCATGATCCGCGCGGGCTACGGACAGAACAATATCGACCCACAGTTCAAGCGCAACATCAGCGAGTGCAACCGCCTCGGCATCCCCTGCGGCGTCTACTGGTTCTCCTATGCCTATACAGAGGCCATGGCAATACGCGAGGCTGAGTATGCGCTGGCGGCAGTTGAGCCGTACAAGCTCGACTACCCTATCGCGTTCGATTATGAGAGCGACAGCGTTGAATACGCCAAGAAAAACGGCGTCGTGCCGGACAAGGCACACGTCACCGCCCTTGCATATGCGTTTTGCGGACGCATCGAACAGGCGAAGTATTATGCGATGATATACACCAACCCGAGCTATCTGAGCAAATACTTCGACAGCTATATCCCCAAAAACTACGACATCTGGCTCGCCCAGTGGCCGTCCAAACCGGATCCCAGCAGCAAGCCTTCTCAGGCGGGCGGCATCTGGCAGTACACCAACTCCGGGAGCGTAGACGGCATATCCGTACGCGTGGACATGGACGCGGCCTACTATGATTATCCCAGCATTATCGAGGCCAACGGCCTCAATCAGCCCGCTGCCGCGCCCGAGCCGGAGCCTGTGCCGGAGCCTGATACGGAGACACCCGCGAAGTCTGAAAACGAGCTGGCGCGGGAATGGGTTAAGGCGATGGGCATTTCCGACGGCGAGAACCCGGACGCAGCCTGCAGGCGGCAGCAGGTGTGGACGATGCTCTATCGTGCACTCGGAATATGATATCCGATAAAGAATAAGGAGGTTTTAAAGTGATTAACTGGAAAGTTCGCATTAAAAACAAAAACTTTTGGCTTGCGCTCATCCCGGCGCTGCTGCTGCTGATCCAGGCCGTGGCGTATGTGTTTGGATTCAGCCTCGACCTCTCCGAGCTGGGGGACAAGCTGCTGGCCGCGATAAACGCGCTGTTTGCCGTGCTCGCCATCCTCGGCGTTGTGACAGACCCAACCACGTCGGGCATTGGCGACAGTGAATTAGCTATGACATACGAAGAACCCAAGGAGGATTGATTATGGATGAGCCGATATCGCGCGGGGAGCACGAGGAATTTGCCCGGCGCATAGACGCACAGGAAAAGCGCCAGGACAGGCGGCTCGAACTCCTTGAAGAGAATGTGCGCGAGATCGGCGCCTTGACGGTTTCTGTTCAAAAGCTGGCACAGAGCTTGCAAAGCATGGTCAAAGAGCAGGAGCAGCAGGGCCGGAGGCTGCAGGCGTTGGAGAGCCGCGACGGAGAAAAGTGGCGGAAGCTAATGGGCTACATAGCCACGGCGCTGACCTCCGGTGCTGTGACGCTGCTGCTGTCGCACCTGGTAGGGTGATTCACGAAGGAGGTGAGCGGGTGTGCCGAGCAGCATACTGAATACCGACATAATGTTCCCCAACCTGAGCGGGAAGAGCACGGAGCAGCAGGTATTCACGATAATGAACTACCTCTACATGCTCAAGGAACAGCTTACATACTCGCTCTCCAACCTTGGGCTCGACAACATAAACGCGAACTCCTTCAACGAAATCGCGGGGATCATCAATCAGCCTGTGATACTGCGGCTGGATGGTGTGGACGGCAGCCTGGCCGAGATAGACGTGAACCTTGGCATAGTGAGCTCTCAGCTCCAGGACGCGGAGGGCAACATCTCCACGCTCCAGCAGACGGCGGCGAGCCTCTCTACCCAGCTCGAGGACGCGGAGGGGAACATCTCCGCCATATATCAAATATCAGAAAGCCTGTCCACCCGCGTGGAGGACGCTGAGGGAAACATTACGACACTGTTTCAGACCTCTGACAGCTTGACAAGCAGGGTCACGAGCGCGGAAGGGAACATCAGCTCGCTCCAGCAGACGGCGACATCGCTGACCTCGGATATTTCCGACCTCGAAGGGAACTATACGACGCTCCAGCAAACTGTGAGCGGGCTGAGGATAACGGCAAGCAACGGCACGCAGAGCAGCACGCTTACACTCACGAGCAACGGCGTGCAGCTCTCAAGCACCAACGTGCAGATCACGGGCATGGTGACGTTCAGCGACCTGAGCACGAGCGGACGCACCACCATCAACGGCGGAAACATCACCACGGGCATTATCAGCGCCATAGACATATCCAGCGTGACGATAGACGGCTCGTCGATCACTGGCTCGACCTTTGAGACGATACTCTCCGCCTACGGCGTAGGCGGAGAGATCCAGTGCTATTATTTATCAAACATGAGCAGCACATATTTAGCCGGCGGCCTGCGGCTTGATGATGAAGGTGGCAGCGGAGATTCACAATACCGCATGTTCCTGTATACCAAATCCGCGCTGGGCGTGTCGTTCGCGCTCAAGCTGGAAAGCGCGGGAAGCATGAGCCTTGAGAGTGGGAATAGTCTTTGGATGCGCGCCTCTCAGACGGTCCAGATAACCGGCTCCGTCATCAAAATGTACGGTACGGTGTATGTCAACGACAAAGTCATAGGATAAGGAGACGGACATGACAAACCTGAAAGAATGCATAGCCGCGTGGCAGGCGCTCCGCGCCCTTGCGGCGCAGACCATGGACTACAAGAGCGCTCACGCGCTTGTCCTGCTGAAGGAGCGCCTGCGGCCTCATGTAGCTTATTTCAGCTCAACGGAGATGGATCTGGTGAAGAAATACGCGGAGCTCGACGCCGAGGGGAACCCGGTCTACGAGGCGCCGGGGCGCGTGCGCTTCCGCAATGCCAAGGATCTCGCGGCCTTCACTCGCGAGCGCACGGAGCTCGACGACGTTGAGCTGGGCGAAGAAATAGCACTGGCGAAGATAGCGCCGCCCGCGGCAATTTCCCCTGAACAGCTGGAGGCGCTTGCGCCTTACGTGGATATCGAGGAGGGGACGGCATGAGCCTGCCAGGCATGCTCTATGGCTCCGGCATAGGGAAGTATAATCAGACAAGCTACGGGGGCTACAACCACAACCTCTCCGCGATGGACGGGCAGATCTACGACATGACGAACATGTCCAGCGATTATGCGCCCCTGCTCAGTCCACGGGCTCAGCGCTACATAACACGCACCCTTGCACAGCCGAACGGCCTCTACGCCAACGACGGCCTCTATTGGGTGGACGGGACGGCCTTCTACGCCGACGGAGTATCACGCGGTACGGTGAGCGCCGGCCGCAAGACCTTCGCGGCGCTGGGGGCCTATATCATTATCATGCCCGACATGGCCTATTACAACAAGCTCACGGGGGAGTTCGGCAGCCTCAATGCGAGCTGGACCGGCGCAGCGCAGATCGTGGACGGGACATACGGCGGCGAGACGGCCAAGAGCAACACCATCGAGGCCTCGGACGTGGACTTCACGACGCTCTTCAAGGCCGGCGACGGCATAACGATAAGCGGGGCCACGGTGCACCCCGGGAACAACAAGACCATCATCGTCCGCGAGGTCACTGCGACGAAACTTGTGTTCTACGAGAATAGCTTCGTGATTAACGACGGAGGGGACGCGGAGACGGCGCTCACGCTCTCGCGCGAGATGCCCGAGATAGATTTCCTCTGCGAGAACGAAAACCGTCTGTGGGGCTGCAAGGGGGACACGATATACGCCAGCAAGCTCGGGGACCCGACGAACTGGAATGTGTTCGACGGCCTGAGCACGGACAGCTACGCCGTGCAGGTGGGCAGCGCCGGCGACTTCACGGCCTGCTTCTCATACCTTGGCTACGCGATATTCTTCAAGGAGGAGATGATCTACAAGGTCTACGGCTCGGCGCCCTCCAATTTTCAGGTCATGGGCAGCGCCTCGCTGGGTGTGGAGGCCGGCAGCAGCTTGTCGCTGGCCATTGCGGGCGAGATACTTTTCTTCCTCACACGGGCGGGCATCGTGGCCTACTCCGGCGGCACGACGCAGAGCGTGGCCTCAGCTTTCGGGCTCGAGCGCTATCACAACGCCGTGGCCGGCAGCGACGGGCTCAAATACTACGTCTCAATGCAGAACGAGGCGGGGGACTGGAATCTCTTCGCGTACGACACACGCCTCGGCATCTGGGAGCGCGAGGACGACACGCAGGCACTCGGCTTTGCTTGGGACTCCAACCTCTATTTTCTCGACGCGGACGGCACCCTATGGCTCAACGGGAGGCCGAGAACGGTGCCGGAGGGCGCGACGCTGGAGGACCCCGTGCAGAGCATGGTGGAATTCGGGGAGTTCGTAGACAACGACCCGAACAAAAAGCAGATTGCAAAACTACAGGTACGTATCTCCATCGACGCCGGGGCGAGTGTGACCTTCTGGATGATGTTCGACAGCTCCGGAGAGTGGGAAGAGATAAGCACCATCGAGAGCCAGGTGCTGCGGAGCTACTACCTCCCGCTGGTGCCGCGCAGGTGCGACCACTACAAAATCAAAATTACCGGTATCGGCGGCTGGCGGCTGTACAGCATGACCCGCGAGGACGCAATAGGCAGCGAGCTCCGCAGCACGCCGGGCCGGCAGTAAGGAGGAAACATGGCTATATCTACGCTGAAATCGCCGACAACCAAAAGCCGGTACACATACGACCAGTTCCGCCAGGCCGCCCAGCAGAGCGGCCTCCTGGGCGAATTCTCGGACGCCGACCTCTCTTTGGCACAGCGCAACCCGGATGCAGGTATGTCGCTGCTGAGCTACAAGCGCGACTGGCATAACGCGACGACGGATGCCGAACGGCAGCTTGCCAACCTGGGAGCTGAGAGTGTGCGCGGCAGCTACGGCAGCTATGCCGGCGGCGCAGACGGCGGCAGCTTCTACCTCGAGCCGCTGAGCCCGGACATGTTCGAGTATCCCGAGGCCCCGAGCTTCTCCGGCGGCAGCAACGCAGACACGGTGAACGATCTGTATGATCAGATGCTCAATTACGGCGACTTCACCTACGGCCCCGCGCCGGAGTACACGAACCGTTGGGACGACACCATCCTCGGCCTCATTGACGAGATACTCGGGCGCGAGGATTTCTCCTATGACCCGAACACCGACCCGCTGTACAGCCAGTACCGCAAGGCCTACATACGCGAAGGGGATCGGGCGGCAGAGGACGCGCTAGGCGCGGCGGCGGCCGCGAGCGGTGGCCTGCCTTCGAGCTACGCACAGACTGCGGCATCCCAGGCGGGCAACTATTACGCGGCCCAGCTCACGGACAAGATACCGGAGCTCCAGCAGCTTGCCTATCAGAAGTACCTCAACGACTACAACATGCTGCTCTCCGACCTCGGCGTGGTTCAGGGGCAGGAGTCCAGCGACTACAACAAGTACCTCACGAACCTCAACCAGTACAACACCGACCGTGACTTTGATTACGGCGCGTGGCTCGACCGTTACAACATGCTCGGAAACAATCTGCAGGCAGGGATGAACCTTGACTCACAGGAGTTAGAGCGGTATCTTGCGGAGCTGCAGCAGTACAACACCGACCGCGATTTCTACTATGGGCAGCTGCTCGACGAGATAAACGACCAAACGAATGATTTCGGGACTCTTGTTGACATGGCTCAGCTCGGGGCCAGCTACGGCGATTATCGCGGGTTGGAGGACCTCGGCATTCAGATCCCGACACCGAGCGGCTACATAGGCTCCACGCTTGAAACAGAGGGCACGACGGACACGCCGGCGGAAAGCGCCGGCACAATGACGGCGAGCACATTTGTGGGGCAGCTCAACCGTATACCGGGTCTCACGGAGGAAAACAAGGTAGCAATGGCAATAGACGCGCGGAACAACGGCCGACTGAGCGAGGACGAGTTCAACCGCGTGCTGGACATGCTGGGGTACTGACATGACAACGGAAGAACGTATTCAGAGCGCCCTCAAAAAGGCGCGGGAAAATGATGCAAACAACCGCGACGCACGCCGCTTGCCGAGCTCTTCGGCAGGCGGCGCCGGCGCAAGCACGGACAGAGCTCAGCAGGCTTTGGCTTCGGCAAGGCAGAAGGACAAAACTTCGAGCAGACAGCTCACGCCCTCGCGCACGCCTGTCTCTTATACACATC
>OJPZ01000183.1_pt1 | contig 39333 bp, 29 predicted proteins | sample 1598611 | NCBI WGS metagenome assembly OJPZ01 (sample SAMN03922494, study PRJEB24848) | human gut metagenome | isolation source: stool sample | host: Homo sapiens | place: Germany | collected 2011-11
GGGGCCGGGGCGCGTGCGCCCCCGCGAATAGGCGCCCGTTTCGAACGTTAGACGGGACGAAGTAGGCAGAGGCATCTGTCGGAGAGTTTTTGGTACTTTTTGCGGTCAAAAAGTTACATAACCCTCCGCAGGCGAAGACCGCGGTATTCTGGCGTTTTTTTGGAAAAACATCTCGCGGGTAAAATCCTGTACTGCACTCCAAAAGTTAAACAAGAAACTTTTTGGGTGCAGGACAAGGCCGCAGCCTATTTCTTTATATAGCTTTGCAGCGCTTCGACGTATTCGGCGAAGGCGTCGCGTCCGGCGTCGGTGATGCGGCACACCGTGCAGGGAATCTTGCCCCGGAAGGTCTTTTCGACCTCGATGTAACCCGCTTTGGCGAGTTTGTCCAGCTGCACCGAGAGGTTTCCTGCCGTGGCTCCGGTCTGCTGCCGGATGAAGACGAAGTCGGCGCTTTCGACCCCGATGAGGATCGAAACGACGGCCAGTCTCAATTCGGAGTGCAGCAGGGGATTCAGCTCTTTGAACATCGCGTTATCGGGCAGGGTGGTTCGACTTGTAGTTGAGGATATGCCCCGGAACGACCATCATTACCACGAAGCCGGCGATGAAAAGCAGCGGCTGCCACATATTGCCGGCGATCAGTGTGAACGGAGCGAGGATGATGGCCGCGACGCCCCCGACGACGGTGGGTGTGAAGCGGATGATCAGTCCCGTCACGGCGGTACCCATGCCCATGATGAGCAGGATGATGAAGAGTATCGGCAGACGCATGGGCGTGAAGAGCGCCAGCATGCTGACGAACCATGCCGAAAGACCCATTACCGTCCAGACATTCCCGATCACGCGGTCGACGAACGTGCGCACCTCGCCTTCGGACTTCTTCTCGCGCGAAACCCACATCAGCAGCCAGCCCAGCAGGGGCAGCAGCAGCCAGAGGTAGTTCCAGCGCGGGTCTTGGAAATAGACGACTGCGCCCCAGACGATGAGCGTCGTCAGTACGGTGGCGTAGCCCCATGCCAGCAGTGGACGGCCCGAGTTGCGGACCATGCGGCTGCGGGTGTTTTCGATCATGCGGCCGATCAGCGCCAGGCTTTCGGCGGCTTCTAGTTTGCGCTCTTCCATTTTACTGTTCGTTTTCCGGCGTCTTTGCGGCGTCGCGTTTGACCTGTCTTTTGAGTGCGTATCCCGAGCCTGCAAGCCCGATGAGGACTGCTGCGGCGAACTGAATGAGGTTGCCGTCGGGGTTGGCGTTGATCCACGTTTCGCGGATGATGCCGAAGGCCACCGGCAGCAGGAAGCACGAAGCGTAGTACATGTACCTGTTACGGATTACCGTTCCCGAGATATACAGCCCCGCGCTGATCAGCAGCAGGGCCGGGAACAGCGGGTCGACGGGCCATTCGCGGTCCATGCAGATCACGAAGGTCGAAAAGGCTGCCAGGCCTGCCACACAGCCCCAGATCTGCTCCAGCAGGCGGTCGGTGTAGCTTTTGACCTGCGGGGTACGGCGGCGGTTGTACCACCGGGTGAAGGCCCATCCGGCGGCCAGCGCGGGGAGCCACAGCCATTGCCAGGCCCGGCTGCCGGTGACGGTCAGCAGGATGAAGATCCCTACGGCGGTCGCGGCCAGCAGGTATCCCCACAGGATGAAGAGGTTGCTGCTTCCCGCCGAGAGGCGGCGGCGCGTGTCGCGGATCATCCGCCGGATGAGTTCGATGCTCTGGTCGGCTTGGAGGTTTTTGTCGTCCATGAGGGTTGATTTTGGGGTTAAAGTTACGAATTTATTTCGATTGTCCGTCCGTTTTGGCGAGGCGGCTGCGCTCGGAGTCTGCGGCGCTTTCGACTTTCCGGGTGCGGAAACGCTCCCCGGAGCTGAAATTCCACGACGCGCCGATTTTCCATGCGCGGCCCGACCACGGCTGGCGGCCCTTCACCACGCGGCGTATGCCGTCGGTCCGGGATACGAACTCCCAGCCGCAGTCCGTGAGATTCTGTGCCGTAAGGAACAGCGTCAGCCGCTTTTTGCAGAGACGTTTTTTGACCGTGGCTCCGAGTGTGTGCCGGGGTCCGACCTCGCTGTTTCCCGAATAGAGCCGGCTCTGGCAGCGGTAAACGGCTTCGATATAAAACTCCGCGGGCAGGGTGAAGGCCGCCGTGGCGTCGGCGAACAGCAGTCCGTGTGTGGCGGGCGTGTCGCGTCGTTCGAGGCGGATGCGCTGGGCCACACCCACGGCGTTGAGTTTGAGTTCCCACCAGCGGGTGATTTTCAGCGGCAGCGTCAGGAAGGCGAACCAGTGGTTCTCGGTGCAGTGGTTTTCGGGCCGGATGCGGATTGCATCGGGATTCGCGGCGTCGGCCGAAGCCACTTCGCGGATCAGGTCGCGGTGGAGATTGCCGCCTATCGAGAGCACGTAGCGGTAACGCCAGATCAGCGTCAGCGACAGGCGGTGGATATAGGTCGGGCGCAGCGCCGGATTGCCCGTCTGGTAGCTGTAATCTGAAAGCTGGATTCGCACGGGGTTGAGCGCCGGGAACGAGGGGCGTTCGATATTGCGGCTCCACTGCGCAGCCAGCATCCAGGTCCGCAGGCCGTTCAGGGCGTAGTTGGCCGAGAGGTTCGGGAACAGCCCGAAGTAACTGCGGTCGAGACTCTCCGACCCGATGACGGTGTATTCGCCCCGCAGTCCCGCCGAGAGGTCCCAGCGGCCGCGCTTCAGCGCCAGCGAGACGTATGCCGCCCCGGTCTGCTCGGTGTAGCGCCGCGCGTAGCCGTATTCCGCCAGGTCGTGCCAGGTGTCGTCCTGCCGGGCCTCGTAACGGCTGCGGTCGTCCATCCCGTTGCGGGTGCAGCGGCCTCCTGCGTGCAGGGTCAGGCCGTGGGCCAGGCGGTGCGTCAGCGAGAGTTCGGCGGTCAGGATGTCGTAGCGCGACCGGTCGTCGGAACGGTAGAGCGAATCGCGGGCATCCGTTCCCGAGGTGTAACGGGTTCGGTAATCGTTGTCTCCGTCGGAGGCGTAGCGGGTGTAGTCGGCGATCAGTTTCAGTTCGGAGCCGAGCGTGTCGATGCGCCAGACGTAGTTGGCCGTGAGGGTCAGCGTCCCGCCGTCCGCGCGCTGGCGGTAGCGGCTGTCGGTCGTCGTGCCGCTTAGCTCGGTTCGTGACGCGGTCGGCATGTGCAGGCCGCGTGCGGTGTATTCGGCCGAAAGCCCCGCGGTGTGGTGCGGCGAGGGGTCGAAGATCGCAGCAAACTCTCCGCGGCCGTAGTTGCTGCGGCCCTCGGTGCGGCTTTTGCCGCTGAACGGGTAGCTGCGGCTCTCCGTGAAATGGCTTTCGGCCCGGGGTGTGAAGGCTCCGGCGGCCGAGGCGCTGACGGTCCAGCGGCCGGAGCGGATTCCGAGGCGGCCCGAAGGGGCGTAGACCCCGAAACCGGAGCTTTGGGTCGTCGCGGCTTGCAGGTGGCTGTCCAGCCCGTCGACCCTGCGGCGGCGCAGGGTGATCAGGATCACGCCGCCGCGTGCGTCCGCTGCAAACTCCGCCCCGGTCTGCGGCACGACCTCGATGCGTGCGATGTCGGCCGCCGTGAGGCTCCGGAGGTAGGATGCGGTCTGTTCGGCGGAGCCTTTCAGTTTGCGCCCGTCCACGTAGACCTGTGTCCCCGAAGCGCCGTTGACCGAAATGCCCTCGTCGCCGATCCGGACACCCGGGGCCAGCCGCAGCAGCTCTTCCCCGTCGCGACCTGCAAAGGCCGGGCCGTCGCCGACGCTGACCACGAACCGGTCGCTCTCGCGTGTCACCGCTTCGGCCGTGACGGTCACGGACCCGATTCCGGCCGCCGTGAGGCGGAGTTCCCCGAGGTCGAGTCCCTGCGGACCGAGATGGAGCGGCCGTTCGAGCGGTTCGTATCCCACGTGGCGCAGCGAGAGCAGGTAACGGCCCGTGTCGGCCGTGAGGCGGAAACGCCCTTCGGCGTCGGTGGCCCCGCCTGCGGCCTGCCGGTCCCCGCGCAGCAGGGTGACCGTGGCGTAGGCCACCCCTCCGCCGGCTTCAGCCGCACGTCCCGTGACGGCGGGGCGTTGTGCGGCGGCGAATGCCGGAGTGAGCAGAAGCGGAAACAGGATGGCGAGGCGGCGCATGGGCTATTCGTTTTCGGCGGCGGGGTAGTAGAGGCGCATCTTCGCGGTGTTTTTCTCGGCGGGGAGCTTACACTTCCTGGCGGCATAGCCCTCCAGCGGGCCGCGGTCGCCCGTTTTCATCTGGTAGTCGCCGTCCTCGTCGTGAAACAGCGACACCTCCGCCGCGTCGGCCCCGAGGCCCGTGAGGGTCACGGCCACCGATCCTTTTTTTGCCTCCGCTTTGCCGTAAACAGGTTGTTCCTGCCCGGCGACGGTGGCCATTACGAGAATCTGTCCTTTGTCGCTGCGAATATCCTCGACCGTGATTTCGAGCGTCTTGGCCGTTGTGGCGGCCGTGCCCAGGACGAGGGCGGCGAGCGTTGCGAGTAAAGTTTTCATGGTGTGTATGTTTAGTGGTTGCGGTAATTGCATTCGTCGTCGCAGTCGAACAGGTACCAGACGAGCGACAGCACGATGTTCAGGCCCCATCCGGCGATGACCCACAGCACCCACCAGTAGCGGGGCGAGGTTTGCCAGTTGACGAAGGCGAGGAAGGCGCAGACCACGGCGTAGGTGGTCAGGCGGCGGGTGAACCAGCGCGCGAAAAGGCGGCGTTTGTCGGTGCGGACGGGAGTGATTTCCATGGCTTTTTCCGGTTGTGAGCAGCTGCTCGGTTTGTAAATCTGTTGTAAATATAAAGTAGTTTATAAAATAAACCAAATTTCAAGCCGGAAATTTTTCGGAAAAATGGATACCTATATTTATTAAGAGGGGAGGAGGTATGCGGATATGCAAAACCGGACCCTTCGAAAAGAGTCCGGTTTCGCGGCAGGACGGCCCTTGCGGGCCGATGTTTGCGGGGTTGAACCGGTCCGGGCCTACTTGTTTTCGGCGGTCAGCACCAAATCCATCCATTCGGGGTGGCGGCGGATATAGGCCGCGACGAACGGGCATTGGGGGACGACCTTGATCTCCTTTTTGCGGATGTCCTCCAGCACGCCCTGCACCAGTTCCTTGCCGATGCCCCGGCCTTCGTACTTCGGGGGCACTTCGGTGTGCGTCAGTACGATAAGCCCGCGGCCCAGAACGTATTCGGCCAGGGCGATGTCGTCTCCGAGGTCGAGTTCGTAACGCTTTTCGGCGGCATTGTCTACCAAAGTGTGCTTCTTTTCCATATGCATCTCGTTTTAATTGGGTCGGAATGCTTCAAATTTGATTCCGAAGTCGTATTTTTGTCTTCCGTTATGAACCGCATCGCCGAAATACTGCTCGACTGGTATGCCCGCGAGGGCCGTGACCTGCCCTGGCGCCGTACGCGCGATCCCTACCGCATCTGGCTCTCGGAGGTGATCCTCCAGCAGACCCGCGTGGCGCAGGGGATGGAGTACTACCTTCGTTTCACGGAGCGTTTTCCCGATGTCGCATCGCTTGCTGCCGCTCCCGAGGACGAGGTGCTGAAACTTTGGCAGGGGCTGGGTTATTACAGCCGCGCCCGCAACCTGCTTGCCGCCGCCCGGCAGGTCGTCGAACGTTTCGGCGGGGTGTTTCCCGTGTCGCCGGACGACGTGCGCTCGCTGCGCGGCGTGGGCGACTACACTGCGGCAGCCGTCTGTTCGGCGGCTTACGATGCCCCGTGCGCCGTCGTCGACGGCAATGTTTACCGGGTGCTCTCGCGGCTCTTCGACCTCGCCGAACCGATCGACACCACGGCCGGAAAACGGGCCTTCGCCTGTTTGGCGCAGTCGCAGCTCGATACCGCGCATCCGGGCCGCTACAACCAGGCGATCATGGACTTCGGGGCGATTCGGTGTACGCCCGCGTCGCCCCGCTGCGAGGCGTGCCCGCTGGCGGACCGTTGTCTGGCCCTCGCTGCCGGAACCGTCGCCGACCGTCCCGTGAAGCAGGGCAAAACCCGGGTCCGCGACCGCTGGTTCAATTACCTGCACATCACCTCGGGCGATCGGGTCCTGCTGCACCGCCGCGAGGGGCGCGACATCTGGCAAGGGCTTTACGAGTTTCCGCTGATCGAGACCGACGCTCCCGCCGAACTGCCGGACCTTGCGGCCCTGCCGCAGTTCCGCCGCCTGCTGGGCGACGGCCCGTGGCATCTGGTGCGCAGTGTTGCGATGCCCCGCCACCAGCTTTCCCACCAGATGCTCCATGCGGTCTTCCACCGCATCGAAACCCCTGCGTTTACCCCTGCCGCCGCCGCTATGGCCGTCCCGGTCGCGGCAGCGGGCGACTATGCCGTGCCGCGGCTCGTCGACCGTTACCTGATCAGATACCCGATGTAGGCGACGTAGATCGCCAGGAAAATCGCACCCTCCCAACGGTCGATTGCCCGGCGTTTGAACGTGAAGGCCGCGAGGAACAGCAGCACCGAACTCAATACGACCATCAGCAGGTCCCAGACCGTGATGCCGCCCATCGAGAGCGGATGGATCGTCGCGCTCAGACCCAGGATCAGCAGGATGTTGGCGATGTTCGATCCGATGACGTTGCCCAGCGCCATGTCGGCCTTGCCCTTGAACAGCGACACGAGCGACGAGGCCAGCTCGGGCAGCGATGTGCCTCCCGCCACGAGCGTAATGGCGATCACCGATTCGCTGATTCCGAGTTTCCGGGCGATCTCCGTGGCGCTGCGGAGGAACATCTCGCCGCCGAAAACCAGTCCGGCGAGGCCTCCGACGATCATCACGGCCATGAGCCACCCGGCCATTCCGGGTTTCGCTCCGGCATTCGGGACCGTCGCTTCGGGCCGTTTCGTGGTGCGGATCGTGTACCACATCAGCGCGGCGTAGAGCAGGAGCATGACGATGCCGTCGATGCGTCCGATGCGGTCCGCCGCACCCTTGCAAACGTAGGAGTCCGCGGCCAGCGCCAGCATCAGCAGCGATGCGATCACCCCGAACGGAATGTCGCGGCGGATGTTGCCCGCCGTGAGCGGCAGGGGGCGGATCAGGGCACAGACGCCCAGGATGACGAAGACGTTGAAAATGTTCGACCCCACGACGTTGCCGATCGCCACGTCGCTTTTGCCCGCGATGGCCGAGAGCACCGACACGACCAGTTCGGGTGTCGAGGTCCCGACGGCGACCACCGTGAGCCCGATGATGAATTCCGGGACGCGGAACCGCTGTGCCAGCGCCGCGGAGCCGTCGGTGAGGAAATTCGCTCCCGCGAGTATCAGCCCCAGGCCGACGATCAGTAAGAGTATATCCATGATTTAACCTAATAGAATCAGACTTACGGCCATCAGGGCCATGCCGGCCACCACGCCGTAGATCGAGATGTGTGCCTCGCCGTATTCGCGGGCGGCGGGCAGCAGTTCGTCGATCGAGATGAAGACCATGATGCCGGCCACGCCGGCCAGGATGCAGCCCATCAGCGTCGGGGTCATGAAGGGCATCAGCACCAGGTAGGCCAGCACGGCGCCGACCGGCTCGGCGAGGCCCGAGAGAAGCGACAGCCGGAAAGCCTTCTTGCGGTCGCCCGTGGCATAGTAGATCGGGATCGAGACGGCGATGCCTTCGGGGATGTTGTGGATGGCGATGGCCACGGCGATGGCCACGCCGAGGGCCATGTTGTCCACCGCCGAGGTGAAGGTGGCGATGCCTTCGGGGAAGTTGTGGATGCCGATGGCAAGCGCCGTCATCACGCCCATGCGCATCAGACGGGGATTGTGCGGCTGGTGGTCCATCTCTTCGACGCTGTGGGCTTCGTGGGGGTTTTCGAACGAGGGGACCAGCCGGTCGATGACGCCGATCAGCAGGATGCCCGCGAAGAAACTCGCCACGGTGACGATCGCGCCCGTGTGCGTGCCCCATTCCGCCGAGAGGGTCACGTTGGCCTGCTGGAACAGTTCGACGAACGAGACATAGATCATCACGCCGCCCGAGAGGCCCAGCGAGAACGACAGCAGCCGTTTGTTGGTGCGTTTGGCGAAGAAGGCGATTGCGCTGCCGATGCCGGTGGCGAGGCCCGCTCCGAGCGTCAGCAGCAGGGGTATGAAGATATTGTGTTCTTCCATGCGGATCGTTTTCGTTTGTTCGGTGAATACGTTGTAAATCGTCCGGTTTACCGGGTTTTACTACCGCAAAGATAGTGCATAAAACGAAATACCGAACCCGCAAGGGTTCGGGATTTGTAGGTAAAGAGAAGTGCAGAAAAGAGTAAATATCTTGTTTACAGGCATTTAATTCTCTTTTCCGCATGTGCTTCGAGCAATAAAATTGCAGAATCGGGCAGGTTCGACGGTGAGTTGTGTTACTTATCCGTTACCTGCCCGAGTTGCTTTGCATTGCGTTAAATAAGTCATTTTCAGCTCATTGCATTGAATTTCCGCATAACAAATAACTTGACTTAACGTTTAACCCATCCAAAAAGTTCAAGTTATTATGCAACGCAGCACTTTCAAAGTCCTTTTCTACGTAAAAAGGCAGTCGGAGAAATCGGGTCAGGTTCCCATTATGGGCCGTATTACGATCAACGGTACAATGTCGCAGTTCAGCTGTAAACTCACCGTTCGTTCTTCCCTCTGGGACGCCAAAGCAAACAAGGCGGCAGGTAAAAGCCTCGAAGCCCAACGCCTCAATGAAAAGTTGGAGAACATCAAAACCAACATCGGCAAGCAATACCAACGCCTTTGCGACCGTGATTCATACGTTACGGCCGAAAAGGTCCGCAACGCCTTCCTCGGTATGGGGGACGACTGCCGCCTGCTGTTACAGACCTTCGACGAATACCTCGCAGGGTTCCTCAAACGCGTGGGCAAAGACCGCACCTATTCCAGCTATGAAGACTACTGCAAGCGTCGCCGCCGTCTTGCCTCCTTCCTCGAATACGAATACCATGTCAAGGACATTTCGTTCAAAGAGTTGAAGCGGGATTTTATCGAAAAGTTCGTGGCCTATCTTTCCTCGGTACAAGGGATGCGTTCCGGGACGATCCATTCGACCATCAAGAAACTGAAACTGATGACCTATACGGCGTATAAGAACGGCTGGATTCCTGCCGACCCTTTCACAGGTTTCTATGTCAAAGCAGAATATGCCGAACGGCGTTACCTCTCGGCTTCGGAATTACAAGCCGTGATGGATGTCAAGCTTCCCAACTACCGAACGGGCATCAACCGGGATGCCTTCGTTTTCTGCGCCTTCACGGGCCTGAGCCATGCCGACGTGGTGAAACTCACCCATGCGGACATCCATACGGACGATAACGGAGAGCGGTGGATCATCGACAGACGCCAGAAGACGGGCACTCAGTTCCGAGTAAAACTCCTTCCCGTTGCCGCAATGCTCTATGACCGTTATAAGGATCTGCGCCTTGCGGGAGATAAAGTCTTTCCGCTCAAAGGCACCTATAATACGTTGAATATGTCGTTACGGCATGTTGCCAGACACGCCGGCCTGTCGTTCAACCCCACGATCCATTGCGCGCGGCATACTTTTGCCACAACGGTCACGCTCACGCAGGGCGTACCTCTGGAGACCGTCAGCAAGATGTTGGGGCATAAACGCATCACCACGACCCAAATCTATGCCCGAATTACCAACGATAAAATCGGACAGGATATGGCGGCATTGAGCGAGAAACTCGACAGCGTCTTCAAGATTGCGCAGTAAGCCGGTGCGATTCTGGATACTATACCATAATCTCTTTCCGCCGGCAGGGAATTAAACGCCGGAGATGGAAATACGCAAGGCCATGCGAATCGCCCGAAGGGCGAGCCTTGCGTATTTCCATCTTTGGCGTTTTGCTGGTCGCTACCGTCGGAAAAGACGACATTCTGCGGCTCCTAACGATCCGGTTCCGATGTTCAGCCGCGATCGGCCTGCCCGTTCGACGGCCCCCTCCCGTCCTGCTATCTGCCGTCGAAATACCTCCGCTTTTTCAAAACGGCCTTCTGCTATTCTTCTTCTCGTGGAGATAATTCAGTTCGTCGCTGTAAATGTTCATGACAAAGCGCAGCATATTGTCGACCAAAGCTGTAAGCCTTGTATTCTCATTTCCTAACAGGTGGAGTATTTCCGATACTTTATGCTTGGTTTGCGCACTGACATAGATTGCCGAGCGGTTACGGCAATCCACCGGCGCGAAGAACGTGCGTTCGAAATCCGGCAGCGCGATCTTTTTACGCCGGAATCCGGCCGACTCCTTTCCAGTAGTCGTTTGGGTGTCGACGTCTGTTTTCTCAGCAGTCGGTGCCGATGCTCCGGATACCGTTTCCGATGTGTTTTCCTCAAGAGCGTTCGTATCTTCCTCTTCCGGTTCGGGAATCCTGCGGCCGACTTTCGAATCCAAAGGGGCCTGTCCGGCGATCATCTGACGCATCAGCTCCTCGTCGACTTCGATACGGGGATGTTTAGAAGGATTGGGTGCAGGTTTGTCTGTTTCTTTGAATGAATCCATGGTGCAACGTTTTTGAGATTGATTGTTAGCTATACGGTCGTAAAGCGTGTATGTCCGGTTTTATGTTTTAAACCATTCAAAATACCATTTTCCGTTTAATGAAGTTTATAGCGGGATAACGACCGGCGAATCCATAGGAACCAGTCCGGCGATCAGTCCGGTGCATCAGCTCCTCATCGACTTCGATACGGGAACGTTTCGGAGGATTGGGTGCAGGGTTGTTTTCTTCTTTTAATGAAGCCATGGTATAACGTTTTTAAGATTGAATGTTTGTTTTACAGTCGTAAAGCATGTGGGTTCGGTTTTATGTTTTAAACCATTCAAAATACCGTTTTCCGTTTCATGCGGTTTATATCGGGATAATGAACGGAATAAGAAAACCGACCTTTCATGCTGCAAGATACAACCGACAGAAATACCTCGGTTCCGATGTCCGCTCCAGACCGCTCCAGTCCGCACCGAGGGTTTGTTTTGGCGCCCGCACGGTTGTAATATTGCGCCGGGAACAGACCCGCCCTCGGAAGCCGTAGCGGAGGTTTGGCAAAGATTTTTCGAAAATTTTTCCGCCGCGGATTTTTGTTATCGCCAGATAACAGCGAGCTGTACCTTTGTCCGACAAACAGCGTTTTGTCCGACAAAGGTGCTCGCTCTGCGAGGCCGGGCGTTCTCCCAAGTCGAACGCCTTTTTAACCGATATTATGAATACCGACCGAAAAAGAACACTACGTCCCCCAACTCCGAGTTATAAATACTCCTTCCGGCTTAACGAGGCGCAAAACATCCGCTTCAACGAGTTGCTCTGCCAAGCCGGACTTGAACATAACCGCAGCCGGTTTATCGTCAAAAGAATCTTCGGAGAGGAGTTTGTTGTCGTCAAACGCGACCCTTCGAAAGTGCAGTTTATTGCCCGTCTGAATGACTTTTATTTCCAATTTCAAAAGTTGGGAAATAACTACAACCAGATTGTAAAGGTCATCAATGCGCACTTCTCCAACGTCGCGATCCCGCATCAGATCGCTATGCTGGAGCAGCGAACCCGCGAGCTGAAAGCCCTCAGTATCGAGATTCTGAACCTCGCAAAACAAGCTAAGGAGTGGTTGCAAATATAAGATCGGGCTCCTCGCCCGGTGGGGCTTTGCGCTATAACAAGGAGAAAGTGGATAAGGATGAAGCCGAGGTGCTGCTTTGGCAGAAGATGCTCGAACCATACGATAAATGCGGACGCCTTGATATTGACGCTTGTATGGATAGTTTCTGGCCGTACCTCGAAGCCAACAGCAGAACGACCAATACGGTCTTCCATGCTTCGCTGAACCCTTCACCGGAAGACAGGCTGACAGACGAACAGTTCCGGGAGATCGCACGCGAATATATGGAACGCATGGGCTACGGCAACCAGCCTTATATTGTTTTCAAACATAAGGATATCGACCGACAGCATCTTCATGTCGTATCGTTGCGCGTCGATGAGAACGGACATAAGCTGCCGCATGATTTCGAAGCAAGACGTTCGATGGAGATATTACGCGATCTGGAACGCAAATATAATCTGCATCCGAGTATCAAGGGTGAGGAGCAAGCCGACAAGGTGGGATTGCATAAGGTAAACTACAGGGAAGGCAATGTCAAACAGCAGATCTCATCCATCGTGAGATCGTGCCTGCGAAATTACAAATGCTCATCGTATGGAGAATTCCGCACCCTGTTGGAGCTGTTTAACGTTTCTGTCGAAGAACGTACGGGAACTATCGACGGCAGAAATTATGCGGGTATTGTCTACGGTGCCCTGACCGACGACGGCTATGGCATCGGCACTCCGTTCAAATCGAGCCGTATCGGCCGGGATGTCGGCTACAAGGCTCTTCAAAAGTATTACGAGCGGTCGAAGAGTGCGCTGAAGCAGGACGGGTCGCTCGACCGGCTGCGACAGACAGTCCGGGATGCCATGAGTCCGCACAATACGCGGGACGAGTTCCGGCAGCTGCTCAAGGCGGAGAACATCGACGCTATCTTCCGCATCAATCCGGTCGGCAGAATCTATGGCGTAACTTTCATTGACCATAACGAGGGTATCGTCGCCAACGGGTCGGTGCTGGGTAAAGAGTTTTCGGCGAATGTCTTCAACGAATTGTATCCGGCACCGAAAGAGATGCAACAGGTCGCAGAACGACACGCGGAACAGCAGCACGAACAACGAAGCCATACGGCAAATCCCATTTCAGGAGTCGTGGATACGCTATTGGATTTGGCTGATACGCGGGCTTACGAAGAGCAGCAACGCCAAATACGGAGGCGGAAAAAACGAAAACTGCATCGATAACTATCAGATTGTTTATTTTATGTCGCAAAACTTTTTTATGCCATCGGCAATCCATTTATTGAAACATGCAAAGCAAATGGAATAAAAATTCGAATAAGAAAGCAAAAAGAGGAGCTAACCGTCACGGCGCCCCTCCGGATGAACATTTCCGACAAATTTTGAACTTTTTATTTTTACTGTTATGGTAAGAAATGCTCATTTTTTATTTGGGCAATGTTGCAGCCCATCCTTCATTCTGCTCGACACCGAATCCTGCCGTGATTTCATCGCTCGGTATAGGGAAAATCAAATCCGAGATCTTATATCCCGTGTAAGTGAAAGCGATATTAGGCGCTTGATACGCATAAACGTCCGCATTCTCATTCCAACGGCGCAGGTCATAAAGCCGCAATCCTTCTTGGAACAGTTCGCGGGCGCGTTCGTCCTTGATGAATGTCAGCAGGTCACTCTTGTTTGCAGGCAGGTCACTTGCCGATGTAATCGCCGAATTACGTTTAGCGACATTCAGCAATGCCTGCTGTGCCGCAGCGACGGTTCCTGTAGAGCTCTGAACATTCGCCTCGGCAATGATCAGGAACATCTCCGGAGCGTTGACGATATAGTTGGTCGCATAAGCGGAATTGCCGGACGAGTGGCACGAATATTTCCCTCCGGTAAATATGGGCACGGCATCCGTTGATGTTCCGGCCCATCCGAAGATCGCAGTACGGCAATCGGTAGTCTCGTAAAGCGCCTGCAATTTCGGACTGGGACTGAAATTATACGTCGACCAAAGCGTTCCGCAGGAGTTCGCCGACCAGTTGTCCGTAGCGGAAATCGCCAGCGCATACATGCTCTCGACATTGGCATTGCTGGTATAAAGGGCCCTATAATCTGCGGCAGTATAGGCTAATGCCGAGATTCCCTTGGCATCGAGAGCTGCTTGGGCGCTATCGGCCGCATCCTCCCACTGTTCCAGATAAAGATATGTGCGGGCCAATAAACCATATGTCGCAGCTACGTTGAAATAATAAAGTTCTCCTCTGTCGCCTCCCGCCGCCGTGAAATGCGTCAGAGCATTTTTCAGATCACCGACCACGGCTTCGTAACTCTGTCCCACAGTCGAGCGGCTTACTTGCGTGAGCGCTTCGATAGGCTTGTCTATGACGACGATTCCCGGCTGTGCGGAAAAATCCGTTCCGTCTACTTTGATCTGATGGCAGAAGATGTTGGTCAGCATCAACTGGGCATAGCCCCGCAGGGCATAAGCTTCGGCCAGATACAGATCCAGCGATGCCTTATCATCGGATTCTTCGTATAGCGCTATTGCAGCCTCGATAATGCGCGCCGCATTATCGGCTACTTTGTACCCGTAATCCCAAATATAGTAGAGGTAGAGATCCGTATCGGTGAATGTAAAGGTATAAATACCGTCCCAATGTCCCGTTTGACCGTTCCAATAGGCTATATCTGTCGGCACGTCACCGATCGTTATGGCGTAGTTGCCTGCGAAATAACGTGTAAACAGGTTATAGTAGGCACCGTTGAGTGCCGTGGCGATGTTTCCGACCGAGTTGAGAGCCGTCTCGGAGTCTACGCCCTGAAAGTAATTCGTATCGAGGAAATCGTTTCCGCAACCGACACTCCCGCCGAGCAGTAAGATCATTGCGGAAAATTTCAATATTGCTTTTTTCATATCCTTTCGTATTTTAATTTATGTTCTGATAGTTAGAAAGTAATCTGAATGCCGCCGGTGAAGGTTCGTGTGGCGGGGTACTGCCATGCAATCACGCCGGAGGTGTAGGTTTCGGGATTGTAGCCTACGAAATCACTGGCCGTAAAGGTATAGGCATTGTCCAGCGAAACATAGATGCGCAGTTTCTGGATAAATGCTTTTTGCGTCCATTTCTGCGGTAAGGTGTAGCCCAGCGTGATATTGCTGATGCGCAGGAAACTGGCGTCGTAAAGGAACCGTGAAGAGGTCTGCGTGGCATTGTCGGGATCTCCGTAGATATATTGCGGATATTTGGCATCCTTGTTATCTTCGGTCCATGAATTGAGCGCGACATCCTTGAGCGGAGTGCGGAACGACATGCCCCAACCTGTAAACCGTGCTCCCGAATCGTATACTTTACCACCCAAACGATAGTTGAACGCGATGCCGAAATCCATTCCTTTCCAGCTTAGATTCGTTCCGAAGCCGCCTAATACTTTCGGATCGGCCGAACCGACATAACGCTTGGCGGCATCGTTGTAATTCGAAGTCGTTTCATCTCCGGATTCATTGAGATACCATAACGGTTTTCCCGTTTCCCGGTTCACACCCGCATACTCTTTCATATAGAACTGCCTGTAAGGGCGTCCCTCCTCGATAATCGAATAGGTGTCCTCGATCGGCTCGTCGGTAGAGAGTTTCACTACACGGTTTTGATTCCATGTCAGGTTCGCATAGGCCGTCCATGTGAAATCGCGCTTTTGCATAACAGTGGCATTGACTGAAAACTCGAGACCACGGTTGCGGATAGAACCGATATTCTGATAAACAGAGGTCTGCCCCGTAGTCATCGAGAGCGGCACCTCGAACAGCGCATCCGTAGTCTTCTCATTGTAGTAATCGAATGTAAGATTAATACGCTGTATGAACGAAAGGTCGAATCCCGCGTCAAACTTTTTCGACACTTCCCATGTCAGATTGGGGTTGGCAATGCTCCCCGGAACCATACCCGGTGTCTGATTATAATTATACCCTGATACATAAAATCCGCGTGCAGCATACCAAGAGATATCCTGATTACCCACTGTTCCGTAAGAAACTCGTACTGCGGCATTGGTTACGACCTCGTTGTCTTTCAGGAAATTTTCTCCCGAAAGCCGCCATTTGGCGCCTACAGACCAGAAATTGCCCCAGCGAGTATCCATACCGAAGACCGAGGAACCGTCGCGACGATACGATCCCGAAATATAATACTTGTCATCATAAGCATAGTGCGCATCGAGGAAATAGGATGACAGCGTTGCTTCCTGCTTATAATACTCTGAACCCTGCTCCGTGCCGGCTGTCGAGAGGTCGCGCATGCCGTTGTCCGCGAACGGAAAATCCGATTTCGCATAATAGTCATAATGATACATCTTGCGCTGCATCTCCTGTCCGAGCATGATGCCGACATCGTGCTTTTCATCAAAAGTGTAGTTCCATCCGAGCGTGTTCGTCCACGTGATTACCGTGTTTTTTGAATTGAATTGCTGCCCCAAACCGTTATAATTCATTCCTTGCGGATTGTATATGGCACTCCAATACTGATAAATACGCATATCGTTGATATTTGCGCCCAAGGAAGTCTTTGCATAGATTCCCTTGCCGAAATCGACCTGCAGGTAAGGATTCAGATTGACGGTTTGGTTCCATGTGCGATTGAGTTCTCCCTTGGTCGAATCATGAAGTGCCAGAGGATTATAGCGGTTTATATTGGCGTAGCTGCCGTCTTCATTGTAGAACGGATCCATAGGGCTCATCGAAGAAACAGCTGCGACCGTGGCCGAGGACATTGATCCGCTTGTTGCCTGCGAAAAACCGTTCTGGATAGCATAGCTGTATGATGAGTTGAATCCGAATGTGAACCGTTTGAATTTGCTGTCCAGATTCAGGCGTCCCGAAAAACGCTCCATGTCCGAGCCTATTACCAGTCCCTCGGTATTTAGATACCCGAGGCTGGCATAATAACCCGTAGAACCCATACGTCCTGTAATGCCGGTATTATAATCCTGATAATACCCTTTCCGTGTTACCTTATCCATCCAGTCATAGGAGGACTTGCGATCCCAACCGAAATATTCGTCTGCAAGATAGTCGTAGTTCTCTGCACGATCCCCGCCATAACAGGCCGTATATCCGTCGGCAAAAAGTTCCATCGTCTGGAAAGCATCTGCAAAATCCATGTTGTTGTTGCCCATGGAAACAAAGCCTTGTTTAATATCCAGATTGAGGTTGAAAGTTCCCTCTGAACCTTTTTTGGTCGTGATGACGATAACGCCGTTGGCAGCACGGGAGCCGTAAATGGCCGTTGCCGCAGCGTCTTTCAGAACCGTAACGCTTTCGATATCGGCTGCATTAATCATCGACATAGGATCGATCCAGTTATTGGAACTGTTACTGAAATTATCCTCGATATCCGAATTTACGGGCATACCGTCGATTACATAAAGAGGTTGCGTACCCGAATTGAGCGAACCGCGGCCGCGGACATATACAGACCCCCAGACGCCCGGCATGCTGGTAGAGTTGTTCATCTGAAGACCGGGGACGGAGCCTTCAAGCGATTTCACGAAGTTCACGTCAGTACGCTTGTCCAATACGTCCTCCCCGATGATGGATGCGGCGCCCGTAAACGAAGCTTTACGCTGTACGCCGTATCCCGTTACCACGACGTCGTCGATGGCATGCGTATCTTCATGTAGCATGATGTCGAGGCGTGTTTTTCCAGCTATCGCGACCGTTTGCGAAGCATAGCCGATAAATGAAACGGTCAGCATTCCGTCGGCGGGAGCTGATAAGGAAAATTTACCCTCTGCATTCGTCGTTGTGCCGGTCGAAGAACCTTCAATGAAGACGGTAGCCCCGGCAATAGGATTACCATCCGGACTCGTGACTGTACCGGAGAGTTGCTTGTTCTGCGCCGATGCCAATGCTCCGAAACCCAGAACAATCATAATGAGTAGTACGAATTTTCTCATAAACCAGAAGTTTGAGTTAATAAAACCTTTAATATCTCCTCGTAAGAGATATGCTTACAGATTGTAAGCGTTGATCATATGACTGTTAGTGAGTTTGTAAGCTGTTTTTGAGCCAACAATCGCCCCTTAATGCGAACATTTATGCGAACAGAACTTTAAAATTATAAGCCCGGATATTGATCGTAACGATTTTTTGCCTACCTTTGCCCGCGAAAGCATATCTCTTACGAGGAGATTCGATCTCTCATCCCAGATCCTCTTCCGACAACGAATTTATAACCAACCGGTTCGCCTGATCCACGACGGCCGTATCCAGCGAAGCGAGATAAATCCTCGTGGTGGCCTCCGAATCGTGGCCCATGCTCTCGCTGATGACCGCAAGGAGGATATTCCGGCTGCGTGCGACGTACATGGTGAGCGCAGCGTCCAGCTCCATCTCCCGGCCGAGTTTGCGCAGGTTGCGGTTGATCAGGTGTCCGACATTCTTATACTGCCGGCGTTCGTCGGCGTCGCTGCGGACAAGAATCGGCAGCAGGTATGCCGGATTTCCGTTGGGATAGCGCTCCACGATCTGCTGCATGCACGCCTCCCAGCGGATCGAAAGCCGCTGCCCGGTCTTTTTCCGGCAGTAGGTGAGCATGCCGTTTTTCAGGTCCTCCCTTTTCAGGTAGGCCATGTCCACGAACGACATCCCGCGCAGGTAGAAACTCAGCAGGAACATATCCCGGGCATATTCCATCCGAGGGCGGTCTGCCAGTTCCATGTCGCGGATTCGCCGGAGCGCATCGAGCGCCAGGGCCCGTTTCGCGGTCTTGGCGATGCCGGTGTAGACGTGTTTGAACGGATGCCGCTGCGTGCAGAAACCCTCCTCCACGGCCCGGTTGTACACCGCCCGCAGGATGCGGAGGTAGAAGGACGAGGTGTTTTTGCTCACGCCCGTCATTTTGAGATGCAGTTCATACGCGACCATGGTCTCCGAGTCGATCTCCCCGAAACGCATGTCCCGTCCTTTTCGGAAACGGGTGAAGTTGCGCAGGGTCGTATCGTAGGTCTCGCAGGTCCGTATCCGTCCCTGCCGGCGCAGCCGGCCGATCATCTCCTTCATGAATCCGAACAGCGTATCGGCGCCCTCCGGGGCCGAATAATCCGCCAGAATGTCGGCGTACGTATAGGTTCTCAGCTCCTGCTCGTAAGAGGCGATGATCCGGTTCAGCCGGTCGGTATCCCCGGCGACGCGCTCTTGCAGCACGGCGAGGTAGTTTTTACGCCCTTCATCGGAGCCCGGCGGGATGAGAATGCCTCCCGAGCGTTCGTCCCACTCCGAGGGGAAGAGTTTGTAGCCGGTGCGGATGCGGTGGGACTGGCGGTTGTGGATGATCCGGTAGAACAGGGTGCCCTCCTTGCCATCGACGGTCGAGGGCCGGAATTTAGGTTTTACGGTTGCCATATTGCTGTCACTTCTTTGATTATCCTGCAATAATACGGCAACAGCCATTAAAACAAGCGCCGCGGAGCGGAAATCGGGGTGATGCCGTCCCTTTCAGGCGGGCAGGCGGGAATATACAGCCGGAAAAACGACACCTGCACCCGCTGTTCGGGCGCATGACCTTTCGGAAAACGGGTTCGTGATTAAAAACCGCCTGTTCGTGATTGAAATCCCCCCCCCGATGAATTTTTTTGACCGTTTCGTGATGAACTTCTACTTTTGCCTGTAAATTTAATAGGTTGCCAATCATGAAACTGAACGCTTTGCCGGTGATCCTGTTGTTCGCGGGACTTTCCGCCGGGTCGTGCATCAAGGAGGAGGCTCCGAACTCGGAGGCCGACATTGAGAGCTGCACGCTTGCGGACAAGAACAATTTGCTCATCCTCAATCCCGTCATCGGGAACAAGAGAATTACCCTGTTTCTGAAGAAGGGCACCGACCTGACAGCCCTCGCTCCGGAATTTACGCTGACGCCGGGGGCCACGATCTCCCCCGCAGGCGGCACGGAGCGGAACTTCACCACGCCGCAGGAGTATGAAGTTACCTCCGAGGACGGACGCTGGAAAAAGACGTACACGGTCGAGGCCGCGACGTCGGGTATTAAGATTCCCCACGTTCTCCGCTTCGAGAATGTCCGGATGGAGGGCAAATATCAGATTTTCTACGAGACGAACGAAGAGGGAACCAAAATGTGGGAATGGGCCAGCGGCAACCCGGGATTCAACCTGACGGGTGCCGGCAGCGGCTATGCGGATTATCCCACCTACCAGTCCGAATCCGGCTACAAGGGAAAATGCCTGGCTCTGACTACCCGCAAAACCGGTTCGTTCGGCGCGGGGGTGAATATGCCCATCGCCGCCGGCAACCTCTTCATTGGGACGTTCGACGTGCTGAACGCCCTGAAAGACGCGCTGACGGCAACGCGCTTCGGCATGCCGTTCGACTATATTCCGACGAGCCTGCACGGGTATTACAAATATCGCTCCGGGGAGGTGTTCTACGAACTGGATAAAGCGGCTCCGGACAAGCTGAAGCCCGTGGATAGGAAAGACCGGTTCAATATCTACGCCGTCTTCTACGAGAGCACCAAAGACATGGAGACCGTCGACGGAACGAACGCCCTGTCGCCGGATAATCCGAATGTCCTCGCTGTGGCGCAGATCGCGCAGGACGAGGCTGTGGAGACCGACGAGTGGAAGACTTTCGATATTCCGTTCGTGTTCCGGCCTGGAAAGGGAAAGGATACGGTGGATGCCGACAAGGTATACTGCCTTGCTATCGTCTTCACGTCCTCCCTGTACGGCGACCGTTTCGAGGGGGCGCCGGGCAGTACGCTGTGCGTGGACGAGGTAACGCTGGAATGCAAAGAGCCGGAAAATGAGCCGGAAGAGTAATTCCGCAGCAACATTACGAGATAAATGAAGAAAAAACTGATTACAGTCATCTGTGCGCTCGCGGCGGCCGTATGTCTGTGCGGCGCGGCCCGCGCCCAGTCGGATCGCACGCCGGGGATCATCCGCTCCGCGCTGATGGGGCTGGAATACGAGGTGAAGGCCGGCGTCAACATCGGCGGCACGTCGCCGCTGCCGCTGCCCGAGGAGATCCGCAGGATCGACAGCTATTCGCCGACGTTCTGCTTCTCGCTGGAAGGCGATGTCGTGAAATGGCTCGGCAAGAAGGAGCGCTGGGGCTTCGTGTTCGGCGTGCGGTTGGAGACCAAGGGGATGCTGACCGGGGCGCGGACGAAGAACTACGGCATGGAGATCATCGGCGACGGCGGCGAGCGCGTCAAGGGCAACTGGACGGGTATGGTTAGGACCGAGTACCACGGAACGTTCTTTTCGATTCCCCTGCTGGCGGCCTACAAGGTCAATCCCCGGCTGCGGCTGCATTTGGGCCCTTACGTGTCGTTCATGGCCGACGGCGATTTCTCCGGACACGTCTATGACGGTTACCTTCGGGAAAACGACCCTACGGGCAACAAGGTGGAGTTCGAGGGCGACAAACGGGCGACCTACGACTTCTCGGACGAGCTGCGCGCCGTGCAATGGGGCGTGCAGGCGGGGGGCGACTGGAAAGCGTTTAGGCACCTCACACTCTCGGCGGATCTGGCATGGGGGCTGAACGATATATTCAGGAAGGACTTCAAGACCATCACGTTCAATATGTATCCCATCTACCTGAATATCGGGTTCGGCTACGCATTCTGACAACCATTCGGACAAAACGATAACCAATTTATAAAAATTACAGACGTATGAAAAAAACTCTTTATTCCTTGGCCGCAGTCGTGGCATTCGCGGCTTGCAGCGACAACGATGACGACATTACGTGGAAACAACTGCCTGACGGACAGCTATTAGACGGCACATATGGTTGGGCCGAAATTGAAAATAAGGGGGAGTTCTCCGGACAGACGGGTCTGCCTTCAAGTTCAGGCTGCTATATAGATATAGTGGATGACAATGGAGCGACAGGAGTAGACAACCCAGACAACACCCCCCTGTGTTTCATAGTAAGACCGCTTTTGGGAGGAATCCTGCCACAAGCCCTGAAAAGTGTTACGTTTGCTGCCGATGGAAACATTCGTGCCGATTATTCTTCGGCTTCCGTTGCCATCCCAATGGCTGACGAATATGACTTGAATAATCCAGACGAACAAGTCATGTGGCTCTATATGGGCTTAATGACCGGCGGTTTCACACAGGAAAAACTGGATGCGATGCTTGTCGGACGTACATACCAGTCCTCGCCTGCCAACCTTGCCCGTTGGTTCATAAAGGATGGAAAGCTGAATGTGAAATTGAATGTGGCCGCCATCGTATCCCAGGCATTGGCAGACAACGGTATGACGGGAGTGGATTTGTCTGATATAATCAATCAAGTATTAGACACAAACGCACAAGGCCTGCGCGAGTTGCTGACAAGTCTTGCTCCTATGATGGGAAATTATGCTGATTTCGTACAGCTGGTTGTGGGGAAAGCAAGCGATGACACGTTGAACACATTGCTTGGCTGGGTGAAAAACGGCATTCCATTGAATATAACTGTGGACGGACATACCCGCATCTATCTTAATCATGATGATCTGGACTTTGTCATCCAGTTGCTGAAAGACCCCGAAGTGTATGATGCTCTCAAAGCTATGTTGCCGACCCAAGCTCAAATGGCTGCTGGATTTGTTCTTCAAATCTGCAACGATTGGGAAAACCTTTCAACTTTCAATATCGGGCTGGATTTAATCAAAAAATAAGCAGTAACCAAAACGTGATTAGGAAATGAAAAGATTTGTATTAGCGCTGATTGCGTTTTTCGCCATAAGCGCAACGGCTGTTGTTCAGGCTCAAACCACTTATAGGGGAACGTTAAGCGTAACTGCCTCCAATGGAGTTACTTCCACTGATGAGAATAGTCAAGTAACGGTCGACGACCATGGTACTACGGCTACACTGACAATGTACAACCTTAATATCGGAGGATATACGGTTTCAACGGTAACGGCTACACTTGAAAAAACTACAAATGGAATAGTTACGGGATGCAGCAACATTACTGTAACCGGTACACTGCCTAACACTGTAACCCCCTCATCGGCAAGCGGTTTAATCACTGCTGACACTTGTTCGGTAGACATATCGATGAAAGCCTTGCTCGGATTCGTAACCGTTGACGTCAGCTTCCGGTCTAATAACGGTAATACACGGTAAAGGAGGCTAAACCCGCAGAGGGCCGCTATTCGTTGGTAATTTCCTGCGCCTGCAATGAATACGGGGATTATTTCACGGGATGCTCGACGAATGTAATGTATGTCGATGATTTCGAGTGGGCATACTGATTTCGAGCGGACGTACTGATTTCGCCGGATAGTTTGCAACCAATTCCGCAGCGACGGGTCGCTGCGGAATTGGTTTGTTTTGGAATACCCCTGCGCAACCGATCCCCGATGCGCAGCCATTCGGCCCCGCACCCGTTGTTTCCTCCGCTCCTCTTGCGGCACCCGCCGCCGCACCCGTTTCGCCGCCGCAACAAATCGCGGCGTCCTTTTGTCGTTTCATGTTGGAATAACCGCTCACTGCGCAGACAGCGTTATGTCTCTGAGCCGTTCGTCGAGGGACGCGGGGGTGGCGTCTTTGAGGAGGACGCGGCCGGAGGCATCTAACAGGTAGAGCGCCGGCAAGTTGCGCAGCACGTAGAGGTCGCGGGTGTAGATCGTGCCGCCGTCGAAGCCGGCTGTCCATGCGGCCGGCAGGCGGTCGAGCGTGCGAATCCATGCCGCCCGGTCGCGGCTCCCGAAGCCCGCATATACCGCCACGACGGCCATGCAGCCCCGCGAAAGGGCCTCGTTCAGCGGCTCCGAAGCGGCCAGTTCGGCGATGGTCTGCATGCAGTGGTCGCAGTCGGGGTCGTAGAAGAGCAGCAGCAGCGCACGGCCCTGCGCGGCCTCCGACAAACGCAGCAACCGCCCGTCGGGGGTCTCGAACGAGAAGTCCGCCGCCGTCGTGCCGACGCGGTTCTTGCGCATCGCCGTGCGCTGGGCCTCGATGCGGAGCCGTTCGTAGTCGTGCAGCGGCGCCGTTGCGAGGGCGTCGGCGAACAGCAAGTAATACTCCTCGTTGAAGAGGGGCGAATCCTGTTCGTAGAGGTATTTTTCGGCGGTTTCCGCGAGCAGCGACAGGGCCTCGGCGTCGCTCTGCGCACGGCCGACGAGCGCTGCGACAGCCGGAGCCAGCGCCGTCGTGTCGGCAATCGGGAAGAGCGAGAGGCAGTTGGCGAAATTCTGCTCCATAAACTCACGGTCATGCGAGCGGAGCGTGTCGGCGAAGTCGAGGGCGTCCCAGAAGTGGCGGACGATATAGGCGGCCCGTTCCGGCGGGGTTCGGAGCGTCGCGGGCACCTGCGGCAGCGGCAGCTCCGGCACCTCGGCCGCGGCGGAAAGTGTTTCAGCGGGCGTTTCAGTGGTGGGCGCAAGGGCCGCAAGGGGCGCGGAGGGTGTAGAAAAGGGTGCAAAGGCCGCAACGGCGGGCGTTTCAGCGGGTGATTCGGCGGGCGCAACAAAGGCCGCCAAGAGTGATTCGGCGGCCGTGCAGGGTGTAGCAACGGGCGCGGCGGAGGGTGCAACGGCCCTTTCGGTTTCCGGCTGCGCTGTCCGGCTGCAAGGGTATGCCGAGGCTTCCCCGCATACGCCTGCCGCCGGTGCCGCCATGAACACGCCTATCGCTGCGCATGCTGCCGGCAGAGTTTTCATCGCTCGAATTCTATATCTTCTCCGTTTGTCGTTACCCACAGGTCCTTGAGGACATCCTTGTATTTGTTTTTATCCCATTGAATATCCGATTTCAGCCGGTGCCCGTTGCCGATGATTTTGCCCTCTTTCTCCGCGAGGTAATCGAGCAAGTCGGTACCCGTGTAGTTGGTCATGGACGTTAAATCCAAATCGCAATAGAGGTTCACATTGTCGTCATCGTCGAACAGACCGGCCGGTTTCTGGGGCTCTGGGTCGCCTTCCTTCCTATTCATAAGTTCTCGCAGATAATCTACGAACCTTCTCCAGTCATCGACGTTGTATATTCCCGGTTTGTCGTGATGCGTGGCAGGTTGGTCGCTGGAACCCCACTCTTTTATGTGCGGGTACAGTCCCGAAACGTTTCCGTCTTTCAATCTCAAGGTCAGGCTGATACATTCACCCGCATTCAATCCCTCCAAGGTGGTGATGGATGCCAGCGAGCCGTAATACCATGAGTTATTGTAAAAGAATTCGATTTCGCCGAGTTCGTTGCCGGAGGGGTTCGTCTCTTTGAATTTGCAGGGGTATATATAGAAACAGCTTTTGTTTTGCAGCTCCCCCTCGACGCCGTAGTCTGTATCATCCAGTGTGTACTCGAATCCCGTGTTTTCGCTTTTGAGCGGGAGCAGGCGGGGCTCCTTTTTGGCTGCATCCTCGAAATTGTAGGGAGGTTCGGACGCGGGTACGCCGGTCGTCCAGTAGGCGCGGTTGGGCATGTTCGGCATGGAGAACTTGATCGTTTGGGCGTTGGAGAGCTCCGTTACGCCTCCGTCCGGATGGATGTACTGGATATTCTCGATGATGATTTTGGCGACCAGATGCTTGAATTGGAGCACAGCGATGTTGCTGCCGTTCGTTTGCAGATCGAGAGGGCCGCACACCGCGCCGATGAAATATTCGAGATTCGAGAGACGGTAGTACGTCAAATCCGCCATGTCGTCGCCTTTTACTGTGTATTCGTATGACTTTTTGTTCATAGAGAGGTCGACCATACCCAAACGGTTGCTGCCGTCTTTGTCGAGTGTCGCTAATGAATGATGCTCTCCTGTGTCTGTCTGGTCCTCTCCGTCGTGGGGCAGATTCCAGGCATGGAACAGGTGCTGCTTAGTCGTCTCGCCCCAATACCAGCAGCCCGTGGCAGGCTTCTGCTGTTGCAGTCCGCCGGCGTTTGGGGTGTAGGACGCATCGTCTACCTCCATATCGCTGTAATTGCCGTAACTGTACCGCTCGTTTTGTGTATGGTGAATGTATATGGTGTCGAATGTTTCGTCTACCGGCGTGGATTCCTCCGCCGCTGTGCTTTCCGCACGTGTCGGCGCCGCTGCCGCCTGCGCGACTTTGGCGGAGAACGCGATTTCATCGGCTCCGGCCGACGGCATATCCCCCTCCTCGCGGCTGCATGCCGCAAGACACGTGCAAATCAACAGATATATTACGCCCCTTTTCATTGCTTGTTCGTAAACACTTATAGATCAGTTAATTCGTCCCCCCCCCTGGCTCGGGGCCCTCATGCCCGACGAACGGCAAACCGTTGTTCTTAAAGGCGGAATTATTTTTCTCCGTGAGAGCTGCCTCGTTCAATTTGCTCAAACCCGCGAAATTGCCGGTCCAATTGATTATTTCCTTCGTTACGAGCTGTGCTGCCGAGACTGTCGTGCGGGCGGAACACCGTTCGACTATCGTATTTGCGGCGCTTTCCAATTCGATGATGATCCCGTATGCGCCGCCGGTTGCATAGTCGTACATGTCCGGGTTATCCGTCCTCTGCTCCATATCATTTCCGCCTGTAACCGTACCCGTTATGGCGATATCGCGGCACGTTACCGCCTTGATGCGCCCGGAGATGCCGCCCGTGTAGGCGTGCGAGAATGTCTGACCGTTCATAAACACGATGACGGCGCCCTTGACATCGACGCTGGCGTTGCAGTTGGTCAGCATGCCGTTTGTCGCGGCTTCGTTTACTACCGCTCCGCAGAGACCGCCGACATACGCCTGCCCCGCTTTGAGTGCGGAGCAGTCAGTAACGGTGCTCAACGACGCATTGCATGCGGTGCCGGTAAGGTATCCGACGAGGCCGCCCGCATAGGTGGTATTCTGGGAGTCGGTCTTGACGGTCAGCTTGCATTTGCCCTCCGTCCCGTTGTAGCTTTGCGCGCAGGATACCCCGTCGATTTTGGCGCCCGCCTGCCCCACCAGGCCGCCGATATAGCAGTCCTGCGCCTCATCCAGGTTCCCGTCTACGGTTACGGAGATATTTCCGCGCAGTTCGACATCCCGAATCTCGGCGGTTGTCTCGCCGGAGGAGGCCGCATTCTGAACACCGGCAAGGCAGCCGATGTTGTATACGGTCTGGGTCGAGGAGCCTCCGCCTACCGATGTGTCGAGCTGCACCGTCATCGAGACGTTCTCCAGGAGCAGGTCGGTGATCAAACAGTTGATCGAGCAGCCGAGCATGCCGAAGTTGGTCATATACTTCATAGCGTCGCTGCTGATCATTCCGTGCTCTTCTATTTCCTTTATTTGCCCTTTGGTTATGTTGCACGTCGAGTTGCGGATGGCGAGATTGTAAATTTTCGCGTTCGTGATTTGGTCGAAAATCGGGAAGCCGACATTTACGAAACTGTGGTAGTTCCCGTCGAACGTCCGGCCGACGACACTCGGGAGTTTCCAGTCTTTATGCGCACCTCTTTCATCCTCCGGGACCTCCTCTGTTGCGTATATGCCTGTGCCCTTTACATATTCCAACGGATTGAAATTATTAAAATCGATATCCGCCATAAGGCGCACGGTCTGGTCGTCATCCGCCTTGAGCACCACGTTGCCATTGTCGTCCAAAACGGTGTTGCCGTTCGCGATGCCATCCAGCAGTTTGGGGATGCTTACGCGGCCGGTGTGCGGCTCCGGATTTTCGGGGAAGCTGGCTTCAGGCTGCGGGACGATGCCGAGTTGATCCTCGATCGAGAGCTCGTAGTGGTGGCCGCATTGCAGTGTGTCGAGCGCCGTTACGCCCGTGAACGAGAGATAGGGGTGGTTGTACCGGTAGGAGAGCTCGCAATTCCCGTAGGCATATTTCACCCCGCCCTCCTCCGCCGTCTCCTGCGCGAGATAGAAGTCCACCGTGCCGTCAGCGTTGCGCCGCCGTTCGATGCAGTAGTATCCGTTCTTATCATCTGATGTGCGGCTTTTGTCCGACTTGCAGAATTCGAATGTCAGCCCCGTATCCGACGAGTATTTCAGCTGGTAGGCATTGGGGAACTCCTGCACAACCTGCAGCACTTCATCATCCCCTTGATTCTTGCAGTAAAGCCAGTACCCCTCGCTTATGTCCGATTTCACGTCTTTGAGCGTCAGATGCGTGCAGAGATGCTCGAATTGGAGCGCCACGGAGCGCCCGTATTGCACCTCCTCGGCGATGCAGCGGAGCGGGTCGCCGCCCTCCGCAATGTCACCGAGCAGTTTTTCGCCGCTCGACATGCCTTCGCTGATGCGTTCGGGCAGGTCCGCTATGTAGTAGGCGGTGAACTTTCCCGTTTCGACGCCGACCGGCCACATCATCATGTCGGTCGAGGCGCTGCTCGGAACCCAGTCGCCGTTTTCGTATTTGTAGCAGCGGTATTGCTTCTGATCGTCCGGCGCTATTTTCTTGCCCGTAAATTCCGCATAGATATGTATTCGGTCGCCCTCCCGCCACGTTCGTTCCTGGGGAGCGGTGCGTGTCGCGGCCTGTGCGGCGGTGCAGACGGGCGTGCACGCCACCTCGAAGCGCACGGGTTCCGCCTCCGTGCAGACGGCGGCCCCGTCGGCCGTATTCGGATCGTCGGTGCAGGCGGCTCCCGCGCACAGGAGTGCGGCCGCCGCTATCGTTCTGCCGAGATATTTCGCCATGCCTTTCATATCAATTTCCCATTTGCATCGTCGATTTCACCATATCGTTGGTGCTATCCGTTATTTCTCCGAGTGTGTACTCTCCGACCAATCCGTCGCACTTCGGGTCGAGGTTGGTCTCGCCGATCATGATGCCGGCGAACGAGCTGCCCGTTATCGTTCCGGCATTCATCGTCCCGACCGCGGCGCCCACCTTCGATTGTCCGTTCCCTTCGAGCCAGCCGCCGCTGACGTGGCAATCCTCGATCGTGCCGCCGCTCTCCATCTTGTCGGCCAGCATGCCGACGGGGTCGGAGCTGTCGGCGGGTTGTACGACGCGGATATTCTTGAATGTCAGCGATTTCAGCGTGCTTCGCAGCGTTTTGCAGAACCCGCCGTTCAGCCGAATGTTGGAGATGGTGTGCCCGCGGCCGTCGATCGGTATCGGCAGACAGTAGATGACCGCCGTCATTCTCTCGGCTTTGTCGAAATCGGTGTTCGCGAAGTCGATATCCTTTTTCAGAAAAACCGTAAAGGTGTCGTTCACGTCTGTGCCGAACTTTTGCATCGTCGCCGATGAATTGAGCTTGTTCGTAATCTCCTCTTGCGTATATTCCTTGTCTTCGGTGAACAGGGTGTTGCACTCGGCTACAAAATCGCGAAAATCAGCCTCATTATTTATGCCTGCTTCGAGCGTTTTTTTTATCTCCGGCTCATCCTCCCACGGACTCACCTTGCAGGGGAATACGGAGGCTTCGAACCCGACCTTTTGGAGTTCGAGATTATAGATGCTTCCGCCCCGCAGCCCGGTCGTTACGGTCTGCGAGTTATTCTCGGTGATGGTCGCCTTGAAGACCTGCTCGTTGTTCACGGGAATCTCCGTCTCCGTCTCCGTCCTCTCTTCGGAGAGTACGATGGCATCGACCGTTACGCCGCCTACGGTTGCGTCGTTAGGTACATACGTGTGTGCGGGCTTGCACGGGATAATGGCAGCCCAGTAGGTTTCGCCGTCCTTTGTGAACTTGGTGGTTTTGAACCGGCGATCTTTCTTCTCGACGGCCGTGTCGTCGTAGACCAGATTGACCATACCGAAAGCGTTGCCCCCCGTCCAATCGTCCCACTCGATTCTCACCGCCTTGACCATCCTTTTCAACTGCACATAGATATCCCCCTCGAAGTGCGTGAACCCGTTGCCGCACTTGATGCACACGACGGCGAAGGTGTGATAGAATTCCGTTTGTGCCATGCTCGACCCGTTCCCCGCATAGTCCGTCGTCAGAAAGTCGATGACTTTTCCGTCCTTTCCGTTCTCGTAGATGCTCACCCCGTCGGCGGAAATGTCCTCCTCTTTTTTGTAGGGGTAATAGGCGAAAAACTGCGTTATGGCGTTGATGTCCGCTAACTTCTCCGAATCGAACGTCGTTCCGACTAATGTCAGCGGAAGGTTCAAGATATTTTCTCCATCGGGGCCGTTCATCTTGGCGAAAAAGCCGATTTGATTGCCTTGTTCGAAGCCGTTTTTCAGATTCAACGCTGTTTTCAAGTCGTTGCTGCCCAACGCCATCGGCATCAACCCCGATTGCAGGGAGATGGGCGTGCCCTCGGGCGTCGGAGGCTCCGGCTGCCCGCCGTCATACTCCGGCGCGGGGCTTTCGCAGGCTGCGAACGCCAGCACCGCTAAAAATCCGATAAACTTGTCGATACGCCTCATGGTATGTTCTCCTTTCGGGCCGCTTCCGGCCGATTTTTCCTTTTTATCCTTTATTTACCTTGCATTTTTTGTTTCAGCTTGTCTTTGTCTGCTGGAACTTGGCCTGGTTCGGCTTTGCCGTTGCATCCGTATATTTCGTGGCCGTTCATCTCCACATCGAATCGCTCGGCACCCGCCTCGGCGATGGGCGGCGCGGGGTACTCTCCCTCCAAATCGGTGAAAAAGACGAATGTGAAAATATCTTTATCTTTCCCCTCTTTCACCGTGAAATAGCCGTAACGCTCGACGGCATGTTCCAGTTTCTCATTGGTCTGTTCCGCGACATACGCATTGAACGCTTGGACGGCCTTTATCAAATCATCCCTCTCGTAGATGCCGCCGCGTTTGGTTTCGAGCGCCCAGGTACCCTTGTCCACCCAGTTCTTCACCTGCGCGCTGAACTCGATTTCGGGCGGTTCGTTGGAGACCCTCACCGACAGCGTAATGTCTTGGTTCTCCTTGAATTCGGCGAAAGTGGTGGAGGTTCCCTCCTTGCCGTCTTCGGTAATTATCGACGGCAGGTTGCACGAATAGCGTGTTCCGTCGATTTCCAGATGCAGCCTCGGGGCAAGAGCCGTACCGAAGTTGGTGCTTTGCGGCGGCATAATCAGATAGTGCGTGCGCAATTTCTCCGCTCCCGTCTCGTCCGTTACCGGCAGCAGCTTCTCCCTCTTGTCCTTGTCCCCGAGCAGATAGAGGGTGTTCGAATAAATCGTTTCATCCCTCCCATCATACGGATACCCATCCGGATCGTTCCCCTGCGTATTCCGCATCAAATTCCAAGCTTCCCACCACTTACCGTCATTAGCAGGTTTTGTAGAAAGACGGAAAGGGTATATAATCGCAGAGGGATATATATGCCCCAACGATGGCCAACACCAGCTCAGTATCATCTGCGGATGCCACATGCGTATAATCCCGTAGCACTCGCTCGCAAGGTGGTCGATCCACACCCTTACCTGCTTTCGGTCGAGGTCGGGTATGTCGGGTGAGGTAATCTCCACATGGACGCGCGACATAATGTGCTTGACCGATATGTCGACATAAAGTTTGTTTCTGACGTTGTCTCCACTGCCGAGCCAATAGCCCAATAAAAGGTCGTTCGGGGCGATCTCATCGCCCTCCGGCTCCAGCTGCGCACGGTACCGCTCCCTGTCGAATTTTCCGTCCGCACCCCGAAAGCGGCTGTAGTCTTCGGGGTGAAACTTCTTCGCCTCATCCTCGGTATAAAACGGCATTAAATAGGTAGACTCCCCACGGTTCTCATTTGGATACCACCCGATATTAACGTCATGATACAATCCCACTCCCTGCGTTCTTTCGGCTATCGTTATATTATCCCAATAGACCGGGGCATTGTCCAATGACATAGTTACCTCCTTGTTGTCGCCGCTATTCATTATCTTGTTCCAGGTGAGTTCGTAGGGGACGATTGTGTTGATATCCGTGCCGTGCCACTCGAATTCGCCGTAGCCCTTGCTGAAATCCGCGATAAGGTAATCTTGTTGTGTGCCTCTCTTCCCGATGACCCCACCGTATTCATTCAGCATCAGCGACAGACACCACTTTTGGCCGCGCAGCAGCCCCGACGCGACGGTGCCGCGCGATTCGAGCAGCCCCTCGATATTGGCGCGGATAACCAACGGCTTGTCGGACAGCTCTTCGCCGCCCTCCGCCGGCACAACCGCCTCCTCGCGGCTGCATGCCGTACCTCCGCACGCCGCCGCAATGCAGGCGATCCATATCCAGTAGAAAATCCGTTTCATGATTCGTCTATTCATCCGGTTCATCTTTCAAGGCTTCCATACTCCCCGAAGCTCTGTCCCATTCCTCTATCTGCCCCATGACCGTCAGCTGGTTGCTGGCCGTGCGCGAGAGTTTGAGGTGCAGGACGGAAATCGTCCCCTCTTTCAGTTCCAGTCCCTCTGCCCCACTGGGTATATAGACGTATTTCTCTTTCTCGCCCGTAATGGGGTTCTTCACGTAAAGCCGCAGCAGCGGCAGATAGTTGGTGACGGCGCCGGTGGCGGGGTCGGTGTCGCCCGGCAAATTCTGCTTCGGCACAATCGCGCAGTAGCCGTAGGTGAGGTATTTCGACGACTCGCTCCCTTCGTCGTCGGAATCCTGTTCCTCGTGTCCTCCGCTCTCTTCGAGGTGGTAGCGGTACATCGGTATTTCGGGTACCCGCTCCGCATCATCTATGAGTTTCGTCGGCACCTCCCGGCCGGAGGTCGACTGCTCCGCCCACGCGACGCGATAGTCCGTCTTGACGTTCGTCAGGTAGAGCCACACGCTGTCCGACAGGTAGCCCGACGGCAGCTCTTCCGGGTCCGTATCGCCGTCCTGTTTATGTCCCGGGGAGTAGACCGGCAGAACGAGCCGCACGTCCAGCATGGCATGCGCATGGTAGAAAATGAAGCGTATCGGGCGGTCGATCGAACTGACAGCGAGCCCTGTGAGGGCGAACAGCGCGTCCGAGCTCAGAAAATCCTCCACTTTCGACTGGTCTTTCTTCACCTCCGGCAGCGATGACTCGTCATCATTCTGGGACAAAAAGGCGTAGAAGCGGAAATAGCTCATCCCGTCGGTGATGAGGTTGGAACGATAGAAGCCTCGCGTGGTGCCATCGACCGTCTTCTCGGGCGTGAACAGATACTCCGACCATCCGTCATTGGGATTCTGTGGGTCGAAGTGTTCCGTTGCATGGTTGTCTTCCGCCGTCGTACCGTCGTTGATGAATCCGTGTTCGTCGTTGTGTTGTTTGCAGACGTACTGGAAGCAGTGCGGGTCGTCCAAAGCGAAACTCGGTTCGGCCGAGGCCGATGGCACGTTGCTGATGCGTATCGCATCCCCCGGGTGCGTATCGTCCCCCGGGGTGAACGTCTTTTTCAACAGCGCGTCGCGGGCTGCGTCGAACTCCTTGTCGGGAATGCCCTCTACCTCTGTGCTGTCGCTTTCGCCGGCGCGCGTCCCGACCGACAGACCGTCCGAACCTCCGCCTGCGATTTTTGCGGTAAACAGCAGGGGACGCTCCCCGTCGGCGGGGGACACCTCCTCCGCAGCGTCGCGCCCGCATCCCGCAAGCAGCAGCGCCGAAAGGAAATATGCGATTGTTTTTGCTCTTCTCATGCCTTCCGCTCCTTTATTTTTCCCGTTTCGCTCCGTTTCTGTCCTGTTTGGCCTGTTTGGGCCGCTTCCGTCCGTTTCTGCCATTTCGCCCGGGCCTAATCCTCCTGTGTCAGGTTACCATTCACGGGCGCTTTCTCCTTCCAGTTTATGATGGAGACGTTGAGTTCCACCTGATCGCGCTCCAAGAATTTCGCCCGGATTTGCACGTGCGTGTTGCGAAACAGCGTGGGGACACTCTCCATCGGCCTGGAGTCATATGTGCCGACAACGGTCCAGTGCTTTTCATCGCCGCCCGTCGGTGAGGTGTTGTAACCCAGCGTATTGAACGACATGGTGTATACCTGTGCATCGCGGCCAGCGGGGCAGTAGCACGTCTCGGGGAAATAGTACACCTCCGTGTCCATCGTTTTACCCGGTATCGCCACTCCCGACTCATCCCAGTACATGTTCCCGACCTTCAACCCTGTAACCTCCTCGTGGATTACCGTTTCCGAACCGTCTGGTTTTACCTCTGTTACGGATCGGTCGGCATAGGTATCTTTTCCGTCCGAACGCCCATTGTATGAGTTGTAGGTCGTCCCCGGCACCGCGAAATTCAACTCCGCCGCATGCGTATTGTTTTTTTTGATATGGTCGGCATACCACTTGATCCAGCTGCCGTCGCGGATGTCGTCCCCGCCGGTGCCGGAGAGCGGCCCGCCGTCTTTCACGTGCGGCAGCAGATAGGCATCGTTCGCCACATTGTTCAACGCCCAGTTCTGCACGAAAATCGGATATTGAGGACGTTGGTTCTCGTACTCGAAGGTAATTTTGTTGGCGGCGCGGACGATGTAGGCGTTCATGATGTAGACGTCGGCGATTCCGGTGTTGCCCGGGTTGAATTCGATGTCGTACTCGGCGCTCATGGGGATTCCGTTGGCCGGGGAGTCGTCGGGCTTCACGAAATACTGGAGCTCGTCTTTGGAGAAAGTTACCTCGCGGAGCGCCTTGAGGTAGCTGTCGGCGATGTCCTGCCCGATCTTGTCGTAATGGTTTCCGCCGTAGATGCCCGCCTCGGGGTCGGGTTGTGCCGTCAGGCTGGCCAGATCACCCTTGCCGAGCATCCCGTTGAGTATGGGTTCGCTGTTGGCGAAGAGGTAGATGTGTTTTTCGGAGGGCGTGCCGCGTTCGATCTTGAACATCAGCCGCGGGTCTTCGACATATCCATAGCGGTATTTGCGGTTGCCGTCGCCGAACTCGATGAGCCGGTTGTACTCGATGACCTCGTGCTCCGCGCCGTCGAGCATCTCCTTGTGGGTGATGATGACGCGCAGGTTGTGCATGCGTTCGACGTCGGGGACGGCATCGTCCGCGTCGTCGATGATGTCGAACATCGAGACCTGCAGGGCGATGCTTTCGCCGTCGGGGAAACGCACCGGTGCCGCCTCGTCGGGATAGTCGTTGATGCACGCGGCGCAGCACAGCGCCGCAACCCCCGCGACAAAGGCCGCGAAGCCGCTGCGCAGAACCCGTGCAGTCCGTGCCGCTTGTGCAGTCCGTGCGATATGTTTTTCGCGAATCATCGTTCTACTCCTTCCTTTGTGGCGCCCGACCGGCTAATGTGCACCGACCGAGGTCGGTGTTCATGCGGATGACATGCCAGCCGAGGATATGCAGTTCCAGCGCATACCAGCCGCCGTCCACCTCGTCGCCGAGGATGAACTGCATCGTCCAGCTGCTCGCCCGGTCGAGGTACTCCTGGTCAGAAACTTCGTGCACCTTGTTATGGGCATCGAGCAGGTGCGTGTGCTCCTCGGGTAGCAACAGGTACTTCAGCAGGTCGATGTTGAAGACCTCGCGGTCGTCCCTTACGTCGGTGATGACCAGTCGCGGGCCCTCGCCCTTTGTGGCGCGTTTCACGAGGCGCGACGTCGATATCCGCACCACGAGGAACTCGGGCTCCATGCCGGGCACCGTCGTAATCTCGGGCGTGGTCTGTATCGTGCCGCTCTTCTGCCACCACGGCAGATAGTCCACCGCAGGCACGGACTCCAGCGTGTTGTCCCACCGCAGGGCGGTGTTGTCGTCCACGATGCGGACGATGAAATCCGCAGGATTCAGCGGTTTCGAGCGATGCTGGAATTTCAGCGTGAACTCGTTGGTGTCCTTGGTCAGATGGACGGGGACGATGTGCGTACCTTGCCGGTCGTAGATCTCGAAGTTCCCCGTCCGGCCGTAGTAGAGCGGGTCGAGCCGCCGGGCCGCATCGGCGTCCGGGGCGTCGAACACCTCCTCGGAGATCCGCCACGCCTGCGCCGTGCCGTCGTAACGCTCCGGCGCCGTCCATGCGGGTGCCGCGCCCTCGCCGACGAACGAACGGTTGTCGGCCAGTCCGCACCACGCCACGAAGTCGTAGCGCCCCACGGGCAACTCCTCGACGGGCATCGTGTAGCCCTCGGCGAAGCCCTCCGCACCGGCGGTCTCTGCCTTCTCCAGCACCAGGCGGTGCGTCGCCGCATCGAAAACATACAGATGCACCGACCCTACGCCCATCGGGCCCGGAAAGGCGTCCGCGAAATTCATGTTCATGTCGTAGATGAACTTCACCTGCCAGTGGGGGTCGCAGTCGCCCTCGTAGTCGTAGATCGACTCGCACGACCACAGCCCTGCCGCCGCTGCGGCCACTGTCAGGGCCGCAGCGAGGCGTCGCGTGCGCTTTATCAGTTCGCTGTTCATTTTCGATGCCTGCGTTTTTTTCGTTATCATGCTCCACATTTCCCGCCCCGGCAGAGCCTGAACAAGTCCGGCTCTGCGCTCCGGCTTCACGGAAACGTGCTTCTCACTCTTTTTTTTCTGCCGTCGGTTCAGCCTATTGCAACTCGATATCCTGCTTGATTACATGCCATGGCAGAATGTGGATCTCCACACCGAGATACATGTCGGCCGGGTCGATATTCGGGATAATCGGCTGCTCAGGCTCGGCTACCGGGATACCCGGCTTCAGCAGGCTGCTGATCGTCAGCTGGTACCAGTTGTTGCGCACGATACCGATGTCGCCTAACTGCCATTGATTATTTTCGCGAGACGTCGTGACGTGGCGGATCGGCGTGTAATAGTACATACGGCCTTTGGCGTAGTAGTCCGCAAGGCCGGCGAACTCGTATACCATCCCCAGGAACTGGGTCGCCGAAACATCTACTGTTACATCGGTTCGATCGGCTTCATCCCTACCTTTTAGCACAAGTGTGTAGCCGTCTTTCAGACCGAGCATCACCTTGCCGTCGCCGTTGGTGGTTTTGGCGCGTACCAATCTGAAAATGTTTTCCGTTTGGTCGTCATCTTCGCCTTGGAATCCGTCAGGGCCAAACGTCGAGGACGAGAGTTTGTCCTCCACCTTGTTCATATCAAGTTCTGCGGCCAAGTCTTTCATGTAGGTTTCTGACAGGTCTCCTGTCTCGACACCATTTTTTTTATAGGTTTTTTTATAGGACCATGTAAACCGTCTTGCAGGCGTTGTTAAATCCTTCTTTTTTTCAGCAGGAGAGAACATATCCTTGACCAGCTGGTTGCCGATTTTCAAGGCTTGGTAGATTTTGTCGTAGGCGTACTGCATGTAGCTCTCGCGATCCCAGTAGCATCCGTCAGCATAGAACTTGTCATGTACCGTATTCAACAACTCCTCTGTACTGGCCGCAGCGTCTTTCGCGTTCTCCTTATACGTATTTATCTCCTCGCCGAGCAGCAGCTGGCCGATGATGATGACGTGGGTCGAGGCGCCAAGGTAGGTTTTGCCCTCCAGCAGCTTCTGGCCCAGCACGTTCTCGGGGCAGTAGCGGTAGCGCGTATCGCCAAGCAGGTTTCCGCGTTTGGTCATGTGCTCTATACCGCCGGACGATACGCCCGGGGTCGGAGCGAATCCGTAAGCCAGCTGTCGCAGCTGCGAGAACGAGTAGTAGTAGAGCGGCGACCCGTCCTCTTCACCGTCATATCGTCCTACGAATGAATTCTTGCCCGAGTTATCCATTGCCTCACGGTACTGGACAGGATATACACTCGGGTCGGCATAGCGGCCATCGACCGCCCAGTAGCAGCGGAAGCGGCTCGCATCGTTCCAGTTGTCGAAGAACATTTCAGTGATCTGTCCTTGATCTCTCGAAGAGGTAATTTTATTATGATGTTGCGTTCCATCCTGCGCTCCGTCCATATCCACGCGCTGATCGTTCAGATTCTTGACGAGATAGGTGCGGCGGGCCGTACCGTTGACCGACCAGCCCAGCATGGAGAATGCCCACTTGACCTGCTTCACGTCGGTATTTGTCGCTGTACCATCCGGATTGACTTGATTCACCTCATCTTCCACACCTTCCACCTTCAGCGGCTCCATCACAATCGGGTACATCAACCTGTCCTTTTCATTATGCAGCTCGGTTTTATTATTTCCATATACAGAGACATGCATCTTATCGTCAACAGTCCATGCATATGTGGCCCCCTCCGACGACGATGCAACGTCGATCCCTTTGATAGTCGTTTCGACCTTTACTGCCAAACGCTCGACATGAACCGTCAGGGGTTTTGCCGCAGCTGCTTCCTCTGTATCGCAGATGTTATCGCCAATCTCGGTGATGTTGTATACTTGGCCTGTTTGTTCCGTACCGCTGCCTACATAGACCGCATTCGACATCATGCAATAGTTTGTTTTTCCGCCATTTCCGTCACCCGGAGTGTACAGTACGACGCTGGCGTTTGCCTTCTCGATTTCATCGTCAGACAATTCCCGCGTAAGGCTCGACAACATATAGTCGACGTCGTCGACAGGAGTAATAAGTTTATTGGCCAGTAGTCTCTCTGCCATCGGCTTTCTGAAGTCCATCTTGATTTCAGTAATCCGATAGGGACGTACATTGAGAAGAATCAGCACCTTTGTAGGCAGAGACTGTCCTTCGTCTACCTTTATGTTGGCGATGAACGACCCGACGGAGACCTCCTTGTCGCTGTGTTCTGTGACATCCTGGTCTTTGGAAAGTTTGTCGATTCCCAACTCAACAATGGAGTGGAACGTATTGTCCTGGTTGAAGAATACGGCATAGTTGCCACTCGTTGCTATAGCACGTTCGCCATCTTCGCCTTTATCGAAGTCCCCGCTCTCCGAAACTCCCGGCCAGGCGCGAGTACCGGTGCCCGCGTCGGATACGATATTGAAAGCCAAATAGTTCGTTCCTACGTCAGTAAGTCCGTTGTCATGGCCGCCTTCTTTGAGGGCGTCGTCCGTCGCGCAACCGCCCAGCCCCGCCGTCAGCAAGGCCCACCATGCGATCTTAATATAACCTTTTTTCATATTTTAGTAACCTTTTTTTATTAGTTCGCTTTATTCCGCGCCGGCCGGTTCAGCAGCTGCAGCGCCCTGCAGTCGCGAGAACTCCTGCGCCTCGCCGAGATGCTCCAGGATGCGCTCCGTGTCGGGCATACCCAACTTCTGCGCCTCCAGCACCTGCGTCCTGGCCCCCTCGAAGTCGCCCTGCAGCCCTTTGAGCACGCCCCGCGCATAGGCCGCCTCGGCACTGTCGCCCGCCTTCGCGAGGTACCGCTCCGCACTCTTGAAGTCGCGGCGCGCCATGGCCGCATTCGCCGCGTTCAGGTTCGCCGTCGCATCCTCGGGATACATCCGTACGGCCACCTCGAAGACCTCGTTGTAGAGGTCGCTCCCCGGTTCGCAGGTCTGCGCCAGGCGGTACATCTCGTCTAAGGAGAGTTTCTGCGGCTGGGTGTGCAGCAGCCGCTCGATCTCCGCCAGATCCGTGTAGCTGCGGATCGTGTATTCGATCGTATAGTCCGAATGCCGCAGCCCCGGATAGACCGTCTGCAACAGGAAGCGATACTCCTCGGGATAGGCGTCCCGGAGCTTCGTGTTCTTCGCATCCGGCTCCATGTCGCTGTCTATCAACGCCAGAATCTCCTCGCGGTGCTCTAACCCCGACCCTTCCACATAGTCGCGCAACCCGCCCCAGTCTTCGGGCTCGTAGTCCGTCTTGATGAAGCCCTGCTCGAACCGGTACATGTTCTCTACATACTGCTTCAGGGTTGCGGTACGCCCTTTGGCTAACCGGATGTTGTTCGAATAGGGTCCCTCGGGCGAGGCGTAGCCCTTGATCGTAATCGACGAAACGGTGATGTCGCCGTCGTTGCGTATCGAGTCTATCGTACCGATGATTTTCTGCAGCTCGATCGGGTTCCGCCGGTACTCGGGGTACATCTCGGTGCGGTTGACCGGGAAGTCGATGT
>OJPZ01000191.1_pt1 | contig 38441 bp, 31 predicted proteins | sample 1598611 | NCBI WGS metagenome assembly OJPZ01 (sample SAMN03922494, study PRJEB24848) | human gut metagenome | isolation source: stool sample | host: Homo sapiens | place: Germany | collected 2011-11
AAGGAGCATATTATAATGAATCTAGGTTGCAAAATTACAAAAAAACTTATCATACAGAATATTAGCATTTCTATTTTATATTTAAATCACAAGTAATTCTCTTTTTCTCCTCAATAATTCCCAATAACAAGTATAACAACACAATCCAATACATAATACGAGCTAATTATCAACCATTTATTAGCATTAATCACCTCCAAAAGTTATCTCACAGTTACATTCTGGTGATATTTTCCACCATCAAAACACCAATTTCCTTTGCCAGCAAACAATTAAAAACGAGTACGTATGGCAAACGAACAAATCACTTTTGATAAGCTGCCGCAGGCGGTAGGTTATCTCACAGAACAGATGGAACAAATCCGGCAGATGGTGGCGGCATTGCAACCGCAGGCTTCTTCCGACAAGCATCGTCTTATTGAAATTGACGAAGCCTGTAAAATCACACGAAAGGCAAAACCTACCATTTACACGCTTGCTCGTAAAGGACTGATTCCGGCTTACAAACGAGGAAAGAAGCTCTACTTCTATGAAGATGAGTTATTGCAATGGATTGAGTCCGGACGCAAGCAGATGCAGGCCATGTCACTCCAGGAACAGGCAGCGGAGATAGTACATGGAGCGAAACGCAAACCAAAGGGAGGTTATAACTTTTGATCTGTACGGCTATGGAAACCTCCAAATTAACAGCAGAAGGTATTATCGGCGAGGCTGTGCGCATCGGAGCCAAGATGTCTGGTAGCGAGTTCCCGATAGAAATCTTTCCTATCAGGATTCAGCGCATCATCAGCAGTTTGCACGATTGTCAGGGCTATCCCGTGGATTATGTCGCTGCGGCTATCCTTGCGGCCATTGCTGTGGGGATTGGCAACTCCCATTTGGTGCAGGTGAAGCGCAACTGGCAGGAAAGTCCCATTCTGTACATGGCACTGATTGGACGCCCCGGAGCCAATAAGAGTCACCCGCTGAGTTTCGCTTTCCAGCCGTTCATTGAACACGATTACCGTCAGAATCAGGAATATCAGAAGTTGTATGCTGAGTATGAACGCACGATGTCCATGAGCAAAAAGGAACGCATGGAAGCTGGTTTGGATGAATTTCCGCAGGCTCCCGTGCGCAGACGCTTTCTTGTTTCGGATATTACACCCGAAGGATTGAGCCTGATACATGCCCAAAATTCCAGAGGACTCTGCCTTTGGTCTGACGAGCTGTCGGCTTGGTTCAAGAACTTCAACCGCTACAATAACGGTTCGGAAGAACAGTTCTGGCTTTCGGTGTTCAATGCCAAGCCCACGATTTCCGACCGCAAGAGTACGCAAAGTTCCATTTTTATCAGACGTCCCTATATCTCCGTTATCGGTACCATCCAAAAGAAGATTCTGGGTGAACTGGTCAAGGGCGAGCGTTCGAGTAACGGTTTCATAGACCGTATTCTTTTCGTGATGCCTGAATCTGTCTTGAAAAGCAGATGGAACGACCGGGAAACTCCTGAAGAGCTGGAAATCCAGTGGCAACAGATTATCAACAAGCTGATCGCACAGGATTGTCCGCATGACGAGAATAATGAGTTGCAGCCTCAATGCCTGCCATTCGATGATGATGCCAAGCAACGGCTTTATGGTTGGCAGCATGAAAATGCCCGCCAATGTGATATGGAAACCAATGATGCGTTGGTCGGTATTTACTGCAAACTGGAAATCTACATTATCCGGTTTTGTCTGATTATCCAGCTTGCCCGATGGACTTGCGGAGAGTGCGACAAGCATACGATTGACCTTGAAAGCGTGAACCGTGCCATCCTGCTGACTGAATATTTTCGGACTACAGCTGTAAAGGTGCAGACTGCCGTCAGCAAGGAACAGTTGAGCGAATTGCACCGCAACATCTACCTGAACCTGCCTCAGAGGTTTACAACGGCAGAAGGTATCGGCATTGCTGAAAGTTACGGGATGAAGGAGCATGCTTTCAAGATGTTCCTAAAACGCCACATCGGAACATTATTCAGAAAAGAGAATCATGGAGAATACAGTAAATAAACCTGTTACTATGCACATTTTCGCAACCGAGGGGTTTGTGAAGTTGCGAAAATGTGCATAGTAACATCCAAACAGAAAGAAAAATGAACTACAGATTTACATTAGAACCATACAAAGGTGTCAGCACCCGGCACACATGCCCGAACTGCCACCGCAAAAGTTGTTTCGCCAAATACATCGATACGGAAAAGCAAATCAACTTTCCTGATTATGTAGGGCGATGCAACCATGAACAGAAGTGCGGCTATAACTATACGCCCAAAATGTACTTCGACGAAAACCCGATTGCCAAAGAACGATTGAACGAAGAGTTTGTACCGGTGTCAAAGCCACGCATCAGTCTGCCTCCTGCACCATCCTTCATTGAGCCGGAAATCATGAGGCAGTCCCTGAAACTGTATCACACGAACAAGCTGTTTCAGTTCCTGAGTTTTCATTTCGGGCAGGAGGCTACCGAGGAGCTGATGTTGCGCTACCAAGTGGGAACCTCAAAGCATTGGCCGGGAGCTACGGTCTTCTGGCAAGTGGATATTTCCGGACGAGTACGCACTGGGAAAGTGATGCTTTACAATCCTGAAAACGGAAGACGGATTAAAAAGCCGCACAACTACATCACGTGGGTACATTCCCTTTTGAAAAAAGAGAATTTCAACCTCCGGCAATGTTTGTTTGGCGAGCATCTTTTGTCCTCCGACCAGCAGCGTCCGGTAGCCCTTGTAGAGAGTGAGAAAAGCGCTTTGATATCCAGCTTCTATCTGCCGCAATATCTATGGATTGCTTCGGGCGGAAAGAACGGAGCGTTCAATCGGGATGCCATGAGCGTATTGAGAAACCGACGTGTCCTGCTCTTCCCCGATCTGGGTGCGACCGACTATTGGAACAGTAAAATGGAGATGATCCGGAGCCTGGGAATAGAGGTTTCTCTCTTCGATTTTATGGAAAGAAACGCAACAAAAAAAGAACGGGATGCGGGTTATGACATTGCAGATTTTCTGCTGAGAGAAGAGACAAAGGAGGCTATTTTCAATCGTCTTATCACGTTGAATCCGGCCTTGAAAACGCTGGTCGAGACTTTCGATTTACAGCTTGTCAATGTGGAGAAAGCATCGCTTTCAGCAACGGTTCAACGTACCCGGAAAGGACTTTTCAAACGATGACTTTCAAATGTCTGATTCATTTCTTTTTCACTGGAGCAAGTTTATGCCGGTGTATTACATTTCCCGGCCACTTGCTCACCTCAAAAGAAGGTGAGACGGCTCCCGATGGTCACAATTATTAATCTCAAAAGCAAATATTATGGACAAGAAAAATACAGTTACAATCCGTCTTACAGACGAACAGTTCGGCTGGCTCAGAGCACTCAGCCGACGCAGTAAACGCAGTCAAAGCGAAGTAGTGCGTTCACTTATCGAACACGGTACGGTGCGTGAACGAATTACAAAAGAAAATCTTGACATCATAAGAAAACTGATTGGCGAAAGCACGAACCTGAACCAGCTTGCCAAACGAGCCAACGCTTACGGTTTTTATCGTGTGGCCGATGAGTGCCGAACCGCCGTTCAACAAATTTCACAACTCATAAAACAGCTCAAAGATGATAGGTAAGATTGTCAAGGGCACATCGTTTTCCGGGTGCGTAAACTATGTGCTGAAAGAAGATAAATCGCGACTGCTGAAAGCGGTTGGTGTCTACGGTTCGCCCGAAGAAATGGCGGAGCAATTCGAATTGCAGACTTTACTGAACGACAAGGTCAAGAACACTGTCGGCCATATATCATTGAGCTTTTCCGCAGAGGACGGGGACCGCATCCGTGACGATGATGGACTGATGCTAAAAATCGCCCACGACTATATGAAGCTGATGGGAATCGAGAACACACAGTTCATCATCGCCCGGCATATCGACCGTGACCATCCGCATTGCCACATCGTTTACAACCGGGTGGATAATGACGGCCGCACCATCAGCGACAAGAACGACCGTTACCGGAACGAAAAGGTCTGCAAGATGCTGACAGCCCGTTACCGTTTGCATTTTGCCGGAGGAAAAGAGCATGTCAATTTCATGCGGTTGCGTCGTCACGATAAGGTAAAGTATTTTATCTATCATGCCTTGAAACGAGAAGTTCCGAACGCCCGAAGCTGGAGTGAGCTGCGACTGGCCTTGCGAAGATACGGAATTGATACGCAATGGAAGCTAAGTCGCACGACCCGAGAGATGCAAGGTGTCAAGTTCACATGCAACCAACTGACCTTTAGCGGTTCCAAGATTGACCGTCAGTTCAGTTTCCTGAACATTGACCAGGAGCTGAGATATAACGCTCTTTCTGCTACCATGAACCAACGTCAGGCTCAGACAGAAACCATACGCGAGGAACCTCGGCATGAATATCAGCAGGTGGATCATTCCGGCATTAGTGTGGGATTGTTCACGCCCTCTCCTACGGATTATGATACGGAGGAAGCGATACAGGCCAACCGGCTTAAAAAGAAGAAAAAGAAACCGAAACGCAAGCGAGGTTTCAGTCTATAATTAATTTTTTATTAACCATCAAAATTCAAATTATTATGAACTATTCCGATTTTATTTACGATTTCAATCTCTATTTGTGTGAAAGATTCGGTTACAGAAACTGCTGTTCCGTTATGCACAACGCCAACGGCATTTGTGTTTCTGTCCATGTAGGCGAAATGGATTTATATATCCGTTTCTGGGAATACAGTTGCGGCGTTGGCAGCATCCCCGACTGGAGCATTATCATTGTGCGCAGCAACTTCAAACGAAACCAGCAGGAAAACCTGAAAGACCTTGCCCGATTCTTCAAAGAATATGCCCCACGCTATGGTTACAAATACCTTTGCACCGAGGATGATGACTACAAGTATTATCAGACTCTTGGTCTGAAACTTATCCACAGAGGATTTTTCAGACAATATAATTATGGGTTGCCGTTGAAGGAGTTAGAGGTGTAAGAGAATTTATAAGCATTAAGGAAGAGATCTTACTCTTTCTTAATGCTCTTTATAATTATTGTCTTTGCGGAACTAAAAGAGTTTCTTAATATAATGTTTACACAAAAGATCTTATAATACAAATTAAGAATGGTGTGAATCGTATTATTTCATTTAATTTGGCGAAATTCTCTATTTTATAGAGATATTTCTCTAAAAGTCACTACCTGATAGAATAAAAAGACTAATTTTGTAATTAAATTAAAGGCTGTATAATCTAAAAGCCATAGACGTATGCAAGAAAAAGACAAAAATATAAATAGAATAAAGGCTGTACTCGCAGAAAAAAATAAAACGAGTAAATGGTTAGCATGTCAATTAAATAAAGATCAGACGACGGTTTCAAAGTGGTGTACAAACACTTATCAACCTAGTTTAGAGACTTTGGTTAAGATTGCAAAGTGTTTGAATGTTGATGTGAGAGATTTAATTGTAAAAACTGAAACCGAATAGTTTATGTATAAAATTGAATGGGATAAAGAAACCGGAGGAATTGTACTCAAATCTTATGTGACACCAGAAACTTTAGGAATATCACCACGTCCGGTGTTTTGGGAAGAATTGGATTTGTTAAAATTAAATGAACTAGGATGGGTCTATCCTCATAGTCAAGAGCCTTTATTGTGGGCATGCAACAAACAATATTACTATCGAGGGGAATATGTATTTGAAGTAAAAGGTGGTAATATCTACGATTCTGCCACGGTTATTCTACAGCAAGGTAAAGAACAACTTAGAATTCAACCTGTAGATGTCAAAGAGATGCTTTACCGTAACAAGGATTTTCTGTTTCTTCTTGAAAGTGAAGCTATAGAATTTATTCGTGATACATATCTACAATATGCATCTGCCAATCGTAGTACCGAACGCGTTGCTTCCAATCAACTCGATTATAATATGCTACTTGAAAGAGCAGAAAAACGTAGCAAGAAAAAAATGGCTATCATAAAAGAGGATTGTGACAGTTTTGATATTGTACCAATAGAAGTTGCAGAAAATGACGGTAAACGTATATATCATGCAACTAAGATAGATCGTTTTCTTGCCTCATTCTCTGGAGGGAAAGACAGCCAAGTAGTTCTTGATCTCTGTACACGAGCCATTCCTTCAACCGATTTTGATGTGATTTATAGTGATACAGGATATGAATTACCTACATCATTAGACTTGTACAAACAAGTTCAAAATCATTATACGTCTTTATATCCAGATTTGAAGTTCTCGATTGCTCGCAATCATGCGTCAGTTCTTAGTTATTGGGATAAGATTGGAACTCCAAGTGATACTCATAGATGGTGCTGTTCCGTTATGAAAACGGCTCCACTATATAGAATGCTTAAGATTGAGGGGACGAATAAACAAGCTCGAGTTTTGACCTTTGATGGTGTAAGAGCTGAAGAAAGTACAAAGCGATCGAAATATTCAAGAATAGGAAAAGGTGTCAAACATAACACTGTTATTAATGCGTCACCTATACTTGAATGGAATACATCAGAAATATTTCTTTACATATTTAAATATGACATTCCTATAAATAATGCTTATAGAAATGGTATGACAAGAGTGGGGTGTGTATTATGTCCATTTTCTTCTGAATGGAATGATATGATATCTAATTTTCGTTTCAAAAAAAATGTAACTCCTTTTACTTCAAGGATAGAATCTATAGTTCGTAAAATGGGAGTTAAAGATACAGAAATCTATATTAAGACGGGGAACTGGAAGAGAAGAGCTGGAGGACAAGGAGTTCATTCAATTTCATCCTCTACAGTAATATCTTCTAAACCCCATCTTAAGTTTAAAATTATCCATCCGCAGAAAGATTGTTTAAGGTTTCTATCTGCTGTAGGGAAATATACTTTTGATGGGTCATTTGGTGAGTTACAATATAGTGGTAATATTTATAAAATTACACTTGAGCAGCAGAATGATGCATATATATTAACATTTGAAAATACATATGTTTCCCCCACATTACAAGGATTAATAAAGCGTGCAATAAACAAAGCAGTTTACTGCATAAACTGCGAAGCGTGTGAAGTTGAATGTCCTACAGGAGCGTTAAAAATATTACCAGATGCACAAATAAATGATAAACTATGTATTCATTGTGGAAAATGTTTAAATTTTCATGAAGATGGATGTATAGTAGCAAATTCATTAAAAATAACAGGAATTAATAGTAATAGCAACAAGATGAAATTAATAGATTATAACAGATTTGGACTCAATGAGGGGTGGCTTGAAACCTTCTTATATAATTATGAAACGTATTTTATAGATAAACTACATGGCCTTAATGAGGAACAGCAAATACCTTCATTTAAGAAATGGCTTGTTCAGGCAGAAATTATTGATAATGTCAAAGAACATAATATAACAGATTTTGGAAAATTTATTGCGACTTTATATACAGATGCTCCCAACATTGTTTGGGAACTAATCTGGATAAATTTATCGTACAATTCTCCAATATCAGAATGGTTCGTGGAAAATATAGATTGGGGATTTAATTTCTCAGAAAAGGATATTACAGAGTTAGTACATCAAGATTATTTACAAATGTCAATAAACTCTGTAGGGAAGATCGTGTACGCTCTTTTTAGAACATTTAGAGAAAGTCCTATTGGAGGATTTGGCTTATTAACAAAAGAAGACAAGACTATTTATAAGAAGCTCCCTTATGAAGATGTTTCCCAAGAAGCCATTTGCTATTCATTGTACAAATATGCATCAAGTATAAATATTAAATCTTTTAGAGTCAGCGACTTATACAACAAAAGTTCAAGACATGGAGTTTGGAGAGAATTTGGATTACCCAAAGATATTTTTATTAAACAGTTAAATTCATTAAGTAATGAAAAAAATATGACTCTCACAGCAGAACTTAATATGGGACTTGATCATATTACATTACGTGAGGATTTGACAGCTATAGAAGCATTGAAATTGTTAATAGGAAGATAATATGACTCTTAAGTTAAATGCATACATATCTGATATAGAAAGTATTAAAAGAGCTACTTTTAAAGGACATGCAATCAATGCAAAACCCTTTTTATTGCTAAGTATACTTTCTTGTATTCAGCAAAAATTATTTCAATGCAACAAAATAGTCCTAAATAAAGACTTAATATGTATATATAAATCAATAAGTTTCTTATATCTAAAGAGAGGATATGTTTTAACTCCAATTCATAAGCCATTCTATTATCTTGAGTCAGATGGGTTTTGGCATTTAAAGTGGAAGGATAAAAAAATTGATCCGCAATCATTATCACTTAAATTTATATATGATAATATAGATTATGCATATTTTGATGAAGACTTATGGATTCTGCTTCAAGAAAATAATGCTCGCGAGAAAATAAAAGAAGTATTAATTAAGATAATAACAAACGATTAATGCTATGGCAATGAAATATTCTGATTTTATCACAATACGGGAATCAAAACCGGCATATAATATTAGTAACGAAGAAAAAGGGGAATGGGAGACATTCATTCCCAATGCACAGTTCAATGAAATATTACGTAGAGTTATAAGCGCTGTACGTAATAACGATCAAGATGCACATAAATCATTTTGGATAGACGGAACATATGGTACAGGTAAAAGCCATGCAGCCGCAGTCATTAAGCATTTACTATGTGACAATGTAGAAGATATTCGTGAATATGTAGATGTAGAATATGCAGCTCATCGCTTTGATTTACTACGCCAATCTATATACGATTTACGACAAACAAAGCGATTATTCCCTGTTAATTTATACGGTCCAGAAGGTATTTCGCGAAAAGAAGATTTCTCTCATAGATTGCAAAGTGCCATTAAAAAAGCATTAAAGGCTGCAGGAATAACAAGCTTTTATGTAAAAACTGATTTTGACGATTACGCAAACCATGTAGAAAGTGAGCCTGCATTTTGGGAAGATATTATCGCGCAAAGTCCTAAATTGGAAGCATATACCCCAGATGTTAAAACACTTGCCTCTAAATTGCGTTCAGCAGATACTTCAATTCTTACGCAAGTAAAAGAAGCTTTAGCTGAGCGACGTATGGATATTAGATTAGACAGTGCGAATATTTGTGATTGGTTTTTTGAAATACAAGATAAATTAGCTGAAAATACAGATTTTAGCGGATTACTTATCATTTGGGATGAGTTTACGGATTTAATGAAATCAGATATTGGTCCAAGTTTGCTTGTTGAATTGCAGAATATCACAGAACGAGCAATGGAAACCTGTAATAATAGCTACTTCTTCTTTATATCCCACCCTTCAGCTCTAAATAAACTTGATGCTCAGGAACGAACTAAAACAACAGGGCGCTATCATTATATGAAGTATAATATGGAGACCGTTTCGGCCTTCAAAATTATGTCAAGAAAGTTCAGAATAATAAATACTGAAGGATATAATACGCTTACAGCAGACTTTTTCAATAGCCATGAAGGCATGTTATCACGTTATGCTAAAGATAGCAATAATGTTGAAGATACAATAAAAGATTTAAGTAACTTATTTCCCATCCATCCAGCGACCGCCAATTTAGCTACATACTATGCACGAGTTGTAGGATCGTCATCTCGAAGCGTATTTGAATTTATTGGCGCTAACCAAGCTATCAGAGATTTTATAGATAACGAAGAGAAATTTGCAGACCATGACACTATAACTGCAGAATATCTTTGGGATTATGTTCTTGAAGTTTTTAATGATGATCATCTTCGCTATGGCGCAGTGACGGAACGTTTTAATTCTTATAAATTACAAGTACAGAATCAAGGGATTGATACATTTGCCGTTTTCAAAGGAATATTATTACTCAATGCTCTCAATAATGTTGCAGGAAATGAGACTGTTACGCCAAGTGAAGAAAATGTAAAAAGTTTATTTGAAGGAACAAATATTGAGAACAAAATAGACCAAATATTAGATTGGTTTAATGACAATAGTATTATTCAACGAGCTCCTGGTGGATTATTTTCAATCCAATTCTCGGCATTACCTCCGAAAGAAATCGAGGAGATAAAGTTAGAAATGAAAGCTCAGTTTAAATATACATCTCAAATAGTTACTTATGGACAAGAAGTTAAAAAGGCATTTGACATGCTTACATCTAATGTTAGTCGTCCATTAAGCATTAATTACTATTCTTTATATGTCAATGAAGCTGCTTTACTTCACCAAATTGAAATAGAACTTGAAAAAGCTCAGAGTTATGAACTTTTTCTGGCGATAATGCTTGGCCGAAATGATAATGAAATGAATGAATTGAAAAGCATTGCATCTCGGGCTACAAATGATGAGCGTTTTACAAATGTTGTATTTATGGTATTTGATTCTACTTTTGGAGACAATAATTATGAACGCTTTATAGAATATATGGCAAATGCCCAATGTGCAGCTAGACATAACTTGGCAGATCAACGAACGGCTCATGACAAAAATGCGCAAGCAATGATTGCCGATTGGATGAAGGATATACGGCGTGGAAATTTTACTGTATATGTTAAAGGAGAAGTAGAAATGTTTTCTACAATGAAGCTTGCTACAACTTTGAATGGAAGTATCTCTCCTTTAATATTCAATTGTGGTGCTGAAGCTTTAGATTTATTACGAACTCGTGCCCCAAAAACATTCTGGAAAAATCAGCAAGCTAAAGAAACAGCTAAAAACATATTAATGTTCAATACACTTGATGAAATTTTAAGTAAGGCAACAGGTCCTGCTATGCCATTAAAATTTTTATTTCAAGATGCTGTAGACGATAATTTGAACTGGAAAGATGATGTCGATAAGCATCATCCACTATATTTAGTATATGATTTTGTAAATAGGAAAATAAAAAATGCAGATAAAACAAAAGAATTCAATTTAGCTGAGAAATTTATTGAATTAACACGTCCGCCATACGGCTTATTCCCATCATATGCAGGCATAGCTATGCTTGCATTTGCAATGCGTCCATGGACCAACAAGATATATTCTACAGATGGAAAGCCTCGCCTACCTCAACATCTTGTAGATGACGTTATTGAGACTTTTAAAGCTTGGGAAAATGGGAAATCTAGTAATAAAGTGACCTTTACGTTTGAAACAAAAGAAGCTGGTCAATTAAGTAAACATTTAATAAAGCTATTTAAGCTTAGATCATTGAAAACTTATTCTGATATTAGTAGTCTAAAAGATGCTCGATGGGCTATATCTCATGAATATACAGCAGAAAAGGGATATCCTCTTTGGTCGTTAAAATATATTCCAGAAGTAAATGAGGACTTACAATCCTTAATTGATAATATTGTAAAAATTTCACTTGATGCCAATATTAATAAAAATCCGGCTTTAATGAATGAAACTTTAGAGTTACTTAACCGTTATGAATTTGAGTTACCAATGCTACTTAACCGTAACGGTGCATTTAAAGAAGGATATTACAATTTTTTAAAATCAGATAAAGACGTAGCACTTGATGATAAACATATTGAAGAAGCTGCAATATATATCAAACAACACTTGCAAGGTGAGGTTGGTCTTTGGTCTGAGAATGAGGTTAATATGCAACTACTACGTTGGAAAGCCTCACTTACTCCCAAGCCGACGTTAACTCCGCAGCCAATCCCACATAATCCATACCCCTCAACAGTATCTTCACCAACAGCGGGTTATAATAATACACAAGATTCATTGTCTTTAAAAATGGGAGAAGCAATGGAGCATATAAAGCAAATTGACACTCTAACTCAAGCTCAACAAATTTTGGAAGAACTTTGTAAACTTGGGTATGACGATATTCTTAATATCATATTGAAAAATTAATATATGAATAAAGATTTCGACAATATCAATGATCTAATAGAAGAAGTAAAACAAGATAAAGTTGCCCAAGGGGCTAATTCTTCTATGTTGAACCGCTATCCTGTTCGTTTTGTTCTATTCGACAATTTTTCTGATTCAAAGAGTTTTGTTAGTGAACTGATTGAACTTGGCGTAACAAAAATGCAAAAGATTATAGACTGGATGGACAAAAATAATCCAGATCAGATGTTGACATATACCAATCTTACAGAAAGGATTAAAGACTATATTGAAACCAACAATGATTCTGATAGCATTATTGTTCCATTTTCTGAGCTTGCCAGATTCTATGATAATCATTCAGCTAAAGAGTTTGACGCATTAGTGGCAACTATTAAGGGAATACAGACGTCAATTAATGGATTTCAACACCACCAACGTATCTATATTCCTATGATAGGTCAATATGGGAAAATGTCGAAATTCTTTACAGACTCTCAATGTATAATGTGGCATCTTTCTTCATCTAAACAAGATGAAGAAGGATATCACATGATTCTTACCCGTAGTACATATAACGTCAAAGGGCTAGAACATTATTTTACTATTATTCCTAGTATTACAGATTGGCTTAAAGTGTGGCGTGACGATGAAGCGAAGTCTAATATTGTGAGTACTTCTAAGAGTATCTTTGCCTTTTCGGACAATGCACAACCTGATAATGCACTAACATATACTATTTGCTCAAATGCATATGAATTTCTAACTAAGGGACTTCATTTGGATTTTGGTGATGTAATTTACCATAAAGAAGATGAACCCTATTGGAAAAAATTAGCAGGAGAAATAGAATATAAGAACTTTTCTTTTGAGAAGTTCTTTAATAAATATTTTGATATATATGATCTTACAGATTCTTCTATATTCATGAAAACATGGTTTGAAGATTCTGACCATTTTAAGCATTGGTTACTGATTACGTATTACACTAAAAAATTCTGTAATAAAGGATATTTATATAAAATACTTAAAACTTGTCATTCTTGTAGTAATCAAGAATTGATATCTGCCGCAGCTTTATCAATCTTTGATATGGAATCTTCTGAAGAATTATTAGAAGAACGCTTAATAATCTTACAATATGCTAGAAATAATAAAATCTTTTTATCCATAGATGAAGACGATAAATTATATAAAAAAATAGAGAACATATCCATAGAACAAGGATATGAAACTGCTATAAAATATATATCAGGATTTTCAATTAAAGAAAAAGAACTATTAATTAAATGGGTTGCAAACAATCATATTTCAATAAACCGATTAGAAGAATTATTCCCTGAGCTTTGTTATTATATGGCTAAAAGTATTGGTATAAGTAACAATCAGCAAAAATGGGTATTAGATTATATAGATGCATATAAACGAGCCAAATTATCTAACCAATATACAGTTGAAGTCCAACAATATATAGAAGAGCATAATTCCAACGCTGTGTCATTCTATACATGGTATAACCAATTTCGTACTGTACGAACAGAACTGTCAGGAAGAAAAGATATTGACATATATTATTGGATAGACGGTTTAGGGGTTGATTGGGTTCCATTTATAGTACAACTCATTGAAAAATATAAAAATGAAGATGTATTTGTGAATGAAGTGATTATAGCACGATCTTTGTTACCTACAACAACAGCAAATAATAAAGCCGAACTAGCTAAACTTGCAGATAACAATCTTTCAAAAAAAGGGGACCTTGATTCTTTTGCACATAAATGTTCTCCATATCCTAAACGTATAATTGAAGAAATGAAGATTGTAAAGTCTGCGGTGGAAGATATTATAGGTGAACATGCCGGTAAAAAAATAGCCATCGTTTCCGATCATGGTTTGTCCTATCTTTCACAAATTCGTCCAGGTTACAACATTGGTGGAATAAAACCAGATCATTCTGGAAGATGTGCTTATAAAAACAGTTCTTCTCTTACGCAAGATGAAAAATACATCATTTTGGATGATGAAAATACAATTTGTGCTCTTCGACATGAATCGCTAGCTGCAAAAGTAACAGAAGGTCAAGGTTGCCATGGAGGTTGTACTCCTGAAGAAGTATTAGTACCGATTATTATCATTTCATCTCAACAGAAAGCTTCTGAATATACAATCAGCTTAATTGACAATGAAGTAACTGGGAATAATCCTATACTTAATTTCCACATTAAAGGAGTAACAAGCTTAGAAATTCCTAAACTAATTTATAACAAAATTGGATATAATCTCAATGATATTGGCAATAACAAGTTTGTATCCGACAGATTAAATCTTCAGCAAGGAATAGATGAAATAGAGATTCGTATAGGAAGTTTCTCTCAGAAATTTAAAATTAAAATTAATCTTGGTGCCGAAGAGGATGACCTCTTTGACCTTTAAACTATCAAAGTTATGACAGAAGAATTAACATCTAAGATACGCCAAGCCTTTGGCACGCAAACTATTTATAAAGACTCCGCAACCTCTGGAAGTCTATTTGACGGACGTACGTTACCTTCATTTGTTAAAGATTTCCTACTCAAGAAATATATTAATTCAGATGGAATAGTTGACAAAGGAGGATTAACTACTTTTTTAGATAAAGTCATTCCAAGACATGTATCAGAAGTAAAAGACAGACTGGGATGTGGTGAAGAACTGGCATTACTCACTCGTTTTGAAATATATATAGATCTTGTAAAAGGAGTCCGCCGTTTTGCAATCCCTGACATGGGCATTAAACTAAAAGAAGGAATAATACCTGATTATGTATATAATAAGCATCAAGGTGAACTTGTTGATGGTGAGAAATGGGGTGTAATAAAAATTTGTGTTATGCCTGATGACGATGGAAAAAAGAACCATGTTGAAATGCTTGAATTTAAACCGTTCAAGCCATACAAATCAATCGACATGAGCTATTATAGAGATGCTCGTAAACAATTCTCTACAACAGAATGGATTGATGTTCTCTTATCTGCTATGGAATACAATGCAGATGGTTTCTCAACCTTAAAGGAAAAGATAGAATTTATCACAAGATTGCTCATTTTTGTTGAACCACGACTTAACGTCATTGAACTTGCTCCTAAAGGAACAGGTAAATCATATGTATTTGGCAATTTGTCCAAATATGGTTGGTTAGTCAGTGGCGGAAAGGTATCTCGTGCCAAATTATTTTACGATAAACAAAAGCAACAAACTGGTATTATAAAAAACCATGATTTTACAGCTTTTGATGAAATTCAAACAATTGTATTCCAAGACCGGTCTGAAATACAAGCCGCATTGAAGGCTTATCTAGAACAAGGCAAAACAACAATAGATAACTTCGAATTTATTGCTGATAGTGGATTGATGCTAATGGGCAATATAGATCTTGATGAGAATCGCCGTCCAATATCTAGAAAATATTTTGATAAATTACCGGAAAGTTTTAGAGAATCAGCTTTGCTTGACCGTTTCCATTGTTTCATTGAGGGCTGGTATCTACCTAGAATAACAAAAGAAATGATATTCCAAGGCTGGACCGTAAATGTAGAGTATTTCTCTGAAGTTCTCCATACGTTACGTACTCAAACTATATATGGCCAACTATTTGACGAACTCGTAGGTTATGAGAAACAGGCTGATAATCGTGATTTCAATGCTGTAAAGCGCATTACTGTAGCTACAATGAAATTATTATTTCCTCATTGGACAACGATAGAAGATGTTAATCGAGAAGAATTTGAAATTTACTGTCTAAATCCAGCTATTCATCGTAGAGGTATTATTAAAGAGCAATGTCATAATATCGACCCTGAATTTAAAATTCAAATGCCTGAATTTTGGGTCAAGAATTTATAAATTCATGATACGAATGCTATTCTTACTAAGAATGTTAAGTATAGAATTAGACATCCGTGTATTGAACAATCCACTCAGTCGATTGATAAGCCTGAGACAATATTCTTTATCAAAAACCTCTGACTTAAATCCAAAGTTTTCAGTATTGCAACAGTCTATCTTAAAAACTTATTAAAAGTATGAATTCTCAGCCCATAGAACTTACATACAACACTATTGATCTTATTAAAGAATTAATGCCGAAGCGCAAAATAGGCGATCATTTATATGCAAACTGTAGGATGCGTAATTGGTGGAAAAGATATATCCAATTCGCAACTTCTTATATCAATAGCAACAAATGTATCCATTATGAAATATGTTCAAACGGCTATTTGGAATTCCATATTGAGGGAGAGTATGATTCAAAGTATTCAGATTTGTCAAAGTACTTATATCTAAAGTCTCAAGATAATGATAATCTTCAATGGTTTGCCAGAGATTTTTATGAACTTGGAACATGTAGATATAACCACTTTATATCTTCGGAGGAGGAATTGTCATCTGCAATACTTTCGTTTTGTGGATTAATTGACTCAATTATTGATCATTACAAATCCGACGTTGAAATCACATATGATGTTGATGATTATGATATTTCCAGATTAGATAGTGTTATCAATTACTGTATTAAAGGAGATGAAGTTAGCTTGATTGATAATCTCACATTAAATGATGTATTCCATTTAGCAATAAATATTCCATCATATCAGCGCATATATTGCTGGGAAGAAAAGAATGTCCGTCAATTGTTTGATGATATTATGTATTTAAGCGGTCAATATAGAATGGGAACCATAATTCTTCATTACCATGACAAAGTTTTTGATATTATTGATGGGCAGCAAAGACTTGTTACACTATCGTTAATTCTGCGACGACTCGGGTATTCACAATCCCCATTATTACAACTGAGTTTTCAATCACAAGAAGCAATACAATATGTTGCATACAACAGATCAATCATCGATGATTTCATCAACTCATACATTATATCTGATAGACGAACAATAATTCGTAACTTATTGGAATATATTGAGTTTAGCGTACTTGTATTGAATACCGATAACATTGATTTAGCATATACGTTCTTTTCAAATGAAAATTCACGTGGAAAATCATTAAGTGATTTTGATTTATTGAAAGCGCACCATTTAAGATATATCAAAGAGGAAGTTCAAGCAGAACATTTGGCGAGGGGTTGGGATCATATGCTTAGTGATGCAAATAAAAAATATGACAGTAATCTCGACAAACCATACTATAGATCATTAGGGCTGTATATCTTTCGACTAAGAAATTGGATGAGAAAAGATTATTGGGATGACTTCATGCCTCACAAAATCAAGAATGAATATGAAGCTGCTCCGACAATAGAAGAAATACCTGCTTATGGAGAACGTTTCATTTTTAATGAAACAATTCAAGGAGGATCCCATTTTTTCTCTTTCGTCAAGCAATTTGAATATAAATTTAATTTGTTCGCTGATACAGACGAATACAAAGCTATACATAAAGTCAATGGACGCACTCATTGGTGGTTCAGAGATATTATAGAAACTTTATTATTTGGCTACTATCTTAAATTTAATGTTGAATATTTAAGTGAGGCCCTAATTGGAATTAGTAGAATCGTATCTCAATACAGATATGATTTTAATCGAGCAGATTATGGTCGTCTCTTAAAACAAGCCGGTGATTCTGGAATTGTGTTTTTAATAGACAGATCAACCTCTCCTACTTTCGTGTTGGCTGAACTTGAGAATAAGATCAAATTACTTCCTGCAATTAACACCAATATGGCTCCTATTTCTCTTGAATTCCAACGGTTGATAAAGGGACATTTAGATTGCATAAAAAAAGAAAAAATAGTTATAAGCAGTTTTAAACACTTGTTGTAGTTATGAATAAATTGCAATTTTCGAAACGATATACGCCTGAGTCTATTTCTAACACAAAGGACATTTTCAGTATTCCAATATATCAACGTCTTTTTGAATGGGATGAACCAAGAATCACACAATTATTGTATGATTTGAAAAAGTCTTATTTAAATACAATACAACATCCAAAACCATATTATATTGGGATGTTAACCAGCAATGGAAATAACGAACTGGTTGATGGGCAGCAACGTTTTACAGTAATGATGCTTCTTGGAATAGTAATGGTCAATTATTATTCTAAATGGAATCAATTTCTAAAAGTTAATGATGGATTGAGATTATTTTTTCCATCGAGGACGGACGATAATAAGTATCTAAAGGATTTAATGTTAGATGCAAAATCATCGACCTATGACAATTTATATATGAAGCTTGGCGTAGAGAGCATAAAAAAATTCTTTGCAAAAGAACTAAGTGGAATAGATAAAAGTGCGTTCTCTCAATATGTGTTCAAGAATCTATCATTCTTTATTTCTCGCTTGCCTCAAGATTATTCTTCCAAAGCTTTGAACAAATATTTTGAAACAATGAATTCAACAGGTAAGAACCTGGAAAACCACGAAATATTGAAAGTAGATATTTTAAAATCCACAACTCGTTTTGATAAAGCTAAATTGGCAGAAATTTGGAATGCAGTAAGCGATATGGATCAACGACTTATTCGCCGAAGAAGTAAGGATGAAAGGCAAAGCGATTTAGTTGTTCGTTTTCGTAATACATATTATGCCGCCGCTAATGAAGATATTGATCATATATTTGATTCTCAGTCAATTAATAAATTGTCAGAGAAAAGGAAAACAGAAGGTAAAACATATCCTAAAATTGGCAAGATAAAAGCTGAACCTAACAAGCCATCACAACAGCGATTATCAAAGAATAATGGTTTTCATTCTATAATTTCTTTTTCAGAATTCTTATTGCAAGTGTTGTGGATTGTAATTGGTGAGAATCACAATAGCATTTCAACAGATGAATTTTTCGATGTGAATAATTTGCAGGAAACATTTAAGAAATATTGGTCATGTATTAACCCAGATTCATTTATACTATCATTATTACGTTATCGTTTATTATATGACAGATATGTAATAAATATATCAAATGATGATTCAAGTTTCGACTTGGAGCTTTCTGACGATAATACTGATGACGAGGGGAATACATATCACGACAATCTGCTGATGTACGAGGCAATGTTATATGTGAATTCATCGGCAAAGACATATTATTTCTGGTTACCTGAATTATTGAAATATGTAGATGGGCCAGAACATACTTGCTTTGAAATCTATGAACATATTAGAGGTACAGATGAACTGAGACATCCTTTTTCTGTTATATCGGATCCGGATAATTTATCTTACAAAGTTGTAGATCGATACTGGTTTTGGAAATTGGATTTCATTATTTGGCAAAAACGTCGTACTATTTTCCCTGATGAAAATGTCCGAATTGTAGCTGATCATTATTCATTTAGGCGCACCCGCTCTATTGAACATATCGCGCCACAAACACCGGACGAAAAAAGTACCTTGGATTTGACAGAAGGTCAATTAAACTGTTTTGGTAATCTAGTAATGATTTCATCTGCACAAAATTCAGGATTATCAAATTCAACTTTTGCAATGAAGCATGCTAAAGTCGAGTCCCATATCAACAAGGAGTTAAATGGCACAATAGAAAGCCTAAAGATGCTGATGATTTATCAGTATGATAAATGGAACTGGGATACAATCCTAGATCATCAAGCTAAGTGTATACTTCTGCTTGAAGAATCCTTCTTAATTATAAAAAAAAATGATTAAATCATACAAGATACTGTCTCTAAAGCATAACAAGTTAAATATAAAAATAATCACTTTTACAGAACTGAATATGGTACCGTTTGCATCATGACGGTAGCATATTCAGCGCTATCGTCACTATTGAAATATTTTTATAGCCTTATCTATCTCTGGTCTAAGAATATTATTTATCAGATTTATTGAAAGTTTTTTGTTGTCTTTGGGGACTTGTTCTATTGCCTTTTTTACAAAATTAAGAAATCTTATTTCAGGTTCCAATTTGTCCTTAAATTCAGGCTTATATCTATACTCAATAAATTCCTTTAATAAATATACCTCAAAAGGAGTCAGTTCTGTTATTTTTTTTAAAACTTCATCACTGCAAATATGTTCAAGTATAGAAGTATTGTAAAATTCAGACCTGAAATATCTACTATCTTCAAATCTATTTACAAACCCCGCCATATCATTTACGAACAAATCCTTCATTTTTTCTATCATTTCGTCAGAATATATATCATTCTGTTTGTCAATCTTCTTTATTAAATAATCAACAGGCCAGTCCGTCTGACTAAGTGTATGTTCCAAATAAAGTTTTTCATCATTTTCAATCTTATTTTTGCTAAAATACAAATCTATTCCACACTGAATTTTTTCTTTTAAATGTTCCTCACTTAGGCTCACTATTTCTTTAAACCTTTCTAAGATATAAGCAGCATTTACATAATAAATACATCCTTTTAAACTTCCTTTCTCTGTATAATCCAAAAGTTTAATCAAGTCATCGGAAAATGTATTGTCGTCATAGAACCGCAATCCTTTTAACATCTTGTCAATTATAATATTTCCTTGAGATGCGTCAGAACTAAATTCCGAAACTAACTTTGATAGGTTCTTATCTAAATCTTCGAAATCAATATTTTTACCAGTGGTAATGTGATAATAAAGTTGAGGATGAAATACTATATTCTGCTTGAATTTTTTTGCATATCTATCATAAAAACGTTTTGCATAAAGATTATCGTTTACTTTTTTTTCTTTTTCCCGTTTAGATTCTTCATCAGTCTCATCTGTGAATAGGTTTTCGTGTTCATCATTATATCCAAAATCATCCAAATCTAATTTATCAGTAAAAATATCAAGATTATGACAATCTGCATCGTCTATTTTGTCAGTCTTATATTCTATTGATGTTCCTACTATGAAAGTCAGATAATAAAGAAGTCTTGACTCTGCTTTATCATCATCTTTATAATGCAAATATACATTATAGAATATAGAAAGAATAAACTTTATTATCCGGAGGTTATTAAAAAACGCTTTATATTCTTTAGGGTAATTTTCTGGATTAAATATATTGAGGACCTCATCCTTTTTCATGAATTTCTCAAATTCAGTACACTTGAACATTTTAACCATGATACCTAACATTTCATCATAAGACGGCGAATATTTCACTGTGCAACCGATAATTTTTTCCTTAAAATTTGATTTGATATATGTAGATTTGTCATCCTTTTTAAAGTCGTCATTATATATTATAATAACCTTGTACCTTCTGTTTTCTATAAGATTATTTATAACCCCCATCAATTCTTCCACATTACTTTCATTCATGAACCTTTCAACATCATCCAGAATAAGAACAACGTTCTCACGTGGAATTATTTTGTATATCAGTTCTTCTTCATCGTGCAAGTCAAAATTAAAAACAGCTTTGTCGGAACCATATTTAAAATCAAGATAGTCCAAACCTCTATTCATATCATCTGTTACATTTCCTATTTTATCATTCATAATATTTATGTATGAATTTAGTAAACTGTAATGGATGTCTTTTACACTATCGAGTCCAAAAAGAGAAATCATAACCGGTATTATAGGTTTTTCCAATGCAAGAAGTTCTTTAAACAATTCCTCCTTGACAAAATACGTTTTTCCACACCCCCAATTACCTTTAATTTGTAAAGCTCCTGTTGTTGTGTCACGGTTTAAATACTGAAGTATGTTATCTTTAATATTCTCCATTTTTAATTAATCTTTTATATTAAGACCAGCAATGGTGTCCCTGTTCCTGTCAAACAAATTATCTTTATGCAGATTTTCCGCAAATTGAAAATGTAAGATTAAATCTTCCGTTTTCTTAAAATATGCGCAGTTATAATAGAATAAAAGTAATTCATCGTTAGTTAATGTCGCTTGCAATAAATCTGCAAATCTTCTATACTTTTTTCCAATTTCGTCTTTCTTATCTTTAAATAATTCTATTTGAGCATCTTCTTCACCCTTTATAAATTCCAATATATGATATAAATGCCTATGACAATTACTCAACTCATAATGTTTGTCAAAAAAACATTTATATGCATATCCCATTTTTTCTTTATTACCTTTATTATTATATTCATTTATATTTTCAATAGTTATATTGTATCTATTCTTTATCAAATTTCGTAAATCAGTATCAACAGAATCCTTTTCTTCTAGGACATCAAAAACTGTTCTAAGTTCATGTTTTGCAATTTTAAAATAAACTATACCGGAAACTGTTTTATGTTGAGAACTACTTAAATATTCTCTCATAAATCTTGACAGGAATGTACCTTCTATTTCTTTATACATGTCATGTTGTCTCTGTATCAACTGGAAAAATACAGATTTAAATTGTTCTTCTTTCTGATTAGAGATTTGATTCCTGTTAAATATATCCTGTTTCTTTTCAAATTCTATTTGTTGGTAAAGAGTCCAAATAAGAAGAATGACATTTAATATACCTATAAACGGCGCAGAAAGGCCACCAAAAGTATCACCTATAGTTCCTGTTTCACTATATATGTTCCAATTTTCGTACCCTAATATATTCCATATAAAAAATTTAGGGATACAATACGCAATTGTAATCAGTAAAACAGAAAAGATTATTATAACTAAATATTTCATATAAAATAAATACTTTAAATATCTCACAACAAGTTTCCTTTTATTATCACTTTCAAAAGACACCTTACTCCACACTCAGTGCCAAATTTAGAATGTCAATTCCCAAAACACCTCTTCAAGATAATAAGGATTTTATATGAAAGTATAATTTAATTCACCCCAAAGATAAAACTTTATTTTAGGGTATTTACATACAAATTCTACTTTATATGAGTTAATATTTCCTTAATCCGTAAGTTTTCAGCACCACTGTCGATGAGAACTAGTAACGCAAAAAGTCAATTAGCTTCCTGCGCAAATAGTGAAATAGCCTTCTTCTGGCTTTCCCTTATGAACAAACTTAATGACTTCCGTCCTTGTATATCTGCTTGAATTGGTAAATATTATATTCTTCATCTTTTTACAATATTGGCCGCACAAAACTACAAAGAATTAAAACTGAGTTTTGCTGGGGCACTGAATGGTTCCATTACATTTTTATGCTATATTAGCACTACAATCAAAAATAGAGTGGTATGGAAGTTCCGTTTATATATGGAAAAATAGCTATCGGAAAAGATTTTTGCGATCGTGAGAAAGAAACTACTTACTTGGTCCAGTACTTCACATCGTTAATCAATACCATTATTTTCTCTCCTCGCGGCTGGGGTAAAAGTTCACTTGTAAACAAGGCCGCAAAGTTAGCGATGGCGCAGGATAGTAATCTCCGGATCTGCCATATCGACCTGTTCAATGTGCGCAGCGAGGAGCATTTCTATTCACTGCTTGCCCAGAAGGTACTTGCCGCCACTTCCACAAACTGGGAGGAAGCAATCGAGAGTGCAAAGAGTTTCTTTTCGCATCTTGTTCCCAAGATTTCGATTGGCACAGATCCTACCAATGAGGTTTCAATCGACTTTGATTGGGACGAGGTAAAGCGCAATCCTGATGAAGTGCTCGACCTTGCTGAAAAGATTGCCAGAAAGAAGGGCCTGAAAATCGTGATTTGCGTAGGTGAGTTCCAAAATATCTCGGAGTTTACCGACCCAGACTATTTCCAGAAAAAGCTGCGTTCACATTGGCAGCTGCACCAAAATGTAGCCTATTGTCTCTATGGCAGCAAGCGCCACATGATGATGGAAATGCTTACAGACACCTCCAAACCATTCTACAAGTTCGGCAATCTGATGTTTCTCAACAAGATTGAAACACCTTGCCTTATGGAATTTTTCAAGAGTCGTTTCGCTGATACCGGCAAGGGAATCGACAATGAAGCAAGCTATTTGATTGCAAAGCTCGTTGATAACCATCCATACTACGCACAGCAGCTGGCACAGCTTTCATGGCTCAGAACAAAGGATGTATGTACCGTTGAAATCGTGCGTGAGGCACACTCGGCATTGGTGGAACAGCTAAGTCTGTTGTTTGTAACAATCACCGAAACACTGACCACACAACAGCTGAACTACCTCAAGGCTCTTATAGCTGGAGAAAAGGCCATCAGTTCGACCGAAGTGATGCATCGCTATCAAATCTCTTCAACGACCTCAATATCCCGCTCAAAGGCTGCCCTCATCAAGAATGATATATTGGATAACAAGGCCGGTGAAATCTCGTTTCAGGACCCGATTTATGCCTATTGGTTGAAGAATGAGTACTTTAGAATAAAACAATTATACGATATGCAAAAGAGAATAAAAGAACATTTGGCAGAATACAAACTATATGTATTAGGAATATCCAATAACGGAATATGGAAGCAAAATAATAAACAATATCCCCATATTCTACCAGAAGGTCAGTCTCTTATGAATTTAATTCCGGGAGATTATTATAAAGATTTATGTGAAATTACATATAACATAAAACTTCATCGTGATTTTCACCATCTGAATTCTTCACAAGCACTTACAATCAATCTTTTTGGCCCTATACAGCTTGAAAACGATTTCAGCATATTACATGATAACGGCATTGAAGTCTCCAACAATACAGCTAGTTTGTTTGAGTATGAACAACCTGACGGTACCGTATTTGATTTTTATATTAACAATGGAGTGAAGAATATTTATTTCGAAGTAAAATATACTGAGGAAACATTTGAGACAAAAAGCAACTCGAACAACGATAACTCTCGATGGTATAAACATTATCAGCCATCTATGGATAAAATACTGAAGGATAATACCAATGCTAAAGATTTATTTTTCTCACAATATCAGTTGTGGAGAAATATTGTTCGCATAAGCAACAACGATACAGTTGTATTTGTCTTTCCTGCATCAAGAAAGGATTTAGAAGCAGAGATCAATAGCGCCATTGAAAAAGTTAAGCCTGAATATGCGAATAGTATAAAAATCTTGCATATTGACGACATTTGTAAAAGTGGAGAGAATCATGATAAGTTATCCTCCCATTATGCTAAATTCAGAGAAAAATATCTGGAATATTGAGTTGTATATAAAGTTTAACAACTAAAATAAAAAATGCCGTATTACTCCATTCTTACCATCCCTGCCAACTGTACGAAATAATCATTTGACCAAATATCAAGTTCTTTTGGATTGCGCACGAAAGGCAATACATCTTCTTTCACTTGTTTTATATCAGCTGTAGAGAGACGCTCAATGAGTTTCTCTTTGAATAACTCTGGAGTAATATTCTCATTGTTAAACTGCTTGCATCGTTCTGCCAAATGGGTAAAATCCAACGGAACATTATGGCGTACATACCATTCAAAATCGTACCAATCACGACCTTTGACCCTATTCTTCCATGCACGATAGACCAGTGCGTGCATCTTGCCTGCAAACAGGTCCGGAAGTGTGAAACAACGGGTCATAAATGAATGTGGTTGGAGCAATAGCTTTTGTTCCGTTTTGAAGTTCAACGGTGGACATGTATCTACTTCAATCTTTATCTTTATTGACTTCTCTGTCTGGAAAGTCACGTCATACACATCGGTATTATCCTTAAGGAATGCTGATTCGACCTTTCCGAAATTCTTCTTGTCTTTTTTCTTTATTTCAACCTCACGTCCTACCATTGCAAAAGAATCAACGATAGCAGGAAAGTATTTCGTAAAATCGAACTTATCATCTTGTGCAAGCAATGAAAAATCCATATCCTCACTGAAACGTTGCAAGCCATGAAAGATTCTCAGACAAGTTCCACCATAAAACGCAGCCGCCTCAAAAAATCCTCCGGCATAAAGTCCGGCGAGTATCATCTGCTGGTTCACTTCAAATATGGCGTTTCGCTTATGTTGCTCGGTTGTTAGATCATAACGAGAGAGCATATTGTCGAATATTTCATTTTTCATCGTCTTAAGAATTTTAATAGTGTTGAAATTGAATCAGCCTTTTTGCCAACCCTTATATAATCTTCAAATATGGTTGCGTCCATATTATAGAACTCATCCATATCCATACGAATATCTTGCTCAAGATACGTCTCTACATCCTTCATATAACGAAGAATAACTTTTGAGGAATTGGCAATCAAATCACACAAAGCCTTTTCCGGTGATGCGATAAGAAATGCATAGTCACCCTTATTCATACTCCTTACTCCTATCGGAAATGCCTTTCTTGAAATATATTTGTAGTCATAATTGCCGACTGGAGTTTGAAAGCTTCGGGGATGTTTTACTGTCATTGATTGATGAACATATACAGCCTCTGGGATAAGTCCATAATATCGTAGTGCAGTAGACATTGAAATATACGAAGGTGTATAGAGATGATTAGCAATCAACTCACTCGATAGAGTCTTTCCTGAATATTCAGGGTTAATCACATAAAGTCCCCGCTTCAGTCTGATGATAACCCCTTGCTTTTCGAGCCAGGTTACTTTCTTGTCAGCAGACTTAAGTTCCGGATATAACGATTCAATGATTGAAGTCGTTACTGGAATAGTTCCTATTTCATTTAATTGCCTGTCCATACTGCAAATATAGTAATATTTTGAACAATAAAAGAAATAATACTTCTTTTTCTGTTCAGAATATTACTGTTAAGGCTATCTTAAAAAAATAGCGACCGCTGTCACATAAGCCTGTTGTTTATAATAATCACCGAGACACTGGCACACAGCAACTGAACAATCTCAAGGCCCTTACTGCCGGAGAAAAGGCCATCAGTTTAACCAAGTGATACATCGCTATCAAATTTCTTCAACGACCTCAATTTCCCGTTCAAAGGCCGCTCTTATCAAGGATGATATATTGGAAAATAGGTTGGTGAAATCTCGTTTGAAGACCCGATTTATGACTATTGAGTGAAGACTAAATATTTCGCAAAAATACGGATTATGTCCCCCTCGGTTATAGAGCCATTTTTGTACCTTTTCTCATCAAAAAACGGCATTTTTCACAAGTTTTTGTACCGCACATTTTGATATTCAAGATATTACACTTACTTTTACTTTCCAAAATGGAGGTACAAGCCGAGAATGGTGCTAAAAATCACTAACTTACACATTCTCAGATACTTGTCAACCTACTGGTTGTACCTTTTAGAGCGCTATACTATTGATAATCAATGATGTACACATACTGCATCGGGAAATGAAAGAAAGCAACTGACTGCAACGAATTAGAACCAACCATAATGAAGCCTCTGATTTCCAGCGGCTTTTTTATTTGTTCAAAATCTGGCTATGTACAGTCGGGTATAGTTGTTCACCATCTTTTTCTACCGTATTTCTACCGCAGAACAATTAAGGGCTTTTGCCCGATGTCACACTGACGCATTTGTTGACGTGTGTTGACAATGGTTTACGTGTATTGACAGATTTGTGGAGAAATAAAGAGATAGAACCTCAAAATAAATTAGAAAAATATGGAAGTAAGAAAGATTTGCCAATGGTGTGGAAAACCATTCATCGCCAAGAAAACAACGACTTGCTATTGCAGTCATCAGCGCTCCAATCTCGGCTACAAAGAACGTATCCGGGAACGTAAACGCCAGATGAGAAAAATGCAGGAATTGCTGCAACCTAAACAGGCTGCAAAAGGACAAGATTTCTTCTCATTTGCACAAGCTGCCAAGCTCATGGGGGTGACCCGCCAATATGTTTACAAACTGGTAAAGGAATCAAAACTAAGAGCATCCCGTATCAGCGGGAAGAAATCTCTTATCCGTCGTGCGGATATTGAGCTAATGTTAAAGACAAAACCTTATGAACGAATAGTTCCTAAAGACGATTTTGACATGAGTGAATACTATACCGCTGAAGAAATAGCGGAAAAATATAAAGTCAATGCTAAATGGGTATGGACCTATACTCGGCAGCATAAGATTCCCAAAGTCAAAGTCCGCCAATTCAACTATTACAGCAAAAAGCACATCAATGCGGCATTTGCCAAATACAAGACAGACGATGCCCTGACCGAATGGTACACTCCGGAAGAGATTGAGAAAAACTATGGAATGACACGGGTAGCCATCCGCTCGCATGTCTATCGCAACAACATCCCCTCAAAGAAAGAGCACGGCCAGATATTCTACTCCAAACTTCACTTCGACCTGTCAAAACAGACCGCTGAAGATGACTCGTCTGAATACTACACTGTACAGGAAGCTATGAAAAAATACAATCTCACCAGGGATTCTGTTTACGGCATCCTGCAATTCCACGAAATCAAACGGGAGAAAAAAGGCAGGTTCGTGCGCTTTCTGAAGGTGGAATTCGACCACATCATGGGTGCCAGGTAATGTATCTGTACGCACAGGTATACAGACCGGAAAATGATTTTATGCTGAATGCGGTCTGCATAAAGCCATTGTGCAACTTAGCCGCAAAATTTAATGTCAACTAAAAATATTCGCAACTATGTCAGAATGTAAAACAGTAACACTGAGAACACGCCCATTGAAGAAAGGGATGTTATCTTTCTACCTTGATTATTATCCGGGCTACCGGGATCAAGAAACAATGAAGACCATCCGCCATGAAGGATTGAACATTTACATCTATGCCAATCCCAAGAACCAGCGTGAACGCGACTTCAACGCTGCCATGTCGGAAAAGGCTGAAGCAATCCGATGTCGGCGGTTCGAAGCCATCGTAAATGAACGATATGATTTCTTCGACAAGCGCAAGTACAAAGCGGACTTCCTGGAGTATTACCGGAAACAGCTCCGCAAGCATGACCAGAAATGGGGATTTGTCTATCAGCACTTCTACAACTTCGTTCATGGCAAATGCACATTCGAAGAAATAGATGTGGACCTGTGCAACAAGTTCCGGGAATACCTGCTTAACGCAAAGCAACTCCGGCGTGACGGACCAATTTCAAAAAACTCCGCTTCCGGCTACTGGTCAACTTTTCGTGGATTCTTGAAGATTCTATACCGCAACAGGATGATAAAGACCAATGTCAATGACTTTCTGGAAAAAATCGAACCGGAAGATGTTGCCAAGGAGTACTTGAGCGTGGAAGAATTGTATTGCCTGGCTGAAACCCCGTGCAAGATACCTGTTCTAAAGACGGCCTCCCTCTTTTCGTGCCTGACCAGTTTGCGGCTCAGCGATATACTTTCCCTTTGCTGGGAGGAAATCGTTGATTTTGCAGCTGGAGGAAAATGTGTCCATACCATCACCCAGAAGACCAAGACGGAAGACATCATCCCGATAAGCGATGAAGCTCTAGAACTGATCGGGTACAGTCCCGAGAAAAAAGGTCTTGTGTTCAAAGGCCTAAAGCGTAGCTGGACGCAGCAGCCGATGAAGAAATGGATCCGTTCTGCCGGAATCACCAAAAACATCACATTCCATTCATACCGCAGGACATACGCGACCCTTCAGGCCGCAGCCGGTACTGACATCCGTACCATCAAAAGCAACATGGCGCACAAGAGCATCACTACCACTCAACGCTACATGAAAGTAGTCGACAACAACAAGCGTGAGGCGACCACCAAAATCACATTGACAAGAAAGGGCTGACCTGACTGATTCGTACCTGTGTTATCGGTTATAGTATGATTTTTCGCTGAAAATCATACTATAACCATATTTTTTCTTAATTCCCGGCTGTTTTTCCGTCATTATTTACAATGGTCTGAAACCGGACATCTATTTTTGTCCTATCATAATTCCAAACAATCACAGTTTATGGCAGATAACAACCGAATATCCATCAAAAAGACAAGCCGAGTCCTTGCGATTACATGTGTCGCCTATACAACAGTGGCAACAATATTGTACAACAATTATCAGATTGACCTGATCGACTATTCCACTCCGGTCATATTAGGAACCGTAGCTACAATCATGTCATGCGCTGCACTGCAACGCATGTTCTGTTCTCTACTCTCCAAAAGCTATCTTTCTTTTGGCTGTAAGGAGTTATCCTCAAGAGGAACTGTCCCTTCCGAGACAAATCCTGATACCCAGGTAGAATTGCCCCAAACTGATAATTCAACCAGTGAAAAACAGGTCGAGAGTCCATATCTTAAGGAATATGAAGCCCGCATAGAAGAATTGCGGCGCAATGAAATGGAGAAGAAGACCGCTATTGTGCATGCGATACATGAATACACCACACACGAAATGTCACAGTTCTTATCCATAGACGATCTTAAAACTCTCCATGAGAACATAGAATCTCTGGCATACGGACAAGCGGAACTATATAAACCGGTTCGTTCCAAGCCCGATAATCAAATCAAGTCCCCTTCGCTGAGACATTATGCATGGAATATCGGGGAGAGACTTGATATCCCTTTAATAAACAGGGCAAAGTTCATAAAAACAATATTCCCGCATGAACTGGAAAATGCGACAATCGAATACCTTTGTAAAAATCTTCGTGACTCAGTTCCCGCCATAATTGCCATAGATGTCCCGGAGAACGGGGACTATCATTTCAGTTGCATGCAAACTTCAGCAGACAGCGATAATTAGTTTCTGCTGATTATAATCTGCATAATATCATTATGTTGGTTTGCAGCATGTTAAACATCTAAATATTAGAACATGCTAAACGAAAAACTGACATTCAATGACCTGCCGGAAGTGGTAGGCAAACTTTGCGAAAGAATCGAGAGTCTCGAAAATGCGCTGAAAGGCAATCTTGCAAAACAGGTTCCAGCCAAAGAAAACCTGCATGTCCCCATGACCGTCGAGGAAGTATGCAGCTACCTTGGAATATCCAAGTCATCCTTCTATTACAAGGCCAAACACGGAGGGATACCCGTCATCAAGCAGGGGAAGCATCTGTTTGTATATCGCGACGAACTGGACAAATGGCTGGAGACCGGAAGAAAAAGCCAGGTGCCTCTGAGCTTCGAGAAGGAACACGAGCAGATGCTTGCTGCGACAAGACATAAGGCCAAACCAAGAGAATTGTAGGAATATGGAAAAGACGAGCTGCAATATTCCTACTCCGGAGGAATTGAGAGACTACATAAATGAATTGGTCATAAGTGTGACCGGGACATACGAACAGTCCGCTTCCGTGCTTATGGTGGATGATTCCACAATCGGGACTCTGGGAAACTTCAGTGCATCTATCGGTAAAGCCAAAAGCAAGAAGACCTTCAATGTCTCCGCCATCGCTGCGGCCGCCCTGAAGAATGGCACAGTGCTGCATTACCGTGCCTGCTTCCCTGAGGGAAAAAGAAAGATTCTCTACGTTGACACGGAACAGGGCAAGAACCATTGCCAAATTGTTCTGAATAGAATCCTGAGACTGGCAGGTCTGCCGAAAGATTGTGATGCAAACAACTTGACGATGCTGGCACTCCGGAAATATTCGCCAGAAGTACGACTGGCAATAACGGAAGAGGCAATCGGCATGATACCCGATTTAGGTCTGGTCATTATAGATGGTATCCGGGACTTCATCCATGATATCAATTCACCCGGTGAATCCACCGATGTGATATCCAAATTCATGCAATGGACCGATGACCAGCAGATACACATCCATACCGTCTTGCATCAGAACAAGAATGACGAACACGCACGCGGTCATGTCGGCACGGAACTGAACAACAAGGCGGAAACCGTCATGCAGATAGAGCCTGAAAAAGATGACAAGTCCATAAGCATAGTGGAAGCCATACACAGCCGTGACCGTGAGTTTGAACCGTTTGCCTTCCGGGTAAACGATGATTCCCTGCCAGAACTGGTGGAGTCATATCAGCCCCAGAAAAGGCAACCAGGACGCCCGTCTAAGGAACCGTTCGACCCATATAAGGAAATACCAGAGGATACGCACCGTTCTGCATTAAACGCCGCTTTTGAGGACGGAAACATCAGCGGCTATAGCGGCTACCTTGAAAGGCTGAAAGAAGGCTACGGACGGCTGGGGATAAAACTGGGGTACAACAAGACGGTGGAATTGGCAAAGTTCCTATGCAACAAGCGGATGGTCGTAAAAGAAGGGAAAGAATACAAATTCAACCGAGATTTTCATTATTGAGCCACTATGCCATTAAATCCCGGCGTGACATTTTTCTGTGACATTTTCCGACTTTACTTTAATACCGGGGTGTAGATATAAGAATAAAGCAAAGTTATGGCAGGTTTCATCATACAGGTGCAATCTGCTATGCTCCCTTTTGTATGTACACTGGAAACCGGACAGCATCTGCATTATTTGAAATAAAACTATCATCCATGTCGGGCTTGCCCGTCTGCCAGTAGTAAACCTTATGGGGGAGCCTAATACCCCGTTCGACATTCGTCGTCGGGTGGGTTGCCATACAATCTGCAAGCAGAGGTAGTGAGATTGTCCGATGTCGGGCAGATTATGAAACGGCAAACGGATAGGCAGATAGCTTTGAGTGTATCGGGAAATTTAGCCTACACCAGTTCATGTTAAGCAGGCATCCGACAAGAGGGAGGAAAGAATTTGCCCCTTGTAGCGTTGTCTTACCTGGCAAGAATAAGATTATACTTTACTTGACTTTCATAGATAAAATAGAGAGCCTTTCAAAGTCACCATTTCTTCCTATTATCCGAGCAATATTATTCCTGTTTTATGCATGGTTTTGAACAACTGCACTGTTCCAAATTTCTTTTCAGTTTTTTGTATGAAAACGGTTTAGTTTAGTTTTTCTCCCTTATATATAAATACTAAAGTAAACTGAATTATATATGTCCGCGCGGGAATAAACTACACCAGCAAAAAATATCGAAAACCCGAGAACTCGGTGGCTGCTTTAGTCGAACAATCCGTTCACCAGATTGACCGCATCGTCCTTTTTCTGATTGATGATTTTGGCATACACCTGCGTCATCTTCACATCGGCATGGCCGAGCAGCTTCGAGGTCGTGTAGAGGTCTGCTCCGAGCGTCAGCATCATCGTGGCGAACGTGTGGCGGGCTGTGTGGAACGAGAACCGCTTGTCAATACCTGCCGTTTTTGCCCAAGGTTTGAGTTGCGCATTTATCATCGTTGGGCTTGGCAAGTCGAATACGTGGTCTTCTGCATGGATACAGCCAAACGGTATTGCCCCCTATCTACGAAAACGTCTTTCCATTTTAACCCGATAATGTCGCTTATTCGCAGTCCGCAGAAGCAGGAGAACAAATAAGCCTGTTTTACAGCCTCGTTTTTCATCGGGGTAGCAATCAATAACCGAACCTCTTCTATGGTCATATATGACCGCTTACTCTCCGGCAGACGGATTTTATCCGAATTATTGATCTTCGTAAAAGGATTGACCTTTATAATCTCCGCACGCACGGCAGCATTCAAAGCCCCGTTCAGAATACGATAGTAGGTGTGAAGCGTAAAATTAGATACTTGCTTACCCTTGGGGCGATATTCAGTCAGCAGATAGTCGATATACTCCTGACAGAACGCCTTGTCGATCTGATCCATCGTTACCCGTTCTCCGGCAAAATCTTTCAGGATGCAGATAGTAACTTGGATTTGGTTCCCATCTTTCTTTCCTCGCTTCGCCTGATTCTCTTTGTAGGTTTCCATCCAGTCCAGAAGAAAAACCTTTTCACGGGTTTCGATACCCGCTTCGCCGTTGGTCAGTTGGATAATACGCTTTGACTTGATGGCATTGGCTGCTGCCATAGTCGTTTGATTCCGCACACGGGCATTGTTATCCGTTTCGGGGATAAGATACATCTTCAGATACTCATACGCCCGTTTTCCGTCCCGATAGATATCCAAATACAGACTTTTGTTTCCATTGGCCAACTCTTTCATCCGAAGACGAATCGGCTCTTTTACTTTCGTGGGCTTCTTTACTCGTGGCATAATTCCTCCTCTTTTACTCGTTATTTCTGCCACAAAGGTAGAAAGAATAATCCAAAATAAGGAACAAATAAGAAACAAAAATGTACCAAAAAAGAGCCAATCAACAATAAACAAATAAAACAAGAGAAGATATAGATACAGCATAATTACTTATTATACAGTATATTTATTTTCACTTGATTGGTTTTTGTTTTCTCTTTCAATCTATGCTATATAAATCTGGTAAATTTATAAAGTAGATGCCCGGGAAATACACAAATAATACCTTCGACTATATTCCTAATACATGATTAATTACCTCCAGTTTATTCGAAAACACTGAGGCTCCAACTTATTGTAGATTGTGGTTGTCTGATCGCTTTTCTCTGGACAGAAGCCATGTGGCGAACACCGATGTCTGGATTATCCTCGTTCTCTACGGCTTGATGAAATATCCGTGCCACCTCTCTCTTATCAGTATATTGGGCTAACCGAAACTCGCTCATCTTTTCAAGAACATAGGAGATATTGCTGGTGTAGCCTACATTGGACTATACCAGAATCTGTACTGATCAAGGCAGCATAAAATGAGCAAGAAGTATATACAATCTATGTTACTTCAGGCCGTATGTGTACCCATGAGGCAATCGTAGTATACCTCAATCATGAATATTAAACTACAAAAGTTGTGACACGAATCTTAATTGTCTGCATAGTCTCGGTCAATTAGATAACGAGGTGCGATTACGTGAGTATTATCTCTTAGAGCAAAATTCCAGATAATCTTGAAGGAGTCTTATGCTACTCCTTCAAGAACATTAATATCATGCAAATCGACAAACTACATATGATACTTGAATACAAATTAGTCTTTTATAATCTCGAAAGTAGTCATCTGACAGAAGCCATTATCCCTGCCCATATAAATACTTTTATCGGCAGAGAAATTGACATGCGTAAAGACATTTCCACTTTATTGTAAATATCTCAAACTATATGCTACTGCTAACTTGTCATTCTCCTGTGGCAAAATATGATAACGTACAGCACAGTTATAGCAGAATATGCACCTTTCGTGAAAATGCATATATCATTGACGAGAAGGGCAAAACCTACTCAGTCAAGCGCTGATACACCTCAATCTCAATTGCTGTTTTATATCCTATTATTCTTTAACAATGAAAATTATGTCAGCAAGACTCTGATAGGCTTTTTTATTGAACGTAAAATCTACCTTCTTCAATGAATGTTCATTGAAATTATTAAGATAGTCATTTACTTTTGGTTCAATCAAAGAGAATGCTCGTTTCATTTTCCACGATTGATCCATATCCGTTGAATCAATGAGAACAACAAATAAACGGTTTTCTGCACCAAACAATCGTGGACTTTGATTCTCATAAAGCCACTTAATCAAAATTTCTGAATTATTCCGGGCTTCGTCAACAATTTTCTTTCTTATTTCTGTAAGTCGTACAACTATTTCAGAATACCCCTGATTCTCAAGCTCTTCCTTTAGAAAGTTATATTGTTCTGGATCTGAAAGATTTCTATCTGGCAAAATATTAAATACCTTGGCTTGGCGCTTGAGCCATGTAAGTTCGGAATTACCTAAAATTTCCTTTAATTTGCCCTGCATATAGGCTCCTGGGAAGTAGGTAACCTTCAAGTCAACAGGATTATTTTCAATAAAGAAATCTACACTCTTAATTTCACCAACCGCAGACAAAACACGTCCATGTTTTTTAAATATCGATTCAATAAGATAAGAAGTCCAGTTATTGTACCAGCTTGTTTGAACAAATTTCCATGCATTTGCGGCAATGGCATCAGCCTTACTCTTAAGTACGTCAAAATCGCTTATGACTTTGATGTATCTTCTAACAAGATATTGATCAAGCGAGTTTTCCTGATCACCACCCCACTCATAACTATTGATCTGGCGTAAACCACTTTTCAGTTTTTCTTCGTCTACGCCCATTGTATGATACCACTCATTATTCCGGTCACGTAAATAAGTATCAAGCATATCCATTCCATTAGGAGTATTCTCCATTATAGAAAACAACTCGGCAAACTGGTCGCTAATTTTTGTCGATGTGAGTTCTATACCATTCTTTTCAGTAAATTGCTTGATTTGCTTTCCTCTACATACGGCTCTAACCTTCAAATACATCAATGCATTCTCATTGTGGTTGAAAGCATATAGATTTTGTGTACGGAACTCTTTGTCCCATTTCTCGAAGTTTGTCATATTAAAATTATATATATAATAACGAACATTTTTATTTTTTCTTAATACTCCATTGTCCATTATCCCCCAATTGGAAATTTTTGTTCAATATCGTAAATACATCAACATTACCAACAATAATCATACTTCGTAATATCCACTCCATTATAGCCATCATAATCCCATTGGTGTCTGTAGTACCGTTTTGAATCGTCTTAGTTATAAAATCACTGACAATATTTATAAATTGCTTATCATCAAAAACCTGTAAGCGAGCTGAATCGGGATTCTTACGGAAAGTTACAAGAACATCTCCTTTTATTGACTTAACTCTATTAAGTTGCCTTGGTGGATATGTTTTTTGCTCTAGCCACTCATAGTCAACAACATTAAAGTTGTTATATACACACGCATTACTTACAGCTTTCCATTCGAGGCCAGACAGAGAATGAAATGTAAGAGAAAAATACTTATTATCTTTTAAAATTCTTCGAATCTCAGAAAAAGCATAATTTATATCGTTTTCAAAAGCATTAATATCCTTTTGACGTTGATTACTATCTGATATAACTATTTCTTTCTGATAATCAGGATCTAATCTAAGCCATGAATTCCAGATGATACTTTGTTCAAAATATGGTACACTATCACCGTAAGGCGGATCAGTGAAAACATAATCTACAGATTTATCAGGAAGTTGCAGCCTTTTTGCATCAAAGTTTGTAATTCTGTAAGTTGGTTGAACCGAATCTGTCGGTAAATCACCTGAAAGTGCATTCAAAAAGTCTTCTTTCCCTTTGATCACCTTTTTTATTCGATTCTCATAATAATGCAAAACATTATTCTCTATATAGGTTTCACCTATGTAAAATCCCGTCATCCATGCACCTTGAGAAAGTATTCCTCTACTTTTAATTGGAGGAACAAGTTTTGAACAATTTGCCAAATTAGCCGTAAAAGCAATTAAAAACAAGTCCTTAATTGACCCAGTTGTATATTTCTCTATCAACGACAACAATTTTGCATGACAAGCAAGAGTCCTTTTGGTAAAGAGCTCTTCAATTGTCATGTTTGGACGAGCAGAAATTCTTGAGTTCTCAATAAGCGAGACCTTTGGATACCAATTTTCTATGGCATAATTATTCTCGTATGTGCAGAAAGAATTAGCCATATCTTCAGGAATATCTTTTATTTCAGTCTTTCTACCATCCTTGAAAGTAAATTGAAGAGGTAATCCTTCTTTACTTCTTAAAATAGATATAGGAATATATGTAGTACCGTCAACAGTTATTTTATACCATTGTTCAACATAAGGTGATAATTCCTTTTTTATATCTTCCCATAAACTTTTAACAATAGTAATATTAATATCTCTAGAAAATAAATTCTTGGCAATAAAATTTGCAATAGGATTCAAGTCATTAACTATTACATTTCGATTTTTCAGATATGCTTCACAACAGAACACACCATAACCTGAAAAGGGATCTATTATAGTATCTCCTGGATTGGTGTACCTATCAACTAAAGGGCTAATACCAGAAGCCGGTTTTTTACCCCAGTATTTATGCATAAAATATCGTGCTGATGTTTTTTCGCTACTCATAATTGGCTTATACAGATAATTATTGTAAGTTTGTCGGAGTGAGTAGATCTCTTGTATCCACATTCAACAATTGAGCAATCTTGCTTAATGTTTGCAGAGTTATATTACTGTACCACTTACTTATAGTACATGTTGATTTACCCAATTGGTCTGCTAACCATTTTCCTGTCTCACCTTTTTCTACAAGTACAACCTTTAAACGGTTTATCTTAGCCATAAATTTTGAATAAATTGAATTTCTACGCAAAATTATTAAAGATTGCCATTAATTTCACTGATAGTTATAAATTATTCGATTTTCTTCCATTTGATTTAATGATTACGTTTATGGCTGACACGAAGCATATCATCATCTTCTCTATATGACGAGATATATTTAATAGTTTTAGCCTCTCTAAAAGTATTTTATTCATGTGATTGTTTTCTATGGCGGCCCTATTAGATTTATCAGTAATACTTCGATATGGATCGTCTAAAGATTCTATTAATTCTGTCACAATGTTAAAATCATCTTTATACTTTTCAATCAAGTCTATCAAAAAAGACAATCGTTCTTGCAAGTTAGTAGAGGCAAACAAGATCTTCTTCTCTGTATCATAATCAAATTTCTCAATATTGTTTTTCACAACAGGAAGAGTAATATTTGCTAATTCGTTATCCCACACAATATGAGGAAGAAAGTGCTGAACTACACATAGAGATTTTTCAGCAATCACTCTTGGATTTCGCATAAGATGCTTGTATAGCCTCATATCTGTAGGTAACTTTTCTATTTCTCCAATACACTCATACTCATCTAAATACTTATCTACATAATAGATAAGGACATCACTATGATTGTCCCTGATTGTAGTCGTATAGTATGTGCTATATGGAAGCATATTATCTCTTATGATGTAAGACTTGCCTATCTGCCGCGCTCCTTCAATAAGGAGAATCTTGTCCTCATTGGACCTGAGGTGGTCATCTATA
>OJPZ01000199.1_pt1 | contig 36962 bp, 26 predicted proteins | sample 1598611 | NCBI WGS metagenome assembly OJPZ01 (sample SAMN03922494, study PRJEB24848) | human gut metagenome | isolation source: stool sample | host: Homo sapiens | place: Germany | collected 2011-11
CGTGCAGCCCGATAAGGCTTATTTCGGCGAGAAGGATTTTCAGCAGATCGCGGTGATCCGGGCCATGGTACGCCAGTTGCAGATTCCGGTTCAGATCGTACCGTGCCCGATCGTACGGGGGGCGGACGGTCTGGCGCTCAGTTCGCGCAATGCGCTGTTGACGGCGGAACACCGTGCTGCGGCACCGCAGATTTATGCGGCCCTGAAAGCGGGTGTCGAATTTTCGCGTACGGCGACGGTGGCCCAGACCGAGAGGTTCGTTATCGAGCGGATCGACAGCGATCCGCTGCTGAAAGTGGAATATTTCCAGATCGTCAATGCCGATACATTGCTGCCGCTGGACCAGTGGCGGGAGGGTGTCGCGACGCGGGGCTGTGCGGCCGTGCAGGCCGGTGCCGTGAGGCTGATCGATAATGTGGGCGGTTACGGCCCCTACGATAAATAATCGAAATTTTGCAGACATGCAGATAGAGGTATTGAAATCGAAAATTCATCGGGTGACCATCACGCAGGCCAACCTGAGCTACGTGGGCAGCATCACGGTCGACGAGGACCTGCTCGACGCGGCCCACCTGATCGCCGGCGAAAAGGTGCAGATCGTCAACGTCAACAACGGCGAGCGACTGGAGACTTATATAATCAAGGGAGAGCGCGGCAGCGGCGCCGTCTGTCTGAACGGACCGGCGGCCCGCAAGTGCGTCGTGGGCGACGTGGTGATCATCATTTCCTATGCGCGCATGGATTTCGAGGAAGCCAAAAGCTTCACGCCATGGGTGGTTTTTCCCGACACGGACACGAACCGGCTGATCCGATAGAATCCGCCGGTCAACGGTATGCGAGCGCAACGGCTAACGAAATCCGTTGCGCTCGCCTCGTTCGGTCCATTCGTATCGAACATCGCCGGACGCTTCTTCCGTCGGCTTTTGACCGCAGGGCTCGACTTTGTCCGCTTTTTTCCGGATCGGCCGGACGCAAACCCGCAAAGTCCGATATATTGTTATGGCAGAAACACCAAAGAAACACGGCAGAAGCAACCGGGAGATCCGTTCGGAGAAAAATAAAGCTATGCGAACAAAAAGGCGGGACAGGCTTTCACCTGTCCCGCTTTCCTGTTCCGGAGCCAAAAGTGGGACTCGAACCCACGACCTTTTCGTTACGAATGAAATGCTCTACCGACTGAGCTATTTTGGCAACGTGCGCATCCTCGCGGAATTGCGAGTGCAAATTTGGGAAAAATTTCCCGAATTTCCGGCAAAAACTTTCATTTTTTTTCGCCGAGCCACATACGAAGTTCACATATCACTAATTATCAGCCACATAAACATCAGCATGCAAGCCATGACCGACGACCCGAAAAAGCAAAGGCCGAAACGCCGCCAACCCTTTCTCGGATCCGAGCGGACATCCCCGGCCATGCCATATGAGAAAAATTCCCCGTACAAAGGCTGCCCATCAAAGCCAAGCAGGCCGCGGACAGCCTTCGCCGCTACTCGCCAAGAAGGCTCTGCAACAGCTCGGGCTCGTCGGTCGTAATGTAATCGACTCCTTTCCCGATCAGGTATTTCATTGTCTCCGCGTCGTCGACGGTCCAGACATTGATTTCGAGGCCCAGTTCCCTCGCCTCGTCGAACCACTCCTCATGGGCTCGCATCGTGCCGATATGATAGTCGAGCCCGGTATATCCCCGCTCGGCGAGCTCCCGAGGCGACAGATCGCCGCCCAGATAAGCCACTTTGATTCCCTTGGGGCCGTTCGCTATCAACTGCTCGCAAATATTCTTCGAAAACGAGATGTACTCGACTCGCTTGTTCATCCCCGCGCGGCGAACGGCGTCCAGCGCGGCGCGAACGGCCGCATCCTCTTTCTGCTTGGTCTGATGGGGCTTGATCTCGATGATCGGCTTGGTGCCTTTCTGCTTCCGCGCGACGGCCAGAAAGGCGTCGAACGTCGGCAGGGATTCGCCGTTGGACAGCTTGACGTCCTTGATTTCGGCATAAGCGCTCGCATCCACCCGCTTACCGGCGATCGCATCGTCATGATGCAGCACGAGCACGCCGTCGGTCGTCAGAATCAGGTCGGTCTCCGATCCCCGGCACCCGATCCCGATTGCCTTCTCGAGCGATGCGATGGAATTCTGTGCTGAGCCCTCGGTCTTCCAATATCCGCGATGAGCCACGACCTGCGTCCGGGGCTTCGCCGACAGAGAGGCTGCCGAGCACAGAACGACCGCAGCCAAAACGATTTTTCCGATTTTCATTGTCATTATGCTTTAATTAAGTTACATTTTCCATAAAAGGCTTGCACATGCGTCCGCTCCCGCTGCGAATGCGCCCGCAAAGATAGCGAACAGGAGCCGACGCTGCAAATAAGCTTCCGTTCCTCAAAAACGGCCCCCCCGCCCGAACGGCAAGGCGAATCCGACCTGCCCGGCGTCCCGATCGGTCAGTCGATATGCAGGTGATGCTCGTACAACAGCGACAAATCCTCCGGCCGGATGCGGAAACCGGTACCGTGATCGTGCGGCTTGCCCTTCATCTTGCCGGTCTTGTACGACCCGATCCGGATATCGATCATCAGCCGGCCCCGGTCGATCAGCTTCAGCAGGTTCTCGAGCGAGGGATCGAGGTAGATATCGGCCTGGGTATAATGAAAATACTCGGCGCCGTCGCGCATATCCGAGTCGGCATACACGAAGAACAGCGCCTTGAGCTTCGTCAGCAGACACTGCTCCAGATCGTGGTAGGTCCAATAGACGCTCGAATCGATCACCTCCATCTCCGGAAGCGAGCTGACCTCGAGGACGATCTTCTTACCTTTCGTGTCATTGACGATCCGGAAGCCGTAGGCATTGCGGTAGGTATTGAACTTGCCGGCGAAAACCGACGTATGGAGCTTTCGCATTCCGGGATATCCCTCGTATTCCTCGCCGTACCGCTCGAGCAGAATCGTATTGACGCTACGGGGATGCGACGGGCTTTTGGTAAACAGCGAAAGGAACGTCGAGGTCTGCGTGCGCTTGCTGACCACTTCGAACCCAGCGAAATCGGGACCGATCTCGTTGTTTTCGGTAACTCCCAGGTAATCCTCGAAGGTCTTGCCTATCCCCGTGCTGTAGGGCCGCTTGCTCTTGACGAACCCCAGTTCCTTGATCTCACGGAATTTCTCGACAATCAAATTCTCATCCATCATAGTCGATAATTTTATTGATTAACAGTTTGATACGTTCCTTGTAGGGCAGTAGCGCCTCCTTTTCGTCGAGAAACAGGTTCTCGAACGGGTACTGAAAAGCATCGCATAGGACGGAGAGCTGCTTGAGCGTATATTTGTGGGGGAAACGCGGACTCTCGATATTGCCGACCAGTCCGGAGCTCCGCAGATCGAGCAGCTCGGCCACATAAGCCTGGCTTGCATTTTGTCCCTGCCTCAGTTCGCGAATGATATTGATAACCCGCAGCTGAAAATCGGTTTTCATAATGACATTGCACACATTCTGAGGGCAATATATGAATTTATCCCGTATTTGCCGCCCTCAATGTGAGAGTATTTGCTATATTTGCACTAAATTAATTCCATAATGTATCCAAGAACATACTCCTCCGAATGGGACTTCAAGAACGTGAATACCAAGGAGTACACGCACGGCTATCATAACTACCCGGCTATGATGATTCCGCAGATCGCCAGAAAGCTGCTCAACGAGTACCGCCCGGAAGGACACTTCGGGCTGCTGTTCGATCCCTACATGGGCTCGGGCACGTCGCTGGTGGAGGCATCCGTCCAAGGGATCGACTCGGTCGGAACCGATATCAACCCGCTGGCCTGCCTGATCGCCGAGGTGAAAACCACAAGATACGACGCAAGCCGGCTGAAAGAGTTCCTGCAGTTTCTGACCGAGCGTCTCGAAACGTACGATCCGCGGTCGCAGGGCGAATACCGTTACGACCACATTACCAAGGCCGACTATTGGTACAGCGCGGAAAACCTCGCCAAGCTACGGTTCCTGACCGACCTGATCGACGCGCACGCCGACCGCTCGTTCGTAAACTTTTTCCGTCTGGCTCTGTCGGAAGTGATCCGCGAATCCTCCTACACGCGCAACGGCGAGTTCAAGCGCTACCGGATAGCACCCTCGAAAATCAGCAAGTTCGACGTCGATCCTTTCAAGCTGTTCATCCGCAAGGTGCAACGTAACCTGGGAGGGCTTTCGGCCTACAGCACCGTCGCGCGTCCCGGCCGGACGGTCGTATCGAACTTCAATACGATCGACGGCATTCCGCAGCAGATATTCGGGGGACGCAAGGCCGACATGGTCATCACATCCCCTCCGTACGGCGACAGCAAGACGACAGTGGCTTACGGCCAGTTCTCACGCTGGACCAACGAGTGGTTCCAGTTCGAGAACGCGCAAAAGATCGACTCGCTGCTGATGGGCGGCCAGCTCAAGACGGAATTTTCCTTCCGCACGGAAACGATCGCCCGCGAGCTCGAGCAGATCAAGGAGGTCGACCGGCGCAGATACGTGGAGGTCATGACCTTTCTGGACGACTACCACCGCTCCATCGCCCATGTGTCGAGCGTCGTGCGCAGCGGCGGCAGAGTCTGTTATGTCGTCGGGAACCGTACCGTCAAGGGAATACAGATCCCTCTGGACTATTTCACGGCCGAGATGTTCGAGCAGAACGGCTTCCGGCACGAGCACACCTACGTCCGGTCGATCACCGGCAAGCGGATGCCGAGCGTCACGAGCCCTTCGAACAAGAAAGGCGCCAACATGAACACGATGCACAGCGAATACATCGTCATCCTGAAAAAAGAGTAGCGCGCTTTCCCACCACATATCCGATGTATCGAACGGCCCGAGCGGGCCGCGTTTCGTTTTATTCCGGCAGCCTTTCCCTGGAAATATTTCGCTCGCCCGAGATATAGGACTATTTCCGGAGCTCCCGATTGTCTCCGACGGATTGTCTTTCCCGTGCGCTTCATGACAACAGACCCGAAAACCGGGCATTCTCCCGCAGACAGAACGAAGATTTTCGCCGAACGTTGCATAACTCACAGACATTTCATATCTTTACTGTTGCAGGCAATCGTTTCCACCCAAGACGATTGCGGCGGATCGGACCGATCCGCGCATTAACCTAACCAAACCCTATTTTTATGAAACCGAAAAAATTATGGCCGAGCCTGTGCGCGGGAGCGCTATTGCTCGGCGGAACGGCTCCGGCCCAGACGGTCGGCAGCGACTCGTGGGCCGCGACGGACGCGCTCGGCCGCAAGGTGCGCGATTACAAGGAAGCAGGTGCCAAGAAGCCCGACAAGTTCGTCGCCATGTTCTACTGGACATGGCATCAGGGGAACGACGACACGACCTACCGTGTCAAGAACATCACCGAAATCGTCCGACAGCATCCCGAGGCGATGAAAGACTACCATCATCCGGCATGGGGCACGAAGCAACCCGGCTTTTTCTTCTGGGAACAGCCCCTGTTGGGATACTACAAGACGACCGACCCGTGGGTGCTTCGCAAGCACGCCGAAATGCTGGCCGACGCGGGCGTCGATGCCGTGTTCTTCGATTGTACGAACGGAAGCCTGACATGGCAGGACTCCTACGAAGCGTTGCTCAAAACCTGGGATCAGGCGCAGAAAGACGGAGTGAACGTTCCGAAAATAGCTTTCATGCTCCCGTTCGGCCCGGCTCCGCACTCGCTCGTCTCGCTGCGGCAGCTCTATAACGACCTGTACAAGCCCGGACGCTACGAAAACCTGTGGTTCGTCTGGAAAGGCAAACCCTGTATCATGGCCTATCCCGACAACCTGACCGACTCGCCCACCGACCGGGCGATCGCCGATTTCTTCACGTTCCGCCCCGGCCAGCCCGACTACGTCGACGGCCCGACGCGCAACGACCAATGGGGCTGGCTCGAGGTCTATCCGCAGCACGGATACGTCAAAAGCCCGGACGGCGACTTCGAACAGGTGGCCGTCGGCATCGCGCAAAACACGTCGCCCGACCGGAAAGGACACTGCGGAGCGTTCAACGTCAAAGACGCCTACGGCCGCAACTTCAGCGTGCGCAACGGTTTCGATCCGCGCGTGGACGGATACCTGTACGGCTGGAATTTCGACGAGCAGTGGGAACGCGCTTACGAGCTCGATCCGGAGCTGGTCTTCGTGACGGGCTGGAACGAGTTCATCGCCGGACAATGGTTGCCCAAGGATAGCTGGAACGGCGATCCGTTCTCGTTCGTCGATCAGTACAACTGGAACTGCAGCCGCGACATCGAGCCCAATGCCGGCTGGGGTGACCGAGGCGACGTATACTATCTGCAACTCGTCGACAAAGTCCGGAAATTCAAAGGCATGGACGCACCGGAAAAGCCCTCGGCTCCGAAAACGATCCGTATCGGCCGCGCCGACGGCTGGAACGACGTGGCGCCCTATTACCGTCATTACCGGGGCAACACGATGCACCGCGACCACCGGGGCCGATACAGCGAATATTACGTAAACAACACGGGCCGCAACGACATCGTCGGAGCGAAAGTAGCGCGCGACGACGACAACCTCTATTTCTACGTCGAAACGGCCGACCGGCTCACGCCCAGCACCGACCGCAACTGGATGCTGCTGCTGATCGACACGGACCGCGACCGCTCGACGGGCTGGAACGGATACGACGTGATCGTCAACCGTCTGTCGCCGGACGGACGCAAGGCGATCGTCGAGCGCAACGTCGGCGGACGCTGGGAATGGGAGAAAGCCGGAGAAGCGGCCATGGCCGTCAGCGGCGACAAGCTCGAACTATCGATCGCCCGGAGCATTCTCGGGCTGACAGACGACCGGGTCGATATCGAATTCAAGTGGAACGACAACATGCAGGAGAACGGCAACATCATGGACTTCTACGTCAACGGCGACACCGCTCCCGGCGGACGCTTCAACTTCGTCTACTCCACGCTGTAACTCCCGAAGACAACGCTTCTCCGATAAACGGCACGGCCGGCCGGGCACCCGCCCGAGCCGGCCGTATCGTCCGCATCGCCCGGCTCGGGGACAGAAGAAACGCCCTTGCCGAAGAAAAATAGTTGCGAAAAACGGCAGCGAATCGCCGGCAAAGCTTGTTCGAGCGGACTAAAATGCTTATTTTTACGCTCGGGACAATGCGCAACCCGCGCGCCACGGCTTTCGGTGGCCGGAGTGCGTTTCGGCGTCGGACGCATGCGAGCCCCACGAGCAGCGAAACCAAAACACCACCTAAATACCATTTAAAGACCCATGAAGAAAATCGCAAAACTTTCGCTTTGCGCACTGGCGGGAGCCGCGCTGGCCTCCTGCTGTACCGACAAGGCGGCAAGCCCGGGCTACGTATCCCGCGAAGCGCTGGCTTCGGGATTCGTCACTCCGCCCGACTCGATCCAGACGAGCGTTTACTGGTACTGGATATCGAACAACATCTCGAAGGAGGGCGTCGTCAAGGACCTCGAGTCGATGAAAAAGGCCGGTATCAACCGGGCGTTCATCGGCAACATCGGTCAGGACGACGTACCTTACGGCAACGTCAAGATGCTCAGCGACGAATGGTGGGACGTTCTCCACACCGCACTGAAAAAAGCGACCGAACTGGACATCGAGATCGGCATATTCAACTCCCCCGGCTGGAGCCAGTCGGGAGGCCCGTGGGTAAAACCCGAACAGGCGATGCGCTATCTGGCCTCGTCGGAAACCCGAGTAAAAGGTCCCCAGAAGGTCAGCCTCAAACTCGATAAGCCGGTCGATCAGTTTCAGGACGTCCGAGTGATCGCATATCCCGCGCCGAAAGGCGACGGAGTTACGCTGAACGCGTCGAACGCATCGGTCGTATCGGCTCCTCAGGTCGCAGGCATCGCCAAGGTAATCGACGGCGACCCGAAAACAAGCGTCGACTTGCCGAAGGACGGCCGGCTCACGATCGACCTGAAAGCCGAGACCCCGTTCACGGCGCGCAGCCTGACCGTACGCCCCGCCGAACGTTCGATGTCGATGCAGGGCGAACTGCAGGTCAAGGAGAACGAAGCTTACCGCACGCTCTCCCGATTCACGCTGGACCGGCTGAATACCGCGCTGAACGTCGGATTCGACCCGTACGCTCCAGTGATCGTCTCGATCCCTGCGACGACCGGCACCGATTTCCGTCTCGTTCTCACCGAAGCGACCGGCAGCGCCGGACTGGCCGAGGTGACCCTGTCGGAAGCTCCGCGCGTCGAGCGCTATAAAGAAAAATCGCTGGCCAAGATGCACCCGACCCCGCTGCCTTACTGGAAAGACTATCAGTGGCCGGCACAGCCCGTCGTGGACGACCCGGCGACCGTCGTCGATCCGGCCAGCGTGCAGGATATTTCGCAGTACATGGCCGAGGACGGAACGCTGACGTGGGACGCACCCGAAGGCGAATGGGTCATCCTGCGCATGGGTATGACGCCGACCGGCACGACGAACTCTCCGGCTTCGCCCGAGGCTACCGGCTTCGAAATCGACAAGATGAGCCGCGAGCATGCCGCCGCCCACTTCGATGCCCATATGGGCGAAATTCTGCGCCGCATTCCGGCCGAGGACCGCAAGACGTTCCGCGTAGTCGTTCAGGACAGCTACGAGACCGGCGGACAGAACTTCACCGACGGCATGATCGAAGAGTTCAAAACCCGCTACGGCTACGACCCGACGCCTTATCTGCCCGTTTACGAGGGCGTGGTGGTCGGCAGTCAAGAAGCGTCGGACCGCTTCCTGTGGGATGTGCGCCGTATGGTGGCCGACAAGGTGGCCTATGATTACGTGGGCGGTCTGCGCGACGTCAGTCACGAGCACGGACTGCATACATGGCTCGAAAACTACGGGCACTGGGGCTTCCCCGGCGAATTCCTGATGTACGGCGGCCAGTCCGACGAAATCGGAGGCGAGTTCTGGAGCGAGGGCGAGCTGGGCGACATCGAGAACCGCGCCGCCTCGTCGTGCGGACATATCTACGGCAAGCGTAAGATTTCGGCCGAATCGAATACGGCCGCAGCCGCTCCGTTCACCCGCTATCCGCGCATGATGAAGCAGCGTAGCGACCGCTTCTTCGCCGAAGGCATCAACAACACGCTGCTGCACGTCTACATCTCGCAGCCCGACGACCGCGAACCGGGTATCAACGCGTGGTTCAGCAACGAATTCAACCGTCACAACACATGGTTCTCTCAGATGGATGTCTTCACGGCATACCTCAAGCGAGTGAACTTCATGCTCCAGCAGGGGCTGAACGTGGCCGATGCGGCTTACTTCATCGGCGAGGACGCCCCGAAGATGACGGGCGTGACCGATCCGGCTCTGCCCGCAGGCTACCAGTTCGACTACATGAACGCCGAGGTGATCGAGAAATACATGACCGTACAGGACGGCAAGATCACGCTGCCGCACGGTACGCAATACCGCATACTGGTGCTTCCGCAACTCGAAACGATGCGTCCCGAACTGCTCGCGAAGATCAAGCAGCTGATCGAGCAGGGAGCCGTGGTGATGGGACCGCAGCCCAGCCGCTCGCCGAGCCTGCAGAACCAGCCCGAGGCCGACGAGCAAGTCCGGCAGATGGCCGCTGAAATCTGGGGCGATGTGGACGGCGTGAACGTCAAGTCGCGGAAAGTCGGCAAGGGTATGATCCTCAACGGCATGACGATGGAAGAAGCCTTTGCGCTGATCGACTGCATCCCCGACTGCCGGATTCCGGACGGAGCTCCCGTACATTACGGCCACCGTACGCTCGAGAACGGCGACATCTACTTCGTTTCGAACCAGAGCGACCGGACGATCGAGGTGACGCCCGAGTTCCGCGTGACCGGCAAGCAGCCCGAACTATGGAGCGCCGCGACAGGCGAAATCCGCAAGCTGCCCGCCTTCGAGCAGAAGGAAGGCGCGACAGCCGTGCCGATGAAGCTCGCGCCGTATGAGAGCGCCTTCGTCGTGTTCTTCGACGCGGCGGGACAGCCGTCGGACGGCGGCGTGGAGGCCAACTACCCGACGCCGGTACAGATCGCCCGGCTCGACGGCCCGTGGACCGTCGACTTCCTCGACAAGGTACGCGGCCCGAAGGAACCCGTCGTATTCGAAGCGCTGACCGACTGGACGACGAACTCCGACGACCTGATCAAATACTACTCGGGCACGGCCGTCTATAAGAGCTCGTTCAAGCTCGACGCGGCTCCGGACGGCAACCACATTCTGATCGACTTGGGCGATTTCGTCGCCATGGCGCGCGTCAAGGTGAACGGTCAGGATGCCGGCGGCCTGTGGACGGCGCCTTACACGCTCGACATCACCGATCTGGTGAAGGCCGGCGACAACGAGGTCGAGATCGAGGTGGTCAACACATGGCTCAACCGCCTGATCGGCGACCTGAATCTGCCGGAAGCCAAACGCACGACATGGGCGGCGATCAACTCGTGGAAAGCCGACTCTCCGTTGCAAAAGGCAGGATTGTTCGGTCCCGTCGTGATCGAAAGCGTCGATTACGCCGAATAACGATCCGGCCCGGGCCCGAAAAGTCCGACACAATTTCCAAAAAGCGGATACCTCGAAACGAGGTATCCGCTTTTTCATTCGGCATAACCATCGCTACCCCTGTTTTCTGCAAGCAGCCGACATAGCCCCCCGGAACGATTCCCTTCGGCCGGTCGGATACAGGGAAATCGAACGAAACGATCGGAGGGAAACTCCGATCGCCGGTCGTTTCCCTTTCGCTCCGAACAAGCGATCGGCCGAAGAACCCGAAGGAATCGGAACAACAGGGAAAAAACGGAACGACGGCTTCCGCATACGGCCGAGAATCGGTCCCATGTTCAGCGAAGCCTGCGGCACGGATCCGTCCGATGCCGCATTCTGTCCCGTCACAGCGCCGGGCCGGACATGGCGACCGAACAGCAGGGAAGCTATCGGCAACGACAAAACCTTTCGCCTGCAAACGGATAACGCCTGCCCGATAAATGCCGGCCGCTCAGCGTCCGAGTCCGGCAAAAGAGTTTTGCAACCAAAAAGCGGGAAAAAGCCCGAAGCCCTTTCCCGCCATAACGATCGGAATATCCGGAAATCCGCTCAGCGCTTTTTCCCGAACCGGAACGAATCGACCGTGAAAAGCTCCCCGGCCTCCTTATCGCCCAGAAAGCGGAGAGTTACCGCGCGCACTCCGTCGACCGGACGGACCGGAACCGTCAGCGTCACGCTGCGAGACGCGCCCTCGGCGGCAGGCACTTCGACCGTCCCGACCGGAGCGCTCCACAGATTGTCGGTCAGCACTTCGATCCGTCCGCCGGCATGCGGAGTCACCGTCACGCTGAACGTGTCGGCCCCGTCCCCGAAATCGAGATACTTGAACGTAGCGTAATCCTCGTTGCGGATACCGCCCAGTTCCTCCCGGTCGGCAGCACAGGTACGGACACGCGTATTGCCCCACAGCAGGCAGGCGCGTCTCGCCTCGACCTCCGCGAACGCGTCGAGCGGATCGCCCGCGCCCTGCGAGGTCATCTCCACCTCATCGATGCTCCCGTCTTCGTTGAACTCGATCGGCTCGATGCAAACCTTCCGCAGCGAGCGGGTTCCGTTCGTCGTCCGATGATACAACACGTACCACCGGCCGTCGAACTCGCAGATCGAGCCGTGATTGTTCCACGACTCGGGATCGCAGCCCGCATTGTCGACGATCACCCCGCCGTACTCGAACGGACCGAGGGGCGAGCGCGACGTCGCGTATCCGATGCAAGTCGGACGCCCCTTGCGCAGATGGGAATAGACCATGTAGTAGATTCCGTTGCGCTTGCGCATGCTGCTGCCCTCGTGGAAGAAGTGCTCCTGTTCGGTCACGAGCCCGTCGACGATCGTCGTCGTGTCGACCTCGAGCATATTGTCCTTCAGCTTGGCGCCCTTGGCCGAGAACTGTCCCCAATAGAGATAAGCCTGCCCGTTGTCGTCGATGAAAACGGCCGGATCGATCTGCGAGATTCCCTCGACGGGCCGGCCGTCGCGGAACGGACCGGCCGGAGCGTCGGCCACGGCCACGCCCTCGTCGATCGCATCGCGCATACTGTAATAGAGGTAGTACTTGCCGTCCTTGTAAGCGGCGTCCGACGCGTACAGCTCGCCGTCGCTGTAAGGCACTTCGTCGTTCGGCCCTTTCGATGCGAAGGCGTCGCGATGGATCGTCCAGTTCTTCAGGTCGTCCGTCGACAGCAGATCGTATCTCCACGAGCAATAGAAGTCGGGGCTTTCGTCTCTCGAAACATAAAGATAGAGCCTTCCGTCCTTCCATTGGTGTCCTTCCGGATCGGCGGCGAACACGCCGGGCGGCACGATCGGATTCTGAGCGCACAGGGAGCCGCCGAACAGGGCGACAACCGCAAGCCATTTCTTTCTTATCATCTTATAACAGGGTTTTGGTTAGGTTCATTCCGGTCGGGAACCGTCTTCTCGATGAAGCCCGGGTTTCCGCCGAGGCTCGGACGAGGGGCCGTCGGTCCGTAGCGCCCCGTCCCCGTCGAAAAAGAGGCGGTCCATGCACACGACCCGGTCGAACGACGGCTTACTGCCATGCGGATCGGCATGCCGGTGGTAAAAGAAATACGACTCCCCGTCCGGCAGATCGACGACGCAGCCGTGTCCCGGCGAGGAGACTCCGCGCGCGAGGTCGGTCGTCATCAGCGGATTGTCCTCGCTTTTGGTCCACGGACCGAGCGGATGCGGAGCGGTAGCAACGCCGACCCCGTAATCCGAATAGCCCGTGTCGTTGGCCGAATAGGTCATATAGTAAACTCCGGCGCGCTTGAAAACAAAAGCTCCCTCGTTGCAGCGGTTCCGCTCCCGGTTCACGAGCTCCCACGGCTGAGAGGCCCGCGAAACGAGGCGAGGCTCCCCGTCGAATCCGGAGAGGTCTTTCTTCAGCCTTACGACCCAGTTCTCGCCGAAAGCGTACCCGTCGCGATTTCCGTTCTTGCTGAAATAGAGGTAGGGCGTATGCTGCGGATCGTCGTCGACGAAAATGTCGCAGTCGATCGCCGAAAAACCCAGATCGAACCAGGGCGTGTAGAGCTCCTCGAACGGTCCCTCCGGCCGGTCGCTGACAGCCAGACACGAAAGCAGCACGCCGCGCTCGGGTTCCAGACAACTGTATGTCATATAGAAGCGGCCCTCGTAACGCTCGACCTCCGGAGCCCAGAAAGCTCCGGCGCCGAAATGGGTCGGGGACTTGCGGAACAGGGGACCGCCGTACACCCATGCAACCAGATCGGACGATACATAGTAGTCGAACCCCGATGCCTCGGCCGAGGCGGTCGTACCCGTCATGTAATAAAGTCCATCGCTTTCGTAAACGAAAGGATCGGCCAAGCGCACCGTGTCGCCGGCCGACGTTCTCAGCGGGTTGTCGTAGACCGGCTCCTCGCCCGTCGCGCAAGACGTCCCTGCAAGCGAAAGGCAGCAGAGGCATCCCGTCGCATATATCGCCATGCGTTTTCTGCTCATCGTTTTCATCGTTTACATCGTTCGGGCCCGATTTCCATGCGAGCCGAAGAACGCGGCAAAAGGCCCGGCATATGAGACATACGCCGGACCCAACCTAACTTAACCCAACTTACCTAATCGAGAAAGACCAACCAACCGGTCCGTTCCCGCCCCGTTTTCAGAGGTACGGGTATTTCTCCGAGACAAAATCCGTTTCTTTTTACAATATTACGCTTTTCCCGTCCGATTTCCTATCGCGAACGAACCATTTTCTTGCGCAGGTGTTCCGTTTCGCAGGCCGTGCCGCCCGGTACGGATATTTTTACAAAATCGGACCGTCCGCTGAATTATTCGGAAAATACTCGTAACTTTGATTCCGAAACCGGCCCGCGGCTGCCGGGCAAGGAGACGGGAGAGTCCCTTCCCGCTGCCCCGGCGATCCCGGCCGAACGCTCCGGAACGGGCAGAAAGCCGATCGCACGACGACGGGCGAAGGCCGGGTCCGCCACACGGCAAACCGACGACCGATGAAAAAAAGAACACGACTGTTATACGGACTGCTTCTGCTGTGTGCACCGCTGGCCGGATGCCTGAAAGAGGACGACGGCTCGCAATTCTATTCCGACGTATATTGGTTCCCGCTCGCCAAGCAGACATTTTCCGTCGATACACGGGAGCCGGAACCGGTCGATACGGTCGTGCTGGTCTTTCGCGCCCGGAACTTCGTCTACGACAGCGACACGGTGAATTTCGCCGTGATGCCCGACTCGACGACGGCCGTGGCCGGGACGGACTACGAGATCACGACTCCGGTCGTCCGCTTCGGGAAGGACGACTATTACGACAACCTGCTGCGGGGCGAGATCGGACTGAGGATCTATCCGACGCTGAGCGATACGCTGACCCTCGCCCTGAAGCTGATCTACACCCACCCGGCCAACGAAGAGCGGTTCCGCTTGCACGACCGGACCGTACTGACGCTCAGACCGATATTCCCTTCCGAATAGACCGGTACGACGGACCGACTGAGGAAATTCCAGACGGTCACGGTACATCGTACGGCAGCCGCTCGGAACAAACGGATCGTCATACGCGCGATTCGTCGCCCGGCTTCGGGAAAATGCCGCGGATGAAAAGAACATACCCGGTTCTCGCGAACCGCTCCATAACGGATCGGCTGCAAACCGGCTTCCGGGACGGTCCGCACGGCAAAGCACGGAACGAAGCCAGCGACCGTAAGGGCGCATCCCGAAGCAGAAATGCGCGCGAAACGATAACCGACCTCCCGATTCTCCCGTCCGAAAATAGGAAATCCGAACTTTTTCGACTATCTTGGGCATGCCGTACGCGCGGCGAACGCCCGCGACGGCCCAAAACCTGTCCAATCGCCAAACTACTAAGCCATGAACGGAAAGAACCCGCTTTGCATCGCCTTGTGCGTCGCCGTTTCGACGGCCTCTTTCGCGCAGACCGGAAAGAAATATCCGGATCCCGCGCCGATGACCCACGACATGTCCGAATTCTGGGAGCCTCAGCCCCGGATCGTCACGCCGGCCGATATGGACCGGGCCGTGCCGCCTCCCTCCGACGCCGTCGTCCTGCTGGGACTGGACGCCGACGACGCGCCCGAGTGGATCGGCTGCGATGGGAAACCCGTCGCATGGAGCGTCGAGGACGGCGTTATGACCGTTATCCCGAACTCGGGCAACATCCAGACTCGCCGCGATTTCGGCGACTATCAGCTGCACCTCGAATGGAGCGCGCCGACGGAAATCGTCGGCGAAAGTCAGGGCCGGGGCAACAGCGGAGTCTTCATGCAGGGGCGCTACGAAGTGCAGATACTCGACAACTACGGCAACGAGACATACGCCAACGGCCAGGCCGGCAGCATCTACAAGCAGTCGGCCCCGCTGGTCAACGCCTGCCAGAAACCGGGCAAATGGAACACCTACGACATCATCTACACGGCGCCCCGGTTCAAGGACGACGGTACGCTGCACTCGCACGGACGGATCACCGTGCTGCACAACGGCGTGCTGATCCAGAACAACACGCTGATCCTCGGCACGACGGAATTCATCGGTTTCCCGAAAACGGTCGCCCACGGTCGCGGCCCGATCGTGCTGCAGGACCACCTGAACCCGGTCCGTTTCCGCAATATCTGGATCAGGGAACTGTAAGACAAGACGCCGAAGCGCGGATACCGGCCGGCCACAGCGGCGATTCGCGCTTCGGCATCTCGGTCATGCCGATTCCGGCATGGCAGCGCTTTCGTCGCATCATTCCACGAACCGTCGTTCTCCCATCATTCCGTCCCGACCGGGAAACGCCCGAAATCCCCAAACCATGAAGCGATACGACCTATGCACCGCAATTATCGACAGAGTCTTGCCGGCTTTCATCGCATTGGCTCTGCTCACGACCTGCCGAAACGGCGGAGACCCGAGCCGTACAGGAACCCGATCGACGCCGGAATCCACAAACGGAAACGGCCGGACGACCGCGAGCGGGAATTCTCCGGCTACGAAGAAAAAAGCCATTGTCCGCGCGGATGAAAACGACGAAGGCTACGGACCCAATATTATTATTGGAATAGAGGATTTTCCGGCTTTCGACTTTGAAAAACCCAAGGAAGACACCGTCTGCGTCGTAACCCATCGGATGCCCTCTTTCCCGGGAGGGTACGACAGCCTGACGGCTTTCATCCGCCGAAACACCCGTTATCCGAGCAAAGCCGAGCAGGAAAATATCCGGGGAGTGACTTTGATCAAATGCGTTATAGATAAAAAAGGAAACGTCGTCCGACCCGAAGTTGTGGTCTCATTATCCCCCGAATGCGACCGAGAAGCGCTGCGCGTCGTCCGAAGCATGCCAAGGTGGGAACCGGGCATGATCGATCGATGTAAGCCGTATGTTAACTTAACGGAACCGGATACCGCTGCAAAAGAGCCTGCCATTGCTACTATATGATCCCGGTTTATTTCCCGCCTTGGGCTAACTGACCGAGAACCGAATCGACCATAGGCCAGCGCATTTTCTCAAGACAATCGGAGCCGCATAGCCGCACCGGTCCCCAAGCAACGCACACAAATCCGAACGGTCCCGGCTCTCGGGACGCAAGAAGATCGCCGACAAGCACAACCGGGACGAAAAAACCGGTCGGGCGCTCTCTTGGAAATTACCGAATCCGGTCGAGCGAGCGGACCAACCGCTCGTCCTTGGAAATCCCTCGCATAGCCAGCAGTGTCAGGATCAGCGATACGACGGGAAAGACCGAGGCGGCGGAAAGGCTCCATGCGGAAAGCGGAGCGGCAAAGCTGCCCAGGCACCAGCCCAGCAGTCCGCAGACGACGAGCAACAGAACGACCTGCACGATGCACAGTTTTTTTTGCAACGGACGGTTCCGAAACCCGAAGATCGTGATCAGAGCGAGCGCGAGCACGAGCACCGACAAGCCCCCCGCGATCCAATGGACGGCCCCGGAGCTCAGCGAGTCTGCCGAGGCAGGGTCGGTCCAGCCCCAAAGCGTAGACCGGACCGGACCGCCGGAAACGGTTACCCCGACGGCCAACGGCAAAAAAAGCAACAGGGCCGTAAACAAAGCCGACAAAAACAGATATACGGTCTGAATGCGCTGTATCATAATCAAGTCAATCAAAACGGGGGACGCCCCCGAAACATTACATTATACTATTTCCGCGGACACACCGCGAAAATTTCCTACCCAATCGCCCGTTCTTTCCCCGGCAGGCTCCGGCAACATCCGCTCGGTCGCCTTCCGTACTCTATGGCCGTGAACCTCAGCAGAATACCTGCCGGCATGCGGGCGAGCCTCATTCCGGCCCGGTTCGGGCACCGGCTTTCCGACCGCCGATCAGATCCGCTCGTCGATCAGGTAGCGGTTCCGGTCGCCCGAGTTGCGGCCGATCAGCTCTCCGAGGAAGCCGGCCAGAAAGAACTGTACGCCGGCGAGCGCCGCCGCCAGCGCAATATAGAACAGCGGCTGATCCGTCACGCCCCGCACGAGCAGGCCGTGAGCCTGCTTGTACAGTTTCTCGGCGATCAGGTAAACGGCCGTAGCGCCTCCCAGCAGAAACATCAGCGTGCCCAAACCGCCGAAAAAATACATCGGGCTCTTGCCGAAACGGGTCATGAACATGACGGTAATCAGATCCAGATACCCCTTGATCATCCGCTCCCAACCGAACTTGGAAACCCCGTACTTGCGGGCCCGATGACGGACGACCTTCTCGCCGATCCGCCGGAAACCGGCCTGCTTGGCCAGTACCGGTATGAAACGGTGCATCTCGCCGTATACCTCGATGCTTTTGACGACCTTCCGCCGGTATGCCTTCAGACCGCAGTTGAAGTCGTGCAGCCGGATGCCCGACGCCAGCCGGGCCGTCGCATTGAAAAATTTGCTCGGCAGCGTCTTGCCCAGCGGATCGTACCGCTTCTTCTTCCACCCGCTGACCAGATCGTATCCCTGTTCGGCGACCATCCGGTAGAGCTCCGGAATCTCATCGGGCGAATCCTGCAAATCGGCGTCCATCGTAATCACGACTTCCCCCCGGGCGGCCTCGAAACCGCAGTAGAGCGCGGCCGACTTGCCGTAGTTGCGGCGAAACCGGATGCCCCGCACATGCGGATCGCGGACCTTCAGCCGGCAGACCGCTTCCCACGATCCGTCGCTGCTGCCGTCGTCGACGAACACGATCTCGTACGAAAAACCGTTCTCGCCCATGACGCGCACGATCCACTCGTGCAGCTCGGCAAGCGACTCCTCCTCGTTATAAAGAGGAACCACGACGGATATGTCGATTCGGCTGTTGTCTTCCATTGTTCGCTATCGTTACTTACACATTCGGCGCCGGATGCCGCCCCCGAAACGGGCCGACGGCTTTTTCGTCCGGACGACCCGTACCCTCGCTATTCGGCAGACGTTCCGCCTCCGAACGGATCGGCGGGACGCCGGACAACAAAAATCGAGATCAACAAACCGAGCAGACCGCCGTAAATCAACATGCTGAAAATCCCGCTGAACACCGCGAACAGCGGATTGCGCATCAGTTTGAGTCCGAGCGACCCGGCCATTTCGGCCTCTTTCTCGCCCATGCCGCCGCCCGCCATGTTGGCGACCATCAGATCGAACTGCTCGCGGAATCCCTCGGGATCGATCCAGTTGACCAGAACGAACTGGCCGACGCCGGCCAGAACGCCCGCGAAAAGCGACATCTTCAGTACGAAAAGCAGGCTCCGCCCGTAGGAAAACCCGTCGCCGCCAGCATAGGCGGCCATGCGCCGGGCGTAAAAATAGAGAAATCCGGCGAACGAGAAAAAGCTCACCGCGTTGAGAATCGTCACGAGACCCGGCATCGAGCGGCCCGCATGCGCCGCAATCGTCAGCAAGGCATAGGCCAATCCGGCATACAAGCCGCCCGTAGCGGCCTCGCGCCATTCCGTCCGGCTCAAATTTTTTTCCATATTCTTCGTCATAATCCTGTCAGGCTAACTCTCCGACCCCTTCCCTCAGCACGACGATGTTGCTCTCGTCCGTGCAATCCACGACCGTCGTCGGCACGCAGAGACCGTAACCGCCGTCGATCACCGCATCCACCGCCGAGCCGTAGCGCTCCTCGATCAGCGACGGATCGGTCGTATACTCCTCCTCCGAATCCTTGACCGAAGCGGTCACGAGCGGATGCCCGAGCGCCTCGACGATCGCCAGCGCGACGGCGTGGTCGGGAATCCGCACGCCGACGGTCTTTCGCTTCTCCAGAAACTTGTCGGGGACCTTGCCCGACGCGTTCAGCACGAACGTGAACGGTCCCGGCAGATTGCGCTTGAGCACCTTGAACACCGCGTTGTCCACACGCGCGTAGGCGGAAATCGTACTCAGATCGGGACAAACGATCGAAAACTCGTCGCCCTTCTTGCCGCTCAGCGCGCGCAGGCGTTCGATGGCCTTCGGACTCCTGATCGAGCAGCCGAACGCATAGACGCTGTCGGTCGGATAAACGATCACCCCGTCCGAGCGAAGCACGTCCGCCACGCGGGCGACGGCCTTCTCGTTGGGATTCTGAGCATATATCTTGATCATCGCGTCAAACGGCTGTTAATCGGTTCCGGGGAAAACGCTCGCGGAGAAACGGAATAAAAAAATGGGTAAGCTACTTATATCGCACCGCTACAACCACCTACCCTTGCCGTCTTCCGACTCTGGGGGATTCAGCAGGAGCTGGTCGTATAAGACTTACCCGGGACAAAATTAAACAAATTCGCTATATTTGCAAAAATTATTCCCGGATGAAGCATAAAAAGGGCTGGTACGCAGCCGGCGCCGTCGTGCTCGCGCTGATCGCAGGCGCGTTTTTCGTCGTGCGCCTATACCTCGGACAGGCCGTCGCGTGCGACGCCGTCGTGCTGATCCCGACCGGCAGCGACTACGGCCGGCTGGCCGACTCGTTGCGATCCGGCGGGGCGATCCCCGATTTCCGACGGTTCGATCTGACGGCCCGGGCGATGGGGCTCGACCGCGCAGTCCGTCCGGGACGCTATGCGCTGAAAGAGGGAATGACCTACCGTGAAGCCATCAACCGTTTCAAGGCGGGGCTGCAATCGCCCGCACGGGTTACGTTCAACAATGTCCGTACGCTCGACCGGCTCGCCGGTAGCGTCTCGCGCAGGCTCGAACTCGACTCGGCTTCGCTGGCCGGACTGCTGCTCGCCGACTCGACCGCCGCCCGATACGGATACACGCCGCAGACATTCTTGGCGATGTTCATTCCGAATACTTATGAACTGTACTGGAATTGTTCGTCCGACGAATTTCTGTCGCGGATGCAAAGGGAAAACGAGCGCTTCTGGCAGAGCCGCGAACGGAAGCTCGCCCGCACGGGACTGAACCGCATCGAAGCTTATACGCTGGCATCGATCGTCTACGAGGAAACCAAACGCACGGACGAAATGCCGCGCATGGCGGGCGTCTACATCAACCGGCTGAAAAGGGGCATGCCGCTTCAGGCCGATCCGACGGTCCGCTTCGCGCTCGGCGACTTTTCGATCCGGCGGGTGCTGAACAAGCATCTCGAAGTCGATTCCCCTTACAACACCTACCGGCATCCGGGTCTGCCGCCCGGGCCGATCTGCATGCCGTCGATCGCTGCGATCGATGCCGTGCTCGATTACGAAAACCACGACTATCTCTATTTCTGCGCCAAGGACGACCTGTCGGGCTCTCACGCCTTCGCGCGATCGCTCGCCGAGCATAACCGCAACGCGCAAGCATACGCCCGGGCGTTGAACCGGCGGGGAATCCGATAACGAACAAGCGGCAGCCTCCCGACTCCGGGTACGGACGATTCCTGTCCGTACCTTTTCAAAACACGGGCACCGAACCGAAAAGAACCTTTCCGGAACATCCGGCAGAAACACATAACAGGCGGCTTGTACGACATTCGCCAAGACAAAACGTGCCGCACACGACCGATTCGTCCGGACGGGCGAATCAGCGGAAATCGATCACCTCAACGCCCGGATGCTTCCGCGGATCGAATGTGAAATCGGAATCCTTCACCGGCACGTTCGGCACGAGCCGGTCGATCCGTATCCGCAGCGGAGCGGCCGCCCCGTCCACGCGATAGACGACCTGAACGGGCATACCGTCCGCCGGATCGACTCCTATCTCGATCGAGCGATAGCCGGCATCGGGACTTTTCGGCGTCAGTTCCAACCGGTCGAGACTACGCCCTCCGGCATCTTCCCGGCCTTTGTAAGCCGCCTCGAAATCGTCGCCCTCGAGGCGGAAAAAGCGAGGGGGATTCGACAGCAGCGAGCGGTCGCCCGGGTCGGGACGCTCGATCGTCACCTCGTCCTCGTCGGCACGGAACGTATAGAGGAGCTTGCCGTCGCAATAGAGCTCGGAGCCGTTCACCTCGACGCGGTACCGGTCGCCGCTCACTACGATACGCCCCTGCACGCCGTCGAACTCTCCGTCCATATCGGCCGTGAACGACACCTCGTAGGAAGCGTAGGAGGCGATTTTGGCCGACAGGCTCCGGACCAGCGCCCGGCCCCGGTCGTCGGCCCGGAGCGGCAGGACCGCCCAAGCGGCCAGCAGCGTACAGAACAATACTCGTATCATCGACATTCGCTTTACAATCCTTATTATCTTACCGGCGACCGGCAGGACCGCTGCGGAACGGAACGCCGGAACCCGGCGGCCCGGCTATTTCGAAAAACCTCACGTCTTATCTGTCGGGCTTACGCTTAACCCGCAGAAAAAGCAACGTCTCCGAAATTTCCCGATCCTCGTGCGCATCGCCCTCTCATCGATTCTTCCCGTCCGGCTTTCGACCGACGTCCGTCTCTCGCCTTCATCTCCCCAGTCGTATCCGTCTTCCGCCACTCGCTCCGCTTCCCAGACATCACACCGCTCCGTTCCGCAGCGAATCGATTCCCCGGCCCATGCGAAGCGCCTGCTACAAGTCTTCAAGCGACGAAAGTATCTTTTCGAGCGACATCATGTCGGCGATCAGCACCTCGCGCGGCTTGCTGCCTTCGGCCTTGCCTACGACGCCGGCCATTTCAAGCTGGTCCATAATACGGCCGGCCCGGTTATACCCGATCGAGAAGCGGCGCTGGATAGACGAAGTCGATCCCTGCTGGTTCTGCACGACGAAGCGGGCCACTTCCTCGAACATCGAGTCGAGCTGCGAGAGATCGTTCGTCTTGTTGCCGGCGGCTCCCTCGCCTCCGCCCTCGGGCGTATACTCGGGAAGCTCGTAGGCTCCTACATATCCGCGCTGCGAAGCGATGAACTCGGTGATGCGCTCGATCTCGGGCGTATCGACGAACGCGCACTGCACGCGGATCAGATCGTTGCCCGTCGATACGAGCATATCGCCGCGACCGATCAGCTGGTTCGCTCCCGGCTGGTCGATGATCGTGCGCGAGTCGACCATCGACGTGACGCGGAACGCGATGCGGGCCGGGAAATTGGCTTTGATGACGCCGGTGATGATGTTCGTCGTCGGGCGCTGCGTCGCAATGACGAGGTGAATGCCGACGGCGCGCGCCAACTGGGCGATTCGCGCGATCGGCGTCTCGATCTCTCGACCGGCCGTCATGATCAGGTCGGCGAACTCGTCGATGATCACGACGATATAGGGCAGATAGCGGTGTCCTTTCTGCGGATTCAGCCGGCGATGGATGAACTTGTCGTTATACTCGGTAATCTTGCGCACCTCGGCCGCGCGCAGCAGATTGTAGCGGGCGTCCATTTCGATGCAGAGCGAGTTCAGCGTATAGATCACCTTGTGCGTATCGGTGATGATCGCGTCGTCCTCGCCCGGCATCTTGGCCAGAAAATGGCGTTCGAGCTTCGAATAGAGCGTCAGCTCGACCTTCTTCGGATCGACCAGCACGAGCTTCAGCTCCGAAGGATGCTTTTTGTAGAGCAGCGACGTGATGATCGCGTTCAGGCCGACCGACTTGCCCTGTCCGGTCGCCCCGGCTACGAGCAGGTGCGGCATCTTGGCCAGATCGATCACGAACGTCTCGTCCTGAATCGTCTTGCCCAGCACGACCGGAATGTCGTACTTCGACTCCTGAAACTTCACCGACTTGATGACCGAGTACATCGACACGATCTTCTTGTCCTTGTTCGGCACCTCGATGCCGATCGTCCCCTTGCCCGGTATCGGAGCGATGATCCGGATACCGAGGGCCGACAAGCTCAGCGCGATGTCGTCCTCCAGATTCTTGATCTTGGAAATGCGCACGCCCGGCGACGGCACGATCTCGTACAGTGTCACGGTCGGGCCGATCGTTGCCTTGATTTTCTCGATGCGGATGCCGAAGTTCTCGAGCGTCTCCTTGATCCGGTTCTTGTTCTCGACGATCTCCTCGCTCGTCACGCTGACCTCGACGCTGTGGTCCTCGAGCAACTCGACCGGCGGGCGCTGGTACGACGACAGATCGAGCGTCGGATCGTACAGCGTGCTCTCGATCTCGTCCTCCGAGAGCGTCTCGTCCTGAGGCAGGCGCTCGACAGCCATATCGTCGCGCTCTTCGATCGCCGCGTCGCCCGGTACGCTGGCCACGAAACGGTCGTCCTCCGAAACGGAAGCCCCCGCCTGCGGCATGCCGACTGCGATCCGGCCTTCCGGGGAAGCCGCAACGGCAGACGTCTCGGCCGCTCTCGCTTCCTGCCCGACCGCACCGCCCGCCGCCTCTAAAGCGGCACCGGTAACCAGACCGGTCCCAGCGGCAGGATCCCGCCATCCGACCGGTACGGAATCGACGGCTTCACGCGCAGGTTCCCGCAGCGCCTCTCCGTCCCCGCTGGCATACTGGATCGTGAATCCGTCCTCGTCGACCTCGGTGCGAGGCGGCTCTTCGACGGTCAGATCCGTTACGACGAAGCCGTCGTCATCGATTTCGGTGCGACCGGCCGGAGCGCTCTCCTCCTTCGGCACGATCGGAGGCCGCGACAGCCCCGAGCGATCGACCACCACAAAGCCGTCGTCGTCGATCAGCTCGCCCGGATAGAACGGCGTGTCGTTCCGCTCCGACGCATCGCGCACGGTGAATACGTCGTCGTCCTCGCTGCCGGCCGGCTCCGTCGCCGCATTCTCGGCAAGGCCCTCCGCGGGCTCCGCCGCTGCGCCCGCAGCGACTTTCTTATTGCCGCCCCTGAGCTCGTGCCGGATCATTTCCGTAGCCGTCGACGTCACGGCGCCGCCCACCTTTTTGCCGTTATCGACGATCTCCTTGCCTACGCGGTTGAGCAGCGAGATCGTATTGCGGTTGACATAGATCGCATACAGGATGATCGACAGCAACAACAACAGCCCGGCTCCGACGCGCCCGAGCACCGACACGAGCCAGCGCGACACTTCGATGCCCTGCTGACCGCCGAGCCCCGAGCCGAACACGGTCCAGCTATCGCCGAACAGGTAGCCGAGCGTCAGCGAGCCGAGAATCATCAGTATCAGCGTCAGCCGTACCGACTTGCGCAGCATGGCCGGCCGGAAGCGCATGATCCGAAGCGACAGGATCACCAGCACGACCGGAACGCAGAACCCGAACAACCCGAACCAGTCGCCCACGATGTAGTTGGCAAGCACCGCGCCGAGCTTGCCGCCCCAATTCATCACCGGCTGCTCGCCCGCAGCCAGCACGCGGCTCCACAGCGCGACGTTCTGATCGTCGCGCCAGTATATGAAGTACGACACGACGGCCACGCCGACGAACAGCGCGAAAAACAGCAGCGCGAAGCCGTAAATCCACCGCTTCGTGTCGCTCAGTCCCTTGACCTCGGGCTGGGAAGCCCCCGTCGTTTTCTTCTTCGTTGCCATATTCCCGCGACCGCCCGGAGCGGTCATTCTTTCTTGTTTTTCATCTCTGCCCCGGCGGATACGCGACGGCCGACAACCGCACTTTCCGACCAAGCGGCCTTTCGCCGACTCTCCGGCGCCCCCGTATCTTTCCCGTTAACGTTCCGGACGCCTGCGAGCCGCACCGAACGGACGGCCTCTTTCGGACTTCGCATTTTCTGTCATCCCCGGCCCCTTGCAGTACGCCCCGCATTCGGGAGACCTCCGAAATCGGAACACGGTCCCTTTCCCCGAAACAGGAAACGGCCCTGCACCGCCGTCCGACCGCCGCCTCGCCGGACGGTTTCCGCCGCCGAAACGCCCCGCCTACTCGAAACGCATCGTCCGCGCTTCCTCGCTCTTGGCGACCAGCCGCTGCCGGTAAGCTTCGTCGGCACTGGTCATAAATTCGTATACGGGCCGACTGCCCCCGGAAGCCTCGATTCCTCCCTCGCACAGCAGAGTCTCGGTCCGTTGCTCGACGGCCGCCGCCGGGTTGACCAGACGGACGTCGCGGTCGCCGATCACGCGGTGCATCGCCTCGCTCAGAAAGGGGTAGTGCGTGCAGCCGAGCACGATCCGGTCGGCTCCGGCCTCGATCATCGGCGTAAGCAGACGCTCCACCCGACGATAGGCCTCCTCGGTCCGTTCGCGGTTTTGCTCGACCAGTTCGACGAAACCCTCGCCGACTCGGGCGATGATCCGCACCCGGTCCTCGTAGCGACGCGACGTCTCGCGAAACAGCTTGCCGCGCAACGTAGCCGCCGTCGCCAAAATCCCGATCACGCCGCTACGTGACGAGAGTGCGGCTGGCTTGACGGCCGGCTCGAGCCCGACGAACGGAATCGGATAGGCGGCTCTCAGGTGATCGATTGCCATGGCCGTCGCGGCATTGCAGGCCACGACGATCAGCTTGACTCCGCGGTCGACGAGCCTTCGTACGGCGAAATCGACGGCCTCGGTCACCTGCTCGCGGGTCTTGTCCCCGTACGGGCAGTTCTTGCCGTCGCCGTAGTACAGCAGCGACTCGCGGGGCAAACGGCGGCGCAGCTCGCTCCATACGGTCAGTCCGCCCAGCCCCGAGTCGAAAACTCCTATCGGCGCGTCGTTCATCCTACTTTTTCGTTTTATCCTCGATCCAGCGGCGGGCGCTGACGAAAGCCTCGATCCACGGGGTCACCTCGTCCCCGGCCCGATCCTCGGGATAACAGGCCCAGTTCCACGGCCGGATCGCGCGCTCCAAGTGAGGCATGATGGCCAGATGGCGACCGTCTTCCGAACAGAGGGCCGCTGCGTTGTAGTCGCTCCCGTTCGGATTGGCCGGATACCGGTCGTAAGAGTAACGGACCGGAATGCGGTAGCGACTCTCTTCGTACGGCAGACTGAAGCGGCCCTCGCCGTGAGCGACCCAGATGCCCAGTTCGCTGCCGGCGAGCGAACGCAGCATCACCGACTCGTTCGGCTCGATGCGGACGCCCACGAAAGCCGACTCGAACTTATGGCTCTCGTTGTGCAGCATGCGCGGCTTGCGCTCGTGATCGGGCGTGACGAGCCCGAGCTCGATCATCAGCTGACAGCCGTTGCAGACGCCCAGCGACAACGTGTCGGGACGGGCGTAGAACCGGTCGAGCGCCTGTTTGGCCTTCTCGTTATAGAGGAACGCTCCGGCCCACCCCTTGGCCGACCCGAGCACGTCCGAATTGGAGAATCCCCCGGGAAAGACGACCATGTTCACGTCCTCGAGCGTCTCGCGGCCCTCGATCAGGTCGGTCATGTGCACATCCTTGACGTCCATACCGGCCAGATACATGAACCACGCCATTTCGCGGTCGCCGTTGATGCCCTTCTCGCGGATGATCGCCGCGCGGACGCCCGTCGGACAGCGACGACTCGTTTCGAGCCCCCATTGCGACAGTTTGCCGGTGAATGTCTCCGGGAAGCGGAAACGGAGCTCCTGATTCTTATAGTTGGCAAAGCGCTCCGACGCCTTCTGCGCCCCGCTCTGACGGCGGTCGAGCAGGTAAGAAGTCTTGAACCACGTATCGCGCAGCTCGTCGATAAGCAAATCCATTTCCAAACCGTCGTGCACGAAACGGAAGCGGCGCTCGAAATTCACGTCGCCGATCACATAGGCATCCACACCGGCGAATTTCAGCTCCTCGCAGATCCGCACGCCGTCCTCGACCTGCAGCACCAAAGCGGGCTTCTCGCTGAAAAGCAGCCGGACGACGTCGCGCTCGCCGAGCGCGGCAAAGCTCAGATCCATGCCGCTGCGGTTGTCGGCGAACGTCATCTCGAGCAGCGCCGTCACGAGGCCGCCGGCCGACACGTCGTGCCCGGCGAGCACCTTCCCGTCGCCGACGAGGCCCTGTACGGCGCCGAACGCCCGGGCAAAATAGTCGGCCGACTCGACCGCAGGCACTTCCGATCCGACGCCTCCGAGGCTCTGGAAAAAGCTGCTGCCGCCCAGCGCGAACGGCGAGCGGCTCATGTCGACGTAAACGATCTGGCTCGGACGATGCTTCAAGGCCGGAGAAACCGCCTTCTTGACGTCCGAGACCTCGGCCGCCGAAGTGATGATGACCGTTCCCGGCGCGTAGACGAGCTCTCCGTCGCGGTACTTCTGCGTCATCGACAGCGAATCCTTGCCGGTCGGTATGTTGATTCCGAGGGCCACCGCATAGTCGCTGGCCGCCTGTACGGCCGCGTAGAGCCGCGCGTCCTCGCCCTCGTTCTTGCAGGGCCACATCCAGTTGGCGCTCAGCGAGACGGAGCGCAGGCCGCCGTCGATCGGGGCGAAGACGATATTCGTCAACGCCTCGGTAATGGCCATCTCCGATCCCCTGCGCGGATCGGCCATCGCGACGCCCACCGCATGTCCGAGCGCCGTGGCGATGCCGTGCGTACCCTGATAGTCGAGCGCGACGACGGCGCAGTCGTTCAGCGGAAGCTGTACCTCTCCGGCGGTCTGCTGCATGGCGACCTTGCCCGTCACCGAGCGGTCGACCTTGTTCGTCAGCCAGTCCTTGCAGGCAACGGCCTCCATCTGGAGCACGTTCTCGATGTAGCGGTTCAGACTGCCGGCCGTATAACGGGGCTCGGCGAACCGCTCCTCGACCGTCCGATCCGCGAGCACCGTGCGCGGCGCCTTGCCGAACATGTCTTCGAGCTTCAGGTCGATCGGCTTCTCGCCCGTGCGGTTGTCGACGAAGGTGAACTGCATGTCGCCCGTCGCCTCGCCGATCACGTAGAACGGCGACCGCTCGCGTTCGGCGATACGCCGCAGCTTGTCTATGTTCTTCTCATCGATGACGAGCCCCATGCGTTCCTGCGACTCGTTGCCGACGATCTCCTTCGCGCTGAGCGTCGGGTCGCCGATAGGCAGCTTGTCCATGTCGATCCGGCCGCCCGTCGCCTCGACGAGCTCGCTCAGACAGTTCAAGTGTCCGCCCGCACCATGGTCGTGGATCGAGATGATCGGATTGACGCCCTCTTCCGAGATGGCGCGGATCGCATTGTAGGCCCGCTTCTGCATTTCGGGATTCGATCGCTGCACGGCATTGAGCTCGATGGTCCCCGCATACTCGCCGGTAGCCACCGACGAGACGGCGCCCCCGCCCATGCCGATGCGGTAGTTGTCGCCTCCGAGCAGCACGACGCGATCGCCCGCCTCCGGCTCGTCCTTGATGCTGTCGCGCTTACGGCCGTAACCGATGCCGCCGGCCTGCATGATGACCTTGTCGAAGCCGTATTTTTTGCCGTTCTCGAAATGTTCGAACGTCTGCAAACTACCGCAGATCAACGGCTGACCGAACTTGTTGCCGAAATCGGAAGCCCCGTTCGACGCCTTGATCAGGATGTCCTCGGGCGTCTGGTAGAGCCACTCGCGCGGCTCGGTCGCCTTCTCCCACTCGCGCCCTCCGTCCAGACGCGGATAAGCGGTCATATAAACGGCCGTGCCGGCCACCGGGAACGCTCCCTTGCCGCCGGCGATGCGGTCGCGTATCTCGCCGCCCGTACCCGTCGCCGCGCCGTTGAACGGCTCGACGGTCGTCGGGAAGTTGTGCGTCTCGGCCTTGACCGAGATCACGCTCTCGAACTCCTCGATTCGGAAGTAGTCCGACGTATCGTGCGCCGCGGGCGAGAACTGCTCGACGGCAGGCCCCTGCAGGAAAGCGCAGTTGTCCTTATAAGCCGACACGACGCGGCCCGGATGCTCCTTGGTCGTACGCTTGATCAGACCGAACAGCGTCGAGGGCATCGCCTCGCCGTCGATGACGAACTGACCGTTGAATATCTTGTGGCGGCAGTGCTCCGAGTTGACCTGCGAGAAGCCGAACACCTCGCTGTCGGTCAGCTTGCGCCCGATGCGGCGGCTGACGCTTTCCAGATAGGCGATTTCCTCGTCGCTCAGGGCCAGTCCCTCCTGCCGGTTGTACGCCGCCATGTCGTCGATGTAGACGATCGGATCGGGCTTCTTGCTGATCGTGAAGACCTGTTGGTCGATCGTGCGGTACTTGCGCTGCAGCATCGCGTCGAACGGGACGTCTTCGCTTTCCGCCTCGACGAACTGCTCGATGCGGCGGATGCCCGGCAATCCCATGTTCTGCGTGATCTCGACGGCATTCGTGCTCCAAGGCGTGATCATCTCGCGCCGGGGACCGACGAAAACTCCGTCGAGCGTCTGTTGCGCGAGCAAATCCGCGCCGCCCAAAAGCCACCGCAGGCTGTCCGTCTGCTCGGCAGAAAGTGCCGCGTCGGCCTGCACGGCGTACACGGTACGGTCTTTCCTGAAAAATAGTATCATCCTGACTATGTATGTTCGTTATATCGATCGTCTCTGCTGCCGTCCGCTCCGGCAAATCCTTTCCTTCCGGCGCCCCTGCGGCTCCGATCTGCACCGGAAGCGCTTCGGCCGCCGGCCCGGCCTGCCGGGTCCGCGAATGCTTCTCCGGATTCCGTCCTACGGCATCGGCTCCGCAAGGCATTTCCTGCGCTCCGGCGGAACACGGTGCAAAGTTACGCTATCGCGCCGAACAAACAAAGCGCAAGCGCAAAGTTCCGGACCCGGAATCGGGTTCCCAGCCGACGAAGCCGCCGGTCTCCGGCCCCCCCCGCTGCGACAGCCCGGAAAAACCGAACTATCCCGCAGACCGTGCCGCTATTCGGCCCTCGCTCTTCTTCGCGCGGCAGCACAGCTTATGCAGCCATCCGGCAGCCGATGCCCCGCGCATATTCCGGACATCAGCGGTCCCGGCGCGCGGTCTCGTCGGCCCCGCAATGCTCCAAATACGACACGACGTGGCTCACCACATAGTCGTCGCTCACGCCGTCGCAACCGATCACGAGCCGGGCCTGCGAATAGAACGGTTCCCGCTTGCGGATATTCTCGCGGATATATTCGACCAGCTCGTCCTCGCTCTTGTCGCGCAGCAGCGGGCGCTTGGCGCGGCCATGCTCCAGACGGACCGCCAGTTTCTCGGCGCTCATCTGAAAATAGATCGTCCGGCCCGCGCGGTTCATCGCCTCCATGTTGTCGAAGAAACAGGGCGTTCCGCCCCCGGTCGCGACCACCGCATCGTCGTAGGACGAAATCACTTCGGCGAGCGTATCGCGCTCCATGCGCCGGAATCCGTCTTCGCCGAACGTTTCGAAAATCTCGCCGACGCGCTTGCCGCAATGCTCCTCGATCAGCGCGTCCATATCCAGAAGCGGCTTGCCGAGCCGGCGGGCCAAAGCCCGCCCGATCGTGCTCTTGCCGCACCCCATGTATCCTACCAGAAATATCAGCATGCCCCTAAACCTCTCCGAGGGCCGCCCGGACGGCCCTCGCATAACATTCGTCGAACGGCAACCCTTTCCGGAAAGATGGTCTGCCGTCGCCCGCAAGCCTCCGCTCAAAACAGTTCCATTTGTCGCCCGTTGCCCTTCTCTTCTTCGCCGGCCACGTCGAACTCGACCGTATCGCCGGCCACGTAATTCTTGGGCTCGGGCTTTTTCGCCGCCGGACTCTCCTTTCCGGAAACGCCGGCCGATGCCGCATCCGTTCCGGCCCCCTCGCCGGAAGAACCGTTCCCCGGATCGTCCTCTCCGGACGGTTCCTCGGGACGAGGCTCACGCTCGATCGGATCGGTAAAGACGATCCGGCCGACCTCGAGCGTCGTCACGCGCTTGCCTTTGGCCCGGTGACTCTTGACGCCGATGAACTCGTCCACGTCGATCGTATCGTCGGGCCGGCCGGCATTATGTCCCGCATAGCCGACCAGCAGCCGGGGATAGCGGTCGCCGCTGATCGCCACGAGCGACGCTCCGGCCGCCTCGTCGACGAAACTCTGCATCCGGTCGCTCGGCTCGGCCGTAAAGCGCTTGACGTAATAGTAGTTCTGCTCGCCGTCGAAGTAGACGACCGAGTATATGCGGCCCGGATCGTACTTCTCGACGCGGATCGTCTCCTCCGGGAAGTGAACGCCCAGATCGTAGCCCGTCGTATAGTAAAGGCCCTTGCCCGTCATCACGATCAGCCTGTCGTCGCCCGAGAACTCGCCCAGCAACTCGCCCCGGCCGTCCGTGTTGAGCCGCCGGATCTCGTCGTCGTACCACACGCTGATGCCGCCGAGCGTCGACGCGCCGCGCTCCTTGAGCACGATCTTGTGAATCGCATAGCGCGTGAACAGATTGCCCTGCGACTGCCGGCCCTTGATGGCCAGCTCGCCGAAATTCAGATCAACGATCAGCTTCTTGAGCCTCGGTCTCGGCTTGAAGTAGACTTTCAGCACCTCGGCCTCGCCGTTCGGATTGACGCTCATGTAGAGAATCTCGCTGCGCGGCGTGCCTTTGGTCAGGTCGTACTCGCGGTCGCGCGTAATACCCTTGATCGCGCAACGTTTCATCATCAGCGGGCCGCCGCGGCCGTCGCGGTAGAGCACGTTGTAGATCGTCCGCTCGTCGTTGCGCTTGAAAATGCCTATATAGTAGATGTTCTTCGCAAAGAACGCCTTTTCGCTCACTTTCGTAATGACGTACTTGCCCTCCTTGGTCACGACGATCACGTCGTCGATGTCCGAACAGTCGCATACGAACTCGTCCTTGCGCATGGCCGGCCCGATACCGAAAAAGCCCTCGGCCCGGTCGACGTACAGCTTGGCGTTCGCTACGACGACCTTCGTCGCTTCGATCGAGTCGAACTCGCGCAGCTCGGTCCTCCGCTCGCGGCCCCGGCCGTACTTTTCCTTGATCCGGCGGAAGTAGGCGATCGTGAAATCGGTCAGTGTCGCCAAATGCCGTTTCACCTGCGCGATCTCCTGCTCGACGCTCTTCACATGCTCGTCGGCCTTGAAGGAGTCGTAGCGCGAAATGCGGATCATGCGCAGCTCGGTCAGCTTCACGACGTCGTCGAGCGTGATCTCGCGGCGCAGCAGATGCGCGAAAGGCTTCAGTCCCTCGTCGACGGCGGCATAGGCCGCCTCGCGCGAAGTCGCCTCCTCCATGCGCTGGTAAATCTTGTTCTCGATGAAAATCTTTTCCAGAGACGACATATGCCAGTCCTGCTCCAACTCCTCGAGCCGGATTTCCAGCTCGCGGCGCAGCAATTCCCGCGTGCGGTCGGCGCAGCGGCGCAGAATCTCGTGCACGCCCATGAAGTGCGGCTTATCGTCCATGATGACGCACGAATTCGGCGATATGGAGACTTCGCAGTCGGTGAAGGCGTACAGCGCGTCGATCGTCCGGTCCGACGACTCGTCGTTGCTGACGTGGATGATGATCTCGACCTGATCCGAAGTGTTGTCGTCGACTTTCTTGATCTTGATTTTACCCTTGTCGTTGGCTTTGATGATCGATTCCTTGATCGACTCGGTCGTCGTGCCGTAGGGTATCTCGGTGATCGCGAGCGTCCGCTTGTCGATCTTGTTGATCCGCGCGCGGACCTTGACCGCCCCGCCGCGCAATCCGTCGTTGTACCGCGTCACGTCGCACAGCCCGCCCGACGGGAAATCGGGATAGAGCTCGAACGGCTCGCCGCGCAAATAGGCGATCGACGCGTCGACCAGCTCGTTGAAATTGTGCGGCAGGATTTTCGACGCCAGTCCGACGGCGATTCCCTCGACGCCCTGCGCGAGCAGCAGCGGAAACTTGACCGGAAGCGTCACGGGCTCCTGATTGCGGCCGTCGTAGGAGAGCATCCACTCGGTGGTCTTCGGATTGAACACGACGTCGAGCGCGAACTTCGACAGCCGCGCCTCGATGTACCGCGGCGCAGCGGCGCCGTCGCCCGTCAGGATGTTTCCCCAGTTGCCCTGACAGTCGATCAGCATATCCTTCTGCCCGAGCTGCACGAGCGCGTCGCCGATCGAAGCGTCGCCGTGCGGATGGTACTGCATCGTCGAGCCGATGATATTGGCGACCTTGTTGTAGCGTCCGTCGTCGAGCTTGCGCATCGCGTGCAGGATGCGCCGTTGCACCGGCTTCAGTCCGTCGTCGACGTGAGGCACGGCACGTTCCAGAATCACATACGAAGCATAGTCCAGAAACCAGTCCTTGTACATGCCCGTCAGCTTTCGCCGGTCGGCCCCGTCGCCCGTCAGCCGGCCGAACTTGGCCGGACGGCCCGTCTCGGATGCTTCCGCAACGGTCTCCGCCTCGCCCGCAGCCGAAGCCTCCGCCCCGCCGTCGTCCGGCGCAGCGCTCTCCGCGACGGTTCCCTCCCGAACGCCTGCGCCGTCGTCGCCCGCGCCGGGCTCCCGCAATCCGAGGTCCTCGGGATTCGCGGACAGTTCCTTTTCGTTGTCTTTATCGCTCATGTTCGTCGTTTGCTCTTGGAAGTCGTCAAATCAAATCCTCGACATAGTCGGCCTCGATGCGCAGGTTGCCGATGATGAAGCCTTGCCTCTCGGCGCTGTTCTTGCCCATGTAGAACTCGAGCAGATCGCAGATCGGATCGTCCTTGGTCATCCGCACCTTGTCCAGCCGCATATCCTCGCCGATGAAGTTCTTGAACTCGTCGGCCGAGATTTCCCCGAGGCCCTTGAAGCGCGTGATCTCGGGGTTCGGCCCGAGTTGGCTCACGGCCCGCAGGCGCTCCTCCTCGCTATAGCAGTAGCGCGTCTCCTTTTTATTGCGCACGCGGAACAGCGGCGTCTGCAAAATATAAAGGTGTCCCGAGCGGATCACGTCGGGAAAGAACTGCAGGAAAAACGTCAGCAACAGCAGCCGGATGTGCATTCCGTCCACATCGGCATCCGTCGCTACGATAATCTTGTTGTAGCGCAGGTTGTCCATGTCCTCTTCGATGTTCAGCGCGGCCTGCAGCAGATTGAACTCCTCGTTCTCGTAAACGATCTTCTTGGTCAGCCCGTAACTGTTGAGCGGCTTGCCGCGCAGGCTGAACACGGCCTGCGTGTTCACGTCGCGCGACTTGGTGATCGACCCGCTCGCGGAATTCCCCTCGGTGATGAAAATCATCGACTCCTCGGCCCGCTCGTTCTTGTCGGTGAGGTGGATACGGCAGTCGCGCAGCTTCTTGTTGTTGAGGCTCACCTTCTTGGCCATCTCGCGCGCCTTCTTCTGGATGCCGGAGATCGCCTTGCGTTCCTTCTCGCTTTCCTGAATCTTCCGCAGCAGCACGTCGGCCGTCTCGGAATGCTTGTGCAGATAGTTGTCGAGCTCGGTTTTCAGAAAATCGACGACGAAGTTGCGCACCGTCGGCCCGTCGGGTCCCATATCCTTCGATCCGAGCTTCGTCTTGGTCTGCGATTCGAACATCGGTTCCTCGACCTTGACGCTGATTGCCGCGATGACCGACGTGCGGATGTCCGCCGCATCGAAATCCTTGCGGTAGAACTCCTTGATCGTCTTGGCAATCGCTTCCCGGAACGCGGCCTGATGCGTCCCGCCCTGCGTCGTGTGCTGTCCGTTGACGAACGAATAGTACGTCTCGCCGTAGCCGTGCCCGTGCGTGATCGCCACCTCGATATCGGTCCCCGTCAGGTGAATCGGCGGATAGAGCGGCTCCTCGCCCAAATTCTCGTTGAGCAGGTCCAGCAGGCCGTTGCGCGACACGAAAGCCTGCCCGTTGACGCGGATCGTCAGCCCGGCGTTCAGATAGGTGTAGTTGCGGATCATCGTCTCGACGTACTCCATGTGGTAGGCATACTCGCCGAATACGCTCCGGTCGGCCACGAACGACACGCTCGTGCCGTTGCGGTCGCCGACGCCGCTCTCGGACGTGTCCGATATCTCCTCGCCTGCCTCGAAACGCACGGTGCGCGCCTCGCCGTCGCGGACGCTGCGGATCGTGAACTCGCTCGACAGCGCGTTGACGGCCTTGATGCCGACGCCGTTCAGGCCGACGGATTTCTTGAAAGCCTTCGAATCGTACTTGGCTCCGGTGTTCATCTTCGAGGCGACGTCCACGAGCTTGCCGAGCGGAATGCCGCGCCCGTAGTCGCGCACCGACACGCGGCCGTCGTCCCCGACCGTGACGTCGATCGTCTTGCCGAAACCCATCATATACTCGTCTATCGAGTTGTCGAGCACCTCTTTGATCAGGATGTATATGCCGTCGTCGGCCGACGTGCCGTCGCCGAGCTTCCCGATATACATGCCCGGGCGCCGGCGGATATGCTCCTTCCAGTCGAGCGTCCGGATATGCTCGTCGCCGTAGTCTGCTGCTGCGTTCATGTTCGTTCCTTTCTTCGGATGCGGGACCTTCCCGCGTTATGACGATTCCTCAAAATATTCTATTTCCCTTCGGAAAGCATCCGTCCGTGCGCCTCCTTCATCAACGCTTCGGTCCGTCCGGCCAGCTCCCGGGCTTCCGAGGAAGCGACCCGCTCGGGCGGAATCGGATCGAGCACCCGCACGCGGAAGGTGTGCGGCATCCGCACGCGCCAGCCTTTCATCAGGCTCCACGTGCCGTCGATCACGACAGGCTGTATGCCGACGCCCGCACTCTTCGCCACCAGAAAAGCCCCGTCCTTGAAGCGGCCGATCTCGCCGGTCCGCGTCCGCGTCCCTTCCGGGAACACGATGACCGAAGTACCTCTCGACAGGCGCTCGACGCAGCGTTCCATCATCCGCTTGGCGCTGCGGCGCGATCCGCGTTCGACCGGGATATCGCCGTGCATCCACAGCACCCAGCCGAAGATCGGCATCTTCTGCACCTCTTTTTTCGACACCCACTTGAAGTTGAGCGGCAGCACGTACATCAGCGGAATGTCGAGCATCGACTGATGATTCGTCACGATGACCCACGGACGGCTCCGATCGATCTTCTCCCGGCCTTCGACCCGCAGCTTCCATAGCGGGCACAACCGGAAGATCCCGTACGACCAGACGCGCGACGCCCAATGCAGCGCCACCCGTTCCTTATCGAAAAAAACGGTCAGCGCAAAAAGAACGGCGAACGGGACGAAACAGATCACCGTGAAGAGCGACAGAAGCAGATAGTAGATCGCAGAGGCCATATCGGCGCAGATTTTCCCATGTTAATCCTGCAAGTTTAGCACATTTTTTCGGTTTTTCCGACGCTGCGGCTGCGCAGTTATCAACATTTAATCAATTCCGGAAAGGTGTTCGGCTTGCTTCGCTCCGACACGTCGCCGCACACAACACATTGACCATGAGCACAATTCGCATCGCAATCCGGCTATCGAGCCGACAACGGCTCCCGGACGGTCAGCACCGAGTCGCCTCCGGACCTGCGAAACCGCGGAACTTTCTGTCGCCGCCGGCCCGGCGGAAGCCTCTCAAAAAGCGCGGCAAAGTTGGCCGTTTCAAAAAAATCTCAGATATTTGCATGTCATGGAAAACGCACCGAAGATCACGCTGGAACAAATCCAGGCCCCCATAGCCGACCGGATACGCAGCTACGAGCGGTACATCGCGTCGATCCTGCATAGCGACAACGCCTATGTCGGCTCGATCAGCGACTACATCCTCGGCAACCGGGGCAAGCAGCTCCGCCCGCTGCTCGTGCTGCTGTCGGCCGCCCTGCACGGCGAGATCGGCCAGCGGAGCTACATGGGCGCGTCGCTGGTCCTGTCTCTTATACACATCTCCGAGCCCACGAGACTAAGGCGAATCTCG
>OJPZ01000216.1_pt1 | contig 35095 bp, 31 predicted proteins | sample 1598611 | NCBI WGS metagenome assembly OJPZ01 (sample SAMN03922494, study PRJEB24848) | human gut metagenome | isolation source: stool sample | host: Homo sapiens | place: Germany | collected 2011-11
GAGCGCCGCCTTGCCAAGGCGGAGGTGGCGGGTTCGAGCCCCGTCTCCCGCTCCAAGCTATGCACCCTTAGCTCAGTTGGTAGAGCACCTGACTCTTAATCAGGGTGTCCAGGGTTCGAGCCCCTGAGGGTGTACCAAAGCAGAAGCCCAGGCTATATGCCTGGGCTTTTTTGCGCGGAGCTTTATATCCCGATGGGCCCTGGGGTGGTTCAGGGGCGTATGGCTTTTTTTTCAGCGGCGGGAAATAAATATAGATTTGCTGGTGAACGTACATATGTCCGGACAGGTGTTTGCTACCGCGAACAAAGGTTGGCTTTTCAGGGGGGATGTAGGGAAAAAATGCCGCAATAACAAGACCTTTTGCGCAAAAGTCCTTGCAATGGCCGGGAATATATGCTATGATACGGACAGCGCGAGGGCGCTGGATAAAAATGTAAACACCTTTCGTTGCACATCCTGTTCAGGATGGGGTAAGACCAAGTTGGAGGCATACTCCATATTTTTTTCGCAGAAAAGCAGCCTTGGTTGCTTTTTAAAAGCTTGGCGCGGCTTGCCGCGCCGGGAATCCGGGCGGGACCGTCCGAAAAAACGTCCCAAAATGGACAAATAAGGAGGAAAAAGAGAAATGAAAAAGATTCTTGCCCTGCTCCTGGTAGCTGTGATGGCTTTCGGTTGCGCTGCCTGCGCCGCCCAGCCTGCTGCCGAGGAGCCCGCTACCGAGGCCCCTGCGACCGAAGAAGCGCCCGCTGCGGAAGCCCCCGCTGAGGAAGCTCCCGCTGAGGAAGCCCCTGCTGAAGCCACCACCTACAACATCGGCGTTTGCATCTACAAGTTCGACGATAACTTCATGACCCTCTATCGCCAGGAGCTGGAGAGCTACTTCAAGAGCCTGGAGACGGACACCGTGAAGTATAACGTCACCATCGTGGACGGCAAGGGCGATATGGCCGAGCAGACCAACCAGGTGGATACCTTCCTGGCCCAGGGCGTGGATGCGCTGATCGTGAACCTGGTGCAGTCCTCTTCCGCCGCCACCATCACCGAGAAGTGCAAGAGCGCGGATGTGCCCGTTGTGTACATCAACCGTGAGCCCGCTGCCGAGGATATGGCTGCGTGGGACAAGATCTGCTATGTGGGCGCCGATGCTCGTCAGAGCGGCACCTATCAGGGCGAGATCGTCCGCGACCTGCCTGACCATGGCGATGCCAACGGCGACGGCGTGGTGAGCTACGTGATGATCATGGGCGATCCCGAGAACGTGGATGCCCAGTATCGTACCGAGTTCTCCATCAAGGCTCTGACCGACGCCGGTATCCAGGTGGAAGAGCTGTTCAATCAGCGGGGCGACTGGGATCAGAATAAGGGCCAGGAGCTGGCCGCTACCGCGCTGAGCCAGTTCGGCGATAAGATCGACGTCATCTTCTGCAACAACGACGCTATGGCCCTGGGCGCTGCGCAGGCCATTGAAGGCGCCGGCCGGGTGGTTGGCGAGAACATCTACCTGCTGGGCGTAGACGCGCTGGATGAGTGCGTGGGTATGGTCAACGCGGGCACCATGACCGGTACCGTTTTGAACGACCACGTGGGCCAGAGCCATGCGGCTGTGGACGCGGCGATCAAGTACATCAACGGCGAGCTCATCGGCGCCGCTGCGGATGGTTCCAACTACGTCTGGGTTGACTATCAGAAGGTCACCAAGGAATAACAAGCACGAGAATGGGATTGCGTGCGGGCTTGCTCGCACGCAATTCTTTCGGTTTGATCCTGTGATTTCCCCGGCAGAGCAAGGGAAATCTGGAAGAAGAAGGGGGAAACATGTCGGAATATTTGCTGGAAATGAAGGGAGTCTGCAAAGAATTCCCTGGCGTGAAGGCGCTGGACAACGTTTCGCTCAGGCTGCGGCCCGGCACGGTACACGCCCTGATGGGGGAAAACGGCGCGGGCAAATCCACCCTGATGAAGTGCCTGTTCGGCGTATATAAGATGGACGCGGGCGAGGTGATTTACAAGGGCGAGCCTGTGCATATCGCCAATCCGTTTGACGCGCTGCAAAAGGGCATCGCCATGGTGCACCAGGAGCTGCAGCCCATACCGGAGCGGTCCATTGCGGAAAACATCTACTGTGGCCGGTATCCCCGCAAGATGGGGGGCATCATGGTAGATCACGATAAAATGTATAAGGATACCAAGGCGCTGCTGGATGGCTTGGGTCTGGATTTTGACCCCAAGGCCAAGCTGGGCACCCTTTCCGTATCCCAGATGCAGCTGGTGGAGATCGCCAAGGCCGTCTCTGCCAACGCCCGTATCGTCATCATGGACGAGCCTACCTCCTCCTTGACCCAGAACGAGGTGGAGATCCTATTCGGCATCATAGACAACCTGCGGAAAGACGGCTGTGCTATCATATATATCTCCCATAAGATGGACGAGATCCTCCGCATCTCCGATGAAGTCACCATCATGCGGGACGGCAAATACATCGGGACCTGGCCGGCCAAGGAGCTGACCACGGACCTGATCATCACCCGGATGGTGGGCCGGGAGCTGACCAACCTATACCCGCCCAAGGAAAACGTCCCCGGGGAAGTGGTGCTGGAGGTGGAAGGGTATACCTCCATCCACGCCAAGTCCTTCCGGAACGTGGGGTTCAACCTGCGCAAGGGGGAGATCCTGGGAGTCAGCGGCCTGGTGGGCGCCCAGCGCACCGAGGTGATGGAAGGGATCTTCGGCCTGCGGGCCAAGACCCACGGCAAGGTCATCTACAAAGGCCACGAGATCCACATCAACCAGCCCAAGGACGCCATCGACCAGGGCATCGCCCTGTTGACCGAGGACCGGCGGGCAACGGGTATCTTCGGCGTGCTGTCCGTCAGCGACAACGTGGCGGTGGCTTCCCTGGCCAAGTATCTCAAATACGGCTTCATGTTGGATGAAAAGAAGATCGATACCCTGGTAAAGGAAAACATCCAGAAGCTCAACATCAAGACCCCCAGCGGTAAGACCCTCATCCAGTCCCTTTCCGGCGGCAACCAGCAAAAGGTTATCTTCAGCCGCTGGCTGGCCAACGACCCGGATGTGCTGATTCTGGATGAGCCTACCCGCGGCATTGACGTGGGCGCCAAGTATGAGATCTATTGCATCATTTCCGACCTGGCCAAGCAGGGGAAGAGCATCATCATGATCAGCTCGGAAATGCCGGAGCTGATCGGCATGGCGGACCGGATCATGGTCATGTGCGATGGCCGTGTGACCGGCTTTGTAGAGGGCGAGGACATGAACCAGGAGCGGATCATGGAGCTGGCCACCCGTTTCGAATCGTAAAGGAGGACCACAATGAACAAAACCATCACCGGCAAACAGGTCGGTAATTTCCTGCTGAACAACGCGGTCATCATCATGATGCTGATCGCCGCGGTGGTTGTCAGCATTCTGCGCCCCAACTTCATTTCCGAATATAACGCCAAGAACCTGATCTCCAATACGGCGGCCCGTTTCATCGTGGCCCTGGGCGTTTCCGGCTGCTTGATCACCAAGGGCACGGACCTTTCCGCCGGCCGTATGGTGGGCTTGGCGGCCTGCCTGTCCGCCACCTTCCTCCAGCGGGCGGATTATACCAGCAAGGTCTATCCCGAAATGGGCGAGCTGCCTATCCTGGGGGTGTTCCTGGGGGTCGTGCTGATCTGCATGGTATTCGGCTTTATCAACGGCCTGGTCATCTCCAAGCTGTATGTGCCCCCCTTCATCACCACCCTGGGTATGCAGACCATCGTCTACGGCATCTGCCTGGTATATACCGGCGCACAGCCCATCGGCGGCCTAAGGGCGGATTACACCCAGATCGCCTCCGGTTCCCTGTTCAACATCACCTATATCCCTTACCTGGGCATCATCGCCCTGGTGCTGGGGGCGCTGATGTGGTTCATCTATAATAAGACCCCCCATGGCAAGTACATGTACGCCATCGGCGGCAACGAGAGCTCCGCGGAAGTGGCCGGTATCAACACCACCGCCACCAAGATCATCATCTACACCTCCGCCGCGGCCCTCTACGGCATCGCCGGCTTCCTCTACGGCGGCAAGGCGGGCGGCGCTTCGGTGAACATCGGCCTGGGCTATGAGCTGGAAGCCATCGCCGGCTGTACCATCGGCGGCGTTTCCACCAACGGCGGCGTGGGCCGCATCGGCGGCATCCTCATCGGCGTACTGGTGTTCGAGCTGCTGAAGATCGCCATGCAGTTCATGAGCGTGCCCTCCGACTATACCTACATCGTACAGGGCCTGGTCATCATCATGGCGGTATCCTTGGATATCCGCAAGTATGTGGCCAAGAAGTAAACGCAAGCTGCGTTTCATACGGCCATGATTACCATAAAAGAGCTGGCCCACAAGTTGGATGTAAGCCCTACCACCGTTTCCAATGTGATCCACGGCAAGACCCGGGAGGTATCGGAGGCCACCATCCAATTGGTGGAGCAGGCGGTGCGGGAATATAACTACATCCCCAATATGAGCGCCCGGGCTTTGGCCCAAAACAGCTCCCATATCATCGGCGTCGTATTGAAGTTCATCCCCAAAAAGGAGTTGAACGCCCTCCAGGACCCCTTTGCCGGCGAGCTGATGGGGGCCCTGGAGGCCTGTATCCGGGAGGCAGGGTATTATATGATGCTCCATGTGGCCTCCTCGGTGCAGGAGATCGTCCACCTGATGCAGACCTGGAACGTGGACGGCCTGGTGCTCACCGGGTTCCATGCCCAGGATTACCGGCAGATCCGCAGCCAGAGCCAAAAGCCCATGGTGTTTGTGGATTGCTACTTTGGGGATGTGGGCATCCCCTATTCCAACATCGGCCTGGAGGATCAGCTGGGCGGCCGGCTTATGACGGAGCACCTGATCCAGCTGGGCCATCGGCGCATCGCCTTCCTTTCGGATAACCGCATCGGCAACGACTGGATGCGTTGGCTGGGCTATTGCCAGGCCATGGAGCAGGCGGGGTTGCCCTATTCGGAGGCGGAAAACTACATCCAGATCCGCTCCGGCCGGGCCTTCGACGCCAGCCTTGCCCGGGCCTTGACGCCCCAGGGCAGGTATACCGCCCTGTTTTTTGCCTCGGACTATTATGCCATGCGGGGCATGGACTATCTGTATGACCGGGGAATCCGGGTGCCGGCGGATCTATCCGTGGCCGGATTCGACGACAATGTTCTGGGCCAAAATTTGCGGCCCCGGCTTACCACCATCCATCAGGATCCCTCCCAGAAGGCCAGGCTGGCTTTTGGAATGCTGCGGGGAATCATCGCCGGGGAACGGCAGGAAGGGGAGATCGTCCGCCTGCCCGTATCCCTGGTGGTGGGCGGCACCACGGCACCGCCTCGGGTTTGATGAAGGTATGGAGCGGAGCAAAACAAGCCGGCGAGATGAATAAAAAGCGGCCGCAGGGCCGGGCGAAGCCCTGCCTGCGGCCTTTTTGATGGGTGAGGGTTGATATGGACGGGAAAACGCCTTGGTGGAAGGAAGCGGTGGTATATCAGGTATATCCCCGCAGCTTTTACGATAGCAATGGGGATGGGATCGGCGACCTGGGCGGCATTGGGGAAAAGCTGGATTACCTTTCGGAGTTGGGGATCACCGTGTTGTGGATCGGCCCGGTGTACGCTTCCCCAGGCAAGGACAACGGCTACGATATTTCGGATTACCGGGCCATAGACCCCATCTATGGCACCATGGAAGATCTGGAACGGGTGATCGCCGGGGCAAAGGCGCGGGGCATCCGGGTCATGCTGGACATGGTTGCCAACCACACCTCGGATCAGCATCCCTGGTTCCTGGAGAGCCGGAAAAGCCGGGAGAACCCCTATCGGGACTATTATATCTGGCGGGACGGGAAGGGGGACGGCCCCCCCACCAACTGGGGCTCCATCTTTTCGGGCCCTGCCTGGACGCTGGACCCGTTGACCGGGCAGTATTATATGCACAGCTTCCTGCCGGAACAGCCGGATCTCAACTGGGAAAATCCGGCGGTGCGGGAAGCCATTTATGCCATCATGCTGTTTTGGCAGGAAAAGGGCGTGGACGGGTTCCGGCTGGACGGGATCAACATGATCTCCAAGGACCAACGGTTTTTGGATGGGGAACCCGGCCTGCTCTATGGAAACGGCTTCCCCTATATGTACAACGGCCCCCGCATACACGAATTTTTGCAGGAGATGAGCGCCCGGGTGTTCCAGCCCCACGACATGCTCAGCGTGGGGGAGACCAGCCATGTAAGCGTGGCGGACGGCCTGCAATACGCGGGGGATACCGGGGCGGAATTGAGCATGGTGTTCCAGTTCATGCATGTGGACGGAGGCCCCAGGCTGGCGGATAAATGGACGGACCGGCCCTTCCCCATGGAGGAGCTGCGGCGGATCTTCAACAGCTGGCAGGTAGGGCTCCATGGTCGGGCATGGAATAGCTTGTATTGGAGCAACCACGACCAGCCCCGGCCTGTGTCCCGCTTTGGCAACGACAGCCCCCTGTACCGGAGGGTATGCGCGAAAATGCTGGGCACCTGCCTGCATATGATGCAAGGCACGCCCTATATATTCCAAGGGGAAGAGCTGGGCATGACCAACGCCTATTTCCAGCGGCTGTCCCAATACCGGGACCGGGAAAGCCTGGACGCCTACAAGGAATATACCCAAAGCGGCATTTTGAATGAAGCGGAGATGGGCCGTTGCCTTCAGGTGATCGGCCGAGACAACGCCCGCACCCCCATGCAGTGGACCCCGGGGGAAAACGGGGGCTTTACCACCGGCACGCCTTGGATCGACGTAAACCCAAACCATACGGAAATCAACGCCCAGGACCAGCTGGCGGACCCGGATTCGGTATTCCGCTACTACCAGAAGCTGATCCGGCTGCGCAAGGAATATCCCATCATCGTCCACGGGGACTTCCATCCCCTGCTGGAGGAAGACCCCCACATCTACGCCTACGAGCGCAGGCTGGATGGGGCGCGGCTGCTGGTGCTGTGCAGCTTTGCAGCCGGGGACGTAGTTTGCCCCTTGGGGGAGGATGGAAGGGGACGGTTGCTGCTATCCAATTACCCTACCTGTAAGCGAGGGCTGCTGCAGCCCTATGAAGCCCGGGTGCTGCTTTATGAATAAGCGAAACAAAGGGGCTGCGGGCCTCAAAAACCATTTTATCAGCCCCCGACCCGCGGGGGACGCAAGGAGGAAACATGCAACTGCCAAGCAAATGGAAGGAAAGGCTCCAGCAGGGCGCCTATGAGGCCCAGTGGGCCTGGCTGTACAGTGGGGATGCGGCCGCCCAGAGGGAACGGCATTTGGCTGCTTTGGCGGAATTTACGGAAACCTTTGGCGATAGCCAAAAGGTATGCTTTATCTCTGCGCCGGGCCGCACGGAGCTGTGCGGCAATCATACGGACCATCAGAACGGCCATATTTTAGCAGGCGCAGTCACCATGGATATGCTGGCTGTGGCGGCCCCCCGGCAGGATGGTTGTATCCGGCTGAAAAGCCAGGGCTATGGCATAACCAAATTGACCTTGGAACAACTGACGGCAATCCCCAGAGAGGAGGGCAGCACCAAGGCCCTGATCCGGGGGGTGGCTGCCCGGCTCCAGGAATTGGGCCACAAGATCGGCGGCTTTTCGGCCTACGTCACCTCCGGGGTGCCGGCGGGCAGCGGCCTGTCCTCTTCGGCCGCCCTGGAGATCCTGTTGGGAAGTATATTTAGCTTCCTGTATAATGACGGCAGCCTGGACCCGGTGATGCTGGCCCAAGTGGGCCAATATGCGGAAAACCGCTACTTCGGCAAGCCCTGCGGCCTAATGGATCAGCTGGCGGCCTCGGTGGGCGGCGCGGTGGCGGTGGACTTCCTGGACCTTCAGAACCCCAAGGTGGAATCCATCCCCTGCGACTTTGACCGGATGGGCTACGCCCTGTATGTGGTGAACGCCGGGGGCAGCCATGCAGGGCTTACCAGCGAATATGCCGCCATCCCCCCGGAGATGGGGTCTGTAGCCGCCTACTTTGGCAAAAAGGTGCTGCGGGAGGTGGATGAACAAACCTTTTACAGCAAGCTGGGGGAGCTGCGGGGCAAGGTGTCCGACCGGGCTATTTTGCGGGCCATGCATTTCTTTGGTGACGACCGGCGGGCGGTGGAAATGGCCCAGGCCCTGCGGGCGCAGGATGTGGAAGCCTATAAAGCCATCATGCTGGCTTCCGGGGCCTCCAGTATGAGCCGGCTGGAAAATATCTATCCCGCCGCCATGGTGGAGGAGCGGAGCGTGGCCTTGGCTCTGGCCCTAAGCGAGGAGCTCTTGGCAGGCAAGGGCGCATGGCGCATCCAGGGGGGCGGCTTTGCCGGCACCATCCAGGCCCTGGTACCCCACGCCCTGTGCCAGCAATACGAAAAACAGATGCAGGCGGTCTTTGGCCCAGCCTGCTGCAACCGTCTTTACATCCGGCCGGTGGGCGGCTATCTTTTGAAGGAGGATTGACCTATGAGCAACAAACGCATCCTGGTACCCGGGGGCGCCGGCTATATTGGCGCCCATACGGTGGCGGCCCTGGTGGAAAGCGGGGCCCAAGTGGTGGTGGTGGACGACCTGGAAACCGGCTTTGAGAAGGCCATCGATCCGGCGGCCAAGTTCTATCAAGGCGATATTCGGGACAAAGCCTTTTTGGACGGCGTTTTTGAAAAGGAGCCCATCGATGCGGTGATCCATTTCGCCGCCTACTCCCAGGTGGGGGAAAGCATGGAAAACCCCCTCAAGTATTACGACAACAACCTGAACGGCACCCGGGTGCTGCTCTCCTCCATGATCGAGCACGATGTGAAGAAGATCGTATTCTCCTCCACCGCGGCCACCTATGGGGAACCCCGGAACATCCCCATCCTGGAAAGCGACCCCACGGAGCCCACCAACGCCTATGGGGCCACCAAGCTGGCCATGGAGGGGATGATGCGCTGGTGCGCCAGGGCCTATGGGCTCAAATTCGTATCCCTGCGGTATTTCAACGCCTGCGGGGCCCATTCCCGGGGCCATATCGGCGAGGCCCATAACCCGGAATCCCACCTGATCCCCCTGATCCTTCAGGTGCCCAACGGCCAGCGGCCCTATATCAGCATCTTTGGCGACGATTATCCCACCCGGGACGGCACCTGCGTGCGGGACTACATCCATGTGATGGACCTATCCGAAGCCCATCTGCTGGCGGCGGATTACCTGCTGTCCGGCGGGGAAAGCGACGTGTTCAACCTGGGCAACGGGGTGGGCTTCACGGTCAAGGAGGTCATCCAGGCTGCGGAAGAGGTGGTAGGGGCCTCCATCCCCGCCAAGATCGCCCCCCGGCGGGCAGGTGACCCGGCCCAGCTGGTGGCCTCCAGCGACAAGGCAAAGTCCATCCTGGGCTGGAAGCCCTCCCGGTATAACATCCATACCATCCTATCGGACGCCTGGAGCTGGCATAAGGCCCATCCCCATGGATACGAGGCATAGGGGCATATGGATGTGAACGCGTATATCGCCGGGCTGCTCCAATATGCCCGGGAAAAGGGGTTACTGCCCCAGGAAGATGTGATCTTTGCCCGGAATCAGCTATTGGCCATCCTGGGGCTGGCCGCCTACGCGGAGCCGGAAGCCCCCGCCCAGGGAAATCTGCCGGATCTGCTGGCCCCCCTGGTGGAGGACGCCATAGCCCGTGGGGTCATACAGGATAGCGGCGCCCTGCGGGATCTGCTGGATACGGCCCTGATGGGCGCCCTGATCCCCCGGCCCGGCGAAGTGGCCCGGAAATTTTGGACGCTGTACCGGCAGCAGGGGGCAAAAGCGGCTACGGATTGGTTCTACGACTTTTGCCGGGACTGCAACTACATCCGCCGGGACCGGATCGCCCGGGACATGCGGTGGATCACCGAGACGGAATACGGCCCTTTGGATATTACCATCAACCTGTCCAAGCCGGAGAAGGACCCCAAGGACATCGCCGCCGCCCGCCAGGCCCCGAAAAGCGGCTATCCCGCCTGTATGCTGTGCATGGAGAACGAAGGGTATGCGGGCCGGGTGGATTTCCCCGCCAGGCAGAACCTGCGGATCATCCCCATCCAGGTGGCGGGGGAGGACTGGGGGCTGCAATATTCCCCCTACGTTTACTATAACGAGCATTGCATCGTGCTCAATAGCCGGCATGTGCCCATGATCATCGACCGGCGCGCCTTTGCAAAGCTCCTGTCCTTTGTGGAACAGTTCCCCCATTATTTCCTGGGCTCCAATGCGGATCTGCCCATCGTGGGGGGCAGTATCCTCTCCCATGAGCATTTTCAGGGTGGCCGCTACGTCTTTGCCATGGAAAAGGCCCCGGTGGAACGGGATTTTACAGTGCCCGGCTATGAGGACGTGGCCTGCGGCGTGGTGAAATGGCCTATGAGCGTGCTGCGGGTCCGGCACCCGGACCCCCAACGGCTATGCGATCTGGCGGACCACATCCTGGGCCGCTGGCGGCGGCACAGCGACCCGGCCCTGGGTATCCTGGCCGAGACCGACGGCACCCCCCATAACACCATCACCCCCATCGCCCGCAGGCGGGGGGAAGCGTATGAGCTGGATCTGGTGCTCAGGTGCAACATCACCACGCCGGAGCATCCCTTGGGAGTATTCCATCCCCACGCGGCGCTTCACAACATCAAGAAGGAAAACATCGGCCTTATCGAGGTGATGGGCCTGGCGGTGCTGCCCTCCCGGCTCAAGGGGGAAATGGAAGCCCTGGCCCAGGCCATCCTGGCAGGGGCGGATCTATCGGCCTCGGCGGCCACCGCCAAGCACGCGGCCTGGTATGCGGCCTGGAAGGACCAGGCGCCCGCCCTTACGGCGGAGAACATCATGGACGTGCTGAAAGAACAGATCGGCCAGACCTTCCGCAAGGTGCTTCTGGACGCCGGCGTATATAAGCGGGACGCCCAAGGCCAAGCGGGGCTAGACCGATTCCTAAAAACCCTGTAAAATACAAATAGCACCAGCCCCGGCGGCAGGCAATTCCGCCGGGGCATTTTTTCAAGGCGAGAAAGGGAACCGCATGGAAAATTTCGTATTTCACACCCCCACCAAGTTCTACTTCGGCAGGGATACCCATCTGAAAGCCGGGGAGCTTCTGAAAGGGGCCGGCGCAAAGCGGGTTTTGCTCTATTACGGCGGCGGCAGCATTCTGAAAACCGGCCTGTATGGGCAGCTGACAGCCGCCCTGGAAGCGGCCGGAGTGGCCTACGTACCTTTGGGCGGGGTAAAGCCCAACCCGGATGTGGAATTTTGTAGGGAGACGGTGGCTTTTATCCAGAAAAACAAGCTGGATTACATCCTGGCGGTGGGTGGCGGCAGCGTGATCGACTCGGCCAAGATGGCGGCCTTAGCGGTGGGCTCCGGGGCAGACCCTTGGGATCTTTCCACTGGGGCGGCGGAACCCAAGGGCAGGCTGCCCCTGGGGGTGGTGCTGACCATCGCCGCCACCGGCAGCGAAGGCAGCGATTCCGCCGTGCTGACCAACGAGGCCCTGGGCTGGAAAAAGGGCCTATCCAGCCCCTATAACCGGCCGGATTTCGCCATCCTGAACCCGGAGCTTACCTACACCCTGCCCCCCTATCAGACCGCCGCAGGCATTACGGACATCATGATGCACACCTGCGAGCGATACGTTTCCCTAAACGGGCCGGATCTGCTCCTGGACGGCATGGCGGAAGCCCTTTTGCGGGCGGTGATCCAGGCGGGGCGCAAAGCCATGGCAGAGCCCCGGGACTATGACGCCCGCGCCACCCTGATGTGGGCGGGGATGCTGAGCCACAACGGTCTGATGGGGACGGGACGAAAATACTTTATGGCAGCCCATCGTCTCCAACACGAGTTGAGCGCCATGAACCCCCATGTGGCGCACGGGGCAGGGCTGGCTGTAATATGGCCGGCGTATCTGAAGTATATCTACCAATACGATCTGCCCAGGTTTGTGCAATACGCTGTGGGGATTTGGGGCTGTGAGGCGGATGATCACCATCCGGAGGCCACGGCCTTGGCCGGCATCCGCCAAACGGAGGCATATTTTCGGGAGATCGGCATGCCTACCCGCCTGGGAGAGCTGGGCTTTGACGAAAGCCACATCCCTGCCCTGGCCCGTGGTTGTTCCCGGGACGGGACGCTGGTCTTGCCCAGCCTGATCCCCTTGGATCGAGAAAAGATGGAGGCCATCTACCGGCTTGCCTTGTAAGGCAAGGTTGCGCAACAAAGAGCCGGAAATTCAGGACCCCGGCGGGGAGGGAACGGCCTCCTTCGCCGGGATCATCGCTTGTGGGGGAAGCTGCCGTGCGAGGGGGGCGGCGGCGTTTGGCAGGCCGGGCGGCCCATAGGGCCGCCCGGCCGCCAAACAAAAGCGCGGGGGCGGGGGCCTGTGGCCCCCGCCCCCGCGCTTTCAGGGCGCTTCGCGCCCCGCCGCCGCCCCCCTGGGAGCCCATGGCGACCAGGAAGGGAGGGACGGGCGCAGAAAAAGCAACGGCAAAAAAGGGGGAAAGGCTAGAGCGCTATAGCCCCCGGATGCGTACCTCCACCACCCGGCCGATGATCTGCACATCCCCGCCGGCAACAATGATGGGTTCATAGCGGGTATTGGAGGGGATCAGGACCAGCTGGTTGTTCATCCATTTGACCTTGCGCAGGAGGACCTCGTCCTCCAGGCGGACTACGGCGATCTGCCCATTTTCCACATGCTGCTGCATCCGGACCAACACCAGGGCCCCCTCGGGGATGCAAGCGCCTACCATACAATCCCCCTCAACTTCCATATAGAAGTAATCGCCCCCCTGGACGTCTGCTGCGGGGACCGGCACGTATTCCGAAATGTTTTCGGCAGCCAACATAGGCAGCCCTGCGTGAACGCATCCAACCAGGGGCACGCCCACGGCGTCGGATACAGGATGAAATCGAGGGGAAAGGGATGCCGTGGGCTTGAACTGCGGGGAAACCAGGACAGGCTCTTCCCGGCAAAGCATATAATCAGCGGTAACGCCGAAGAAATCACACAGCACTACTAGGGTGTCTGGGGGAATGGCTACCCGGCCGGTCTCATATTTACAAATGGCTGCTTTTTGCACCCCCAGCAGCCGGGCGATCTCCTCTTGGGTAAGGCCTTTTGCCCGGCGCAGCTCTTTCAAGCGGTTCATAGGGCCTCCTGAAATGTTTTTTATTATTGTATCTCAATTGGATACAAATTGCAAGAAATTGAAAAAAGTTTCTTGACAGTATCCTAATAGGATATTATAATGAAGATAACAAAGGAATTGGAAACTTTTGCCAAGGTTATTTGGAAACTTTGTATCCTGTTGCGATATTATGGAGGGCCGCTATGAATTATTTTGGCTTGTTTTTCTCCTTTATGATCCCGGGCATTATCCTGGGGATGCTGGCCGTGGGCTCCATCCGGGAGGCGGAGCAAGGCCGGCGGCGCAAGGCTGCGCGCCGTCGGCAGGGGAGCGGGCGGTCTGCCCAGTCTGTTGGCCGGCCGAAGCAAGCCCTGTATGTGGTAGACCTTTCCCGGCAAGAGCCGTCCCATTCCCGGGCAGCCTAAATTTGGGCAGGCCCCTGCTTTAATAGTTTCCTGATAGGCTGTTGCCTATGGGGGATCGGTTCACAAAATCCATAGGCCGGTTTTTCCTATGCAGCCTTGCCTGCGGATGAACCCCTTTGTAAGATCCCTTCGTCTGAAGCCATGCACCCTGTTCCCATAGACCCGCCTTGGGGCGCCGAATATGTGCCCGGCGCCCGCCCTTTTTTCCTTTCGCCCGTTTCCCACGACGGGCATTTTTTCTATCTCATAGTCTGCGGTTCCAAGGGGATGGCTCCTAAGGCTTCGCCGCTTTGACCAGCAACATCATGGGGCGGCGCATTTCGTCCGCCATGTCGGGATCGTCTAGCCACGCCGCAGGCGGCATAATTTCCTCCACCGCCTGGAGCACAAACCCACCCGCCAGCAGGCCGTTCAATATCTGCGTGAGGGTATGGTGTTGCTTGACCACCTGGCAGCCTAGGAACCGGGTTTCCCGGGGACCGGGGTAAAAATAGTTGTCCACAGGCCAATGCAGCCGTTGCCCTGCCTGGTTCTGGACCCAATCCTGATTTACGCCGGCTGTAAATACCGGATGCTCTATGTTGAATAGAAAGCAACCGCCTTGCTTCAAGGTGGAATATACCCGACCGTAGATCCAGTCTAAATCCGCTATATAGTGCAAAACAAGGTTGGAAAGCACCAGATCAAAGGTGTCCGGCGGATAAGCATAGTCCTCCAGCTGACACACAGCGTACTGGATGTTTGGATGTGGGTTTTGCCGTCGGGCTTCAGAGAGCATCTTCTGGCTGGCGTCTATGCCCACCACAGTGGCTGCGCCCATCTGTACGGCGTATTGGCAATGCCAGCCATAGCCGCACCCAAGATCCAGCACCGCTTTCCCCGCCACTTGGGGAAATAGCGGCCGCAGCTGTCCCCATTCCCCGGCGGCAGCAAGGCCCGCCCTGCTCCGGGGCATATGGGCATAGGCTTGGAAAAAACCTTCATCATCATAGGTGTGTTGCATACCTGGACGCTCCTTTCCAGATCCATACCCCTTGCACTTGTGGCAAAAGCGTTGCCTTATATCGGGACTTTGCACACCCGCGCCGCTGGGGATTACAGCGTAGCGGAACAGGAAAGCCACCGAGGGCTATCGCCCACGGCTTCGCCCTATCCACATCTTCATAGCCGGCAGCAGACGGCCTGCATCGGGGCCTTTTCCCAAGGCCCCATGACGCTGCTGTCAAGCCCCATGGGGCATTATTATTAAAACATACTTGCAGCTGAGACGCAAGGCGCTCTGGGCTTAGACGGGAACGGGGCGGGCTTGTACATAATTTATTCATAGATCCAAGGCGCCCTTCCGCTTGTGTCCAGGCCATAAGTAGGGTATAATTTAACAGGTACTTTATTGAAAAAAGAGGTAGAATTATGGGTTCTCAGCTAGGAAAGAGACGGCGGCGCCGCCGCCGTAGGGTACGGGTCAATGTAGGAAGGCTGCTATTGATACTCGTACTGCTGGCAGCGGTCATATTCTTATCGGTGCTTTTGGTGAAGAGCTGCGCAGCGGATAAGACGGAAGAAGAAAAGGAGTCCTCCGGTTTTATCAGCAGCCTGTTCGGCAAGGAAACGCCTACTCCAATCCCAACGTCTACCTTGGAGCCTACGCCAACGCCGGTGCCTACCTTTAGCCCTAGCGCTGTCGCCGGCACGATGCCTTCCGACTTTGGCCTGGAAGAGGCGATCGAGGATAATGGAACGGTCGTGGACGCCTATACCAGAGCGGAGCCCATTGATTTCCTAGAAGGGGATACATATACGGAATTGGAGGGCGTGATCACATTCCGGGGCAACAACTTCCGGGATAGCGCCGCTTATGGCACCGTCACCTGGACGGGGCAGGCTGCGGAGCCCTGGACCTTTTCGGTGGGCAGCATGGCGAAAAAATCCGGCAGCGGTTCCTGGACCGGCTGCGGTTGGACGGGCCAGCCGTTGATCGTAAAATGGCCGGAAGAGACCAAACGGATCATGAATCTATATGATAGCGCCAAGAACGATCCAGATCTGGTGGAGGTAATTTACGCCACCATGGATGGACATATCTATTTCTTGGATCTGTATACCGGCGAAAAAACCCGGGACCCCATCAATGTAGGCTATCCCTTTAAGGGGGCCGGCGCGTTGGACCCCCGAGGATATCCCCTGATGTATGTGGGTAGCGGCGACGATAGCACCGCCGGGGATAGCCGCGCCTTTATCATAAACCTGATCAATGGGACCGTTCTGTATGAGTTTGGCGTGGAGGACGGTTTCGCCCTTCGGGATCTAAGCTATTTCGATAGCTCGGCCTTGGTGGATGCGGAGACGGATACCCTCATATATCCTGGCGAATCGGGCATCCTGTATACCATCAAGCTGAACACCCAATATGATCCCAACGCCGGCACCATCTCCATCAACCCGCAAACGGTAAAATGGCGCTATAAGGGCGCCCGGAGCTTGTCTACGGATACGGTGGATGGTTCCCAGGGCTGGTGGCTGGGCATTGAGGATAGCGCTATTATCTGGCGGGAGCACGCGATTTTTACGGATAATGGCGGCCATATGATCTGCTTGAATCTGAATACCATGAAGGCCGTTTGGGTGCAGGATACCCTGGATGATACCAACTGCACGCCGGTGCTGTCCTTGGAGGGGCCGGATAACCATCCTTATGTATACACCTCCACTTCCTTCCATCCCAATTGGCGGGCCAGTGAAAACAGTACCGCGCCTATCCCCATCTGGAAGATCGATGCGGTGACCGGCCAGATCGTGGCCCAGAACGATACCTATCACTGCCAGACCATCGCCACGCCCAACCAGGTCTCCGGCGGCGTACAAGGCACATTGGCCATTGGCGAAAAGGATCTGGAAGGGTTGATTTTCGTACCGGTGGCCATGACGGAGGGGACCCGGGGCAAATTGGTGGCCCTCAATACCTCCGACATGAGCGTCAAGTGGGAATGCGACTTCGCAGGCTATCCCTGGTCCTCGCCGGTGGCGGTCTACGACGATAGCGGCAAAGGCTACTTGATCCAGTGCAACAAGACCGGCTATATTCACCTGATCGACGGCCAAACCGGCGAGATCATCAGCGAAATGAGCCTGGGCAGCAACGTGGAAGCTTCTCCCGCCGTGTATAACAACATGGTGGTGGTGGGTACCCGGGGCGGCCTGATCTACGGCATGGATCTGAATTACCTGAAAAATTACCAACAACCGGCGGCATAAGCCGGAGACAGGAAGCATATGACCCAACAGATCAACGGCAATACAGAAGGCATCCGAAACAGCCTCTTGGAGCAGATCCGGGATCTGTATCAGCTGCGCATGGAGGCGGACACGTTCGCCTCCTTTACGTTGTTGTCCGCCATGGCCGGTTTTACCGGGCAAATTGGCCGGGAGATCTCCGTGTACCTATCCCGGGATGGCCGGGTGGTGGATATTTCCATCGGGGATAGCGGCAAGGTATCCATGCCCAATGTGCGGCTGGTGCGCAACGAGGACCGGCTGTGCGGGGTGCGGTGTATCCATACCCATCCCAATGGGGATGGGCGGTTATCCAGCGTGGATGCAGGGACCCTGCGCTCCATGCGGCTGGACGCCATGGCAGCCCTGGGAGTGGGTCCGGAGGGCCAGCCCACCAATTTTTATGCGGGCTATCTGGGGGACATGGACGAGGCGGGGAGCCGGGATGTGCTCCTATACGGCCCCCTTAGGCCCTACAAGCTGCCCCAGAAGGCCCTGATGCGGGAGATCTATCTGGCGGACGACCGGTTCAAAAGCAGCACAAAAGCCGTGGAGGAAGCCCGGCCGGAGCGAGCCATTTTGGTGGGCTTGGAAAGCGACGCCCCTTACGATACCCTTGCGGAGCTGGGAGAGCTGGCGGCTACGGCAGGGGCTGTGGTGGTGGGCCGGGTCACCCAGCGCAAGCGGGACATCGACAACGCCACCTACATCGGTAGCGGCAAGGCGGAGGAACTCTCCTTGACGGCCAGCGCCTTGGAAGCGGATCTGCTGATTTTCGACGACGAATTGAGCCCGGTCCAGACCCGGAACCTGGAGACCATTACCGGGGTGCGGGTCATCGACCGCACGGCGCTTATTTTGGATATTTTCGCCCGGCACGCCCAGAGCCGGGAAGGCAAGCTCCAGGTGGAGCTTGCCCAATTGAAATACGAGCTGCCCCGGATCTTCGGCCAGGGTAAAGATTTGTCCCGGCAGGGATCGGGCACCATTGCCCGGGGGCCCGGCGAAACCAAGCTGGAAAGCGACAAGCGACGGATCCGGCGAAGGATCTATGAGCTGGGGGAAGAACTCAAGACGGTGGAAAAGCAGCGGGGCCTCCGGCGGGAGCGGCGGCAAAAGGAAGCCGTGGCGCGGATCGCCTTGGTGGGGTATACCAACGCGGGGAAGAGCACCCTGCTCAACGCCTTGACTGGGGCGGGAGTGCTGGCGGAGGATAAGCTGTTCGCCACCCTGGACCCGGTGGTGCGCCAGGTGGCGCTGCCCAACGGCAGCCAGGCCCTGCTCAGCGATACGGTGGGCTTTATCAACAAGCTGCCCCACGAGCTGGTAACGGCCTTCCATTCCACCCTGGAGGAGGTGCGCCAGGCGGATCTGATCCTGCACGTGGTGGATGTTTCCGCCAGCTATTATCCCAGCCAGATGCAGGTGGTGGAGGAGGTTCTGGCAAGCCTGGGGGCCGGGGATATCCCCTGCATCCGGGTGTACAACAAGGCGGATCAGGCCCAAGGCCCCCTGCCCCAGGATGGGGTGGCCATCAGCGCCCTGCAGGGCACGGGGCTGGAAGCCTTGCTCCAAGCGGTGGAACAGGCCCTGCACGCCCGCTTTCAAGAGATCTCCCTGGTGATCCCCTATGATAAATACGAGGCTATGGCCCTATTGAAACGGGAGGGCCGCATCCTGGAGGAGACCCACGAAGGGGCGGGCACCCTTGTGCGGGCCCAGGTGGAGGAAAGCCTGTTGTGGCGGCTCAAACGGATCTTGGGACAGGGGGAGACGCAATGAAAAAAACCAGGGTGATCGCCATCGAGGGCATCGACGGCAGCGGGAAAAGCGTACAGTTCCAGCTTCTGGCCCAGGCCTGCAGGGACCGGGGCCTCAGGGTGGAGCAGCGGGAATACCCGGTTTACCATAGCTACTTTGGCGGGGCGGTGGGGCAGCTCCTGTCCGGCCAGGCGGGGGTGCAGGCGGATCAGGTGGATGGAAAATCCATGGCCCTGTGGTTTGCCCTGGACCGGTGGGAGGATCTGCAAACTTACCGGGACGGCCAGGCAGACGTGCTGCTGATCAACCGGTATGTGCTCAGCAACGGGGTATACCAGTCCATCCGGGAGATCGATTTGGGCAAGCCGGACCTGGTGGATTGGGTGTTCGATCTGGAATATAACCATTTCGGTTTGCCCAGGGCGGACGTATTCGTATTTTACGACGTGGAGCCGGCCCAGGCCGGGGAAAACGTATTGAAAAAAGGCCATCGGGACTACCTGGGCAACGAGTGCCGGGACGTATACGAGGCGTCCGGCGGCATCCAGCGCCGGGCCAGGGAAAAATATCTGGAAGCCGCCGCCCGGCGGACGGATATCCTGGTGATCCAGTGTATGCAAGGGGGCTGCTTCCGCACCCCGGCGGACATTTCCCGGGAAACCCTGGAAGCCTTGCGCAGCCGGGGGATCTTGTAGAAATTCCCATGGGCCTATGCCCTTGCTTTGGGACAAACTAATCCCATACATTTGCGCCCCATGGGGCGGGAAGGAGGCAAGGGCATGATGAAAGCGCTACCGTTTATGGTGGGTGTGGTGGCCGGGGCCGCCGCAGGGTATATGGCGGTGACCGCCATGTATCCGGACGTTGCCCGGCGTATGCTGCGGGATTCCAGCCGGGCCATGCGCAGCGGCAAACGGATGGTCAGCAACATGTTCCGCTGAGGGGCAGGGGCCATCTATGGAAAAAGCGGCATGAACGCCGCTTTTTATCGTGGCGGGCAGGCGCGCTTGCCCGCCATCCCGAACAAAAGGAGGAAACGGATGGGGGAAATGCAGCAAGGGGTACAGTTCCGCTTTGCGGGGCCGGCGGATACGGCCCTGATCCTCCGCTTCATCCGGGCGCTGGCCCGGTATGAGGGGATGGAGGCGCAGGTGGTGGCGGATGAAGCCATGTTGGAGAAATGGCTCTTCCAGCGGAAAAAGGCGGAGGTGCTCTTCGCCCTTTCGGATGGGACGGAGGTGGGCTTCGCCCTGTTTTTCCATAATTTTTCCACCTTCCTGGGCCGGGCGGGGCTGTATCTGGAGGACCTGTTTGTGCTGCCCGCCTACCGGGGCCGGGGGTTTGGCAAGGCCCTTTTGCAAAAGCTGGCGGCCATCGCCCTGGAGCGGGAATGCGGCAGGCTGGAATGGTGGTGCCTGGACTGGAACCGGCCCAGCATCGATTTTTACAAGGCCCTGGGGGCCAGGCCCATGGAGGAATGGACCGTATACCGGATCGATGGGGAGACCTTGAAGGCCCTGGGCCAGGCAGGCGCAAAGGGCGCGGGTCCCGGGCAGGCCGCGGAATTGGATTGAAAAAACCCTGGGTTCAGGGTATACTGAACACATACTGGAAAAGGGGGTGGGCTGCTTGGCGGACATTCATAACGATACCATGCAGTTTCGCGTAGAAAAGGAAAAAAACAAGGCCAGCGATGTGATCATGCGGGTCTATGCGGCCATGGAGGAGCGGGGCTACGACCCGGTGAACCAGATCGTAGGCTACCTGATCTCCGGGGACCCAACCTACATCACCAGCTATAACAACGCCCGGTATATGATCCGCATCCTGGAGCGGGACGAGCTGTTGGAAGAGCTGGTCCGCTACTATGTGCAAACCCACGAGGTGGATTGAGTATGCGGCGGGTGCTGGCGCTGGATGTGGGGGATAAGCGGATCGGCATCGCAGTGAGCGATCCCCTGGGGCTGACGGCCCAGGGGTTGGAAACCTATACCCGCACCGGGGACGAGGCGGCGGACGCAGCCTATATCCGCAGCCTGGCGGCGCAGTATGCGCCGGTGCGGCTGCTGTTCGGCTTGCCCCGGAATATGGACGGCAGCTACGGCTTTCAAAGCGAAAAGGTCAAAGCCTTTGCGGACCTGGTGCTATCGGGCTTTGAAGGGGAGCACGCCTTTTACGACGAACGGCTTACCACCGTGGCGGCGGAACGGGCCCTGGGGGAGGCCTCCCTGGATTGGCGGGCCCGGCGCAAGGTGGTGGATAAGGTGGCTGCGGTGATGATCCTCCAAGGATATCTCGCCACCAACCCTAAGCTATGATTCATTCTAGGAGGGAAGCGAAATGGAACATGACCTGCTGGACGAAGTGGTCCTTTTGGATGAAGCGGGGGAACCCGCCCGGTTTTCCCATATCCTGACCTTCCTCTATGAAGGGGAACGGTATATCGCCTTGAGCCCCTTGGAGGAGGAAGCCTCCGAAGAGGAGGCGGAGGTGGTGCTGCTCCATGTGGTGCCGGAGGGGGATGAGGAAACCTACGTGACCATTGAAAGCGAAGTGCTGCTACAAGAGGTGTTCGCCCATTTCCTGGCCCTGATGGATGAGATCCAGGAAGGGGAGGCCTAGGGGAAAATATTCAGGCTCCAGCCCGCATACCATATCAAGTATGGGGGCTTTTATTATGCAGAAAAATAAGCGGCGCATCAAGCTGGGCAGGCGGTTCCTTTCCGCCCTGGACCTGCCGGAGGAAGCGGCGGGCACGCCCAAGGTGACCCTATTGGGCAGGGATTGGGCCCTGGTGGAAAATCACAAGGGCTTGTACCAATATCGGGAACAGGAGATCTGTCTGTATACCCGGGAGGGGATGCTGGTGGTGAGCGGCAAAGGGCTTACCCTCAAGGAGCTGAGCCCGGAACGGATGTTCATTTGCGGCAGCGTGGAGGCCGTCCGGTACGGGGAAGCAGGGAAATAATGGTGAACAAACTGTAAAAAGCGGCCAAGCGCCATCCGGCAGCGGGGAGGAAGCGGCGTGGATATGTGGAATTCTCTTGCGGGATATGTTATGATAAAGCTGGAAGGGGCTGGCCTGGAGCGGTTTGTGAACCGGGCCCTGGAGGCGGGGCTTTCCATTTGGAACGTGCAGCGCACGGGCCGGAACACCATGACCGCCAACGTGAGCGTAGGCAGCTTTTACGCCCTGCGCAAGCTGAACCGGAACCTGGGCTGCCGTATCCATATCCTGGAAAAGCATGGCCTGCCCATCGCCCTATCCCGGCTGTGGTTTCGCAAGGTGTTGGCCTTGGGCTGGATCGCCGTATTGGCGGCGCTGCTGCTAAGCTCCCGGTATGTGTGGTTTTTCCGCTTCGAGGGCTGCGACCAGGTGACCCCTGCCCAGCTCATGGCCACGCTGGAGGAGATGGGCATCCGGGCGGGAACGCCCCGGGGCCAGGTGATCACCAGCCAGCTGGGCAAGGCGGTGATGGCTACAGACCCACGGATCGCCTGGGCGGGAGCGGAACTCAAAGGGGTGGTGTTGCAGCTGTCCATCCAGGAGGCGGGCCAGGAGCCTGCGGTGCTGGAGGAGGGTCCGCCCCAGAGCATCTATGCCGCCCGGGACGGGGTCATCCGGCGGATCGTCCCCCTGCAGGGCAAGGCCCTGTTCCAGGCCGGGGACGCGGTGCTAAAGGGGCAGAAGCTGATCACCGGGGAGCTGGGGGAGGATCTGGCCGTACAGGCCCGGGGAGAAGTGATCGCCCGGGTATTGTACCGGTTCTCCTATACGGCGCCCTATGCCCAGGTGGCCCCCTGCCGCACCGGGGAAACCTATACCTATACCCAGCTGTCCCTGTTGGGCTATACCCTGCCGGAACCGGCCGTCCCTTTTGAAGAATACGAGACGGAAACCAGCCAAGGGGCGGTGCTGGGGGTGGGGGCGCCCCTAAGGGTGCAGGAAGTAACCTGCTACCAGCTGGCAGATATGCCAAGGACCTTTACCCAGGCGGAGCTTTTGCCCATGGCAGAGGCGGGTGCCAGGGCGCTGATGGACCAGGGGGTGGATAAGACCGCCCGCATCCTATCGGTACAGACCGTCAGCAGCCAGGATGAAACCGGGGTCACCGTGGAACTCCAGGTGATCGCGGAAGAAAATATCGCACAAAGTGGAGCGTTGTAAACAAGCGTATGCAGGAATTTGATCGGGAAACCATGGGCGCCCAGGCGCCCCGGCAATATGAGATCGCTGTAGAAAGCATGGACGAGGTGCTGCGGCTGTTCGGGGTATTCGACGAGAACCTGAGCATCATCCAGCAGGAGACCGGCGCCAACATCAAAACCGATGGAGGGAGCATTTCCATTACCGGGGAGGCGGAAGCCGCTGCCTTGGCCCATGAGGTGGTGGACAGGCTGCTGACCATCCTGCGCCGGGGGGAAAACATCGACCGGAGCCGGATCCGCTATGCGGTGGACCTGGCCAAGGAGGGCAACGGGGAGCTGATCCTGGAGCTGCTGGACGATGTGGTGGCTTTCACCAACAAGGGCCGCAGGATCAAGTGCAAGACCCTGGGCCAGAAAAAATACGTCTCCGCCCTCAAACGGCATACGGTGGTATTCGGGGTGGGCCCCGCAGGCACCGGCAAGACCTATTTGGCGGTGGCCATGGCGGTATTGGCCTTTAAGAATAAAGAGGTGGACAAGATCATCCTGACCCGGCCCGCGGTGGAAGCCGGGGAAAAGCTGGGATTCCTGCCGGGAGACCTGCAAAACAAGGTGGACCCGTATCTGCGGCCGTTGTACGACGCCCTATACGACTTCCTGGGTTCGGAAAATTTCCATCAGCTGGTGGAACGGGGAGCCATCGAGGTGGCGCCGCTGGCGTATATGCGGGGCCGCACCCTAAATAACGCCTACATTATTTTGGATGAGGCCCAAAACTGTACCTGCGAGCAAATGAAGATGTTCCTCACCCGCTTTGGCGAAGGTTCCAGGGTGGTGGTGACCGGGGACATTACCCAGATCGACCTGCCTCGAGAGAAAAAGAGCGGGTTGGTCCATGCCCTGGAGGTATTGCGGGACGTGGAAGGCATCAGCCAGGTGTATTTGACCCACAAGGATGTGGTGCGGCATGAAATGGTGCAGCGGATCATCCGGGCTTACGACCGGGCGGAAGCTGGCCGGAACCGCGGGCAGGATGAAGGATAGAGGGAAGGGAGGCCTACCATGGCAAAGCAGCGGGAACGCAAGACCAAGCCAGGCGTATATAAGCAAGCCGTCGCAGGGGTGCTTCTGATCCTGACCCTACTTTCCGCGTATTTTGCGGGGTTGGCCTGTATTACCCCCCGGCGCTATCGGGTGGCAGAGGGGGAACCGGCGCCCGTTACCATCCATGCCAACCAGACCATGGATGACGAAGGCGCAACGGAATCCTTGCGGCAAAGCGCTATGAATGGCGTGCAGCCGGTTTATCAAATCGACCAAGCGCTGGTAGAAACCTTGGAACAGGGGGCGTCGGGCTTTTTTGACAGCCTGACGGACGTGCGGGCAAAGGCTTTGCAGCAGGCGGCCACCGAGGCCCCTACCCAAGCAGAATGGGAAGCCTTGCTTACAGAGCAGTTGGTTTCCTCCTTGGGTGGGGTAACTACGCCGGCTCTGGACCGGGAGGCCCTGTTGGGGGTACTGATGGCCACAGAAGCGGAGCTGACCATGCTGCGGGAGATCGTGCTGCCCAAGATCACCACCGCCCTTACAGGCGGCCTGACGGAGAGTAGCCTTGAAAACGTGCGGACGGCTGCTATTGCAGAGGTAAACGCGGCCGCCAGCTTGAGCGCCGGCCTAAAGCAGACGGGCGAGCTGGTGCTTACGGAATATTTGCAGCCCACCTATATCGTAGATGAGGCGGCCACCCAGGCGGCCCGGCAGACGGCGGCCCAGCAGGTGGAACCGGTGCAGATCAAACGGGGAGACGTGATCGTGCGGGAAGGGGCTACGGTGACCAGCGAGCAGATGGCCCTGTTGACCCAGATGGACATGGTGGAGGGCGGCTCCAACGATACCTTGATCCGGGTGGGCTTGGCTTTGTATGTGCTGCTGGCCTATGCCCTGTTTGCCTGCGGCCTGTATGCCCTGCAGCCCCAGACCCTACAGGACCTAAAGCGGCTGCTGATCATGGGCCTGTTGTTAACGGCGGCGCCGCCCCTGGCCTTGTTGTGCAATATGCTGGATATCCACTTGACCCCCCTGCCCTTGGCGGCCATGCTGATCGCCATCCTGGTGGGGGAGCGGGCAGGCCTGTGCAGCGGGGTGCTGTTGGCCCTGTTAGGCGGTATGCTGGCCTCCCAGCCAGGCAGCGCCTTCGGCTTTGACGCAGGGGCCATGTTGCTGTTTGTGCTGGTGTTCGCTTTGGCTTCCACCTTTGCCCTGCGCAAGGTGCAGACCCGGGGAGCGATCATCGCCGCAGCCGGCGTGGGCGGCGCGGCAGGCGGCATCTGCCTGGTGGCGGTGTATGTGATCGCCAGCAAGAGCCTAGGCACCACCTTGATGGATGCGGCCTGGGTGCTGTTGAGCGCCCTGTTTAGCGGCCTATTGGTGGTGGGCTCCCTGAGCATTTGGGAGAACCTGTTCGATATCGCCACCCCCGCCCGGCTCAACGAGCTGCTCAATACCAGCAATCCCCTGTTAAAACAGCTGATGTACGAGGCCCCCGGCACCTACCAGCACAGTATGAACGTAGCCGCTTTGGCAGAGGCTGCGGCAGAGCGGGTGGGCGCAGACCCCCTGCTGGCCCGGGTGGGGGCTTGCTACCACGATGTGGGCAAGCTGCGGCGGCCCCAATATTTCAAGGAAAACCAACAGGGCGCCAATATTCACGACACCTTGGCCCCGGAGGAGAGCGCCGCGGTGATCATCGCCCACCAGAAGGACGGGGCGGCCCTATTGACCAAATATAAAATGCCCAGCCAGGTGATCCGTATCGCGGCGGAGCACCATGGCAATTCCTTGGTGGCGTATTTTTATTACCAGGCCCAGAAAAAAGCCGGGGGCGAGGTGGACGCAAGGAAATTCCGCTATCCTGGCAACCGGCCTTCCAGCCGGGAAGGGGCCATCGTCATGCTGGCAGATTGCTGCGAGGCGGCGGTGCGCAGCCTGGGGGATTGCACCCGGGAGGCCCGGGAGGAAATGGTGCACAAGGTGATCTGGAGCAAGCTTACCGATGGGGCGGAAAACCTGCTGTCCAACGCTCCCCTTACCTTCCATGAGCTTACGGAGATCGAGCGGAGCTTTTTGCGGACCTTCAGCGGCATTATGCACGATCGGATCGAATATCCTGAGGAGAAAAAGCCATGATAGAGATATCCATGGAAACGGTTGCTCCCGGCGGCTTGGATGTGGAAGGGGCCATTGGCCGGGCAGGCCAGTTCGCCTTGGAGCAGGAAGGGCAAGGGGATGCCTGGTTGTCGGTGCAGGTGGTGGACGATGAAGCCATCCGGGTCCTGAATCGGGATTTTCGGGCTTTGGACCGGCCTACGGACGTGCTGAGCTTCCCCATGGAGGAGGGGGCGCAGATTGCCGCCATCCCGGACGGGTTCCTGGGGGATATTGTGATCTCTTTGGATAAAGCCTTGGCCCAGGCTATGGAGTACGGCCATTCCCCGGTGCGGGAGTTGAGCTTTTTGACGGTACATGGGGTATTGCACCTGTTGGGCTATGACCATATGGAGCCGGAGGACGCTGCCCAAATGTATAGTAGGCAAGAGGAGATCCTGGAGAAGATGGGAGTATTGCGATGAGCGGCATACACGAATTTGAAGCGAGAAGCATGGTGCGCATGGCCACTGAGGCAAGGAGCCGGGCCTATGTCCCCTATTCCAAATTCCGGGTGGGGGCTTGCTTGAAGGCCAGCAGCGGGGCCTACTATATGGGTTGCAACATCGAAAACGCATCCTATAGCCCCACCAATTGCGCGGAGCGCACCGCCATGTTTAAGGCGGTATACGAGGGGGAACGGCGTTTTGACGCCCTGGCCATTATATGGGATGGGGAGGGGTATGCAGTGCCTTGCGGGGTATGCCGGCAGGTGCTGGCGGAGTTTTGCCACCCCCAGATGCCGGTGGTGTGCGCCAATAAGGACGGGGAATATACCATCTACACCCTGGAACAGCTGTTGCCGGCGGCCTTTACGGCGGGGGATATGGGATGAGCTATCGGTCGGGGTTCATATCCATCATCGGCTCCCCCAACGTGGGGAAAAGCACCCTGATGAACCAGATGATCGGGCAAAAGGTGTCCATCGTGTCCCAGCGGGCCCAAACTACCCGGAACCGGGTGATGGGGGTGCTGACCCGGCCGGGACGGCAGATGGTCTTTTTGGACACGCCCGGGGTGACCACGCCGAAAAACCGCCTGGGGGAATATATGTGCAAGGTGGCCTTCGACGCCCTGAACGAGGTGGAGGCCATTCTCTTTGTGGTGGACGCCAGCCGGGGGATCGGGCCCAAGGACGCGGCCCTGCTGGGCCGGCTGAAAGAGGCCAAGGCGCCGGTGGTGGCGGCTATCAATAAGGCGGACCTATGCACCCTGGATCAGATCGAGACGGCTCGGGAACGGCTGGAAGGGGAAGGGTTTTTACAGGGCATGGTGAAGCTGTCCGCCTTGGAAGGCCGGGGCTTGGATCAGCTGGAAGCCATGCTGACGGGGTATCTTGTGGAGGGCCCCCAGTATTTCCCCGACGACATGGTGACGGATCAGCCGGAACGGGTGCTTTGCGGGGAGATCATACGGGAAAAAGCCCTGGAGCTGCTCCGGGAGGAAGTCCCCCACGGCCTGGGGGTAAGTATGGATAAGATCGAAGCCCGGCCAGACGGGGTACAGGATATTTGGGCCACCATCTATTGCGAGCGGGCCGGCCATAAGGGCATCATCATCGGCAAGGGCGGGGCCATGCTCAAGCGGATCGGCTCCGAGGCCCGCAAGGATATGGAATGGCTGCTGGGCAGCCGGGTGAACCTTCAGCTGTGGGTGAAGGTGAAGGAGGACTGGCGCAACAACCCCAGCTTCCTGGGGGAGCTGGGCTACGAAGGATAGGGGCCCGGACGGTCGGGCGCATAGAAAAGTGGCCCAAGGCCACTTTTCCCTATGGGGCTGGCGGGCGGCCGCGCTAAGGGAGCCGCTGCAGATATGCCAGCAGGGCGCCCGGCAACCCTTTTCAGGCTGGGTTCGCACCGTCCGGTATCGGGCAAGCGGCGGGCGCTTCCGGACCGCCCGCTAGGGGCGTTCCCCGCCTGGGGCGGGAGATGGGCCCTGGGGCAAACGGGCCCGGGCTTGGGCTTGGCGATATGCCAGGTAGTCCGCTGGGGCGCCGGTTTTGGCAAAGCGGGCCCAAGCGGTGACAACAGGGGATTGGGGCATGGCTGGATCTCCTTTCCCAAAGAGGCGGATCAGTCCGCCCAGGTTATTTTCAGTATCGGTGGGAAGGCAGGGGAACATGCCAAGCAATCCCTGACAAAAATGGAAAGGAGGAAGGCTATGCCCACATGGACCTTGACAGGCATCGTGTTGCGCTATGCCAATTACCGGGACAGCGACCGGATCCTTACCATTTTGACCCGGGAACGGGGCAAGCTTTCCGCCGCTGCCCGGGGATGCCGGAAACCAAATTCCCGGCTTTTTGGCTGTAGCGAGCTCTTCACCTATGGGGAATATGTGCTCTTTGAAGGGAAGGGCAAGATGACCGTGGATAATTGCGACGTGCGGGAACGGTTCTACCCTTTGCGGGAGGATGTGGGCCGGTTTGCCGCCGGGGCGTATATGCTCTCTGTAACGGAGGCGATAGCAGCCCCTGGCCAGCCCAATGAAGGGCTGTTTGCCCTGCTGTATTACGCCCTTAGCTATGCCGCCTACAAGGAACAAAACCCCACAGACCTGGCCATCTGCTTCCTGGCCCGGTGCCTGGCCTTACAGGGCTATGCCCCCAGGCTCACCCATTGCGCCCGCTGTGGGCAAGACCTGCGGCACTTGAACCAATTGTCCTTTTCCCCCCGGGCCGGCGGGGCGGTGTGCATGGATTGCCGGGACGGGGATAGCCTGGAGATCAGCCCCCTGGCTCTGGAAGCGGTGCGCCGGATGCTCCTGCTCTCCAACCAGGATATGGACCGGGTGGTGCTGCCGGAGGCGGTGCGCTGCCAGCTCAAGGCAGCCCTACACGCCTACGGGGAATACGTTTTGGAGCGGCCTTTTCGGGCTATGGAACAGCTATAAGCTGAAATAATACCTATCTGGGAAAGCACGTGCAATTCTCGAATCATTTAATCTTGTTATAAAGAAATAGAATGCAGGGAATGCTGCAAAATAATGCCCCAACCGGTTGAATATTTTCGGTGGTATGTTATAATTAGGAAGCCACAAGAAATTGGGGCTTTATCGCTTTCTGCAGGCTTACAAACAAATTTATATATCATTTACAGCAGGAGGACAAACCATGGCAAAAAAGTACGTATACCTTTTTAGCGAAGGGAATGCGAACATGCGGGAGCTTCTGGGCGGCAAGGGCGCCAACCTGGCGGAAATGACCGGGCTGGGTATGCCGGTGCCCCAGGGCTTTACCGTGACCACCGAGGCTTGTATGCAGTACTATGCGGACGGCCAACAAATCAACGACGCCATTGCAGACGAGATCTACACCTATGTGGGCAAGCTGGAAAAGCTTACCGGTAAAAAGTTTGGCGACAAGGAAAACCCCCTGCTGGTTTCCGTGCGCAGCGGCGCCCGGGCTTCCATGCCGGGCATGATGGACACCATCCTGAACCTGGGCCTCAACGACGAGGTGGTGGAGTCCTTCGCCAAGAAGACCAACAACCCCCGTTTTGCCTATGATTCCTACCGCCGGTTCATCCAGATGTACTCCGACGTGGTCATGGAAGTGGGCAAGAAGTATTTCGAGGAGCTCATCGACAAGATGAAGGCCGAGCGGGGCGTCAAGCTGGATACCGAGCTCAACGCCGACGACCTCAAAGCCCTGGCCGAGCAGTTCAAGGCCGAATACAAGGCCAAGATCGGCAAGGATTTCCCCTCCGATCCCAAGGAGCAGCTCATGGGCGCGGTCAAGGCCGTGTTCCGCAGCTGGGACAACCCCCGTGCCATTTACTACCGCCGGATGAACGACATCCCCGCCGATTGGGGCACCGCCGTCAACGTGCAGATGATGGTATTCGGCAACATGGGCGATACCTCCGGTACCGGCGTGGCCTTTACCCGGAATCCCGCCACCGGCGAAAAGAAGCTCTTTGGCGAATTCCTGATGAACGCCCAGGGCGAGGACGTGGTGGCCGGCGTGCGCACCCCGCAGACCATCGACCAGCTGGCCAAGATCATGCCCGAGGCCTATCAGCAGTTCGTGGATATCTGCGACAAGCTGGAGCACCATTATCGGGATATGCAGGATATGGAGTTCACCATCGAGGAGAAGAAGCTCTTCATGCTCCAGACCCGGAACGGCAAGCGCACTGCCGCCGCCGCTTTGAAGATCGCCTGCGACCTGGTGGACGAGGGTATGATCAGCGAAGAGGAAGCGGTGATGACCGTGGACCCCAAGCAGCTGGACGCTTTGCTGCATCCCCAGTTTGACGCTGCCGTCCTCAAGAACACCAAGCCCATCGGCAAGGGCTTGCCCGCCTCCCCCGGCGCTGCCAGCGGCCAGATCGTATTCTCCGCAGACGACGTCATCAAGTGGGTCGGCCGGGGCAAGCGGGTCATCCTGGTGCGCCTGGAGACCAGCCCGGAGGATATCGAAGGTATGCATCATGCGGAGGGCATCCTTACCGTGCGGGGCGGCATGACCAGCCACGCGGCGGTGGTGGCCCGGGGCATGGGCGCCTGCTGCGTATCCGGCTGCGGCGATATCCAGATGGACGAGGAAAACAAGTGCTTCAGCCTGGACGGCCGGGTGTTCAAAGAGGGGGATTACATTTCCCTGGACGGCTCTACCGGCAACATCTACGGCGAGAAGATCCCCACTGTGGAAGCCGAGATCAGCGGCGACTTTGGCCGGCTCATGGGCTGGGCGGATAAGTATCGCCGGCTGCGGGTGCGCACCAATGCGGATAACCCCCACGACGCTTCCATTGCTATGAAGTTTGGCGCGGAGGGCATCGGCCTGTGCCGCACCGAGCACATGTTCTTTGAAGAGGACCGTATCCCCGTCATGCGGGAGATGATCCTGGCCCCCAACGTCCAGGCCCGCCGGGACGCCCTGAACAAGCTCCTGCCCATGCAGCGCAAGGACTTCGAGGGCATCTACAAGGTCATGAACGGCCATCCGGTCACTATCCGGTTCCTGGACCCCCCGCTCCATGAGTTCCTGCCCAACAAGGAAGAGGATATCCTGGAGCTGTCCAAGACCATGGGCATCACCCCGGAGCGTCTGCGGGCTACCATTACCAACCTCCACGAGTTCAACCCCATGATGGGCCACCGGGGCTGCCGCCTGTCCGTCACCTATCCGGAAATTGCGGAAATGCAGACCCGCGCCGTCATCGAGGCCGCCATCAACGTACGCCGTGAGACGGGCATCAACGTGATCCCCGAGATCATGATCCCCTTGGTAGGCGAGGATAAGGAGCTGATCTACGTCAAGAAGATCATCGACAAGACGGCTAAGGAAGTCCTTGCGGAGAACGATATGGATATCCCCTATCTGGTGGGTACCATGATCGAGATCCCCCGGGCCGCCCTCACCGCCGATGAGCTGGCCAAGGAAGCCCAGTTCTTCTCCTTCGGCACCAACGACCTGAGCCAAATGACCTTCGGCTTCAGCCGGGACGACGCCGGGAAGTTCCTGGATTACTACTACGAGAAGAAGATCTACGAATTTGACCCCTTCGCCCGGTTGGACGTGGCCGGCGTGGGCAAGCTGATCAAGATGGCCGTGCAGCTGGGCCGCAGTGTCCGCCCCGACATCAAGCTGGGCATCTGCGGCGAGCATGGCGGCGATCCCTCCACCGTGGACTTCTGCCACCAGGTGGGCCTCAACTATGTGTCCTGTTCCCCCTTCCGGGTGCCCATTGCCCGGCTGGCGGCTGCCCAGGCCTGCATCCGGCACAAGAACGACTAACCGATTTTCCTTACCGCAAAGGGCCCCGGCCATTTGGCCGGGGCGCTTTTAGGATGCCGGGAAAGCGGTAGTAAGCCATTTTGCTAAGCCTTTCATGGCTCTATAAGGGGGATTTTTCAAAGGGCCGTCCTTATTCATGGGACCGGCCGTGCCGGCGGGCATAAAGATATTGGGCCAGGAAGCAAGCCAGAACGGCTACAGCCCAGAGCCGCGCCCAGCTTAACCCCAGAAATAAAAACGAAAGCAGACCGCCATACATTTCATAGGACGTCTGTTCCAATGGAATGGGGATGCTGGTGCCCACCAGGCATAAAAGGGATAGAACCAGCAGGCATTTTTGTTTCACCGACCCTGTCCAAACGGTTTTGCGCAGGGTGACGGCGGTGCCCACCACCAGGCCAAGTACCAGCAAAAATAGCCCCCAAGAAACAGCGAGCCGCAGGTAATTCAACGCTTGCGTCCATTGGAAGGTCAAAATCACGCTGCTGGCCCGAATACCAGCGGCAAAACATAAATAAGCGTCCATCAGGAGAAAGGCTGTCCATAGGGCTTTTAGCGCAGGATGCTTTTTCGCAAAGCGGCAGATCAAACCTAACGCCAAGAAGGGTAGAACAAAAAGCAGACCTACAAGGCCAAAAAGGAAACATAATACCAAGCCCGCTGCGATCGAACAATAGATCAAGCCCATGCCTATTCGTTGGGTGCGGGTATGGGGCGCTGGAAGGGAAGGGGGCGGGGAAGGGGCGGCGCTATGTTCGGCGGTCGGCTCCGTCTCCCCTTGTACCAGCGTATCCAGGGAAACGTGGAACAGCTCCCTTAGCTTTATCAGTTTATCCAGGTCAGGCACCGATGCGCCGGTATCACATACTTAAAGATATTGGTGTCATTCAATCAATTTTGCCGATGAAGCGGTAGAAGATTTCTACCTCCTGTTCCCGGCTTCCGTCCTCGTTCTTGACCGCCTCATGGACAAGGATTTTTTCAATCAGCGTGTTCAAGAGTTCAGCGGTGAGTTCCGTGGGATTGACGCACTCTTTCATCAAGGCGATCCATTTTTCTGCGTCTGCGGCACTCTGGCTTTCAGCGGCAATAGCAGATTGAAGCTGTTCAATCTTTTCTTCCAGTTCCGCCTGTTCGCTTTGGTACTTCCCGGACAGCATATTGAAGTTGTATTCTGTGATACGCCCCGCCGCCCAGTCCTCATACATCCGGGCAAACAGGGTATCGACCTCGGCTTTCCGCTTCTCTGCCTTTTTCAGTTCTGCGGCCTGCTTCTTTCTTGCGGCGGCCTGTCCCTTATCAGTGGCATTTAACAGCCGCTTCAAAAGCCGTTCTTCATCATGCTGTACCAGCCCCGACCAGTATTGCAGACGGGAGAGGACATAGGCGTAAAGCACATCATAGCGGATGTAGTGCATGGAGCATTGGCGTGTGCCTTGCCCGTTCTTGCTACAATGGTAGTAGCCATAGGGCTTGCTGTTCTGTCTGTTCTCCCCGTAGGCCAGCGACCAGCCGCAGTCCGCACACTTTATCAGCCCCGCAAAAATCTGTGTCGTGCCATTCTTGCGCTCCCTCCGGCGGCTTGCGATCTGCTCCTGTACCTGCCGGAAAACCTGTTCGCTGATAATCGGCTCCTGCGTGTTCTCCACCCGCACCCATTCGCTTTGGGGCTTGCGTATCCTCCGCTTGTTCTTAAAGGAAATATTGGTCTCCCGGTAGTGGATGGTATGGCCGATGTAGGTTTCATCTTTCATAATGCTTTTGACCTGCGCTATCGTCCATGCGTAGCCTTTTTCCTCTGGTGCGCCAGCATAGATATTGGCGAAAGTCCCGTCACGCTGGAAGTTGATAAATCCCGGCGTCGGTACTTTTTCCGCAATCAATATCCTTGTAATGCTGGCCGCCCCTTTGCCGTGAATAGCAAGGTCAAAAATCTTCTCCACGATCCAGCGGGTTTCCTCGTCGATTATCAGCTTGTTCTTGATTTCCGGGTGCTTCTTGTACCCGAGGGGAGCATAGGCGCTGATACGCTGTCCGGCGGCAAACTTTGCCTTGAAAGCAGTTTTTACCTTGCGGCTGGTGTCCTTTGCGAACCATTCGTTGAACAGGTTTTTGAATGGCACAAAATCGGACAGTCCCTTTTCTGTGTCCTCATTCTCCGCAACGGCGATGTAGCGCACCCGTTTTTCCGGGAACAGAAATTCCAGATAGTAGTCCATCATCACATGTTCCCGCCCGAAACGGGAAAGGTCTTTCGTGACAATGCAGTTTACTTTTCCGGCTTCCACATCGTCCATCATGCGCTGGAAACTCGGACGCTCGAAGTTTGTCCCACTCCACCCATCGTCCACATATTCCCCGACCACATGAAGCCCCTGCTCCCTTGCGTACTGTTGCAGGATTGTCCGCTGCGTTTCAATGCTTACGCTGTCACCATAGTTTTCATCGTCCCGGCTCAATCTCATATAAAGCGCCGTGTTGTAAATCGTAGTATTGTAAGGTTGTTTCACCGTAAAAATCCTCCTTCTAAAGAAACAACCCACGCTTACAATACTTTTGCTCTATGGCAATTATATCATAAGCGTGGGCGTGTTATCAATGATGGGCTATCAGGTTGAAGCGGCTTTTTCTGCGGTATGCCGCACCACATCTACAATCAGATCACCGAGGGGCTTCCCGCCTGCGGCGAAGTGTTCGGAGATTTTTATACGGTTGTTCCCACATACAAAATACTGCGTGCCGTTCTCTGCTTGTATGACCTGCCCTGTCCGGGGTGTAAAAATATCGCTTTCGCTTTTTGCCATCCAGTGTCCTCCATATTCAGTTTTCAAGGTACAATGCCGCACAAAGGCGGCGAAAATTTCTGCTTATATCTATCACCTTTCCTTTACCGTGTGCCGCTGCTGACGTTTCAGTTCCGCCAGTATATCCGGCGGGATACGGTCAACCAGCCGCTGTAAATTGTCCAGTTCGCTTTTCAGCTTTGCCCGTTCCATCGTATCTTTCATCTTTCCTTTTTCGCTGGCCTTTGCCCTTGCTTCCAACTTCTCATTCTCCGCCAGCAGGTCATTGATTGTGACCTTGTACTTTTTCAACTGCCCGGAGAAATTCTCCATCTGCGGGAACCACTTTTTCAGCATGGAGAGGGCTTCCTCTTTTTTCTTTCCGGCGTTCAGCGGGTTAATGCCGTCCAGTGTGGCTTCAATGGCTCTTGCCTGCCGGGAGAGGGAAACCGCCTGTTTGAAAAGCCGGGTGGGGATATGCTTCCGGCCTGTCCTGCTGGCGCTCTCCCCACGCTCCAAGTCAGGATATTTCTCCACCATATAGGCGTGAAAATCGTCCTGCCACTTCGTCAGGTTTG
>OJPZ01000221.1_pt1 | contig 34547 bp, 32 predicted proteins | sample 1598611 | NCBI WGS metagenome assembly OJPZ01 (sample SAMN03922494, study PRJEB24848) | human gut metagenome | isolation source: stool sample | host: Homo sapiens | place: Germany | collected 2011-11
GTGTGTTGGAATTGGCAGACGAGACGGACTCAAAATCCGTTGGTGGTGACACCGTATGGGTTCGACCCCCATCACCGGCATTCCTTATACCTAAGCCTTTTAGCGGCTTAGGTATTTTTTGTGTGGCAGACAAGATTTCGGCTTGTCTGCCATTTTGTCTGCCACTTTTACCCCAAATGGCAGACAAAACGGATTTATTTTCCGTTGGTTTTGGCGGACAAGTTCGCCCAACGGAGTTTTTCTCCTAAGCGATTTTTCGTTTGGGAGATTTCTTCTTTTCGGGAAGTTCGCCAAGGTTGATTTTGCTGGCAATCATATTCGCGGCTTCCATCTTGCCGTAGGCGTCGGGTTCGCCAAAATTGCAGCAAATCGTCGTGTGACCGGGCGGCGACCAGCACAACTCGCCATCCTTGATGATGCCGACGCCGCAGAGGGCCAGCAGCGATTGCGCGGCGTGCCGCACGGTTTGGGAGAGCAGGGCTTTGATTTTGGCTGCGATATAATGAACGAGGCTGTTGCACATCCCCCAAAAAAGAAAGACCGAAGTAAAAGTCCAAAAAGGGCTTTACAACTTCGGTCTTTTGCTTTAAGTTAACAGTTGTGAAAAAAGAAACTCAAAAGCAAGAACAGCATATCGAAATTTTGGAAAAAGGTCAACAGTTAAAATTTCGGATGCCAACAGAAATAAGAATATCGAAACACAACGCGCTCTATCAGGCAAGCATCCAGCTTGAGGAACTGTATGGTTTAGAATTTTCCGCCGGAGCTGCCGCCAAAACCGTCGCTGTCGGTACTCGACCCGCTGGAACTGCTGGAACTGCTGTTGTCCTTGACGGGGTCGTACGTTTCGGTCTCGGTGGTGTGGGTGTAGGTATCCTCTACCACGGACAGCGCCAGGCCCTCGGCGGGCATGTAGGCGTTGGCGTGGGTCTGCTCGTTGGCAGTTTTCATCTGCGCATAGAAGATGCCGCAGACAATGCTCGCCACAACCAGCGGAATGACAAACACAAACACCCACTTGATCCAACCCTTGGCGGGGTCGTTGCCGCTGTCCAGCGGTGCACCCTTTTCGGCATAGAAATCCAGCGTGTCAGCGCACATTTCTATGTAGGTGTCGGAGGCCTTGTAATACGATCCGTCCGAGAGCATCGGCACGATCTTATCTTCGATCTGCGCGATGCGGTAGTCGGTAAAGGCGGTCACGCCGCCGCCGTAGGTGATCGTGACATAATCGCGGGAATCCAGCGCAATCAGGAACAGGATACCGCTTTTACCCTCGCCGTAGCCAAGGTCATAGTTGCGGTACCAGTCCTTGGCAAACTCGCGCACGTTCTGCCCGCCGATGTCAGGCACCGTCAGCAGGTAGACGTTGACACCGTGCCCGGCACTGGCGTCCTGCGCCTTTTGTTCCAATTCAGCGGTCGCTTCGGGTTTGAACAGCTCGTAGGTGTCCATCACCAACGGCATTTCGGCAAACGCCGGTACAGCGCAGAGCAAGCACAGCACCAGTGCCGTAAGCAGAGAAAACAGTTTCTTTTTCATACTCTGTTTCCCCCTTTCAAAGCAGGAATGCAAGCAGGATCATCAGCGGAACACTGATGCCCGCGAACCAGGCGGCTACCTTTCGTTTATCAACCGGCAGATCGCCGACCAGCTTGCCGGTCTGCCCATTCATAGCGAACAGATAGTTCTTGCCCTGCCATTTGGTGTGCAGCATCCAGACGGGCAGCAGCGCGTAGTGCTTGGCGGTGTAATCAATGCTGATGTTCTCGCTCAGGGTGCTTACGCTGTTGTAGCCGGTAATGCTGGCCGAAAGCTCGCTGCTGACCGAATTCTGCATACGGCTGTGGGCGCGGGCCTGGCAGGTGTCGGCATCCTCGTCGTATTTGTCGGCCATGTAGCCCGGCAGATAGGCGGTCGAGAAGGGCTGGAAGGCGCGGTAGTCATACGGCTCAATGGCGTCCATGTGGCCGTTGGGCATCTTGGTCGAGCCGTCCACCGGAACGCCCATGAACTGCGTGGTACCGGCGCGGCGGACATCATAGTGCTTGGTCGTGGTGATGACGTAATCGCCGTTGCGGTGGCTGGAGCTGGTCGTGGCTTCATATAGGCCCGAGCCGGAGGCGTTGGCATCGAACAGCCAGAACGGGACATACACGCCCTTGATCTCCTCGATATGGTTCTGCGAGGAGAAGGCATTGGGCAGGAACCGCTTGCCGCGATAGTATTTTTTCAGCGCGGCCTTGGCGGCGTTCTTATCCAGCACAAACGGCAGGACAAGCTCAGGCCGCTGCATGCCGCTGAACTGCCCCGCAATGACCGTTGGGTTGCCGCAGTACGGGCAGCTTGTCGCGGCGGTCGTCTCGTCACAGATCAGCTCTGCGCCGCAGGACGGGCAGGAATAGCTGCGCAGCCCGGCGGCCTCGTTTTCGCTCCAGACGGAATCGGGCGGCGGTGCCTGTTTATTCTGCGCCGCGGTTTCGGCAGCGGCTTCTTTTTCAGCATAGAGCGCTTCGATCTCAGCAGTATCGTAGCTGCTGCCGCAGAAGTCACACACCAGCTTTCCGCTGGCACCGTCAAAGTGAAGCGGACCGGTACAGGCAGGGCATTGGTAGTTGGTAAGCTGCGTTGCCATTATGCGTCACCTCTCTTTCCTTCGGTTTGCAGCTGCCCTGCCAGAGTCTCAAAAAAATCGCGCAGGGCGCTGCGCGTATTGCCATCGGCATCCAGATAACGGTAGACGATCTCGTCATCCGGAGCCTTGTAAATCAGGCAAACGCTATCTAACGTTTCATCGGTGATAAATAAGCCGGGAGGGCTTTTCTTTTCGTCCGGCAGGCTTTCCAGCCCCAGCTTTTCTGCCAGAGCCAGGGCTTCTTGCCAATGGGTGTCCTCAACAGGGATGTTTTCCAGCTCCACCCATTCATCATCCTTGTAATTACAGCTGAAAAGGCAGCCGTCAGCCGGGTCGTTTCTTATGCTGAACCCATAGGTGTCGTCATAGCACATACCGGAATAACTGATGCTGATACCGGTCAGTGTGCCGGGCGGTGCTTTTTTACAGCCGGACATTGTCAGAAAAGCGGCTGCGGCGCAAAGCACCGCAGCAATTTTTTTGCGCATCACTGGCCAAACGGCTTACCGCACTCCGGGCAGAACTTGGGCGGATGGGCCGGGTCAACCGGGGTCCAACCACACTGGCTGCACTTGGCGGGGGCCGGTGCTGGCTTGGGGTTGCCGCAGTTGCAGCAGAACTTACCGGTGTTGGAGGTGCCGCAGCTGCAAACCCAGCTGTCGGCTGCGGGGGCCGGGGCAGGCTTGGGGCTGCCGCAGTTGGCGCAGAATTTGCCGGTGTTGCCGGTCTGGCCGCAGCTGCAGGTCCAGCCTGCGGGAGTGGCTGCCGGGGCCGGGGCGGGCTGTGCGGCGGCCTGCTGCTGGGCGCCCATCTGGTACAGGTTCTGGGCGTTCATGCCGCCCGCCGCACCGGCCATATTCATGCCCATAAAGGCCATGGCGGGGCCTGCGCCCTGATTGCCGGCTGCGGTCTGCATGGCGCTGGCCTGTGCGCCGACAAGATGCGCAGCGGCGCGGGGCGGGTCCATAAAGGCTGCGTTGCGCTGCATTTCCTTGAGCATCTGCTCGTCTTCCTCACTGGCCTTCACGCTGGAAACACCGAAGGATACGATCTCAATGCCGCGCAGCTTGCCCCACTTGGCGGAGAGCACATCGTTGAGGGCCTCGGCAAGCTCCATCGTATGGCCGGGCAGTGCGGAATAGCGGATGCCCATATCGCTGATCTTGGCAAAGGCGGGCTGCAGGGCGGTCATCAGCTCGGATTTCAGCTGCCCGTCGATTTCATCGCGGGTGTAGCCTTCCTCAACATTGCCGCAGACATTGGTGTAGAACAAAATGGGGTTGGTGATGCGGTAGCTGTACTCACCGAAGCAGCGAATGGCAATGTCGATGTCGATGCCGGCGCGCTGATCCACCACGCGGAAGGGCACCGGGCTGGGCGTGCCGTATTTGTTGCCCACCAGCTCCTTGGTGTTGAAGTAATAGATGCGCTGATCCATCGGGGCCTCGCCGCCGAAGGTAAAGCGCTTGCCGATGTTCTGGAACACTGCGCCGATCGAGTCGGACAGGTCGCCGCTGAAGAGCGAGGGGGCGCTGCCGGTATCATAGGTGTACTCACCCGGCTCGGCGCACATATCCACGACCTTGCCCTGCTCGACGATCATGGCACACTGGCCGTCGGCAACGGCCACGATCGAGCCGTTTGTAATGATGTTGTCGCTGCCCTTTGTGTTGGCGCTGCGTCCGCTCTGGCGTTTCCAGCCGCGGGTAGCCAACAGGTCAGCCGGCATGGCTTCACAATAAAAGTATTCCTTCCACTGGTCGGCCATAACGCCGCCAGCAGCGCCCATTGCAGCTCTGATAAGTCCCATAATGATCCTCCTATGTCAGGGGCGGGCAGGGCCCGCCCCATTTTGTACAGATAAATCAGGTCGTTATTTGTTGGCCAAGGCGGCCTTGTACTCCTCATAGCGGGGCGGCAGCTCTTCGAGCTCCTCGTTCCACTCGGTGCCATCCAGCCTCATGTAGAAGCTGACCGCACAGGCCGTACCGTCCTCGCCCTCGTAGTCATACATGAACAGCGAGATGCTGTCGTTATACGGGTACAGGTTGAACTTATACGCATCGCTCTCGGTTATGTTCTGGTCAAGCACCCAGTCGTAGCCGTCCAGGATAGGCTCGATATGGTCATCATAGACATTGACCCACATCGTGATGACCGGGTCATCGGGCATGCCGTCACGGTAAACCTCAAAGTAGTGGCTGCCGTCCTCGCTCTCACCGATGTAGCCCCAGCAATCGTAGGTGTCGGTGTCAAAGTAGTCGCGGTTCGGTACATTCTTGTAGTTTTCCATCCGGAACCAGCCGTACCAGTTGGTGTTGCCCAAATCAGCGTAGGTGTTGCCGTCGTCGTAGGTGTAGGGCGGGTCAGGCTCATCCGTGCCGTCGGTGCTGTCGATCCTGTCGTCGCCGTCATATTCGTCATCGCCGCCGTCCAGCAAATCGGGGTCAATTTCGGGCTTGGTGTCGCTGCGCTTAAAGACCATGGTCATACCGTCATACTCAATGGTCAGCAGGTCACCCTCGCGGGTGTAGGTCATGGCCGGGGTATCGGGGTCGGTCAGCGCGTAGAAGTTGCCGTCCTTCCATTGGAAGGTGACAAAATCCTCCATGTAGGTTTCGCCGGTGCCGTCCGCACGCAGCTCAATGTAGAAGTCCTCCATATCGACGAGGGCAAGCTCCTCCTTGGAGAGGGTGTACTCGCTGTCGGAGGCGGATTCCAGCACATAGATGCCCACATCGGTATCGCTGCCTGCGGTGGTGCCCTGGGTCATGTTGTCACCGTCCAGAGGCTGCTGCATGGTGCTGCCGGACTTGACGAAGTAGAGCGTCACGCCCTGTCCCTGCACATCGTTCAGGGTCAGGATTTCGTCTTGCAGGGTGCCGGTGCAGCTCAGGCCGCCGCAATCCAGCTGGAAGGCCCCGCCGTTCAGCGTCCACTTGCCATAGGACTTGGTGCCGTCCACCGTTACAACGCACTTGCCCTTGTCATTCAGGTCCATCAGGAACCCGCTGCCGAAGGCATCCTCGACCTGCGTCACGGAGCCACCAACCTCGGCGTAGGCTGCTTCCCAGGTGCCCTGATTCGGGTCACTGGCGTTCGGCTTGCCGGTGCGGATGGAGCCGCTGATCATTGTTACAATGATCATAAGCAGGAATATCACCGGGATGGCGATCAGGATTATCCGCTTGGGGGACATCGGTGCGCGGGGGCGCTTGGGCTTGCCGCCGGGGGCCACATTGCCGTAAGGGTTACCGCCCGTGCCGCCGGGTGGCGGCGGCGTGACAGCATGGGGAGCATCCGGCGGTGTGGGCGCAGGCGGGGGTGTGTTTCTGGCGTAAAGCGGTGCGCCTGCGCCGGTCTGCGGCGGTGTGCCGGGTGCATTGCCTGCGTAAGGATTTGCTGCGTTCGTCTGGGGCTGCGGGGGCGTCTGTACAGGCTGCGGGGGTTGCGGTGCAGCCTGGGTAGGCTGAACCGGGGACTGGGGCACAGCTGCGGGCTGTGCGGCGGGCTGCGGTACGGATACTTTTGCACCGCAATTCTCGCAGAATTTAGTACCGGGCTTTAACTCGGCACCACATTGCGTACATGTTGCCATAGTGTCTGCCTCCTTTTATAAAGTAATATTTTAGAACCTTGCTTATTCCTGTGTCATTTCAAACCATACAGCTTCCTGCTGCGGCAGGTTCAGAAGGGATTCCCCGCCGATGTGCATTACATTGACGCCGCCGTAATCACCGGGCATCATAGCCAGCGTTTCGCGCTGCGTGCGCCCTGAATCCATACGGAACAGCGAAACAGAGCAGATCCAGCCGCGGTCATCCATACCAAGGTAGGAGATGCTGCTGTCCCATGTGGCCGGAACCCTCTGGCCGTTGGTGTATTCGCCGGTATAGAAGTTCGGCTGATCCTCGCAGATTTCAAACCAAGTGCCGGTATCCTCACTCACAAAGGAGCCGATCATGCTCGGAATGCTCAGCGGGGCGGTGTTCCAGACAGCCTCCATCAAGTTGAATTTTTCGTTATCGCGGGAAACGCCGTACACGGTCGTGTACTCGGCTCCGTACTCTGCATCGTAGGCCGTGCCGGTCTCAAAACGGACAATGCCGTTGATGCCGAAGAGCGGACCGCCGTTGACCATGGTGCCGCACTGTGCACCGCTGATGACATCAATGTATTCGACATTGCCGTTTTCGGTCAGAAGGAAAACATAGGGGGCGTAGTCCTGCCCGATGCTGGTCATCAGCATCTTTATATAGTTGCCGTAGCAGCCGCTGACCGCGAACTCGGTCTTGCCGCCCAATTCGTACCATTCCTTCATGGTCTGATAGGTCATAGCGCCGTCAGGGGTAACATAGTCGGTCAGGGCGCGTACCGTAACCTCTCCTGCGGCAGTCACATCGCAGGTAAACCATTCATCCTGCCCGTGCAGGATCTGGCCGCTGGCCTGCCGCTTGTCGGGGTAAACATCTATGTCCGTCCACATCATGCCAGCCCCGGCAGGGGTGTACATCGGCACGGTGACGATAAGACCGCCTGTGTAGTAGGGGTAGACGGCAAAGTAGGTAAATACATCGCTCAGCCCGTTCAGGCTCTGTGCGCGCATCTTGCAACGCTCGGATGCGTAGGTGGGGTCGTCGCCGCCGTAGTAGGTATCGAAATGCTGGGCCACGGCGCGCTGCAGTGCTTTTAAGGTCAGGTCGTTGTCGGTGTAGCCAAGGTACTCGAGCATTTCGATGTTGGAAAGCTCCTTGCCGGTTTCAAAGTTGTAATGGTAGGCGCCCACATCGCGGTTGTACATTGTGTCAACGCTTGTGATCTGCAGGCTCAGCACCGGGCCGGTCCAGGTGCTTATCCAGATGATGTAGCTTGTGTCGATAAAATCATTGCGGGAGCGGGCGTCCTCGGCGCGCTCTACCAGATAGCCGAAGCGGTAGCCGATCATCTCGTTGATGTTCTTTGCGCCCTCGGTGTCATCGTCGATCTGCGGGACTTGGTAGAAGTAGGTGTCCTCGATGCCGTAGGGGTTGGTGTAGCTGAATTCCACATCATACAGCGTAGAGATGCGGGAATCATCAAACCTGCGGGAGGGCTGCGGCTTTTGCGGGGTCTCCTCCGTAGCTTCCACATTTTCAGCGGAGGTCTCGCTCACAGCACTTGCGGCCGGTTCGGTCGATTCGGTCGGCTCGGGCTGCTTGCTGTCCTGTGCGCAGCCTGCCGCTGACAGCAGCATCGCCGCCGCCAATAGTACGGCACAGCGTCTTTTCATGGTTGGTTCACCCGCCTTTCGGTTGAGAGTGCAGTAACCTGCCTGTGCTTAGCCAAAGGTGACGCTGTTCAGAATGGTGTCGCCTTCGGTGCCGGGGTCAATGTCTACGCCGGAGATCTTGATGGCCAGCCAGCCGCCGGTGGGCATCTCGCCGTAGTATTCCGTCCACAACATACCCACGTTTTTGTAGGTGCGTCCCGCCATTTCCACGCCGCCGATGGTGCGCGGGGCAAGCTCCTCCACGTTTTCAAAGTCGTCGTAATAGTAGTTAATCTTGTCCAGCCCGCTTTGCAGTTCAAAGACTATGCGCGGGTCTCCGGAGAAGATATGGCTGGGGTCATCGGTCGGGAACAGCTTGATATCCGCGAAACGGGGCGAAACGGACTTGTACCAGCCCTGGTCGGGGCAGGTCACGTTGAGTGTCAGCGTGTAGTCCGAACCGAATGCCTCCAGGGTCACGGTGTTCAGGCCGGCGGCCGATGGGTAGTCGGGATTCTCCGCAGGAGCGGAAGCGGGGGCCGGTTCGGCGGTGGCTTCCGGCTCCGGCTCTGCAGCGGGCTCCGAGGCAGGCTCGGATGCAGGCTCGGATGCCGCGTCGGTCTTGGGTTCCGCCGGGGTCTCCGTCTGGGGTTCAACGGCGGGTTCGACGGCCTGCGCTTTCAGGTCGGATAAGCCGGAATTGACCTCTTTGGTTACATCCCCCTTGGAGCAACCGGCCAACGCCGTAAGCATCATGGCTGCTAATGCGGCAGCGAGCGTTCGTTGTACTTTTTTCATAGCTGTCCTCCTTTTGATCATAAAGTGTCCATCATAGCGCTCAGATAGGCAGGCGAGACGGAAGCGTAGACGAAATCATCGACAATGTGATCCTTTTTTGCCAGGCACACGGCGGTGGCCAGCTCTGGATATTCGGCCTCATCCACAAGCAGTACCGTTTTGCAGTGCGGGCATACATCCCGCAGGTCGTTTGCCAGCAGCAGTCTGTCCTGCAGGGTGCGCGGCGGATGCGGGCAGACTTCCAGCAGCAGGACATCCGCCCTGCATGAACGGCATAGCTTTACAATATCCTTTGTCTTAGGGCCAGCGTTTTGCACCTGGAAGTCCGGCCTGCCCTGTTTCAGTGCCATTGTCAATGCGCTCGTCATCACAGAGTATTGCGCGTCCAAAACGATCCTCCGCACGGCGCAGCCCTCCTTCCCTGCAAAGAATACGATTTGTCAATTTCATCATACAAGAATCGGATGATTTCTGCCCCCACCATTTGGATAGTTTTTTTGAACTTTTTTCTGCCTTTTTCAACACTATTGCAAAATTAGGCGGATTGCGTCATAATAATAGTGTGAAAAGACAGCACGATACCCTTTCGGAAAGGACAAGCGCTATGACAAAGGTACGGCTTGGCAATCTGTATTTAGCCGCTGCGGTTGCAGGGGTGATCCTCTGCGCTGTCCTGATGCGGGCATTTCATATGCCGTATTCCGGCTTTTGGCGCACGGTGCTGTATAATATTCTGATCTTTTCCTGGGCGGTATCGGTCTGGTGGCGTATCCTGCACGCACAGACCCGCCGCTGCCTGCTGGGCGCCGCCGCCCTGATGCTGTTCTGGCTGGATATCCGCCTGATTCGCTATGACTTTGCCCAGACACCGGAGATGCTGCGGCGATTGTGGTATGCGTACTATATCCCGATGCTGCTGATCCCGACCCTTGCACTTTATACGCTTTTCTTTTTGGATCGGGGGCAGTCCGCTCCGCTGTACAAGTACCGGTACGTGATTTTTGTATTCCCGGTGGTGCTGTTCAGCCTGGTGCTGACAAACGACTGCCATCAGCTTGTGTTTGCGTTCCCACCTGGGCAGGAGGTACTGGGCAGCCCCGATTACACCTATCGGTTCGTATATTACCTCTGTCTGCTGTGGATATTTTCCTGTGCCGTGTTCACGGTGGTGTACCTTGTACGGCGCTGCCGTATTCCGCATACAAAGCGCATCCTCTGGCTGCCGCTTGTGCCGATTTTTTTTGCCACGCTCTATGCTTTACTGTACAAGCATATTTTAAATGTGCCGTGGATGCACGCTATCGCCGGTGATATGACCGTGGTGCAATGCTTGACCTTTACAGCGACCTTTGAGGCGTGCATCCGGTGCGGGCTGATCCAATCCAACATGGGGTATGCCACGCTGTTTGAGGTATCCATGGCCAAGGGTCTGATCACGGACCGGGCGTTTGTGCCTGTGCAATGCTCCATGCAGGCAGCGCCGCTCCATGAGGAGCAGCTGCGTCAGGCGCTCACCGGCAGTGTCCAGCTGGATGCCACGACCCAGCTTCACGGCCACCCGATCCGGAAAGGGTATGTTTTCTGGCAGGAGGACATCACCGAACTGGTGGCACTGCTGGATGAGCTGCGCCTCACGCAGGAGGAATTGCATGACATCGGGGACATTATACAGGCAGAAACAGCCCAGAAGGCACAATGGCTGCAGCTGAGCGAGCAAAACCGGCTGTATGACAAAATCGAGACCGTCACAGCCCGCCAGCTGGCACGGATACAGGAATATCTGATCGCGCTCAAGGCCACGGACGATGTCGATACCGCCCGCCGGCTGCTGAAGCACATCGTCATTTTGGGGACCTATATCAAGCGGCGCAGCAACCTTGTTTTTGTCTGCGACAAGGCGGAGGATATCGACACCACGGAGTTGCGGCTGAGCCTGTTTGAATCGGCCGAGAGTCTGCGCCTGAGTGATATACGCTGCGCCGTGCAGATCGCCGACACAGCAAAGATTTCCCCCGCGTCCGCCGTGGCGATCTATGACGCCTTTGAAGCCATCATAGAAGCGACCCTGCCGGGATTGCAGGAGATCCTTTTCTGCGCCGAGCATACGGCGCAGGGTTGGGGGCTGCGCTGCAGCGTTCAATGCACCGATGCGCCCGCTGCGCTGCCCGGCCTGCCGCAGATGCAGCTTGAACGGGATGATGACGGGCTTTTGTATTTCACAATGTTTCCGGCAGAAGGAGGCGGCCTATGATTTCCCGAATCTCCCGCAATGCTGTCAAGGAAGGCTTTGACACGCTGCCGGCGGCCATTTGCTACTTTGACCGCAACGGCCTACTGCGCCTGATCAATCACAGGATGCAGGAAATCTCCGCAGTCCTCTGCGGCCGGGATCTGCAGACCCTTACGGACCTGGAGCAGGCGCTGTACAGTCCCGGCGGCGGTGTGCGGTTGCGAGATGAGGCCGCCCGCATCTACGCATTCCCGGACGGAACGGTATATCATTTCACGGTGCGCCCTGTTCAGGACAAATACGGCATACCGTACACCGAGGTGATGGCCACCGATGTCACCCAGCTGGCTGCATTGCATGCTGCACTGCAGCAGGAAAACGAGCGCCTTGCCGATGCGAACCGCCGCGCAAAGCGCTTATATGACAATATGCCCGACATTGTGCGGGAGGAAGAAATCCTGAAAATGAAGATGCGGGTGCATGACGACATCGGCCATACCCTGCTTGCCGCACGGCGCGCACTGCGGCATGAACATGATCTTGCCCGGATCAAGAGCGAAGCTGCGAAGTGGGAAAGTTCCATTTCCCTGCTATGCCGCACCCGGCAGGAGAATGCTGCTGAGGACCCGCTGAGCTATATGCAAAGGCGGGCGGCTGTTCTGGGCGCAGCCGTACAACTGCGCGGTGCATACCCTGCGGCACGCGCCACCCGCGAGCTCTACGCACTGATCCTGCGGGAGTGTACCTCCAACGCTGTGCGGCATGCGGGCGCCACGGAATTGTACGCCGACTCCGAGCATCGGCCGCAGGAATGGCACCTTTGCATCACGAACAACGGCGCGCCGCCCAAGGCGAAGATAAAGGAAGGCGGCGGGCTTTCCTCGCTCCGCCGCCGTATTGAAAAAGCAGGGGGTACAGTAACCGTACACTCCCTGCCTGTGTTTGTTCTGGAAGTCACCCTGCCTGATAAGGAGAGCACTTATGATACGCGTTATGATCGTTGAGGACCAAAAGCTGGTCCGGAGCCTGCTTGAAAGCTATATTCAGAACGAAGACGGGTATCAGCTTGCTGTGTCTATCCCCGGCGCTGCAGAGGCTCCGATCCTGTGCGATACCGAGGACATCGACCTTGTGCTGATGGATGTGCAGACCGAACACCGCGAAAACGGTCTGGCCGCCGCCAAAAAGATACGAAAAGCGCACCCGGAAATCAAGATCGTGGTGGCGACCTCGCTTATTGACACACAGGTTTTAGCCCGCGCCAAGGCCGTGGGCGCGGACAGCCTGTGGTATAAGGACGGCGATGAAGGGACCCTGATGCAGGTCGTGCGCCGCACGATGGCGGGGGAGCATATCTTCCCCGATGCACCGCCCAGCGTGGAGATCGGCACCGCCATGAGCGCAGAGTTCACCAAAGGCGAGATGAAGGTCTTGCGCTGTCTTGTGCGCGGGCTGTCCTATAACGAGATTGCAAAGGAACTCGGCATCGAGCCATCCACCGTGAAGTACCACGTCATCAATATGCTGCAAAAGACAAACTTAGAGAATAAGCTCCAACTTGCCATCGCCGCCACCGAAGCCAAATTGGTGGTGGAGTTGGCTGAGGAGTAATTTATATTCCGGTTATCCTTTTTACGCAGACAAAAATGAGCAACCAGCAGCGAAACCAGGCGTTCAAACAAATTCATGTTTCTACGGTTACCACTTTACCTTGTCACCCGCGCCGTGACGCTCGACCTGAACGGTCATGTTCTCAAATATACAAAATGGGTACCGGCCTATATCAGCGCACGGAAACCATATCCATCGGGTTCGCCAAAATTGCAGCAAATCGTCGTGTGACCGGGCGGCGGCCAGCACAACTCGCCGTCCTTGATGATGCCGACGCTGCAGCCCCCTGTGACCATCCCCCGGACCGGCGACAGCATGAACGTCACGCTGCTGTTTGCGCTGACCCTGTGCAGCGCCTTGCCGCCGAAGCGGCATATGAATATCATATTTCGACACGCCACGCAAGCCTTACCGCGCGCTTTGTGGCGTGTCTTTTTTTTGCATACGCAGATTTGCGGCAAAAATATTGCCCTGCGCGGCGTTTTTCTGATTGACAAGTTGCCCCCCCCCCCGGAGTAAAATTGATATCAATATGTACAAGGTGCATAAGTTTCTGTCCACAACATAAAGGAGGAATCACAAAATGAAGAAACGCATTGCAAGCCTGTTGGCTGCGCTTGCGCTCTGCCTGACGCTGCTGCCCATGGCGGCGTTTGCGGAGGATGCCGTCGGAGCTGCGCAGAGCAGCCGCACGGTTATTACTACGGTTGATGAACTGATGCAATTTGCGGCGGACGTAAACGCGGGTGCATACGACGGCAAGACCGATGCTGTAGTAAGCCTGGAATCCGATTTAGATTTGAGCGGTAAAACATGGACGTCGATTGGATGCGCCGACAACGACGCTAACGTTCCGCATTTTTTCAGCGGAAAGTTTTACGGCAACGGACATACGATTTCCAATCTGGACTTTTCCAGTACCTATGGTAATATTTTATATGAATCTCTCGGTTTTTTCGGATATATAGAGAACGCCGAGATTTCCGGTCTTACTGTACAGGGCTCTGTAAATGCTACTGGTTCAAGGAAATACTCTGATTTTGGCTCCATTGTCGGTAAATCTAACAAGAGTACGATTCGTGATTGTGTATCTGATATATCATTCACTAACAGTGACAATTATCTCGACGGTTCTATTGGCCTATGTGGGTTTGCTATGGACTCCACCTTTGAGCACTGCCAAAGCAAAGGCAGCATTAGTGTCACTCGAACTGATAATGGCGTTGCCAGTCTAAACGTTGGTGGTATTGTTGGTTATGCTGGTGGTACTTCTGAAATCCGCTACTGTGTCAACACAGCTGACATAGAGGTTTGCGCCAACAGCATCGGCGGTATTGCCGGCTCTCTGGGCAGTGGTAATCCGTCCATAACAAATTGCTATTCCATCGGCAAATTGACGGTTCGCGGCAAACCTTCTGGCGGTAATACGGGCGGCATTGTGGGCTACATCTACGGTGATACCCCTATCAAGAACTGCTATTTTGCTGGTGAAATTGATTTGACCAACTATGGTGTCACCACACCGCCATATAAGCGTCTCGGCGGACTTGTTGGCAAGGTTGAATCCGGCACCCCTGTTTTTGAGAACAACTACTATACCGAAACTGCAAACGTTGATTCCTGTGGCACTTCCACTTTTGCCGCTGACACCGCAGAATCCATCGATTCCATGAAAACCCCGGAATTTTACGACAAGCTCACCCAGAACGGCGGCGACTACCGCTTCAACCCGAACGGTACGCCGCTTCTTCCCGGGCCTAAGTATACCGTTACGTTTACGGTGTCCCCTGCCGAACTGACCAATGTTGTTATCACTGCCAACGGCCAGACCCTCACGAACGGTTCCATTGACTTGGAGGCCGGGGTCTATCCTGTCACGGTCACTGCGGACAACTGCGAGCCGTTCAGCGCGGATATCACCATCACCGCTGACACCGCTACCCACGCCCAGACTTTGACCCTCACCTACAAACCCGCCGACTACACCGCAGTCGATGCCGCGATTGCCAAGGCGGGCGCATTGAACCGCGACGACTACACGGATTTCTCCGCTGTGGATGCCGCCATCAACGCCGTGGACCGCAGCAAGAACATCACCCAGCAGGCCGATGTGGATGCCATGGCAAAGGCCATCGAGACCGCCCTCGATGCGCTGGTCGTCAAGCCCACGGCCACCCCGGCCCCCACAGAAGCCCCCACGCCCGCACCTGCTGCCCCGGCGGCCACGGCACAGCCCACCGCCGCACCTACGGCCACCCCGGCCCCGGTCGTTACGGCCACGCCGCAGCCGCCTGTGACCATTCCCCAGACCGGCGACAGCATGAACGTCACGCTGCTGTTTGCGCTGACCCTGTGCAGCGGTGCAGCGCTCGGCCTGGCCGCCCACAAGGAAAACCGTTCCTGATACCGCATAAAAACAGCGCCGCGCAGGCTTTTTTGGGCCTGCGCGGCGTTTTGTCTGCCGGGGCGTAAAATTTTGCATTTGCCCCTTGCACTTAAAGTTGCCTTTCATGGTATACTGCTGTATAGAATCCAACGGAGGTGCTGTTTTATGTCTAAAATTCTGGTTGCTTATTTCTCCCGCGCGGGCGAAAACTACTTTGGCGGCGCAATCAAAAGCGTGGCCGTCGGCAATACCGAGATCTGCGCCGACCTTATCAAGCAGGCTTTCCCCGACGCCGACCTGTTCAAAATTGAAATGGCAGCGCCTTATGCGGACAACTACCGCAAATGCGTCAGCCAGGTCACCGCAGACATGATGCTGCACAAGCGCCCGGCACTGACCGCCCTGCCCGAGAGCATTGCGGCCTACGACGCCATTGTGCTGGGCTACCCCAACTACTGCGGCACCATCCCCATGGCGGTGGCGACCTTTTTGGAGGCGTTCGACTTTACCGGTAAAAAGCTGCTGCCCTACTGCACCAACGAGGGCAGCGGCATGGGCCGCAGCGAGAAAGACCTGCGCAAGCTCTGCCCCACAGCAGTAATTGCCCCGGGTCTTGCCATCACCGGCAGCGCGGCGGCGCAGTCCCAAGCCGCGCTGGTCGGGTGGATGCAGGAAAATTTGTAACCCCCCTGCGGGGCGTCGGGGACGCCGCAAAAAACCAGGGCACAGACTGCATCGTCTGTGCCCTGGTTTTATTTGTTTTTCGGGTGACCGTTTTCTACTTCGCTGGTGCCCTGCTCCATCAGGTAGGTGGCGGTCAGGTCCGCAATGTGCAGCTTGACCGCCAGCGGGTAGGTGTTGTAGGCTTCGCTGACAGCAAAGCAGCCGCCGCGCGCGGCATCGTCAAAGCCGCCCATGTGCCAGCGGATGGCAATAGCCTCGGCGGTTTTCAGCCGCATAAAATGCTCGATGAGGTAGACACTCTTCTCGCCGTGGCCGTAGGGCAGCTGATCCGCCACCTGGTAAAACGGGACCTTCTCCCACTGGCCGGTGGCGTCGTTTTTGACATTGCGGGTGCTGACCTTATAGAAGTTTGCCTTGCACAGGTCGTGCAGCAGACCGCAGATGGCATAACTCTCGGCGTTCTCGCCCTCGGTGTAGAAGTGCTGCATCATTGCGTTGTACACGTTGATGCTGTGCATGACCAGGCCGCACTCGCACGCGCCGTGGAACCGGGTGGAGGCAGGCGCGGTGAAAAAGTCGGTGGTTTCCAGCCAGTTCAGCAGCCGGTCCGCACCGGGGCGGGTGATGTTTTTGTTGTAGATCTCCACAAATTCAGCGTGGTAGTCCTGCATACGAACCTCACAGTTCCATGTCGTCCAGAATGCCCTTCAGCGTTTTCAGCTCATCCTCGGTCAGGCTGATTCCCTTTGCCATGCGGCTGCCGTCCGGGGACCAGTCGCGGATATCGTACTTCGGCGGGTTGCCGTTCCAGCTGACCATATTCAGCTGACGCTCCCAGCCGCGGGCGTTGGTGGAAAGAACGGCGATGCGTTCGGTAACTTCATAGGTAAATTCTGCCATGATACAGACTCCTTTTATAAATGATGTTGCAAGCTCCATCATAGACGATTCTGCCCAAAAATGCAAGTGTAAAATCTGCCTGCCCCGCCGGGTCGGCCGCGCAAAAAGTTTTTTGCAAAAAAATTGGCAAAACCTGTTGACAAACGCCCCGCAGATTGCTATAATAATTAGCGTCGCCTGACGGCGGCGCAAAGCGTTATTGCCCCATAGCTCAGTTGGTTAGAGCACCTGACTGTTAATCAGGGTGTCGTCCGTTCAAGTCGGACTGGGGCAGCCATTGACCTTGAAGCGTATGCTTCAAGGTTTTTGTTTTATGTGCAGCGAAACGCCGGGGCGGATATTCCCATCCGCCCCGGCTGTTTATGCCTGTAAAATTGTCTTGATTTCCGCTAAATTATCCGCAAAGCTGATTCCCTGCTGGCGTTCGGGGCTGGAAAGCCCCATGGCAATCATGTGATCCAGCAGCGCTTTCAGGCTGTCATAGTAGCCGTTCAGGTTGTAGAGGATGCAGGGTGCGTCCAGCTGCTTGAGGGAAACTTTTGACATGATCTCGGCGATTTCCTCCAGCGTGCCGGTGCCGCCGGGGAAAGCAATGAACGCATCGCCCAGCTCGATCATCTTTGCCTTGCGTTCGGTCATATCTTTTGTGACGAACAACTCGGTCAGATCATCGTACAAAAGGCCCTGATCTACAAAAAACTGCGGTTCCACGCCGGTGGCTTTGCCGCCTGCGCCCAATACGCTTTTGGCCAGTTCGCCCATCAGGCCGCAGGCAGAGCCGCCGTAGATAAGCGCGTTGCCGCTCTCGCCGATCCAGCGGCCCAGTTCCCGCACGGCCTGGGCCAGGCGCGGGTCATTTCCCTCGTTCGCACCGAGGTATACCGTAATATTCATCACCGTCTCCTTACAGCTTTACCTTTATAAAGTCATGCTCCATGGCAGGCAGCACCTTTTCCACCAAATCTTTCGTGCGCAGCCGCAGGCTGGATGTGTTGATGCAGGGGTGGCAGCCCACATACTCGCTGTTCAGCACGTCCTCGTCGATGAGCAGCTGGACACGGTGGTCGGTATCGTTGGCAAGGCCCAGCACGCTGACCGAACCCGGCGTGATATTCAAAAACTTTTCCATATACTCCGCCTTGGCAAAGGACAGCCGGGCCGAGCCGATCTGCGCGGACAAGTCCTTGGTGTGGAACACCTTGGTATCCGGGATCATCAGCAGGTAAAATTTTGTCTCCTGCCGGTTGCACAAAAACAGGTTCTTGCAGATGACCGCGTGCAGCGTTTGGTCAATTTCCTGGCAGACCTCCATCGTCATGGCGGGCGCATGGTCGACGCGCTCATACTCGACGCCCAGACGATCCAGCAGGTCATAGGTGCGTATCTCTTTTTCCAGTCGGCCCGCCGTATCCGCCGGTCGGCCCTTTTGCAGTTCCATAACAGTACCCCCCCCCTTTACACCGCCCATTATAGCAGGTTTGATACAGAATGGAAAGAGGGGCAGCCGCCGTCAGACTGAGGGCCTGGTATGCCAGGCCCCTACAAATGCGGTGGATTTTGCCCGAAAATTGGCCGATTTGGGTGTTCTGTGTCAATTTCTTGCGCTGCCCTCTTGCAATCCCTATAAAAATAGTATAGTATAGTTCGGTAGAGCAAAACTATCTGGGCAGGGCCGTTGTGCCCTGACGCCCGGTTATACCACTTGGAGGTGTTTTTTCCATGAGCAGCCCGCTGCTGGAAGTCAAAGATTTACAGGTCATCGTCGGTGAGGAAAACAAAGTCCTTCTCGACGGTTTGAACCTTACGGTGAACGCCGGCGAGACCCATGTCCTGATGGGTCACAACGGTGCCGGCAAGTCCACCCTGATGAGCGCCCTGATGGGCGACCCCCGCTATACCGTCACCCGCGGCCAGATCATCTTCCGCGGCCAGGATATCACTCACGAGACCGCCGATGTGCGTGCCCGCGCCGGTATGTTCCTGTCCTTCCAGACGCCGGAGGAGATCCCCGGCATCACGCTGGAGAGCTTCTTGCGCACCGCCGCCGGTGCTGTGACCGGCAAGCCTGTTAAGGTCATGAAGTTCCGCCACGAGATGGCCGCCCAGATGGAGGCCCTGAACATGGATCCGTCCTACGCCGACCGTTATCTGAACGTCGGCTTCTCCGGCGGCGAGAAGAAGAAGGCCGAGATCTTGCAGCTGCTCATGCTCAAGCCCGCTCTGGCCCTGCTGGACGAGACGGATTCCGGCCTGGATGTGGACGCGGTCAAGACCGTGGCAAGCGGCATCAAGGCGTACCACAACGCTGACAACGCCCTCATCATCATCACCCACAACGCCAAGATTCTGGAAGGCTTGCAGGTCGATTACGTCCATGTGCTGGACGACGCCCGCATCGTGCGCACCGGTGACGGCAGTCTGGTCAATGAGATCATTGAGGAAGGCTTTACCGCCCTGAAGGAGGACGAAGCGAAATGAGAGCCTTCGAGACTGAAAAGACCGAAGTTGCCGAAATCGACCGCAGTGTCTACGACATTAAGGACAAGGTCAACGCGGCGTTTGAGGTCAACTCCGGCCTGACGGCAGAGATCGTTGAGAAGATTTCCGAGGAAAAGCACGACCCCGAGTGGATGCGCGAGTTCCGCCTGAAAGCGCTGGAAACCTACAACAAAATGTCCATCCCCAACTGGGGTCCCTCCCTGGAAGGGCTGGACATGAGCAACATCGTCACCTACGTGCGTCCCAACACCGAGATGCGCGGCAAGTGGAGCGATGTGCCCGAGGATATCAAGAACACGTTTGAGCGCCTGGGCATCCCCCAGGCCGAGCGTTCGAGCCTTGCTGGCGTCGGTGCGCAGTACGACTCCGAGGTCGTCTATCACAACGTCAAGGAGGAAGTCGCCGCCCAGGGTGTTGTTTACACCGACATGGAGAGCGCCCTGACCGGCCCCTACGCCGACATGGTGAAGGAGCACTTCATGAAGTGCGTGCCCCCCACTGACCACAAGTTTGCGGCGCTGCACGGCGCTGTGTGGAGCGGCGGTTCGTTTGTGTACGTTCCTGCGGGCGTACACGTGGATATCCCGCTGCAGTCCTACTTCCGCCTGAACGCCCCCGGTGCCGGCCAGTTTGAGCACACCCTTATCATCGTCGATAAGGGCGCCTACCTGCACTTTATCGAGGGCTGCTCTGCCCCGAAGTACAACGTTGCCAACCTGCACGCAGGCTGCGTCGAGATTTTCGTCGGCGAGGGTGCCCGCGTGCGCTACTCGACCATCGAGAACTGGTCGAAAAATATGTACAACCTGAACACCAAACGCGCCAAGGTCGAAAAGGGCGGCACCATCGAGTGGGTCTCCGGCTCCTTCGGCTCCCACACCGGCTGCCTGTACCCCATGAGCATTTTGCAGGGTGAGGGTGCCCGCATGGAGTTTACCGGCATCACCTTTGCGGGTGCCGGGCAGGACCTGGACACCGGTGCCAAGGTCGTACACGCCGCGCCCCACACCACGAGCCATATCTCCACCAAGAGTATCGCCCGTGACGGCGGCGTGTCGAACTTCCGTTCTTCCGTGGTCGTTCTGCCCAATGCCGAGGGGAGCAAGTCCAGCGTGAGCTGTGAATCCCTGATGCTGGACGACCGCAGCCGTTCCGACACGATCCCGGCCATGGATATCCGCTGCGACGCCGTGGATGTCGGCCACGAGGCCAAGATCGGCCGCATCAGCGAGGAGGCCATCTTCTACCTGATGAGCCGCGGCATGACCGAGGAGGACGCCCGCGCCCTGATCGTCGGCGGCTTTGCCGAGCCCATCGCCAAGGAGCTGCCGCTGGAATACGCGGTGGAGATGAACAACCTGATTCATCTGGAGATGAAGGGAAGCATTGGGTAAAGATAATAAGGTGATATATATGACTACAACCATGAACCGCCTGCCGGTTGCCACTTGGAACCCGCTGGGCGTGAATTATGCACCGGCGTCGGCGGCACTGCCCACTGTACCCGCTGACGGCTGGGCCAAGGCGGAGACCCTCTCCCCTGCCCTGCCTGCCGGTGTGACCGCCCCCGCCGAAGCCGATTTCGGCGATTTTGCCGCCAGCGGCATGGGCGCGGAGACCGACACCTGGCTGGCCGAGAATGCCAACCTGGTCAATCATCTGGCCGTTTCCGGCACAGCTGACGCCCCTATCGTGTTTGAAAACACGCTGGACGCCGCCCACCCCCACGCGCTGACCTACCTGACCATTGACGCCGCCGAGGGCAGCAGCCTGACCGTCGTGCAGGTCGTGCGCGGCGATGCCGAGAACGGTGTTTCCGCCAGCCTGACCCGCATCCGCGCTGCCGAAAACGCCCATGTAACTTTGGTGCAGGTGCAGTTGTTGGGCAACCGCGCCCGCCGCTGGAACGCTGTTGCCATTGAACAGGGCAAATCCGCCCGCGTCGAGCAGGTGCGCATCGAGTTGGGCGGCTGTGTCGTCGCCTGCGGTGCCCGCACCCTGCTGAACCACAACAAGTGCGAGTACGACCTGGACGCCGTCTATTTCGGCCACGGGAACGATGTGCTCGACTTCAACGACGTCTCCGTCCACACTGGCAGGGACACCCTGTGCGAGATGCACACCGCCGGTGTGCTGACCGGCCGCGCCGATAAAATTCTGCGCGGCACGGTGGATTTTCAGCGTGGTGCCAAGCGCGGCGTCGGCCACGAGAGCGAGGACGTGCTGCTGTTCAGCCCCAACGCCCGCAATCGTACCGCGCCCCTCATCCTCTGCGGTGAGGAGGAAGTCGAAGGCCAGCACGCCGCGTCCGTGGGCCGCCTGGACGAGAACAAGCTGTACTATTTGCGCTCCCGCGGTTTGAGCGAGGCGCAGGCCCGCCGCCTGATGGTGGACGCCCGCTTTGCCCCGGCCATCGACAAGATCCCGCTGGAATCTTTGCAGGACGAAGTACGTGAAAATGTTGCAGGGAGGCTGAACGATGAACTGGACGGCTGATTTCCCCATTCTGGCTGCCGATGAGAACGGCAAGCGCCTTGTCTATCTGGACAGCGCCGCCACCACCCAGCACCCCACCCAGGTTCTGAACGCGGTGGTCAACTATTATAATAAAGAGAACGCAAACCCCCACCGCGGCGTCTATGAGCTGGCCATGCGTGCCACCGACGCCCACGAGGGTGCCCGCCATACCGTGGCGCAGTTCTTTAATGCCGAGGACGACGAAATTGTGTTCACCCAGAACACGACGGAGAGCCTGAACCTTGTCGCGTACAGCTACGGCATGAATTTCCTGCACGAAGGCGACGAAATCGTCATTTCCGTGGCCGAGCATCACTCCAACATGGTGCCCTGGCAGCGCGTGGCGAAGGCCACCGGCGCAAAGCTCGTTTATATGTATCCCGGCGAGAACGGCCGCCTGACGACCGAGGAGCTGGACAAGAAAATCACCAGCAAAACCAAGGTTGTCGCCGTGGCGATGGTCTCCAACGTCCTGGGCCTGCGTGCCCCCGTGGAGGAGATTGTCAAGCGTGCCCATGCCGTGGGTGCCGTCGTCGTGCTGGACTGCGCCCAGAGCGCCCCACACACACCGGTGGATGTCAAAAAGCTGGACGTGGATTTTGCGGCCTGCTCTGCCCACAAGCTGTATGCGCCGATGGGCGTGGGTGCCCTGTACGCCCGCGCCGAGCTGCTGGAAAAGATGCCGCCGTTCCTGTCCGGCGGCGATATGATCGCCGCTGTGCATGAGAGCGGTGCCACCTGGGCCGACGGTCCCCGCAAGTTTGAGGCCGGCACCCGCAACGTCGGCGGTGAGGTCGGCTTTGCCGCCGCCATCGACTACATGAACGGCATCGGCTGGCAGGCCATGGAAGCCCACGAGCATATGCTGCTGGACCGTATGCTGGCCGGTATGCGTGCCATGCCGTGGCTGACCGTCTACGGCGAGCCGGTGGCTGAGGGCCGTTACGGCGTCGTCAGCTTCAACGTCAACGAGGTACACCCCCACGACGTGGCGACGATTCTGGATGCGGGCGGCGTGGCCGTGCGCGCCGGGCATCACTGTGCCCAGCCCTTGATGGAATTCCTGGGCATCGGCAGCTGCTGCCGCGCCAGCGTGGCGATCTACAACACGCCCGAGGACGTGGACGCCCTGCTGGAAAATCTTGAAAATGTCAGAAAGGTGATGGGCCTGTGAACCTGAACGAACTGTATACCCAGATCATTACCGAGAACAGCCGCAGCAAGGAGAACCGCCACCCGGTCGAGGGGGCGACCCACAGCCTGGAGGGCGTGAACCCCAGCTGCGGCGACGATATCACGCTGCAGCTGCGCGTGAAAGACGGCAAAATTGAGGACGCCGGTTTCATTGGCTCCGGCTGCGCGATCTCCCAGGCTTCGGCTTCGCTGATGATCGACCTGGTCAAGGGCCGCACCGTCGAGGATGCGCACCGCCTCATCAGCCTGTATTTCCAGATGATCAAGGGCAAGATCACGCCGGAGGAGCTGGACGATTTGGAGGATGTTGCCGCTTTGCAGGGCATCGCCCACGTCCCCGCCCGTGTCAAGTGCGCCGTGCTGGCATGGCACACCCTGGAAGAAGCGCTGGACGGCGAAGGCAAGACCGATAAGGTTACGACCGAGGATCAAGAGTAATTGTAATGCAGGGGCTTTGCTACCTCGCCCCTGCCACTCACATAACCCTCGCAAGGGCGCAGCATTCCGCTGCGTCCTTTTTTCTTTACGACCACTTTTCTTTTCCTCTATTCTGTGGTACAATATACAAATATATAAGTTAAAATTTATCATTGTGCCTATATAGAGAGAAAGGGAAATTTACCATGTGTGGTTTTGTTGGCTTTACCGGTCTGCGTGAACAGCGCGAGGCCATCCTGCACAAAATGGCGGATCGCATCATCCACCGCGGTCCCGATATGGAAGGCTACCACATCAGCGGCGATGACCCGCGCACGGCCATTGCGCTGGGCTTCCGCCGCCTGAGCATCATTGACCTGGCCGCGGGCAAGCAGCCGATGTACAACGAGGACGGCACCGTTGTCTGCGTGTTCAACGGCGAAATTTACAACTTCATGGATCTGCGTACCGAATTGCAGGCCAAGGGCCATATCTTCAAGACCCACTGCGACACCGAGGTCATCATCCACGGCTATGAGGAATACGGCACGTCACTGGCTGCCAAGCTGCGCGGTATGTTTGCCTTTGTCGTGTGGGATACGAAAACCAACGAAATGTACGGTGCGCGGGATATTTTCGGCATAAAGCCGTTCTATTACACCCAAACCGACGCGGGCGAACTGCTGTTTGGCAGCGAGATCAAGAGCCTGCTGGAGCACCCCGGTTTCCGCCGCGAGGTCAACGCCGAGGCACTGCGCCCCTACCTGACCTTCCAGTACAGCGCCATGAACGAGACGTTCTTCAAGGGCACCTACAAACTGCCCCCCGCCCACTGGTTCACCTACAAAGACGGCCAGATGCAGATTGAGCGCTACTGGGATGCGGATTTCCGCCACCCCACCACCCTTTCCTACGAGCAGTGCGCCGACCAGATCGACGCCCGCGTGCGGGAGAGCGTGGCCGCCCACCGCATCAGCGATGTCAAGGTTGGTTCGTTCCTGTCCGGTGGCGTCGATTCCAGCTATATCACGGCCTGCCTGATGCCCGACGAGACGTTTTCCGTCGGCTTTGCCAGCCCCGACGGCACGCATAAGTTTGACGAGACGACCGAGGCGGGCGAGCTTTCCCAAAAGCTCGGCATCAAGAACTACCGCGAAATGCTGACGAAGGAACAGTGCCTCGACGCTTTTGCGGACATCCAGTACCACATGGACGAGCCGCAGTCCAACCCGTCCAGCGTGCCGCTCTACTTCCTGTGCCAGCTGGCCCGTCAGCACGTCACGGTCGTACTCTCCGGCGAGGGCGCGGACGAAATCTACGCAGGCTACGAGTGGTACGCCGACACGCCGCTGATGCAGAAGTACAAGCACGTGCCCGCACCGCTGCGCCATCTGGCCAGCGACGTGAGCCAGCACCTGCCCTACTTCAAGGGCCACGACTTCATCATCAAGGGCAGCGGACGCCCCGAGGATTGGTTCATCGGCCAGGCCCACGTCTTTGAGGAGAAGGACGCCTACGATATTCTGAAGCCGAAGTACCGCGTCGGCCCCACGGCCCGCGAGGTCGCCGCCCCGATCTACGACCGCGTGAAAGATTTGAGCGAGCTGGAAAAGAAGCAGTACCTCGACCTGAATCTCTGGCTGCCCGGCGATATTCTGCTGAAGGCCGACAAAATGAGTATGGCCCACAGCCTGGAACTGCGCGTGCCCTACCTCGACCGCGAGGTCCTGCGCGAGGCCGAGTGCTACCCCGACAGCTACAAGCTGCGCGGCGACACAAAGGCCGTGCTGCGCACCGCCGCCAACAAGACCCTGCCCGACGCCTGGGCCAACCGCACGAAAAAAGGCTTCCCGGTGCCGATTGCCAAGTGGCTCGAGGATCCGGAGTTTTCCGCCAAGGTGCGCAAGAGCTTTACCAGCGATGTGGCCGCAGAATATTTCGACCAGGACAAACTGGTGGCGATGCTGGGCGACCCCAAGCACGAGCGCCGCAAGATCTGGACCGCCTACACGTTCTTAACGTGGCATGAGCAGTTCTTTGAGAAGTTTGACGCGTGAATCTTATGAGCCTTCCCCCGAGGGGGAAGCCTATTTTAGAAAATTGGAGATGTACTTTCCCATGTCCGACATTATCCCTGTATTCCTTGGTGCAGACCTGAACTGCTACAACTTTGCCCGCGCCTTCCATGAGGCTTACGGCGTCGAGAGCTACGCCTACGGCCGCTACCCGATGGCCCCGACCAAGTATTCCAAGATCGTGCACTTTACCACCGTGCCCGATATGGACAACGAGGACACGATGCTGCGCATTTTACACGATTTCGCCGCGCAGCATAAGGGCAAGCGGCTGTATCTGTTCGGCTGCACCGACGACTATGCCGCTATGATCATCCGCCGCAAGGCCGAGCTGACCGAGTATATCGCCCCCGGCCCCGCCGCTGACCTGTACGGCTCCATCCAGAAAAAAGCCGAATTTTATGAAGTCTGCGAGAAGTTCGGCATCCCCTACCCGGATTCCAAAATTCTGTCCGCGCCGGTGGACGCCGCCGAGCTGACCGAGGATAAGCTGGGCTTCGCCTACCCCATCATCGTCAAGCCGTCGTCCAGCGTTGACTACTGGAAGCACCCCTTTGACACGATGAAGAAGGTCTACACCGCCGCCACCCCTGCCGAGGCCGCCGAGATCGTGAAAACCATTTACGCCAGCGGCTACCCGGACCGGATGGTGCTGCAAAAGATGGTGCCGGGCGGCGATGACCATATGCGCGTGCTGACCGCCTTCTCTGACGAGAACGGTAAGGTTCGCGCCATGTGCCTGGGCCACACGATGGTCGAGGAGCATACCCCCCACGGCTTGGGCAACCACGCCGCCATCGTCAGCGAGGACACGACCTCCCTGCCGCTGGTAGAGAACATCCGCAAGATGCTGGAAGCCTGCCACTACACCGGTTTTTCCAACTTTGACATCAAGTACAGCGGCACCCCCGGCGACTACCGCGTGTTTGAGATCAATCTGCGCCAGGGCCGCAGCAACTACTATGTAACCGCCACCGGCATGAACATTGCACGCCTGGTCGTGGAAAAGTGGAGCGACGGCGGCACCGACTGCGTGCTGAACAAGAACGAGGTGTTCTGGCACCATGTGCCCGCGCAGGTGGCTTTCACCTACACCGAGGACAAGGACCTTGTCGCCCGCGCCAAGGCGCTGAAAGCCCAGCACAAGGAGGCATGCAGCCTGCTGTACAAGCCGGATCTGCTATGGAACCCGGTTCGCTATGCCTGCGTGCTGGAACAGTTGAGAAGGCAGTTCAAGAAGTTTAAGAAGTATTACCCCGTACAGAAGTAAGGGAAAAGGCTTCTTCCTTTAGGGAGAAGCTGTCCGCGAAGCGGACTGATGAGGGGCACGTCTGCCGATGCACCCCGTAAGCAGGCGGCCACGATCCCCCGCCCCTCATCCGGCCTCGCAGGCTCGGCCACCTTCAGTCTACGCGCCAAGAGCCGCCTACGGCGGTTGCGCTCCGACACGCGCCTGCGGGCGCAGCCCCTCAGGGGAAGGCTTTTAAGAAGGATGTTTTTCATGAAACTCAACGACCTTATCAAACATATCCCCCACACCGGCACATCCGACATGGATATCACCGCCATCATCTACGACTCCCGCAAGGCGGCGGCCGGTTCGCTGTTCGTCTGCCTGGTGGGTGCGTGGCTGGACGGTCATACCTACGCCGCCAGCGCCTATCAAAACGGCTGCCGTGCCTTTTTGGTGGAGCACACGCTGGATCTGCCTGCCGACGCTGTGCAGATCGTCACCGACGATACCCGCGCGGCGCTGGCCGTCATCGGTGCAGATTTCTACGGCAACCCCGCCGATGAGCTGCACCTGATTGGCATTACCGGCACAAAGGGCAAGACCACCACGGCCCTGCTGACCGCTGCCATCATGACCGAGGCAGGGCTGCCCTGCGCCTACATCGGTTCCAACGGCGTGGACATTGCAGGCCAGCACGAGGCCACCGCCAACACGACGCCGGAGAGCCTGGAACTGCACCGCCTGTTCCGCAAAATGCTGGACGCGGGTGTACACCACTGCGTGCTGGAAGTCAGCAGTCAGGCCCTGCGCCACCACCGCGTGGACGGTGTCCCCTTTGAGGTCGTGGCCTTCACGAATTTGTCCGAAGATCACATCGGCCCCGGCGAGCACCCGGATTTTGAGGATTACAAATGCGCCAAGCGCCGTCTGTTTGCCGAATACAACGCCCGCACGATGGTTTATAACGTCGATGACCCATACAGCGATTTCATGCGCGAGGGGTTCCAGGGCGAGCAGGTCAGCTTCGGCATCAAGGCCGAGGCCGACTACCGCGGCGTGATGCTGGCGCAGTACCGCAACCGTATGGCGCTGGGCATTGATTTCGTCTGCCGCTGCGCCGGGCAGAGCACCCACGTCGAGGTCATGTCCCCCGGTGCGTTCAGTGCGTCGGACGCACTGTGCGCCATCGCCATATGCGGCGCGTTCGGCGTAACGCCCGCCCAGGCCTCTGCCACGCTGGCCCACACCCCGGTGCAGGGCCGTTTTGAGGTCGTGCAGGGTCTGCCCGGGCGCACCTTCATCGTGGATTACAGTCACAACGGCCTGGCTCTGACCAGCGCATTAAAGACGCTGCGGGCCTACAATCCGCACCGCCTGATTTGTGTGTTCGGCTCGGTGGGCGGGCGCACCCAGGTCCGCCGCAAGGAACTGGCCGACGCATCCAGTGCCTATGCGGATTACAGCATCATCACCAGCGACAACCCGGACAACGAGCCGCCGGAGGATGTCATCCGCGACATTGCCGCCCATATGGCCCCCGGCGCGCCCTACACCTGCATCACCGACCGCCGCGAGGCCATCTACGCCGCCGTCAGGATGGCCGAGGAAGGCGACATCGTCCTGTTTGCAGGTAAAGGTCACGAGGATTACCAGCTCATCCACGGCAAAAAAGAACATTTCGTCGAGCGGGATATCATCAAAGAAGCCTGTGCGGCGTTGAAGAAGTAAAAAAAGCACCCTTGATTCGTGTTATGAATCAAGGGTACTTTTTTACGCCCCCGCTCTCGGCACAAACAATGCGGCGGCTAAATAAGCAAAATACAATGCCATACATACCCCGCCCTGCCAGCGCTTGAGCTTGTGTTTGCACAGCGGCGGCAGAAGCAGCACCAGCGCCATGGCGGCGCAGACCGGCACCTCGTAACTGCGGAACTGCGCACCCACGGGCAGCTTGTGGCGGTACATCAGGCTTGAAATCGGCAGCGCCAGCGTCAGGTTCAAAATAGCGCTGTTCAACAGCTGGATGGGCAGCGAATCCGGCGGGTAGTAGCGGCACCGCACAGTGAACCTCTTCCAGACCGACCCCAGGGGGTGTTCCAGGGCTTCGGCCAGCAGAGGCAGGCAGAATCCAAAGCTGATGAGCGACGCCGCCCACAGGGCCTGTATCGTGCCGGTGAGGTTTGCCAGCGTGGTGGCGCTGTACACCAGTGCCATAGCTCCGCCCGCCAGCAGCGCCAGCCCGCCAATAACGCCCGCCAGGTTCTTGAGCGAGTTCCGCACGCTCATGACCGGGAATGCCATCGTGTGGGCCGTGTAGCCGTACTCCTTCGTGGCCAGGCGCGAGCTGGGCACGGCATCCGAGGTGGACACCGCCTCGATCGTTTCACCATAGGTAAAGTTGTGCTGGAACGCAATGCTCATCAAAATAAACAACACAAACAGCAGCATCAACAGGCCGGTGCCGGTGTAGCTCAATGCGCCGTCCCGCACAAACACCGCCAGCACCCCGCAGGCGGCCAGCAGCAACAGGCATTTGCGGCAAAACTCGTCCCGATCCGCCGTGGCATACCGGCGACGATTCAGCAGGCAGACGGCCAGCGCCAGCCCCAGGTTGGCGACGGCGCCCGCCAGCGCGGTGCCGACGGCCAGCGCCGTGACCGACATACCGGCCGCCAGAAATGCCAGCATCAGCTGCGGCAGCGCCAGGCAGAACGGCGCAACCGTGCCGCCCACGACCCACATGGGCAGTCCCAGCAGGGCGCAGCACCAGGTGGTACACCGTCCCGCCAGCCGGCTGCCTACCGCCGTGAGCAGCAGACCGAGGGCGTAAACGAATAATGTTGTGAGTAGAATGGACATAAGACACCCAGAAAGAGAAAAGAGAAGAGAGAAACAAGAAGAAAGAAGCGAGTTTGGCAAAGAGCGCGGCAGCGCTGTCTTTTTCCTTTTCTTTCTTCGTTCTTATCTGACCAAAAAAGGGAACGCTTCGCAGCGTTCCCTTTTTTGTTTTAGTACGCTACGCCCCAGACGACCATCTTCTGGGCGGGCTTGCCGCAGACCGGGCAAACGTCACTCAAATGCTCCTGGGCAAAGGGCATACAGCGGCTGGACAGGCCAGCTTCGCTCTTCATGGCTTCCTCGCAGGCCAGGTCGCCGCACCACATCGTCTTGATGAAGCCGGTGTGCTCCTTGGCGATCTGCTTGACCTCGTCCATCGTGGTGGCGCTGTAGGTGCGGTTCTCGCGGTTCTGCAGAGCACGCTCGTACAGGTCCTTCGCCAGGGCGTCCATGGCGGCGGGGATGGCGGTGGCCAGCTCCTCAAATTTCACGAACTGCTTCTCGCGGGTATCGCGGCGAACCAGTACACACTGGCCGTTCTCGATATCGCGGGGGCCGACCTCCAGACGCACAGGCACGCCCTTCATCTCCCACTGGGCAAACTTCCAACCGGGCTGCTTGTCGCTGTCATCCAGCTTGACGCGGGCATAGCGGCCAATCTCGGCGGCCAGCTCACGGCATTTGTCCAGCACGCCGGGCTTGTGGGCGGCGACCGGCACGATCACGACCTGGATGGGCGCGATGGCCGGGGGCAGGATCAGGCCGTCGTCGTCGCCGTGGGTCATGATGATGGCGCCGATCAGGCGGGTGGACGCACCCCAGGAGGTCTGGAACGGATACTGCAGGGTGTTGTCGCGGCCGGTGAAGGTCACGTCGTAGGCGCGGCTGAACTTGTCGCCAAAGTAGTGGCTCGTGCCGCTCTGCAGGGCCTTGCCGTCCTTCATCATGGCCTCGATGGTGTAGGTGGCCTCGGCACCCGCAAACTTCTCTTTATCGGTCTTGCGGCCCTTGACGACCGGGATGCACAGGTCATGCTCGGCAAAGTCGGCGTAGCAGTTCAGCTGCTGCTCGGTCTCGGCCTTGGCCTCGTCGGCGGTCTCATGGATGGTGTGGCCCTCCTGCCACCAGAACTCGCGGGTGCGCAGGAAGGGTCGGGTGGATTTTTCCCAGCGGACGACGCTGCACCACTGGTTGTACAGCATGGGCAGGTCGCGGTAGGAGTGCAGCACATGGCTGAAATGGTCGCAGAACATCGTCTCGCTGGTGGGGCGCACCGCAAGGCGCTCTTCCAGCGGGTCACTGCCGCCGGCCGTGACCCAGGCGACCTCGGGGGCGAAGCCGTTGACCAGCTCGCCCTCCTTCTTCAGCAGGCTCTCGGGGATGAGCACAGGCATTGCCACGTTCTCATGGCCGGTGGCCTTGAAGCGGGCGTCCAGGTTCTTCTGGATGTTCTCCCAGATGGCGTAGCCATAGGGGCGCAGCACCACGAAACCCTTGACGCTGGAATACTCGACCAACTCGGCCTTGGTGCAGATATCGGTGTACCACTGGGCGAAATCGACCTCCTGTGCGGTGATCGCTTCGACCATTTTTTTCTTATCGTTTGCCATTTCCTGTTAATCCTCACACAAATTCTAAACTTGTCCGCGGCAGCGCCGCAAGCATTACATACGGTCTTCCAGGTAATTTACCACGTCACCGACGGTGTGGAAATTCTCGATATCCTCGTCGGGGATCTCAACGCCGAACTCGTCGGACAGGACGGTGATCATATCGATAACATCCAGGCTGTCCGCGCCGAAATCATTGACGATGTCGCTGTCGGGGGTGATCTTCTCAGGATCGACTTCCAGCTGTTCTGCCAGATAGCCACGGATGCGGCTGAAAACTTCGGAATCCATAATTTAACTCCTTTATAAACACAGATATACATTTAATATATAGCGTATCTGCGGCTGAATGTCAAGGGGGTAAGTGTTAAATTTTATGCAAGCTGCATACGATGGGCCGGGAGGTGGGCATGTGGAACTGAATTTTACCAAAATGCAGGCCGCCGGCAACGATTATATCTACCTGGACTGCCGCGCCGCCGGGCTGCCGCCAAACGCCGCCGCGCTGGCCGTGGCGCTGTCCCGACGGCATTTTTCCGTGGGGGCCGATGGGGTCATTTTTATCTGTCCCCCGCTGCTGGCGGACGGCGACGCCGCGATGCGGATGTTCAACGCCGACGGCAGCGAGGGGACCATGTGCGGCAACGGTGTACGCTGTGTAGCGGAATTTTTATACACCCACGGCGTCCGGCGGGACTGCATCCGCATCGACACGCCCAACGCCGGGCGGCGCACGCTGCGTCACGTGGGCGCGGGGTTATGGCAGGTGGAGATGGGGCATTTCTCGGCGCTGGGGGCCGACGTGGGCACCGCCGACCTGGGCGGCGGGCCACTGCTGGATGTGCCGCTCTGCGCGGGCGGGCGCAGCTGGCGTGTCAACTGCGTGGCCGTGGGCAACCCGCACTGCGTTGTTTTTGTGGGTGATGCCCCGCCCGAGGGGGCTGACCTGGCCCTGTATGGCCGGGAACTGGAACACCACCCGGCGTTCCCCGGGGGCATCAACGTGGAGTTCGCGCGGCAGATCAGCCCCACAGCCTTCGCCGTGACAGTCTGGGAGCGCGGCAGCGGGGCCACGCTCTCCTGCGGGACCGGGGCCTGCGCCGTGGCGGCCTCCGCTGTGCTGACCGGCCGCAGCGGACGCGGCGTGCCGATTTTGGTGCAGATGCCCGGCGGCACACTGGAAGTACGCATCCTGAAGGATGATACCGCGCTTTTACTTGGTGAAGCCGCGGCAGCATTTACCGGAACTGTAAGGATTCAGCCTTGCAAACTGCCGCGCGGTGTGGTATGATAGATGCAATAACAATTTGAACAATATTTCAGTTCGGAAGGGGGGCTGCGCCCATGAATATTCACGAATCCGCAGAGGATTATCTCGAAAAAATTCTGATGCTGCAGGAACAGAAGGGTTCTGTGCGCTCGATCGATATTGCGGTGGCGATGGGCTTTTCCAAGCCGAGCGTCAGTGTCGCCATGAAAAACCTGCGTGAGAACGGCTATATTTCGATGGATGCCGACGGTTTTATCAAGCTGGAAGCGCCGGGCATGGAAATTGCCCAGCGCATCTATGGCCGCCACCGCAAGCTGACGGCGTTCTTCGTCGCGCTGGGCGTTGACCCGGATGTTGCCTCCAAGGACGCCTGCAAGGTCGAGCACGACCTGAGCGAGGAAACGTACAGCAAGATGATTGCGTTTGCGGAGAAAGCCGAAAAAGAAGCGCAGAAGTAAATTTTGCCCAAAAAATTGCCCGATGGCATCAAGTGCCATCGGGCAATTTTTACTTTAGGTATACAGCGGCTTGCTCTCCGGCTCCTGCGCGGGCTCGGTCGGCTCGGCTGCGGGGGCAGCTGGGGCGTGGCGGGCAGTGATGACCGCCTGGTGGAACGCCGCCGGGTTGGCGCGATACTTGCGCTCAATGTCCTTGTCGTAGCCGATCAGCGCATCCGGGTAGGTGCTCTGCATCTGGCGCAGAATCTCCTGCGCTTCGTCCTCATTGCGGACGTAGATATCGTGGCAGGCACGTTTCTCCTTCGCGCCGAAAACGCGCACCATCAGCTCTTTCCTCACGGTCAGGATGCCGTAAGCTTTGTGGCGCACTGTGTACTGGTAGGCCCAGACCACGTCGTCACCGGCCAGCACCCAGGAATCGCCGCCCTTGTCGTACATCAGCCAGCTGCGGTTCATGCGGACCTTGCCATCCTGCATCGTGTCCTCGTAGAAGCGGTCGAGGGCCTGCTCGGTGGCCTGCGGGTCGTCCGAAGCCTTGATGTAGTTGCGAATCTGCTTCTGGAAGCCACCGGTCAGGGAATGAACCACGAGCCAGATTGCCAGCACCACCAGCAGAACGCCGATGACGCCCATAAAACCATACACAAACGTGTCCTGGCCGTCGATCTCGCCGTCGGTCAGCACCAGCGGAAGGGCTGTGCAGTCGTCAAACAGACCGATATCATCATAGCTAAAACCGGCGTCAATGAAGTAATCTTCCCACAGCTGCCGGGTCTCATCATCCATGGGCTGCAGCGTGCCGCGCACCGACACGTAGGAGCCGTCCCACTCATAACTGCCGTCCTCGTCGTCGATTAGCCGCTCGGTATCGGCAACGACCGCCTCGGCGTCGCTGATTTTGGGCTTGGGCACTTCCACACCGATGTAGACGGTGGCGTCGGGGGTGTTGACCGGCATGATGTACTCGCGGGCGCTGACCTTGTCCGGCCTGCCGCTCTCGCTCACGACGGTCTCGGCGTAGTAGTCAATCAGGGTGTCAATGTCCGCTTCGAGATACTGTCCTTGCAGGGAAAGGACGTCATGGTCATCCAGCGGTGCGAAATAGGTCGGCCCAGCGATCATTTTTGCGACACCGGGCCCGAACACCACGCCGATGAAGATGGCCGCCACAGCCAGGACGATGATGGCCCACAGCTTGCCGACCAGGGTTTTCTGCTTCAGGGATTGCAGCATAGATACTTTCCTCCATTCTTTTGTATACAGGGTTCGTTACCATTGTAACAAATAGAAGGTTCCGCGTCAACCGGTTGCGCAGAATTGCGCACCGTTTTTTGACGATCTGCGTGAAGATTTTCCCCTTGCGGTTTGTTTATTATTCTGCTGTACACTTGAATGGACGTGATAGCTTGATTTCTGACAACATCAAAAGGCTACGTGAAAACATGGGGCTCTCGCAGGCGGCGCTGGCCCGCAAGCTGGGGGTAACGCGCGCCAGCGTCATGCGTGGGAAATGGAGTTATCCTCCCCCACAGCAGTCTACCTTGTGGAAATGGCACAGCTGTTCCACACAACTACCGATGACATCCTCGGCCTGGAAAGCGAAGAAAAAATCAGCCTGCGCGGTATGAACGAACAGGAAAAACGCCTCGTCTACGACTTGGTCGACTATATCAGCGGGCACCACAAACCATAACCCCGCCCCGGGCGCACACACAGGTGCGCCCCTACATCCGCTAATAACAAAAACCGCCCCTTCCGGTTTGACCCGGAAGGGGCGGTTTCAGCTATTCAATTCGCAGTTAAGCTACTCGCAGATTACAGCTCAGCGAAGTACTTAATGGTGCGGACCATCTGAGATGTGTAGGAGTTCTCGTTGTCGTACCAAGAAACGACCTGAACCTGATAGGTGTCGTCGTCGATCTTAGCGACCATGGTCTGGGTAG
>OJPZ01000222.1_pt1 | contig 34389 bp, 27 predicted proteins | sample 1598611 | NCBI WGS metagenome assembly OJPZ01 (sample SAMN03922494, study PRJEB24848) | human gut metagenome | isolation source: stool sample | host: Homo sapiens | place: Germany | collected 2011-11
CGGTTTCCCCGTCCAATTGGATGGAGATCTGCCCACCTACCACCGTCACCGTTAATTCATCGTTGCCAACGGTAAGCTCCGGCGCCTCTTGTAGGGTAAACTCCCCCACCGGGGTAAAGGAAAACGACGTCTCCTCCCCCAGGGATAGCCGCACCCGTACGTCCGAAGTAAATACCGCACCCTGGACCGCCAGCCCAGGGCATAGGACGGCCAGCGCCAGGCACAGCGCCAGGATGCGCTTGGGTCTATTCATGGTCCACCTCCGTTTCAGCCCCGGAATCGGGGCAAATTCGACATGCTGTTCCATTTTCCTTTATGATACCTTTTTCTCTGTGCCCGGTCAATGGCAGTTCCAGCGAATTCCTCTTCCTATTGGCCCATATCCCATGAACATTTCGTAAATTTCTCCGTTCTCCGCCCCGGTTTCTAGTAAATCGGAAACCGCCTATGCTGGAAACGGAAATAGGCGTATAAACCGGCAGGCTGTCAAAATTCACAGCCGGGCCGCGTAAAGTAATGGAACCGTTCGCCTCGCCGCCCCCGCAAAGGCCGTCGCCCTTGCCGCCGCATAGACGCCCCCACGTAAAACGCGGCGGATATCCATATCCGCCGCGTTAATCCATCCCAAGCAAGTCTTCCACGCGCACCCGCAAAACCTTTGCCAAATAGAGCAGCTCATAATCCGCCACCACCCGCTCCCCGGTCTCGATGCGGCTGATGGCCTTTTGGTTGATCGACAAGCCTTCCAATTGCAGCCAGGCCGCCAGCTGCTCCTGGGAGAGCTTCTTTCCCTCCCGGATGCGGCGCACGTTTTCCCCGGATGCGTTACACCTTCCTTGGTATTTGTATATTTTCGTAACACATCACCTCCCTTCTTACCAATCTTTGGTATAAATTCATGTTGATTTTAGCGCGCCCCCATGCTATTCTTATCCCAAAGATGACTAAACTATAACTTTATTTTTTGTAACCCCTTTCATTATCGATTTTCAGGAGGGCTGATTATGGCAAAAAGAATCGCTAGCACCTTATTGACAATTATCATGTTTCTATTCTCATTTTCTTCTATTGCTTTTGCCTTACCCGCCAATGTTGCCGACAAAACCATCGTTGTGGATTGTGCTAAAGACGGGAAAGATGGCATCCAGAAAGCCATTGATTCCATTTTGGCGGAATCGGATAAGGGCGGCTGGACCATTGTTGTAGAGGGCGGAACCTACGATCGCTTTACCGTACCTTCTGCGCTTACGGATTTAACAATCCAGGCAGCGGAGAACGCACAGGTTATCATTCATACCCTGCGGCAGGAGGAGCCTCCCGTTTCCCGCAACGATGGAGGTGGAATCAATATCTTTGCCAAAGGGACCACCCTAAAAGGCTTGACGGTTCAAGCAGGAAAGAATACCCAAGGGCTATGGTATGCTGCCGCTATCAACACCCACCATGAGGATTCGGGAGGCGCAAATATCTCCTTGGCCGTGGAAAACTGTACCATTTCAGGCAGCGGCGTGGGATTTGGCATTATGCAGGATTGTCCCGCATTTTCGTTAAAAGGCTGTACGATTTCCGGCTTCGCGGAAGGCCTTTCCTTCTATGGCGATAATTGGGCTGTGCCGAAACAAGGCATTCAGATTACCGGCAACCAATTTCACAATTGCGGCTTTGCCATCCATGGTTACTTTGGCGGTTCTACCGAGAACCCTGGGACGATCACCTTTGAGGACAATATCATAACGGGGACCAAAGCCTTACGCAGCAAGGTCGTGATCCAGGATAATAGCTCCAATAACAGCTCCATGCAGGTGCATATTCAAGACAATAGTCTGGAGCACGGGCTGATTGGCCTGGTCATGCTGGACGGGGAGGATGAAATTGTTGTGAACGTATTGGCGAACAACACTTTTGGCGAAAACAGCTTTTACGTGGAAGCCATTTATCCTGGCACCATCGATCTGTTTACAACCTACCAATCTCCCCCAGGAAGCACAGGCCGCTGGGAGTCCTATCTAACCGCCGGCGATCATATCTCCTCAGAGCAGCTAGCGTATATTGAACGCGTCATCGCCGAGGCGAACGCCAGCGGCAGCACAAGGCTATCTATTACAGGCATTGACGCTGAGCAGTTGGTGGAAACCTTTACCCGTTTCAAAGACGGGATCTATTGGGTTAGCGAACCCCCTCCCTCTATTCCCACGCCCTCGCCTAATCCTGCCCCAGGGGAAAACCTGCCTTCCCCCAGTACCGGTAGCCTGACGGTGACAAAAACCATGGCCGATGGGAATCGATCCAGGCAGTTCACCTTTGTGGTGACCCTGAATCGGGCGCTCAACGGCGTATATGGCGGCATGCGCTTTGAAAACGGCGTAGCCACCTTTACCCTGGGCCACGGCCAATCCGTCCGGGCCTCCGGCCTGCCGGTGGGCACGACCTACACCGTAGAGGAAATCGGGAACGCTGGATACCAGGCCATCGCCACCGGCAACGCGGGTTCCATCACCTGGTCAGGGGCAACCGCCAGCTTCCAGAACAACCCCCTATCCATTCCTTCCACAGGCGATATGCCTCGGGCGATCCTGGGAGCTACGCTCATTGCTTTGTCCCTTTTGGGCTTAGCCGTGTATCATAGCCGGAAATCCTTCATCGGGTAACCGCATCCGCTTTCCTAGGGCCTGGGCAGCGCGTCCCAGGCCCTTTTCCTCCGACCCAACCTTCCTTTCCTTATATAGCCATTTTTCGGATGGATATGGGTGGCCTTTGCTTTATCAAATATTTAAGAATCTTTCGTTTTTTTTATTTTCTTCCTCATTATCCTTAGAGAATACCCTCCGTAGGACTTTATTTTTGCAGGCTATACTGGCTGCACCAACGGACCCATGCTTTCGCAAGAAAGGCTTCCGTTACGATCTTGTTACATTTAAGGAGGGTTTTCCATGAAAAAACGGCTTGTTCCCATATTGCTTTCCCTTGTCATGGTCCTGATGCTTTTGCCAAGCCTGGCGTTGGCAGTTAACGGCGAGGGGGCATCCATTATGTTTCTGCCGCCTGCTGCTCCCGCAACGGACAAGCTTTCGGAAGTTTTAAGCGGCGAGGTGGTCCAGCTTGCATGCGCCAATGGCACCCACAGCCATGCGCCTGCTTCCTACCCGCTTAAACCTGACACCTATTCCGTCGGCATGGTAACGGCCGATGATGCGTACGGCTATATTTGTCCTGTAATTATCCAGGCAAACGCCTATATTGCGGCCTATAATGACGAAACTGCCTCCAAGCATAGCCTATCCCCCCACGCTTCGGAGGCGCAAACCCTCATGTTGACCTGGGACGCGGCTGCAAAATCTTGGAAGGCGCCTAAAAATAAATTGCCCTTGGCCTTTTCCCTGACCTGCCAGGACCCGCGGCCTTCCGACCCCACGCCTCGCATATCCAATGTGCCGTCCGTCCCCACCGATAGCCAGCTGCCAGGTATCCTAGGACAATCCATCGCAAAGGTAGCTTGCGCCAATTCACAGGCCTTTCATGGGGACAAAACCTACGGCCTGCTTCCCGGCGGCTATACCATCAGCGCCGTTGCCGGCGACGCTACCATAGGTTATTCCTGCACCGTATCCATAAACAGCGCCCCCTATGTGGCCGCCTACAATACAGAGATGGGCGCCATCCATACCCTTCAGCCTGAAGTACAGGCTTCCAAAGCCATCGTTCTGGTCTGGGAAGCGGCCAGCCAGGCCTGGGCCCTGCGGGACGGCGGGCTTCCCATCTCCTTCCCTGTCCTTTGTAAAGACGCGGCAGTACCCCCCCAAGCCCCCGCCGTTGACCAGCTTCCAGGCATCCTGGGGTCCATGGTGAAGGTAGCCTGCGCCAATTCCCGTGGCTTCCATGGGGACAAGACCTATGCCCTGCTCCCCGGCAGCTATACCATCGGCAACGTTGCCGGGGATGGGGTAAAAGGCTATACCTGTCCCGTGACCATCCACGATGCAGCCCCCTATGTGGCCGCCTACAATGCGGACATGGGCGCCGCCCATACCCTACAGCCTGCGGCGCAAACCCCCAAGACCATCACCCTGACCTGGGATGGGAAGGCTTGGCAGAAGCCTATAACCGGCCTGCCTATAACCCTTACCGTGTCCTGCCAAAAACAACCGGTCTCCACCCTGCCTACGGCCCCCACCAAGGCTGAAACGCTTCAGCTCCTTGGCGCCGCCAGGGTGCAGGTCAACTGCTCTGCCGGCCGCCATGGCGGGTGGACCTATCCCCTGCGGGAGGATTCCATCCAGCTTAGCAGCGTGTACGAGGTAAACAACCAGCCCCGGGTGAACGTTACCCTTTCCGGCAACCCCTATGTGCAGGCCTATAGCCGGGATATGGGCAAACCCCATACCCTTTCCTACCCCACCGCCTATACCATCACCCTGGTTTATCAGAATGGCTGGCGTCTACAAGAAGCCCTTGCCTCGGCCAAAACCTACGCCTTCAACGCCGCCTGCAACCAGGGGAATGTGGGCGGCGGCTGGTACCCCCGCATCAGCGGCGGCCGCAACCCCGGAGGCAATGCGCCCATTACCCAGCCGGGAACCGTCGCCAGCTTCCCCAATCCCGCCCTGTCCATCCCCCGTACCGGCGATGCGCCCCAGATGGGCCTGGGGGCCGGTCTAGCGGCTCTGGCGCTATTGGGCTTGGCAATGTATTTCGGCCGTAGAGCCTCCGCGGACTAGCCGTCCCCAGCGTCTTTCCCCGGGCCGGGGGCAACGCGCCCCCGGCCCGTTTTTTGTAAGAAAACCGGCTGTGACTTGCTCCCTTTTGTTTCGGCGGGTATAATAGAAACGTGCGCACCCCCATATCCAAGGATATGAGGGCATACTTGCGTGGAAGGAAGGTTGCGTTATGTTTATCATCGTGGGGCTGGGAAACCCCGGCCGGGAATATGCCGGCACCCGGCACAATGCAGGCTATATGGCGCTGGACATACTGGCGGACCGGTTTGGCATAGAGATAAAGCGGCACAATTTTCAGGCCGTATTCGGGGAAGGGTTTGTGGCGGGGCAAAAGGTGGCCCTGGTCAAGCCCCTCACCTTCATGAACGAGAGCGGAAGGGCTGTGCGGGATATCATGAACTGGTACAAGTGCCAGCACGATCAGCTGCTCTTGATCTACGACGACATCGATATCCCCCTGGGGGATATCCGCATCCGGGCAGGCGGCAGCGCCGGCACCCACAACGGAATGCGCAGCGTGATCTATCAGCTCCAATACGATGATTTCCCCCGGGTGCGGGTGGGCATCGGCCAGGCCCAGGGCCAGCGGGGATTGGTGGCCCATGTGCTGGGGGCGCCCCAGGGCGAGGAGCTGGAAGCCCTGCGCCATGGGCTGGCCCAGGCCGCCGACGCTGCGGAGCTGATCCTAAACGGCCAGCTTTTACAGGCCCAGGCCCAGTTTAACAAGCGGCCCAAGAAAGAAAAGCTCCCCAAGGCAGACCCCTCCGAGGGGGAAAGCCTGGGCGATCCGGAGGTGCTGTAGGAACCATGGAGCAACAGCCACATCCCCTGCTGGGGGTCCTTTCCCAACATCCGGAATATCAGCGGCTCTGTGAGGCCCTCGCAAAAGGCGAGGGCCCTTGCGGCGTATTCGGCCTGGCGGAGGGGAACCGGGGCCACATGGCCGCCGCCCTGGCCAGCGCTTTGGGCCGGCCTCTTTTGGTGGTCACCGCCAACGAGAGCGCCGCAGAAAAGCGCAGCGAGGAGATCGGCCGCTTTTTGCCCTGCCAGCACTTTCCGGCCCGGGACATTCCCCTTACCGGCGCCTTTACCAGCTCCGAGGGCTTGGAGGCCCGCCGGGTGGCCGCCCTATGCCGCCTGGCCGCCGGCCAGGGCCGGGGCGCGGTGCTTTGCGCCTCCATGGAGGCGTTGATGCAGCGGCTTGCGCCTCCGGCGGTCTTTCTACAGCTGAGCCGCCAGGTAAGCGCCGGGGACGTGATAGAGCCCCGCTCCCTCCTGGCCTCCCTGGTGGAGGCGGGCTATGTGCGGGGCGAGGTCTGCGAAAGCCCCGGCCAGGTCTGCCTCCGGGGCGGGTATCTGGACGTATATCCCATCGTGGCGGAATACCCGGTGCGCATCGAGTTCTTCGACGACGAGGTGGATACCCTGCGCACCTACGATCCCCTGACCCAGCGGTCCCTGGAAAACATCTCCTCCGTGTTCCTGCCCCCGGCCTGCGAAATGCCCCTCACCCCCCAGGCGCGAAGCGCGGCTTGCAAGGCCCTGGCGGGCCGCCCGGGCCTGGAGGAAACCCTGGAAGCCCTACAGGCCGGCGGCACCCCGGAGGGGGCCCTCCGGCTCATGCCCCTGTTCTATCCCCAGGCCTATTCCCTGCTGGACTATATGCAGAACGGGATCTTTCTGCTGGATGAACCCGCCCGGCTGGAGGAGAGCGGCAAGATCCTTTTTAGCCAATATCTGGACCAATGCGCCGCCGCCATCCAGGCGGGAGAGGCCCAGCCTGAGCAGGGGGAAATGCTGGGCTCCCCCCTGCAGACCATCAAAGCCCTGGATACCCCCAGGACCGCCCTGTTCTTCGCCCTGACCCGCAGCTATGGCCTCATTGGTATGAAGGCCCCCTTCCGCTTTGAGACCCGGCCCATCTCCCGGTATGTGGGGGATGAATCCCTCCTGCAGGAGGACCTTGCCGCCTGGCGCAAAAGCGGGGAAACCGTAGTAATCTATGCCGGCCCCCATGGGGAACGGCTGCGGCAGCGGCTGGCGGATCTGGATATGCAGCTGCCCTGCGTAGAGAGCTTGGACCGGGCCTTTGTCAAGGGGGAACAGATCATCCTGTGCCAGAGCCTGGAGCGAGGCTTTGCCTACAGCGAGCTGGGGCTTTCGGTGATCAGCGAGCGGGAGCTTTACGGGGACGTGGCCCGCCCGCCGAAAAAAGCCCGGCGCAAACGCCCCCAATTGGTCTTTTCCGAATTGAACGTGGGGGATCTGGTGGTCCATGAGCTCCACGGCATCGGCCGCTTTGTGGGGGTGGTGACCCTGACGGTGGACGGCGCCCCCCGGGATTACCTGCACCTGGTCTATGCCGGCGGGGATAAGCTCTACATCCCCACGGACCAGTTGGACCGGGTGCAAAAATACATCGGCGGCAAGGAGGACGACGGGGCCGCCGTCAAGCTCTCCAAGCTGGGCAGCGGCGAGTGGCAGCGCACCGTCTCCCGGACCCGGGAGGGGGTGAAAAAGCTGGCCTTCGACCTGGTGCGCCTATATGGGGAGCGCCAGCGGCGCAAGGGGTTCGCCTTTGCCCCGGACAACGCCTGGCAGCGCCGGCTGGAGGAGAGCTTCCCCTACGAGGAAACCCCGGACCAGCTCACCAGCATCCAGGAGATCAAAACGGATATGGAAAGCGAACGGGTCATGGACCGGCTATTGTGCGGGGACGTGGGCTACGGCAAAACCGAGGTAGCCCTGCGGGCCGCCTTTAAGGCGGTGCTCTCCGGCAAGCAGGTGGCCATGCTGGTGCCCACCACCATCCTGGCCCAGCAGCACTATAATACCATCGCCGCCCGCTTTGCCGGCTTCCCGGTAAACGTGGCCCTCCTCTCCCGCTTCAAGACCCCCAAGCAGCAGGCGGGGATCCTGGAAGGGCTCAAGGCGGGCCGGGTGGATATGGTCATCGGCACCCACAAGCTGCTGGCCCCCGGGGTGCAGTTTAAGGACCTGGGCCTTTTGATCATCGACGAGGAGCAGCGCTTCGGGGTGGGCCACAAGGAGCAGATCAAAAACCTCAAGCGCAGCGTGGATGTGCTCACCCTGTCCGCTACCCCTATCCCCCGCACGCTGCATATGTCCATGTCCGGCATCCGGGATATGTCCGTCATCGAAACGCCCCCCGCCCAGCGCTATCCGGTGCAGACCTATGTGATGGAATACAGCGACGGGGTGGTGCGGGAGGCCATCCGCAAGGAGCTGGGCCGGGGCGGCCAGGTTTATTTCCTATATAACCATGTGCGCACCATGGAATACTTTGCCGAATACCTCCGGGAGCTGGTCCCCGAGGCCCGCATCGCCTATGCCCACGGCCAGATGGGAGAACGAACCCTGGAAAAAACCATGCTGGATTTCCTGGAGCGGCAATACGATGTGCTGCTATGCTCCACCATCATCGAAAACGGGCTGGATATGCCCAACGTGAATACCATCCTCATCTACGACGCGGATAAGATGGGTCTCTCCCAGCTCTACCAGCTCCGGGGCCGGGTGGGCCGCAGCGTGCGGCTGGGGTATGCATACCTGTTTTTCAAGCGGGATAAGGCCCTTTCCGAGGTGGCGGAAAAGCGGCTGATGGCCATACGGGAGTTTACCCAGTTTGGCTCGGGTTTCCGCATCGCCATTCGGGATCTGGAGATCCGGGGCGCGGGCAACCTGCTGGGGCCGGAGCAAAGCGGCCACATGGAGGCGGTGGGCTACGACCTGTATTGCAAAATCATCAACGGCGCCCTGCGGGAAGCACGGGGCGAAAAGCCCCAAAAGGACATCGATACGGTCATGGAGCTGCCCCTGGCGGCCAGCATCCCCCATTCCTATATCCGCCGGGAGACCGACCGGCTGGCCATGTACAAACGCATTGCCCACATCTCCACCCAGGAGGAGCTCTACGACGTGCAGGATGAGCTGATCGACCGCTATGGGGAGATCCCTAAGCCGGTAGAAAATTTGCTGTTTATCGGCAAGCTCAAGTCGGACGCCCAGCGGGCCTATATCACCCGGATCCAGGTGCGGGACGGGGAGGCCAAGCTGCTCCTGGACCCCGAGGCGCCCATGGACGGCGCCAAGCTCTTCCAGGCCATCCAAGGGGTGGAGGGCGTCCAGTTCCGCCCCGGCGAACAGCCTGTTTTGCTCCTGCATAGGCCCAAACAGGACGCCGCCGCCATTTGCCGGAGCCTGCCACAGATTGTTTACATGCTGGGCGATTGCATTCAGCCGGAGACATGATATAATGAAAAAGTATGTGGCTTTGCCCATACCCAATACGTTAAAATGGAGAAAAGCATGAAAAAGATTTTTGCCCTGACCCTTGCGGCCCTGCTGCTCGTCAGCATCTTCGCGGGCTGCTCCCTTTCCCCCCAGACCAGCGAGAGCCAAGTGAATGTGCCGGTGGTAACGGACATCGACCGGGAAGCGGTGGTGGCCACCGTGGGGGACAAGACCGTCACTATGGGAGACTATATCGACCTGTTTGACAGCTATGCTTCCTACTACACCAGCTATGGCTACGACCTGTATTCCGATCCTGCCGCTTTGGAGGAATTCCAGGATTTCGTCATCGACATCCTGGTGGAGGAGCAGGTCATCGCCTATCAGGCGGAGCAGTCCGGCTTTAGCGAGCTGAGCGCTGAAAAGCTAGAAGAGGTGGAGTCCAAAGTCAACGAGGAGCTGGAATATCTAATGAGCACCTACCGGCCCCAGGCGGAAGAGGAAGCTGCGGCGGATCCTTCCATTGATGTGGAAGCCCGCACCAAGGAGCTGGTGGAAGCCGAAAGCGAATTTTACACCGGCAAGGCCATGAGCTACGATGAGTTTGTAGAATGGATCCGGGAATACTATACCGAGACCGCCATCAGCGAAATGTTCCGGGAGGACGCCCTCAAGGATATCACCGTAAGCGACGAGGCCATCCAGGAGTGGTATGACAGCAACCTGGAATCCCAGACCACCACCTATACGGAAAACGGCGGCGCCTACAAGGATGACCAGGAGAGCTACGAAAAATACGGCGGTACCCCGGTGCTGTACGTGCCGGAAGGCTATAGCCGGGTGCTGCATATCCTCATCGCGCCGGAAGAGCTGCCCAGCGACGAATATCAGACCAAGATCACCGATATGGATACCTTAGCCGCAGAATATGGCGAGCTGGCCTTTGACGTCGCCCTCAGCGGCCAGGAGAATCCCCGCCTGGCGGAGATCCTTTCCCAGTACCGGACGCTGGAATCCGAAGCCAACGCCTTGGAAGCCGAACGGATGGCAGACTCCCTGGCTACCGCCAACGACCTGTACAGCCAGCTGGAAGCCGGCGCGGATTTCTCCACCCTGATGATGGAAAATACCCAGGACAATGCCATCCTGAGCTTTGATACCATCGCCTCCAAGGGGCTTTTGATCAGCAACCAGTACGAGAGCGAGGTGGATTGGTCCAAGGAGGTCAAGACCGCTTTCGCTACCCTGCAAATGGGCCAGTACAGCCAGGTGATCCAGGATGACGAAGGCTGCCACATCCTCTACTACCTGTCGGATGAGCCCGCCGGCGCGGTGGCCCTGGACGACGTCAAGGACGGCATTTCCGCCCTGCTGTTGGCGGATCTGGAAAACCAGGAGTGGACCGCCATGCTGGATACCTGGAAGAACGACGGCACGGTGGAGATCGACGAGGAACTGGTGCGCTCCTATGGCGCCGCCGCCTGATGTCCGCCAGCTTACACGGATTCCCCAAGGGAAGGCAACCTGCCTTCCCTTTTTCGTTGGCCGCCATAGAGGCTGGATGCCGTCTTCCCCGGGTCAGCAAATGGCTTCGGCAGCGGTTCCTAATCCGGCTGGCTGTGTAACTGGCCTGTTTCCCCGCCCATTGCTCCAGTTCTTAGACCGCCCTCGTTTTTTCCTGGGAAATATGGTATGATTACTTTCAGCATAGGCATTGCCTACATCATTTTTAGAGCAAAGGAGGCCCATATGCGGCTGGATAAATATTTAAAGGTTTCCCGGGTCATCAAACGGCGCACTGTGGCCAACGAGGCCTGCGACCTGGGCCGAGTCCAGATCAACGGCAAGGTGGCCAAGGCTTCCGCCGAGGTGAAGGAAGGGGATGTGCTCACGGTGCTGCTGGGGGGCAAGCAATTGCGGTTGCAGGTGCTGTCCGTACAGGAGCACGCCCTCAAGGCGGATGCCGCGGGTATGTACAAGATCCTGGAGGGCGAAGGGTGAAAGATACCTCTGTGATCCTGCTGGCCGCCGGCGCTTCCAGCCGGATGGGCCAGCCGAAGCTGGCCTTGCCCTTCGGCGGCCGCACCGCCTTGGAGCACGCCCTGCTGGCCTTTTTGCAGGTGGAAGATTCCCCCGTGCTGGAGATCATCCTGGCGGTTTCCCCCCAGACCCAGGACCTGGCTGCTGGGCTAGCCAACCAGTACGGCGCCCTGCTGCCCATCCGGGTCTGTATGGGGGGCGCCACCCGGGGGAATTCGGTGTTCCAGGCCCTGCAGCTGGCCCGGGGGGATGTGGTATGCATCCACGATGGGGCCCGGTGCCTGGTGAGCTGGTCGGTGATCCAAGCCAGCATCCAGGCCGCCCGCGCCCAAGGTAGCGGCGTGGCCGCCATCCCCTGTCGGGATACCCTATGGCAAGCGGACGGGGCCGCTACCCTCCCCCGGGAGGGGTTCTGTGCGGCCCAGACCCCCCAGTCCTTTTCCCGGGCCCGGCTTGTAGCCGCCTACGAAGATGCCCAAAAAGCAGGGGTTGCCGCCACCGACGACGCGGCCATCTACAGCCGGTTATACGGCCCCGTGACCTTCAGCGCCGGGGACTTGGCCAATCAAAAGCTCACCGTCCCCGAGGATATCCCCCTGTTTGCCACCCTGCTCTCCCCCCCCGCCCCTCGTCTGGGCTATGGGGAGGATACCCACCGGCTGGTGGCAGGCCGGCCCCTGGTGCTGGGCGGGGTGACCATCCCCTTTCACCTGGGGCTGCTGGGACATTCCGATGCGGACGCCCTGGCCCATGCCGCCATGGACGCCATGTTGGGGGCCTGCGCCCTGGGGGATATCGGCAAGCTGTTCCCGGATACGGACCCCCAATACGCCGGGATTTGTTCCTTGACCTTGCTAACCCAGGTCCTACGCCGCACCCTGGCCCAGGGGTATGCCCTTAGCAACCTGGACGCCACCATCGTGGCCCAGCAGCCCAAGCTGGCCCCCCACATTCCCGCCATGCGGGCCAAGCTGGCCGCCGCTATGGCCTGCGGCCAGGAGCGGATCAGCATCAAAGCCACCACCCCGGAAGGCTGCGGGCCGGAAGGGGCGCTGGAATCCATCACCGTGCGCTGCGTGTGCAGCATGGAGGCAATATGACAAACCATCCCACCATCACCATCGCTCCCCTATCCATCCCCGGGGCCATGAGCCAGGCCGCCTGGCGCTGCATCCAGCAGGCGGACGCCCTGTTTTTGCAGACCGATCAAAGCCCCTGCGCCCGGCCTGTGCTGGATACGGGGCTGGCCTACCGCTCCATGGACGACCTGTACGCTTCCGCCCAGGACTTCGATCAGCTGAACCAAGCCATCGCCCGGCGGCTGTGTGAAGCCGGAGACGGGGCGGTGTACGCGGTATGCGGCGGCGGCATGGGAGACGGGGCCCTGCAAGCCCTATTGGCAGCCGCCCAGGCGGAGGGATTGTCCGTTCGCCAGCTGCCCGGCGCGGGCTTTGGGGCAAGCGCCCTTTGCGCCCTGCCGCAAGCCCTGCCGGTTTCCGGCATGACCCTTTGCACGGCCTATGACCTGCCTGCCAGTTTGGACCCCTACCATACCCTGTGCATCGAGGATGTGGATACCCCCCTCACCGCTGGGGATGTAAAGCTGGCCCTGGGGGAATATTATCCCGACGAATACCTTCTGTGGTTCTGCGTCTTGGGCGAGGACGGCTACCATTGCCGCCAACTGCCCCTGTTGGAGCTGGACCGGCAGCGGGATTATGCAGCCGGGGCCTGCGCCATCCTGCCCCCGGCCCAACCCAGCCAACTGACCCGCAAAAGCGTGGACGACCTGATGGCGGTAATGACCCGCCTCCGGGGCCCCGGCGGCTGCCCCTGGGATGCGGAACAGACCCATCTCTCCCTCCGGGGCTCCCTCATTGAGGAAGCTTATGAGGTGCTGGACGCCCTGGAGCGGGAGGACGACGACGCCCTTTGCGAGGAGCTGGGGGACCTGCTGCTGCAAATCGCCTTCCATGCCCTCATTGCCCAGGAGCAGGGCGCCTTTACCCTGCGGGATGTGAGCACCGGCATCGTAAACAAGCTGATTTTCCGGCATCCCCATGTTTTTGGTTCCGTGCATGTAAACTCCAGCAATGAGGTAAAATACAACTGGGAGCAGCTAAAGCGCCAGGAAAAGCATCAGGCCACCGTGGCCCAGGCCATGGATGCCGTACCCCGTGCTTTCCCCGCCCTGATGCGCAGCGCCAAGGTGCAAAAAAAGGCGGCGCAGGTGGGGTTTGATTGGTCGGACCCCAGGGACGCCATGAAAAAGCTGCCCGAGGAAACCGCGGAGCTGCTGGAGGCTATGGAGCGCCAGGACCCCGCCGCCATGGACGAGGAGATGGGCGACCTGCTCTTTGCGGCGGTCAACGTGATACGGCTGCTGGGCCGTGACCCGGAGGCCATGCTCCACAAGGCTACGGATAAGTTTATGACCCGTTTTTCCGCCATGGAAGCCCTGGTCTTGGCGGATGGAAAGGCGCTTTCCAACATGACGTTGGAAGAAATGGACGCCTATTGGGACAGCGTTAAGGCAAAACTGCAAAAAATTTAGGTGTACAGGGCTTTTTTTCTAAAAAAGGGCTTGCCCTGCTGGGTAAACCTTGATACAATAGACGAGGATTTTGACCCGATTTACTTTGATTTTACTAGGAGGTATACCATGAACAAAACCGAACTGATCGCGGCCGTTGCCGAAAAGAGCGCCCTCTCCAAGAAGGATGCCGAAAAGGCCGTATCCGCTGTTCTTTCTACCATCACCGAGACCCTCAAGGCTGGCGAAAAGGTTCAGCTGGTGGGCTTTGGCATGTTTGAAGTGCGGGAGCGTCCCGCCCATAAGGGCCATAACCCCATGACCGGCGCCGAGATCCAGATCGCTGCCAGCAAGGCCCCCGCTTTCAAGGCCGGTAAGGCTTTCAAAGAGGCCCTAAACTAAATCTATTTCTATTCCAGGCAGCCGCTTACCTTCGGGTAGGCGGTTTTCTCTTTTCCCCCCCTTCGCCTTTTTTGCCCCTTTGCCGGGGGCGTCCCCCCTTTCGCCGGATAAATTTTATTTTTTACTTGACAAATCCCTCACAATCCTTTAACATAAGACTAATAATAGTTCTTGTTTTGAGGGGATGATTCTATGATCTATTCCAGACAGCGCGAGTTGGTGCTCAACGCCCTGCGGGAGACCCAGGGCTACCACCCCACGGCGGATATGCTCTATACCCGAATCCGGGAGCAGTGTCCCAACCTTAGCCTGGCCACTGTATACCGCAATTTAAACCAATTGGTGGAGGCCGGGCAAATTGCCCGGGTATCCATTCCCGGTTCCGCCGACCGGTTCGATCCGGTGACCGACGGCCACTTTCATTTACTCTGCACGGTTTGCGGCAATGTGGTGGATGTGCCCCGGAGCATTCTGCCGGATCTTTCTGCCCCTGTCCAGGCTCAAACCGGCTGTAAGGTGGAAAACTTCGGGCTCATTATGTATGGGGTCTGCCCAGACTGTCAGGGTAATTAGGCTATCCTGCGGGATCTCCTGCCCACGAAAAAAGCGGCCTTTGGCCGCTTTTTTCGTGAACATAGCGCCATGCGGTTTCCCGAGGCGTCCCCTGGCGTTTTACATCATCTGCGCGATCTCTGCCCGCAATACCTTAATGATGTGTTTTTCCAGCCTAGAAATATAGCTCTGGGATATGCCTAGCATATCCGCCACCTGCTTTTGGGTATATTCCCGGCTGCCTGCCAGGCCGAACCGTAGCTTCATGATCTGCTTTTCCCGGGGCGTGAGTTTTTCCATAGCCAGGCTCAGCAGCTCCTTATCCACCTCATCCTCAATGTTGCGGCAAACCACGTCCGCTTCCGTGCCTAATATATCCGAAAGCAACAGTTCGTTCCCATCCCAATCCACATTCAACGGTTCATCTAGGGATACTTCCAACTTTAGCTTGCAGCTTCTACGCAAATACATAAGGATCTCGTTTTCGATGCACCGGGAGGCGTAGGTGGCCAGCTTGATCTTTTTTCCCGCGTCAAAGGTGTTGACCGCCTTGATCAGCCCAATGGTCCCGATGGAAATCAGGTCTTCAATGCACACCCCTGTATTTTCAAATTTCCGGGCGATATACACCACCAAGCGAAGGTTGCGTTCGATCAAGGTCTGCTTGACCTCTTCCCGCCCCTCCAACAAGGCCTGCATCAATTGCCCTTCCTCCTCCTTGGAAAGGGGCGGCGGCAGCGCCTCGCCGCTATTGATGTAATACAAGGCGCCATATATATCCACCCGGGCATACAGGCGCAAAAGCAGATCGTAAAAAAAGCGGTAATCCATAGGCTCATTCTCCTGTTGTAATGGGCAATGCCCCCGGCGGGATCAACGCGTCCACATCCTGCAGGGGCGTGGGGCTCAAAGCGATCCAGGCTTCCAGGGCCGTCCCGTTCGCCTGGAGCTGCTGGGGGCGAAACCCAAATAAAACCTGTTTCCCCTGTACGGTGGCCACTGGGATGGGCACCTGGGCCTGCCCCGCGAGATCGGGTAGATATGCTACGATAACCGGCAAGCCGGTACAAGGTTCATATAAGCCGTTGCCGCTGTCCACCATGCCTGCAAGGATGCGGCGTTTCCCGTCCTGAAGCATGGTCAGGGTCACCATCCCCAGCTTTTTTCGCCGAAGGATCCGTCGGATGGCCCGGGGCAGGAAGGAAGCCGCCAGCGCGGTCACCAGGGCGGTGCGAAGGGGGATGCCGCCCCATACCGCCCCATTTTCTATCCGGCCGCCGGTGGCCATGGCCAAGGCAAAGGCCAAGCCGCCCACCAGAAACGCAGCGGTAAATAGGCATAACACTCCCAGCCCATAATCTCGCCATCCCCTTGGGGATAAGGCCATGGCCAGCAGCAAGCCAAAGGCCACCTTGGCCGCCAGGCAGCCCGCCGGCGGCCAGCAGGCTGCCCAAAGGGCATATAAGGCGCCGGTAAAACAGCCCAAGGCCGCCCGGCCTTTATATAGTCTGGTCCCCCGCATGGCGGCTGCCAGCCGCAGGATGAGCAGATCCATCAGGGCATTATCCAGCAGGAACAACTCGATATACATTTGCCCACCCCCATGGGCCTAATATTAGCATATGGGACGGCGGAAGATTGTAGAACCAGTGCCGCATATATATGGGAAAAACAGCGAGGGATGGGTGGCGCTTCAGGGGGCTTTTTGCCCTGGAGAATGGGCGGGAATAAACGCAAAGCAGGCATATCCCAGGGGATATGCCTGCAAAAACCTCGTATATTGGTTTGCGTTTCGGCCCGCCGGGGCCGGGAGATCAAAGCAGCGTAATGCCCGCCCGCTCGCAGGCGGCCAGGGTTTCCTCATCCCAAATGGAGGACTGCACCTCGCCGATGTGGGCTTTGCCCAGCATCAGCATACACAGCCGGCTCTGGCCGATGCCGCCGCCGATGGTCAAAGGCAGCTTGCCCTTGAGCAGCATGGAGTGGAAGGGCAATTGCCGCCGGTCGTCGCAGCCTGCCTTGGTCAGCTGGGCGTCCAGGGACTCCGCGTCCACCCGAATGCCCATGGAGGAGATCTCCATGGCGCAATCCAGCAGGGCGTCGTAAAACAGGATATCCCCATTGAGAGCCCAGTCGTCATAGTCCGGCGCGCGGCCGTCATGGGGCATGCCGCTCTTGAGCTTATCCCCGATGCCCTGGATGAACACGGTGCCGAATTCCCGGGTGATGGCGTGCTCCCGCTCCTTTGGGGAAAGCTCCGGATACCGGTCCTCCAAGGCCTGGGTGCTCACAAAGGTCACCTCCCGGCACAGCTCGGTATTCAGGTGGGGATACCGGGCCCGCACTGCGTCCATGGTATCGCATACGCAGCCCACGATGGCCCGTACGGTGGAATGGAGGGTCTCTTGGTTGCGGGTTTCCGGGGTTAGGACCTTTTCCCAATCCCATTGATCCACATACACGGAGTGCAGGTTATCCAGGGTCTCATCCCGGCGGATGGCGTTCATGTCCGTATACAGCCCCTTCCCCGGCCGGAAATCATACCGATATAGGGCCATACGCTTCCACTTGGCCAGGGAATGCACCACCTCCGCGTCGCAGCCCGCGCTGGGGATATCGAAGCGCACAGGCCGTTCCACCCCGTTCAGGTTGTCGTTAAGGCCGCTTTCCGGCACCACGAATAGGGGCGCCGTCACCCGCTTGAGCCGCAGGGCCCGGGCCAGGCTATCCTGGAAATTCCGCTTGATCAAGGCGATGGCGTCCTGGGTATCGTACAGGGTCATGGTAGGGCGATAGCCCGCGGGAATATAGGTTTTGGACATGGAAACACTCCTCTCCATAAAAATGATTCACTTCCGCTATGCTGCTGCGGCCCCGAAACGCCCGCCGCTCCCGCCGGCAGGATCGAAGTTACGCCTTTGCCGGGCCTCAAAAAAGGCCATATTCTCCTTTCCAATGTTTCGGAGCAATACGGCCCTTACAGCAATGATCATTCGGCCGTCCGCGGATCTTACCGGACGGCGATCCCTGGAAAATTTCCGTTGACCTACTCGTCGTTCCTGCGAAGGAAACTGGGCAGATCCAGGTTATTCTTTTCCTTGGGATTATAATCGGTCTTAGGCAGATCCTTTTTGGTAAAATGGGGGGTCACATCCTCCCCTTCCGGCAGGGGGGATACATAGTCCGGCTTGCGGGTCCTGGGCCGGTTGATCCAGGATACCGTTTGCAATTCGTCTTCCGTCCCCCGGTTTTTGGTTTCCCCTACGGTTTTACCGCCCCGTTGGGCAGTGGATTGCTTGGTTGCAGCCTGCTGCTGGGCAGGGTTCTGGCTCTGGTCCCCTTCGAAGCCGGTGGCGATCACCGTAATGCGCACGCCTTCGCCCATCTCCTCGTCGATGCCCGCGCCCCAGATGATGTTGGCTTCCGGGTCCGCGTATTCCTGGATGATGGAGGCTGCCTCGGATACCTCATGGATACCCAAATCGCTGCCGCCGGTGATATTGAGCAGAACGCCCTTGGCGCCATTGATGGTGGTCTCCAGCAGGGGGCTGATCACAGCCTGCCGGGCCGCCTCGGAAGCACGCTTGTCCCCGGTGGCGGTGCCGATGCCCATATGGGCCATGCCCCGCTCCCGCATGATGGTGCGCACGTCCGCAAAGTCCAGATTGATCATAGCCGGTACCGCGATCAGGTCGCTGATACCCTGGATGCCCTGGCGCAGCACGTCGTCCGCAATGCGGAAAGCCTCCGCCAGGCTTACGTTGCCCACCGTATCCAACAAGCGGTCGTTGGGGATGGTGATAAGGGTATCCACGTTGTTTTTCAAATTGAGGATGCCGTTGACCGCATTGTTCATGCGCACCTTGCCTTCAAAGGCGAAGGGCTTGGTCACCACGCCGATGGTAAGGATACCCATCTCCTTGGCGCACTCCGCTACGACCGGCGCCGCGCCGGTACCGGTACCGCCTCCCATGCCTGCGGTGATGAACACCAGGTCCGCCCCCCGCAGGGCTTCGGTGATGGAATCCCGGCTTTCCTCGGCGGCCTTGCGGCCGATCTCCGGGTCTGCGCCTGCGCCCAGGCCCTTGGTCAGCTTTTCGCCGATCTGAATCTTCTGGTTGGCCCGGGAAAGATAAAGGGCCTGCTTATCCGTATTGACCGAGATGAATTCCACGCCCCGGATCCCGTATTGGATCATACGGTTCACCGCGTTATTCCCGGCGCCGCCTACGCCGACCACTTTCAGCTGGGCAAGCTGGCCTCTTTCAAAATCCAATTCCAAACCGATCGGCATATTCTTCCTCCTAATATCGTGGTGCATAGCTATTCTCTAGCTTATTATATCATCTATTTGAAAAAAAGCCTCTTAATTTTTTAAAAATCCCATTTTGAAAGGTCATTCCTTCCAGCCGGCCCTCCCCTTCCCCTGCATGGAGCACAAAATCCATTACGGAAAAGGCGCTGGCATAGTTGGGGGAGCTTAACCGGGGCATCCAAGGCATCCGCACCTTGATGGGGATCCCCAGCTCTTTTTCCATAAACTCGCAGCTACCCCGCATCAGGGTAACGCCGCCGCCGGTAAGATAAATGGGCAGGCTTTTGGATAGCTGCACCCCCATCTCTCCCAACCGGCCCCGGATCAACTCCACCAGTTCCTTGGCCCGGGCTTCCAGAATGTATTGGATGGCCGCGTGTTCCACCCGCAGCGTGCCGCCGGAAGGGACCCGCACCGTGTCGATGGAATCCTGATAATCCAGAGAAAACACATACCGGCGCTTGATGCTTTCCGCTGCCGATCGGGAAATGCCGAAGGCATAGGCCAGATCCCCGGTAAAATGGCCGCCGCCCACCGGGATAGATTCACAGGCCACCAGGGCGTTGCCCCGCAGCACGCTTAGATCCGTATGGCGGGCCCCCACATCGATGAGCACCGCGCAATCCGCCCGCTCTGCCGGCGGGATCACGAACAAGCCGCTGGAAAGGGGCGCGCCAATGTACATATCCGCATCCAGCCCCACCTTATCCAGGGCGGCGGAAATCAAGGACTTTAGCTCTTCCTGGACATAGACGTGGCTCACGGGGCCGGAAAGATAGGGCGCTGCTTGTCCCACGGGCACCTCCGGCCGGGGGCCTGCCCCCGTATCGAATTCAATGGGGGTGGAATGCATGAGGGCATACCCTTCGGGCTGCGCAAACTCCAGGGATGCGTCGATCAGCTGATCCACCGTATCCATGGTGACCTTTTTGCCCCGGCCGCCCAGCTCCACCCGTCCATCGTGGACGATGAGCTTTAGAAATGGAGCCGGCACGCCGATATTCAGATTGCGGACCCGGATCTTGGCCTCTTCCTCCGCCATGGTCAAGGCTTCTACCAGGGCGCCGGAGAACTGCTGGACATCTAAAAACCGCCCGTCTCGATAACCATCGTATTCCCGTATGCCTGCCCCCCGCACCAGGAACCCTTCCCGGCCGTCAGGGCAGCATAACAGGCAGATGATCTTAGAGCTGCCGATATCTAAAATGGCGGTGTTTTGCCCCATATATCCTCCAAGCCGGCTCTACGCCAGGCCCTGCATAAAAATCCATTTCTTCACCTGGAAATCCTAGCCAAACCGGAATTCCATACGTAGATTTAGCATACCATACCGTCATATTTTACGCAATACGACGTCCATCTATTTCACGAATTTGTGGGAAAGCTTTCTCTTTTTCCAGCCTATCCGTCAAAATTGCTTCCACCCGATGTGGCTGGCGGCTGTGCCGGAGCTTCCGAATCGCTGGGCGCGGCCGGGCTCTCCTGGGGCGCTGGGGTCTGTTGGGGCGCTTCCTCTCCTTCCCCGTCGTCCTGCTGGGGCGCCTGGGTATCGTCGGTCTCTGGGGCCGCCGTCTCCGGCGGGCTATATACCGGGTCGCCCTGCACCGCCAGGTCAATGGTGCCCCCTTGCAGCCCCATTTCCTCCAGCCGCTGGATAATGGCAGGCAAATTGGCCAATTTATCCAACAGATCCTCCGTTTGCCCCAAATGGATGGTATAGCCATCCTTGGATTCTAAATTCACGCTCAAGGGCTGGGTCATATCCAGGCTTTGCATATCCTCTGCGATTCCCGCCTGGTTCAACGCCTCTATAACGGAAATTAAAATATTGCTGTAAAAATCCCCGGTTTCTCCCAGCCGCTGGTTCACCTGGAACCCGGTGGAGCCCATGCCAAATACTTCCAGCAGGTCCCCCGGGCTCTTTTCAATGGAGATCACATAGCCTTCTGCGTCGATGATGGCGTAGCTGCCGCCCCCCACGATGGCCGCGATGGGCTCCCGCTCCTGGATGATGATCCGCAGCTTGTCCGGATACACCCGCTGGATGGTGGCGTCCTGAATCAGGGGGTTCTCCAGGAGCCGCGCCCGGGCTTCCCCGGTATTCACCAGCAGGATGTGTTCCCCCACGTTGATCCCCGCCTGGCTCAGCACGTCCGCCCGGGGGATGGTGGTATTGCCCTCCACCTCGATCCGCTGGATCAACAGCCAATAGTACAGGGTGGCCAAAATGCAGCCCATCAGCACCAGGCCGCAAAACATGACCCCCTTTTCGATCACGTTTCGGGAAACCCGCAGCTTTTTCCGGGGCCGGGGCTGGGCCTTGGATAGATCCACCAGATCCAGTTCCTTTTCCCTTTCCCTTTTCCCCTTGGGGCCCGGGGTTCCCCTTTTCCTTTTCCCCTTTCCCTTGACCTTTTTCCGCCGCCATTTGCGCCGCTTTCCCCCTGGGGCTTCCGCTTCCTTGGGAAACAGCGCCGGGATCTCTTGGGGTTCCTCCTGGGATTCTTCCTGGGGCTCGTCCAAGCAATCCTCCCAGCCGCCTTCTTGTGCCGCCCCTTCCGCCCCGGGCAGGGCTGCTTCCGGGGCCACCGCCCCATCCTCGCCGGCAACGGGGACGGCCGCTTCCGCCTCTTCCCCCTCCGGCGTCGTAGCTTCCCCTGCCGGGGCGGAGGGAGGCGCGTCCACAAATTCAATGGGCGGATACGCCTCCGCTTCCCCTTGTCCCCCCCAACCCTGGTCGGGGGCGCGATACCGTGCCTTGATTTGGGCCAGGTCAATGGAGGGACGCGAAGGGTCCGGAGCCGCCGGCTTCGGCTGCCCCTTCCCCTTGCGCCTGTGATTTTTCCAATCCATGGCCTTACAGGTTCTCCTCTCTTGTAATGTGGGCGCCTAGGGCCCGCAATTGCGCATCCAGGGCCTCATAGCCCCGGTCGATCAGCTCCACCCCGTATATGGTGGTGATCCCTCGGGCCTTGAGCCCCGCCAGGGTCAACGCCGCTCCGCCTCTAAGATCCCGGGCTGTGACCTGGGCCCCGGTAAGACCTTCTACCCCCCGGATCACTGCGGTGCGGTCCTTCTGGGTATACACCGCCCCCATGCGCATCAGCTCCGGCCCATGCTTGAACCGGTTCTCAAATACGTTTTCCACGATCATACACGCCCCCTGGGCCACCGTGGCCAGGGCGAAAAACTGGGCCTGCATATCCGTGGGAAAGCCCGGATAGGGCAGGGTCTCGATCAGCTTGATCTCCTGCAACCGTTCCGGCCCCCGCAGCAGGATGGCGTCTTCCCGGCAATCGATCTTACAGCCCGTCTCCCGCAGCTTGCTGAGCATGCTGCCCATGTGCTGGGGCCGCACGTTGTGCAATTCCACCTCGCCCCCGGTGATGGCCGCCCCGCAAAGCAAGGTGCCCGCCACGATCCGGTCGGGCATGATGGTATGCTCCGCCGTGCTTTTCGCCGTTGTACCCCCCCGGACCCGGATGTTGGAGGTGCCCGCACCGGTTACATCGCAGCCCAGGGCGTTGAGAAAGCTTTGTAGGTCCTCGGTCTCCGGCTCCCGGGCCGCGTTGCGGATATAGGTTTCCCCCTGGGCCGCCACCGCCGCCATCATGATGTTTTCCGTGGCGCCTACGCTGGGATAATCCAAATGGATCTCCGCCCCCTGCATATGGCTCCCGTCGCACAGGATCAATCCCCCCTGCTCCCGGATGCTTACCCCCAGGGCGTTCAAGCCGCTCAAGTGCAGATCAATGGGCCGGTTGCCGATCTCGCAGCCCCCGGGATAGGTGCATACCGCCCGCCCAAAACGGGCCAAAAGGGGCCCCAGCATAAAGATGGAGGAACGGATCTCCTTGGATATGCGTTGGGGCATGGTGTAGGCGGAGGTGGCCGCCATATCCAGCCACAGCGTCCCATCCGTTTCCCAGCGGTAATCCGCCCCCAGCTCCCGCAGGATGGCCAGCATATTCTCCACGTCCCGCAGCCGGGGGCAGTCATATAGCCGCACCTGGCCCGGGCAGATCAAGGCTGCCGCCAATATGGGCAGCGCCGCGTTTTTTGCACCGGATACCCGCTGGCTGCCATACAACGGATATCCACCCTCCACCATGAATGCTGCCATCCAACGCTCCTCTCCCGCCGCCCATGCCTTCCCAATGCGGCACATTCCATTTTATGCAGGAGAATGCAGTTTGTGCAGCCGATTGCCGATCTTAATCCAATTGGATGTCCCTGGAAATGTTTAGCAAGATCCCCACCGCCATCATGAAGATGACCAGGGAGGTGCCGCCGGCGCTGATAAAGGGCAGGGTCTGGCCGGTGGGCGGTACGGAGCTGGTGGCCACCCCGATGTTGACCGCCACCTGCAGGGCCAGCACCAGGGTGATACCCCCGGCCAGCAGGCTGCCGAACCGATCCTTACACCGGGCGGCAATGCGTATCCCCCGCCATATCACGAAAAAGTACGCCCCCATCAGCAGCACGCATCCCACGAACCCCAGCTCCTCCCCGATGATGGAGAAGATGAAGTCGCTTTCCCCGTAGGTGAGGAAGCGGAGCTTCTGGGTGGAAAAGTTCAATCCCTTGCCGAACAGGCCCCCGTTCCCCAGGGCGTATAGGGACTGGATCAGCTGATAGCCGCTGCCCAAGGGGTCCTTCCAGGGGTCGGTAAAAATGGTTAGCCGGGCCCAGCGGTAGGGCTGCACCTTGGCCAGGACCAAAAACAGCGGGATCATCAGCATTCCCAGGCCGAACAGGTGCTTCATGGAGGCCCCGCCGATAAACAGCATCACCGCCCCGATCAGCAGCACGATCATGGCCATGGACATGTTCCGCTGCATCAGCAGCAGGGCCGCCAATGCGCCCATGATGATCAGCATGGGCACCATGCCCCGGACGAAATCCTGCATCATATGCCCATGGGACGCCATGAAGGAGGCCATATACAGGATCAAAACGAACTTGGCCAGCTCCGATGGCTGGAAGGAGGGCAAGCCCCCGATCTTCAGCCAACGCTTGGCGCCGTTGAGCTCCCGGCCCCAGAACACCACCGCGATCATCAGCAAGATGGTCACCACCAGGGCGATCACCTTTAGCTTTTCCAGATACCGGTATTGGATGCGGGACATGACGTACATGCCCACGATGCCGATCAGCAGGTACTGCACCTGGTTGCGCAGGTAAAAGAACCCATCGTGGTTGGTGGAGGCGCTGTATTGGGCGGAATAATAGCTGGCGGAAAACATCATCACCAGGCCAAAGGCGGATATGCCCAGCACGGCGATATACAGCCAATGGTCCATTTTCCCCGTCTGGGGCCTACGCCTTATCTCCATGGTTCCCGCCTCCTTTCCAAAGGGTCACAGCCGGTTGACGATGGCCTTGAACATTTCGCCCCGCTGCTCATAGTTGTCAAACTGGCCCCAGCTGGCCGCCGCCGGGGATAGCAGCACCGTATCCCCGGGGGCCGCCAATTCCCCGGCCCGGCGGATCATGCCTTCAAAATCCGGGCCGTCATAGGTATAAAACGGGGTGAAGCCGGTTTCCGCCGCCGCCTTTTGGATGGCCGGAATGTTGCAGCCGGAGGCCAGCACCGCCTTCACCCGGCCCCCGAAGGCTTCGAACAGGGGCCGAAAATCGCTATGCTTGTCGTAGTTGCCCACCCCCAGCAGCAAAACCGTAGGCCGGTCCATGGCCAATACCGCCTTGATGGTGGAATCCGGGTTGGTGCCCTTGGAGTCGTTGACGTACCGCACGCCTCCCACCTCCCGGACGAATTCGATCCGGTGCTCCACCCCGGGGAAGGCTTTTAGGCCCCTACAAACCGCCGCCGGCTCCAGGCCCATACAAAGGGCCAAGGTGGCGGCGCACATGGCGTTTTCCAAATTGTGGGCCCCGGGGATCTGCAATTCCCCGGGCCGGACCAGGGGGATCTCCCGGCCGTCCAGCCGGAAGGTCATACGCCCGTCCTGTAGGCACATGCCTTCCCCCAACGCCTGGGCCTGGGAAAAATATACCACCCGTGCTTTGGTGAGCCGGGCCATATCCCGCACCACCGGGTCGTCGTAATTGAGCACGGCGAAATCCTCCGGCCGCTGGTTTTCAAAGGCCCGGCACTTGGCCGCCACATAGTTTTCCATCCGGTTCTCAAACCGGTTGAGATGGTCCTCGCTGATGTTCAGCATCCCCATGGCGTTGGGCCGGAACCGCTTTATGCTCTCCAGCTGCAAAGCCGCCACCTCCGCTACCACGTAGTCCCCAGGCCGGGTGTTCTTGGCCTCCTGGGTGATGGGCACCCCGATGTTGCCCAGCACAAAGGCGCGCTTCCCCGCCCCCTGGAACAGGGCGCCGGTCAGGGCGGTGGTGGTGGTTTTCCCATTGGTGCCGCTCACGCAGACAAACCGGGCCTTCGGGTCGCAATACCGGTAGCCCAGCTCGATCTCGCCGATCACCTCCGCCCCCAGGGCCTTGGCCTTCTTGGCAAAGGGGGCGAAAATGGGGATCACCGGGCTTAGGACCACCAGGTCCTGCCCCGCTACCAGCTCCATAGGGTCTTGGCCCAGGGCGTCCCTATACTCTATGCCCGCCAGCTGTTCCTTTAGACCCGGGATCTCCTTTTTCATGTCGTTGATGGTGACCTGGTAGCCCTGTTCCCATAGCAGCCGCGCACTGGCCACGCCGCTTTTCGCCATGCCGCACACCAGGGCGGTCTTGCGCCCGTTCATACTGCATCCTCCTATTTGCCTATGGTTCTATTGAAAGGCTTTCGCCTATAAAATCGAAAAAAGCCGTCCGGTAACAGTTTCAGGGAGTTTGAGACAAGGAGCCGCGTCCTGTCTCAAACGCCTTGAACCCGCCTGCCGTGCCAAGCGCCAACGAATCACGGCTATACGGTACCTGCCACCGAGCGGCGAATAAAAACGATTGGGTGATTGGGCTTGTCCTACCTGCCCAATGGGTTATTGAAAGGCCAACAGGCAAATGAGGCACAGGATCGTGGTCACGATCATGTAGACGGATACGATCCGGGTCTCGCTGTAGCCCAACAATTCAAAGTGATGGTGTAAGGGCGCCATTTTGAAGATCCGCTTTTTCCGGGTCTTATAGCTGCCCACCTGTAAAATGACCGAAACCGAGCTGGCCACAAAGCAGGCCCCCATAATGGGCAGCAACAGCACCGCCCGGGAGAAGATGGCCATCACCGCCACCGCGCCCCCCAGGGCCAGGGAACCGGTATCCCCCATGAACACCCGGGCCGGATAGCTGTTATACCGGAGGAAACCCAAGCATCCTCCCGCCACCGCGGCGGCAAATACGCCCATGGATTGCAGCTCCGCCGCATATTGGGTCTGCTGGGCCTGGGCCATTCCATCGGGATTTTTCATGGCCGTAGCCAGATACAGGAAAATCACCCCCATGGTCAGGGAATAGATCAACGTCACCCCGGAGGAGAGCCCGTCCAACCCATCGGTAAGGTTCACGCTATTGACCGTAGCGATGATCACGAACATGATGAAGGGGATATAGAATACCCCCAGGTCCCATTCCAGGCCGGAAAAGGCCAGGTAGATCTTGGGGCCGATAAAGGGGCTTTTGTATGCGTAAGCCGCCACGATGGCTGCGATGAGGAACTGGGCGATGATCTTTTGATAGGCCCGAAGCCCCACGGTATTTTTGCAGCGCACCTTCAGAAAATCATCCAGAAAGCCCACCAGGGCAAACCCCACCGTGCACAGGAGGGCGGGCAACACCAATTCCGTAGCCGATAGGGAAAATGCCAGCGTACCCGCCAGGATGCCAAAGATGAACATCAGCCCCCCCATGGTGGGGGTCCCCTGCTTGGTCAGGTGGCTTTTCGGCCCCAGTTCCCGCTCGCACTGGCCGAATTTCAACCGCTTGAGCAGGGGGATCAGCACCGGCCCCAGCAGGATGGTCACGCCTGCGCTCAGCAGCAGGGCGTATATCATGTAACGCATGGATCAACCTCCGTCTGCGGATCAATCGGTACCCAACAGCTCCGCTACGATCTCTTTCTCGTCAAAGTGATGTTTGCCGCCATTGATCTCCTGGTAGTTTTCGTGACCCTTGCCAGCCAGGATGATCACGTCGTTTTTCTGGGCATGCTCCAGGGCATACCGGATGGCCTCCCGGCGGTTTTCGATGATCACATGCTCGCAGCCGCTCTTCTTGACCCCTTCCTCGATGTCCTGGATGATGGCCATGGGGTCCTCGCTGCGGGGATTATCCGAGGTCACGATCAAAAAATCGCTATACCGGCCCGCAACTTCCCCCATGATGGGCCGCTTGGCATGGTCCCGGTCGCCGCCGCAGCCAAACAGGGTAACCACCCGGCCCGCCGCAAAGCCCCGCACGGTTTTGAGCACGTTTTCCAGGGCGTCGGGGGTATGGGCGTAATCCAGCAGCACCGTAAAGGCGTGCTTGCCTGTGGGCAAGGGCTCCAGCCGGCCGCTGACGCTCACCATGTTTTCCAGGCCGCTCTTGATGGAATCCAGGGACCAGCCCAGGCTCAGGGCCACCCCCGCCGCCCCCATGGCGTTGAACACGGAAAACAGGCCGGGGATGGGAATATTCATCCGGGAGGTGATGTTGCGGTAATGCAGGTCAAACTGTACCCCCCGGGTGGTGATATCGATCTCGCTGGCGGTGATATCCGCCTGTTCCCGGATGCCGAAGGTCATCACCGGCAGATCTAAGCCCGCCAGCAGCTCCTGGGCATGGGAATCGTCTATATTGACCACCGCCTTATCGCTCTGATAGAACAGCTGCTTTTTGGCGGCCAGATAATTGGCAAAGGTTTTATGATAATCCAAATGGTCCTGGGTCAGGTTGGTAAATTCCCCCACCTGAAACTGGATGCCGTGGACCCGCTTCTGATCCAGGGAGTGGCTGGATACCTCCATGATCACCACATCCACCTGCTCGTCCTTCATCTGCCGGAAGATCCGCTGCAGATCCACGCTTTCCGGGGTGGTGCGCTCCGTATCGATGATGAAGTCCCCGATCATGTTCCGGATGGTGCCGATAAGCCCCACCTTTTTCCCCATCCGCTCCGCAATGGCCTTGAGCATGTAGGTGGTGCTGGTCTTGCCGTTGGTACCCGTGATGCCGATGATGGTCATATCCTTGGCGGGATAGCCATAGTATCCCGCCGCCATCTCCGCCATGGCGATGCGGGTATTGGGCACCAAAACTTGGGGTACCGCCAAGGGGAGCTCCCGCTCCACCACCAGCGCCGCCGCCCCCTGCTCCACCGCCTGGGCCGCATAGGCGTGCCCGTCGGCAAAGGTGCCTACGATGCAACAGAATACATCCCCTGCTTTTACCTTGCGGGAATTGTATTGCAGTTCCCCCACTTCCACGTCCTGCCCCAGCAGCTTGTGCTCGGTCGGCTTTGCCAGTTCGCTCAAACGCATGTCTCTCTCTCCTTCATGGGCGCAAGCCGCCCGGTTCCTGGGGTCTAGTCCTCTTCCTCGTCGCCGGGCAAGGTGGCGGTGGCGGCGTTTTCAAACTCCACCAGCACCTCTGTGCCAGCTTCTACCTTGGTGCCCGCCTCCGGCACCTGCCGGAAGGCGATGCCCGTTTGATCCGGCGGGTCGATGCGGATCTCCAGCCCCGCCTCGTCCAGCATATCCTTCACCCCCAGCCGGGTGCGGCCTAAAACATTGGGCACGGTCACTTGCTCTATCTCCGCCTCGGTGATGATCTCGCCGGTGTTGGCGGTATATAGCAGCACTTCGCTGCCTTTTTGTACGATCTCATTGGGCGCCGCCACCTGGGCGGTCACCGTATCCGCCTCATCGTCCTGGTATACGGCTTCCAAGCCGTTGGCCTCCAAGGCCGCCTTCGCATCCTGGATGGTCATGCCCGTCAGGTCGGGCACGCTCACGGTCTCCGCCTGCTCGGTGGGCAAGAAGCCCGCGTGGCGCAGGGTTTCTTCCAGCACTTGCTTGACAAAGGGCGCCGCCACCGTGCTGCCGAAAATGGTGCCCACCTTGGGCTCATCCACCAGGATCAAACACAGGTATTCCGGGTCGTCCGCCGGCGCGAAGCCGATGAAGGAGGCGATCAGCTTGCCTTCGGCGATCTTGCCGTCCTCGTATTTCTGGGCGGTGCCGGTCTTGCCCCCCACCCGGTAACCGGGTATGGCGCCGTTTTTCCCGCTGCCCTCGGTGACCACGCTCTCCAAAATGGTGCGGACCTTGGCGCTGGTCTCTTCCGAGATCACCCGTCGCACCGTGGTGGGCTGGTTTTGCAGGATCACCTCGCCGCTTTCGCTGACAATGCGGTCCACCACATAGGGCTGCATCAGCTCTCCCCCGTTCACCGCCGCGCATACGGCAGTGGCCAACTGGATGGGGGTCACGGCGATGCTTTGGCCAAAGCCGATGCGGGCCAGGGTATTGTCGTTAATATACTTCTGGTGGGTCACGATGCCGCCGCTCTCCCCGGAGATGCCGCTGCCCGTGGTGCTCCCAAACCCGAAGCCGTAGATGTAATCGTAAAAGGTCTCCACCCCCATGGCCAAGGCCATCTGCATGAAGGCCGGATTGCAGGAATTCTGCACCGCCTCGATCAGGGTCTCGCTGCCATGGCCTCCGTCCTTCCAGCATTTGATCCGCTCCTCGTTTACCACGTACGAGCCATCGCAATGGTAGGAGGTGGATTCATTCACCGTGCCGCTGTCCAGGGCGGCCGCCAGGGTGATGATCTTAAAGGTAGAGCCGGGTTCGTAGCTATCCGCCACCACCCGGTTGCGGCTCAAGGAATTGAGTAGGGACATATCGTCCCGGGGGGGATCGTTGGGATCATAGTCCGGCTGGGTGGAGATGGCCACGATCTCGCCGGTTTTGCATTTCATGATGATCCCCTGGGCGGTTTCCGCCTGGTTTACCTCCAGGGCCTCCTTGAGGGCCTTTTCCAGGAAGGACTGGATGGCGCTGTCCGTGGTGAGCACCACGTCGTAGCCGTTGATGGGCTGGATGATCTCCTGGGCCCCATAGGCCAGGGCCTGGCCCGCCCGGTCGGTTTCCGTGATCATGCGGCCATCCTCGCCCGCCAGGTATTTATCCAGCTTCTGCTCCAGGCCGCTTTGCCCCACCCCGTCGATGGTGGTGAACCCCAGCAGCTGGGAGAACAGGCTGCCGTTGGGATAATAGCGTTTGGAGTCGATGGCCGTGTAGACCCCGGCTCCCAGTTGGCGGCCATTGATCTCGTCGATCACATCCCGTTCCACTTGCCGCTTCAGGATGACCTCTCTATAGTATTCACCAGCACTATTGGTCTTCATGACCTGCTGTAACACATAATCATAATCCATTTCCAGGATCTCGGACAGCTCCAGGGCGATCCGCTGCCGGTCGTCCGCGTATTCCTCCTGGCTCATCAGGTATGGATTCAGCAAAACCTTATACGCGGTACCGCTTTGGGCCAGCACCACCCCGGAGGCGTCGCTGATGGCGCCCCGGGAAGCGGTGAGGGAGGTATCCTGGGTCTGCTGGTTGGAGGCCAGCTCCCTAAGCTCAGAGCCCCGGATCAACATAAACCAGGCCAAGCGCAGGATGAGCAGGAAAAAAATCACCGCCACCCCAACCAGGGTGATCGCTAATCTTTTTTTGCCGGATACCCCTGCATTTCCCAATGTCTATCACCTCCGCGGCCCTATTGGGGGGCCGCTTGGCCTCCGGCTAGGGATGGTTCCGTTCCCTGGATGCGGACGATCTGATCTGCCTGGGGATACCCCATGCCCGCCTCCAACGCCGCCTCCCTGGCTTCCTCCAGGCTGACGGCTGCGTTAAGCTGTACGTTCAGAATATCGATCTCCCGGTTGCAAGCTACGATCTGATCCCGGATCTCGTTGACCACAGCGTATTCCTGGCTGATGATAGCATACCGCACCAGCAGGATGATCAACAACGCCGCCACAGACAATACGCCCATGGTGGTAAAAAGCAACCTGCCTGCATCCACATAGAGATTGCCCCGGGGTTGCCGCGCGATCCGGGTGACCCGGGGGCCTGCGGGCTTGGCAGCCGTGTGGCTATGCACCGGCGCCGCCTCGCCAAAAGGCTCCGCAGCAGGACAGGCTGCGCCCTGGACATACACCCGGGTACGAGGTGCATATCGCAGTTGGCTTTCCGTCTTTCTTGCCGCTATAGCCATGTGTATTCTCCTTTTTTACCGGTTATAACTTTTCTATGCCCCTTAGCTTCGCGCTGCGGGCCCTGGGGTTGGCTTCCAGTTCTTCTGGGCCAGCGATCAAGGGCTTTTTCGTCAGGATGCGCGCCGTAGGCCGTTTGCCACAGGTGCAGATGGGCGCCCGAGGATCGCAGGTACAGGGATGCTCAAATTGCCGGAAGGCGTTTTTTACGATCCGGTCCTCCAGGGAATGGAAGGTAATGACCGCCATGCGGCCTCCGGGCTTTAACAGGTCATGGGCCTTGACGATGGCCTGATCTAGGCCGTCCAGCTCCCCGTTTACCGCAATGCGCAGCGCCTGAAAGGTCCGCCGAGCCGGATGGGGCCCTTCCCTACGGTTGGCCGCTGGGATGGCGTTTTTCACGATCTGGGCCAGCTCCAAGGTGCTTTCGATGGGCTTTTGCTGCCGGGCCTTTACGATGGCCCCGGCGATCCTGGCCGCATACCGCTCCTCCCCATAGTCCTGGATGATCCCCTTGAGGGCTTCCTGGGAATATTGGTTCACCACTTGGCCGGCAGTCAGGGCCGCGGCGGTGTCCATGCGCATATCCAAGGGCGCGTCCTCGTGATAGGAGAAACCTCGCTCCGGCGTATCCAGCTGGTAGGAGGAGACCCCCAGGTCCAGCAAAATGCCGTCCACCGCTTGGACCCCCTGGCTTGCCAGCAGGGCGGGCATAGCAAAGAAGTTTCCCTTCAGGGCTATAAACCGGTCGCCGTAGGCGGACAATCGCTGGGTGGCCGCCCCGATGGCAGCGGCGTCCCGGTCGATGCCGATAAGCCGGCCATCCGCAGGCAGGCGGGAAAGAACCGCCTCCGCATGGCCGCCGCCCCCCAGGGTGCCGTCCACGAAAATACCGCCCCGTTCCGGCGCCAATAGGGCCAGCACGGGCTCCACCATAATGGGGATGTGGTGAAAGGGCGCCGTCATATGCCCAACTCCGCCAGATAAGCCAGGGCGTCGGTGCCCATATCGTCCTGGGCCTTTTCCTGCCACCGAAGCCACCGTTCCTGGCTCCAGATCTCGATCCGGTTCCCCATGCCAATGAGTACCGCGTCTTTATCGATGCCCGCATATTGCCGCAGGCCTGCGCTCAACAGCACCCGGCCCTGCTTGTCCAGCTCGCAATCGCTGGCGCCAGCGAACATCATCCGCATGGCGTTCTGGGCCTTTACATCGGAAATGGCAACCCGGTTAAAGCGCTCCAGCATCTCCTTCCACACATCCACGGACATGCCGAAAAGACACCTGCCATCTCCTCCCCCGGACATATCCCGGGTGATGACGATGGTGTCTCCCAGATCCTCGCGCCATTTGGCCGGAATGAACACCCGTCCCTTGGCGTCCACGCTGTGTTCGAAGGAACTGATCAGCACCCGCGCGCCGCCTTTCTGCCGGGCACAGCTTGCCCACCCCCGGGCAGCCATGCCGCTTCTACCCCAAGCACAGGGTAGAGTCTGCCATTTCACTGTAGGATTATTATAGCATCCAATTCACCACTTCGCAACACCCTGCGCCACTTTTATAGTCCGTTTATGCTCTTACACCTGCATTTTCGGTGATTTTTGCTCCGCATTCTCGGGTTGGGTGGGACCTTCCCTTTATTTTTCCGACTTTTGGCGCAAAAAAACGCCGCCAAAACGGCGGCGGCACAAGCAAGCCATAGGCTGAAACGGTAATGGGTTGCAGGAAATAAGGCTGGGAGAGTACCCAGCCTTATACATGGATGATTGCGTGGGAATAGGGCAACGGCCTTATCCTTGTTCCAGGATGGAGCGGATGGCTCGCACCGCCGCGTCCAAAGAGTCGAAGGAAAGCATGGCGCGATTTCCATAAGGCACCGTCAAGGCGTCGTTGGTGATCTTAAGGAAGCCCTGCATGGGATTGATGGGGAAAATATAATCCTGTTTCGCATCCGGCCCATTCAAGGTAAAGAACAGGTAGATACCGCCGGTCTCCACCTGGGGCGCCTGCTCTGCGGTATAGGGTTCCGCCGCCAGGGTGGCCGCGTTGACCATATCCTCATTCATGCCCGGCGCATACACCAATTCCACCTGATCGCCATATTTCATGGCGCCTTTGATGCCGCCATAGGCGGTGACTTGCAGCATGGTGGCGGGAATGGTATGCTCCACCGTGGTGCCGTTGCTCTGGGCATGGAACTGGGTGTCCTTGGGGCCTTCCTGGGCTTCTACCCGGCCGATGAAAATATCGTCCGCCGCCTCCACAAGCTCGGCCAAGCTATCATAATAATAAATAGAAGACGGGGCGCTGACCATGGCGTCCATTTTGGCCATATCCGCCAACAGCGTTTCCAAAGAAACCGCCAGCCCATCCAATAGCACGCAGCCTTGCGATAGAGCCAGAGGCTGTCCGGAAACCAAGGTATAGCCCTGCATATCCTCCGTATGGGGCACATCCTCGCCCTTTTGCAGATACAGCAGATAGCTCTTCCCCTCCGTCATGGGGGAGGTGCAATGGATCACATCCCCTGCCGCCGCCTGGCCTGCCAGTACATCCTCTACCGTAAGGTCGTAGCAATTGACGCCCTTTGCGTTGACATGGGTTTGCAGGCAGGTGCCGGATACCACCAAGGAAGCATTGCGGTAATCCTGCCGGGCCTGGGCTAAGATCCGGGCCTCGCCCGTGCTGCCCACCGGCAACGCGCAACCGGATGTGCCCATTCCAAGGCACAGCACAGTTAGCAGAAGCAAAATGGCAACCATCCGCTTTCCGTACCGGTACGACATACGCAACTCCTTTCCGAGCCCCGGCGCCACGAGGTTGGCAGCGCCTGCATCTTATTCCTCAATTCTCCCTGTCTACTATAATAGACGATTCAACTTACCAAAAGGTTGCGAAAACTTTAAAATTTACGAAAGATTTACACCAATTATTCTTAATATGCCCCGTTTTCCTTTTGGTTATATCTCCCTGCGGCCTTCCATGGCCTTATACAGGGTCATTTCATCAATATACTCCAGGTTCCCGCCAATCGGCACACCGTGGGCGATGCGGGTGCATCGTACGCCCTTTTTCTTAAGCAGCTTGGCCAGATATACCGCCGTAGCCTCGCCTTCCACATCCGGATTGGTGGCCAGGATCACTTCCCGTATGCCCCCCTGATCCACCCGAGCCAATAGCTCGCCAATGCGTAGATCCTCCGGCCCGATCCCATCCATAGGGGAAATCGCCCCGCGGAGCACATGGTATTTGCCGCGGAATTCCCGCATCTTCTCCATTGCCGCCACGTCCTTGGCTTCCTGCACCACGCAGATCACATCCCCTTCCCGGTTGGGGTCCTGGCAAATGGCGCAAGGATCTTGGCTGGTATAGCTACCGCAAATGGGGCAGGGATGCACCT
>OJPZ01000231.1_pt1 | contig 33801 bp, 32 predicted proteins | sample 1598611 | NCBI WGS metagenome assembly OJPZ01 (sample SAMN03922494, study PRJEB24848) | human gut metagenome | isolation source: stool sample | host: Homo sapiens | place: Germany | collected 2011-11
GATTCGCCTTAGTCTCGTGGGCTCGGAGATGTGTATAAGAGACAGGTTTTAGCGTCGCCGAACTCCGATCCCGCGAAAGCGACATGCGGATGGTTTTGGGTACCTTTTGCCACCAAAAGGTACAAAACACCTTGCGGTGACAGCCGCAAAACACTTGCTTTTTCAGAAAAAAACTCTACCTTTGCTCCTGCGAATCATATATTTCTACAACTTTTACTGTCGGTGCTCAATAAAGCAACCGCATTTAGAAAAGGTATGCGTAGAGTCGTTGGGGTTTAGCGACCCGCGAACGACACTTTATTGAGCCTGTAAAAGGGGGATGTATGGTTCGCAGCTACGCATCCTTTTTTATTTATGCGAACCATGTATCCCGTCCGCGTTTCGACGCAGACACGCCGCAAGGCCAGCCGCAGGCGGTTTCCGCTGTGCAATTTCTCGATTCGTTTCCATTTTCATCCGCCGGATTAGCAAGTAGCTGCTAACCAACCCGTTATTCTCTTTATTGCCGAAAACCTGCGATAAGGACAGCCTTCACTATGTCAAATTTCTAACAATCAATCGAATGGAAACGAATCAAAACCCCGTGCAGGAAAACGCTGCACAACGCATAGTCCCCGAACCGGGACAGCCCGCCGAACGCCTTTACAATCCCGCCGAAGCCGCCCGGATCGTCCAGTGCCTGACTGACGGCTATTTCGATCCCGAATATATCCTGCTGTTCGGGAATCTGGCCGGCGGCACGCCCCACAGCGACGCCGTGGCTTACGACCTGCTGATGGTCGTGCGCGAAACTCCCGAATACGACTGGATACGTGCGAAGCGGATACTCCGGTACAGAATGCCCGTCAAACACCGGGATATTGCATACATCAATCTCTATATTATGACGTTGAACTACGTCGAATCGAACAAGACGCCCTTTCTCTATTTCGCGCACTCCGAGGGCGAATTGCTCTATTGCAGCGATCACTGCCATTTCCGCCGCCCGAAACACCCGATCGACTTTGCCAAAGCGTATGCCGATGCCAAATTGCATTACGACACGTTCCGCATGCTGGGCAACGAGCTGATCGAACAGGCGCGGGAAGCATTGAGCGAAAGCCGCAATATACGTCTGGCCGCACTTTTCTCTGCGCAGGCGGCGGTCTATTTCTACCACACGCTCTACTACGTCTATCACGGTCAGGAGTTCGACAGCCACGATCCGGTGGTGATGCACGACCGGATGCGGACGCTTTCGACGAAATTGATGCTTACCTTCGACGATACGAATATCGAACGGATCTTCACGCTCCCCTGCCTAAAGAAATTTCTGGTCAAAGCGCGTTACGACCTTGGTTTCGACATTGCGCCGCAGGAGTTGGAAATGCACCTGCAACGTGTGGAGAAGATGGGCGATATTATCGAAAACTACGCCGGGCTGCGGCTGGAGCTTTATAAAGAGTTGAGCGAACGGCAATAGGCGGTCGATCATCCGAACGAGCGGGGGCTTGCGGGATCGTGGAAATCCCGGCAGGCCCCCGTTCCGTTCATGCCGCTTTTTGGGGCTTTCGGCGGAGCGGCCGGTCACGGGTTGGAACCCGGCAATTTCCCGTTGTTTTGCACGCCATGCTTCTCATGTAAGCGCATGGTCGGACCTGCCTATGGTCCTTTCGGTTCTCGAAACTGTGCCCGGAGGTCGGACGTCCCTCCGTTTCTGCAAATCTTTAGCTGGCTTCAGGCGGTCTTTGATTTGCGGCTTCCTATCTTGCAACGCAGTTTCACTAAATTCTATTCTATGATGCACTCACCAGATTTAGTCGGCATGTCCCGCCTTACCTACATGGGACAGCCTGTATTCGCGGGCAGGACCCGTAACGAAACCCGTCCTGATTTCATCTCCTGCTTCGCACTCCACATCGAGGAGTGTGAACAGACGGGACGAAACGGTTCGACCGCAAACTACCGGATGGCATACCGTATGCTCGTCCGCTATGCGGGCGGGGGCAAGCTGCCTCCGGAACAGTTCACCGCCGAATGGCTCGAACGTTACGAGCGGTGGCTCCTGGCGCGGGGCCTCGGGACCAATTCCGTCGTATTCCACATGCGTTCCCTGCGGGCCGTTTACAACCGGGCCGTCGAACAGGGGCTTTTCCCCGCTGCGGGCGGCAATCCCTTTCGCCGCAGGCTCATCAGACAGGTGGCGACCCGCAAACGCGCTCTGCCGCGCGAGACACTCCGGCGGATCGGCGATGCCGATCTCTCGGCCTTGCATCCCAAATACGCGCTGGCGCGCGATCTTTTCATGTTCAGTTTTTACACCCGGGGCATGTCGTTCGTCGATATGATCTATCTGCGCAAAAGCGATGTCCGCGACGGCGTGCTGACCTATCGGCGCAAAAAAACCGGTCAGATGCTCTCCCTGCGCATCGAAGCGCCCCTGCGGGAAATCATCGACCGCTACGATAACGATTCTCCGTATGTGCTGCCCGTCCTGACCGCCGACGACAGCTACCGCGCCTATCGCCAGCAGCAGCGTGAGCTGAACAAATTCATCCGTAAAATCGGCGAATTGCTGGAAATCTCCGAGCCGCTGACATTTTATGTGGCCCGCCACTCATGGGCGACGCTGGCCCGCGACTGCGGCACGCCGCTGACGGTGATCAGCGCCGGCATGGGGCATACCTCCGAGCGGACGACGCGCGTCTATCTGGCGCAGCTCGACCGCAACGTCATCGACAAAGCCAATCGGAAAATCATCAATCTGTGACGATCGGACCGATTCAGGCGACATTCGGATCAAATAGATACAAGGGAAAAACCGTGCGGATGACAGAAACAAGGCCCATTACTGTAAATAATGTGTCTTCAGGACATAAATGATTGCTATTTAAGCAATTCCCGTCGTCTGCAAAGGTAAGGTTATTTCTGATTATAACCAAATGTTTTACATTAAAAAAATGTATATAATCTGTTAGTCGCCTGATTATTATCACTTTATATCTCTGTCTCATTTCCCGAACCGGGTCACGGACATAAAATCCGGTTCTTGCTCTTCATTGTGTCCAAATATGCTATTTTTTAGCTGACTGTCAGCGCTTTAGGTAAACAAGACCCATTATTTACAGTAATGGGACTCGGGAGAATAGTGCAACTGTTTGAATTAAAACGGATTACAAATTGACACTCTCTCTTAAGATTTTGTGGGCGGTGAAGATTCTGCTCACATTGCGCAAGGCGGCGGAAGCCGGGGTTCCTCCTATGAAGAGCCCCGAATTGCTGGCGGCCTGCCTGACTCCGAATGCGGATACCTATATGTACCGCCGCGCCCTGCGGGAACTGGTTGCCAAAACCGACTTCGTGACCTGCGACATCCAGTCGAGCCGGACCACCTACGAGTGGAACCCCAACGTCCGTCCGAGCCTGTACGATCTGGTCATCCGGCTGGAGGGCGGCATGCACGAAGCCTCGAACGCCTTCTGGTCGTACGAGAATACCTATACGATGCAGCCTTTGTACAAGGTGAACAAACAGTACGACGCGCTGACGCGCGAATACCTCTCGAATATCTACGTCGACGAGCTCGACTCCCCGGCGCTGTTCAAACGGAACAGGTTCAAATTGCCTCGCATTAACCTGCGAACGCCGGAACATACGGAACAACACATTTAAAATTATAAAAAATGAAACATCTCTACATCATTGTACTGTTCGTTTTCGCGGGCGGAGTCGCTTCTGCCCAGGAGAACGGCAACCGGGATGCGCAGAACCGCATCGTACGGGGCCCTTATGAGACCAATCGCTTTTTCGATAATGTTTTCGTCGGAGTGGCCGGAGGTGTGAATCTCTATTTCGGTGAGAACGACTCCGAAGGAAAATTCGGCAAACGTCTGGCCCCGGCGCTGGACATCCACGTCGGCAAATGGTTCACGCCTTCGATCGGCGCGCGCGTCGGTTACGCGGGTTTGCAGGCCAAAGGCTGGACCACCGCCGGAACGCTCTATGCCAAGAGTGCCGACGGCGGCCTGTTCCGGGAGAAATTCGGCGTGATGTACCTGCACGCCGATGCCATGTGGAACTTCTCGAACGCCGTGAGCGGCTACAAGGAGACCCGAACGTGGAACTTCGTGCCCTTTGCCGGTGTCGGCTGGGCGCGCTCCTACGGCAACGACACCCACGACAACGAGATCGGCTTCGACGTCGGCCTGCTGAACGTGGTGCGCCTGTGCAGCTCGCTCGACCTGACGCTCGAAGCCCGCTGCCTGCTCGTCAACCAGCGTTTCGACGGTGTGACCGGCGGCCGCCTCGGCGAGGGGATGCTTTCGGTCACGGCCGGTCTGGCTTACAAGTTCAACCGCCGCGGCTTCGTGCGCGCCTCGAACGTGCAGCCGGTGGACATTACGCCCTATCTCGACCGGATCCGGAACCTTGAGGAGAACAACACCGACCTTGCGTCGAAAAATTCCGTCCTGAACGACGAGAACGAGAAACTGCGCAACGCGCCCGCCAAGGTCGTCGTCGAACGGAAGGTCTCCGCATCGCCCGTGGTGCTCTTCTTCAAGATCGGCAGGGCCACGCTCGACAGCAAGGAGCTGACGAATCTCGAATTCTATGTCCGGAATGCCATCAGGGCCGACGAGGACAAGACCTTCACGCTGATCGGTTCGGCCGACAAGGCCACCGGCAGCCGGGAGCTGAACCAGCGCCTGAGCGAGCAGCGGATGGAGTATGTCTACAACCTGCTGAAAGACAAATACGGTGTCCCTGCGGACCGTCTGGTCAAGAAGGCCGAGGGCGATACGAACAACCGCTTCGCCGAGCCGGAGCTGAACCGCGCCGTCATCGTGGAATAATTCAATCAAATCATACATAAACGTTACATCCAAAAAGAAGAAGCCATGAATAAATTGTTAATGCCTTATGAGGCACCGGAGTTGTCTCTGATCTCCGTCCGCGTCGAAAAGGGGTTTGCTGTAAGCAGCGACATCGAGCCGGGAGAAGGCGGCGGTGAACTGGGAGACGAAACCTACTGATGAGATCGGAGACCCGAAAACCAACATTCAAAACAAAGAATGCACTATGAAAAAATTATTGGTTATAGCAGCGCTCGCCGCAGTCGGCATGAGCGCATGCAGCAAGGATGACGGCGTTTCCGCTTCGGCGGACGGGCGGAAATATGTTCAGGTGACCATCCCCGAGAACGCGGCTTCCGACGAAACCCGTACATCGGTTGACGGCACGGCGACCTCCTGGGTCGCAGGCGACAGGGTAGCCGTCTCTCTCTACAACGGTTCCACGACGGAGGTCTGCGAATTCACGGCCGACAGGTCGGGCGCTACCACGACCTTCTCGGGCAGCGTGCCCGTCGGCAGCTACACGTGCGCCGCAGCCCACTATCCCTTCTGCGCCGCCACGTTCGACGCCGTCAACAAGACCTTCACGCATACGTGGGGCGATGCTTACTGCTCGACGGATCTGGCCGCCTACGACTTTATGTTCTCGACCGTGTGCGAAACTCCGTTCGTAGTCGACGAGACAACGACGGTTCTTCCCGTCGCGCTGACTTTCAGACCGCTGATGGCCCGTATCGGAATGAAACTCGCTCTGGGCGCCAACGAGACCCCGAAATACGTCACCTTCACTACCGCCGACAATGTGCTGCCGACGGCCGGCACGGTCAATGCCGACGGGACTTTCTCCGCTTCGGCCCGGACCAACTCGCTCACCGTGGAGACCGACCGGAAGGAGTTCACCGTGGGCCTGCTGCCCGTCGGGGCCGCTTCGAACATGAGCGTAGAGGTTACGACCACCGACGGCATGACCTATTCGGACAAATCGTTCCAGTTGGCCGGTCTGAAGCGCAATACCCACTATACGATGAATGTTCCCTGCCGTACGAAGCGCTTTATGCTTACGGTTCCCGATGGCGTCGACACGAAGTACGGTACGGACACCTATAAGGATAATGAATTTTACTCCGTCGATCCCGCCACCGACCCGACGGGTATTTTCAAGGACTGGTATTTCTATCGTGCCGAATTGAAGAATACGACAAACACCGCCAGTGGTGATAAACTTAAAGGGAAGAACCGGATCCAGTTGCAGGTCGCTCTGGGGTTCAATAACTCTAATAACGGCGCATTTGTGACGGCTCCGATCCAGTGCGACGGAACCAAAAAGGTGACGGTATCTTTTACGGCGGCGACCAACAGAGCAATTAGTGCTAATTATTGGATCGGTGTAACGGACAACGGTCCGATTACATCGGACTGGCTTAGAGACATCAATAAGATTAGCCCTCATGCCGAGGGTTCGATTCCGGGGTCCGGCAATGTCTCCCGCACCCATACTTTTACGGTCACCAACGGTCAGCGGATCATGGTGAAAGTTTCTAATACGATGGGTGAGCACCATTTGGAGTTCGCCGACTTTACCTATACGGTCGAATAGATCTCGGCACGGCAAAATACATACGATCGGGACGGATGCAACAGCCGTCCCGATTTATATATAACCATATCCAGCATGAAAGCAGTTTATACAAAACCGGAACTGGAGGTCTTCGCAGTTGCGGTGGAAGCCGGTTTTGCAATTTCGCAGCCCGACGGGGGAGAGTTGGGTCCGATTTCGGAGGACTATTCGGATAACGGGGATTTAACTTATTGAAAATAAAAAATATGAAATACAGTTCTGTTTTCCGCTTGCCGCTGCTGGCGCTTCTGCTGACGGGATGCGGGAAGGACGATGCCGGAACGACGGCATGGCCCCGCCCCGAAGAACCGGCAGCGGCGGGCGATCCCGTCGCCTGCCGCCTTTCGATCGACAACGGCGATCCGTCGCCGGAGGCTGAGACCCGGACGGCATACGGCCCGCTGACGAACGGCTTCTGGCCGATCTACTGGCGCAGCGGAGACCGGGTGGAGGTCATCTCTCCGCAGACGACTCCGCAGCGGGCGACGGTCGAGGTCCGCGTTTCCGGTGCGACCGAAAGCGAGGCCGATTTGAGCGATACCGGGATGGTCTGGGGCGAAGGGCTGCACGACTTTTACGCCTTCTATCCCTCCGGTGCGATCCGGGCCAACAGCGGTTCGATCGTCGTGGCGGCGGTTCCCGCCGTCCAGACCTGCAACAACGGGGAGTGCAACATGCGGTATGCCTACATGTCGGCCTGCGCCGAAGGCGTGGAGCGCGGCGGGGAAGTGTCGTTCGCATTCTGTCCGCTGATGACCACGGTGACCGTGTCGGTGGGATTTTCCGAGGCCGTCGAAGTGCAGAAGCTCGTCCTTTCGAGCGAGAACGATGCCGTGGCCGGACAGTTTACCCACGACATTGCGACGGGCGGCAGCACGGTCGATCCGGACCGGAGTTCCAATGTGCTGGCGCTGCATCTGACGACGGGGAGCGTGCCCTACATCAAGCTCAATGCCGGTTCGAAAATCGTGGTGACGGCCTTTATGCTGCCGCAGGACATCCGCGGTCTGACGTTGACGGCCGTTACGACCGAAGGCCGGACTTACAGCTACACCACGCCGGCGACGCTCCGGGCCGGACACCGCTATTCGTTTTCGGTCGGCGACATGCCGGCCCAGGCCCAGCGCATTGTCTCGGACCGGTCCGACTGGATGAAATACCTGCCCGACAACACCTACCTCTCGCAGGTCTCCATTCCCGGATCGCACGACGCCTGCGCGATCTACGGCTCGCACTACGAATATAAGAGCGGTATGCCGCATGAGAGATACCATTTCAAATGGCTCCTTTCCTGGTTAGGCAACACCAACATAACGAAAGTCACCAAGGCGCAGGAACTTTCCATCGAGGAGCAGCTGGCGGCGGGCGTCCGCATGTTCGACCTGCGTCCCTGCGCGTCTTCGGCTTCCGTCAAGGACCTTCCGATTCATCACGGCATCTCCGTGCTGGGCGATCCGGCCCGCGGCGGCTATACGCCGGGCGCGTCCGGTAGGCAGGAGCTGTCGCCCTTCCTGCTTTCGCAGGTGCTCGACCGCTTCGTGCGTTTCCTGGAGGAGCATCCGGGCGAGACGCTGCTCGTGCATATGAAATATGAGAATACCACCACCAACGCCAATAAAAGAGGGTGGAACAAGAGTGTCGTGAGCTACATCAAGACCCGTTGTAACGGCCGCATTGCCGACTTCACGCCGCGGATGACGCTCGCCGACGCCCGGGGCAAGATCCTGTTCGTCATTCGCGAGGATTATAAATCGGACAATGACGGGGAGTATCTCGGGGCCTACCTGAACTGGACGAACGATAAGGTAGTCTTCGAAACCACGCTCCACGGCAACACCGGCGAGGCGGCTCCGATCAAGGTCAACGACCTCTATAACATCAAGAACGGTTCTTCGGACGGTGTGAGCAAGTATTCGGCCATCGACGACTGCATCGCCTACACCTACAATGCGACGGACGTCTCGCGCTGGTGCATGAACTACGTGAGCTGCTATGACAGAGACCATTGCAGCGTGACGGGACTCGGCGTCCTCGGGGCCTTGGGCGACTATGATTATTGCGCCAATCGCTACAACCGCTACACGGCGGACAAGCTGAACCGGCCCGATTTCCGCGGAAACGCCGGCATCGTGCTGATGGATTTCGCCGGAGCTTCGAACGCCACGATGACCTACGGGCAGACCTGTTCGAACATGGCGGTCTATGGCGACGACCTGGTGAAGGCCGTTATCGGCGCCAACAACAAGTGGGACCTGCGTCGCAGCGAATAGGCGCTGTCTGCTGTGAAAAAAGAAGCGTCCGGTTGCCGGACGCTTCTTTTTTTGTGGGTGCATGTGGTGTCAGCGGCCGGTGAAGAGGTCGAGCTGGTGCAGCAGCGTGAAGGCGAAGAAGCACCCGATGATCAGGCACATCACCGCGAGCAGTGCGTTGAGCACCCGCGGCGAGGGTTTCGTGGGCCGCCCGGCGTTGTCGCGGATGTATTCGCGGAAGAAGAGGTACAGCGCCGGGACGATGCTGCACGCCAGCAGGTAATCCTCCGGGATGCCGAAGAAGTAGACCTTCGAAAGCCCGATCAGCGCCCAGTGGCAGAGGAACATCGCCAGTACGATGTTGATTCTCTCCGAAAAGGCCAGCATCAGCCCGATCGTGAAGACCGCCACCGAGCAGGGCATCACCGGCGAGGTGATCATCGGGAAGGTGCGGCCCAGCAGGAGCGAGAACAGCGGGTAGACGAGCGGCATGACGAACAGCAGCGCGGCGAACGCCGTGTGGTTGCCCGTGCGCTGGAGCGAGGCGTGCTTGACCGCCAGGTCGTAGACCCAGATGCACCCCATGATGGCCCAGAACAGCGCCAGCAGGTCGTGGTGCTCGCGCGGCTCGCAGTAGACGAGGTAGTAGACCCCGGCGATCCAGAAGTTCAGGAGCGCCATGAAGATCTTCATCGCGGTTCGCACGGCGGGCGAGGGGCGGAAGTAGAGCAGCAGGGTCAGGACAACGGCCGCCAGCACCAGCGCGAGCTGTGCGGGCCATGTCGCGGCGTTGTAGGAAGCGATGGTATTCCAGAAAGTCTCCATGCGGAAGGTTTATTTCGCGTTTTTTCTGCGCCGCGTGAGCGAGAACGCCCGGCGGTTGAAGACGAAGATCGGCAGCGTGGCTCCGGCAGCCAGCAGGGCGATGACGCTCAGCGACACGGTGGCGTTGAGGAAGAACAGCTGCATGTACTGCATGCCCTGTCCCGGGTCGTTGAGCGACTGGAGGAACATGATGAGCGAGAAGACCGTCTTGTAGGCGTAGATGCCCGGAACCATCGGCAGCAGCGCCGGGATGTAGAGCGCCGTCATCGGGCAGCGGATGGCCTTGCCCAGCCAGAGGCTTCCGAAACCGATGGCCGTTGCGGCGCAGAGCGACGCCGTGGCGATGTCCATGCCGGCGCAGTTCATCAGGCAGAACCGCAGGGCGTGTCCCACGGCGGCCAGCAGGGCGATGCGCGGGAAGGCGCGCATCGGGGGATCGGAGACGGCGCCGAAGCCGACGGCCGCCACGGCCGCGAAAAAACCGTCGAGAAGAATGTCCGCAGCGATCATAACAGGCTGTTTTTAACCATTAACAAAGTCGCCGAAAGTCCGATGGCGATGCAGATGATCAGCAGCAGGGCGTTGATCAGCCGGCTGAATCCGATCAGGATGTGGCCTTCGACGATGTCGATCACGCCGTTGATCAGCGGCACGCCCGGCACGAGGTACAGTACGCTCGTGGCGAGGGCTGTCTCCGCCGTGCAGTCGAAGCGCAGGGCCGCCGAGGCGCACAGCGAGGCCATGAAGGCCGAGATGATGAAGATCAGGAAGTGGTTGACGCCGTGCGCCTGCATCCGCTGCCGGGCGGCGAAGCCCACGAGCGTGGCGGTGAAGACGATGCCCGCGGCCGTCCAGTCGCCGCCGAAAAGACGGCAGAACGAGGCGTTGGCCAGTCCGACGGTCACCAGCACGAAGATCGGGTCGATGCGCGGTTTGTCGATCAGCTCCCCGTAGCGCCGGCGGATTTCGCCCAGGGGGAGCCGGTCGTCGAGGGCGTCCCAGCTCAGGGCGCTCAGGTCGGAGTTGCGCTCGAAGCTGATCGGCAGGGCGGGAATCTTCACCACGCGGGTGATGGCTTCGCCCGTCGCGTCGTCGCGGACCGTGAGGATCGTGCTTTTCTGGAAACTCGACAGCTGAATGTCGACTCCCTGCGACTGTCCGATGCGCTGCGAGTTGCGGATCACGCGCGAGGTGTGGACGCCGGATGCGAGCAGATAGGTCGCGTAGTCCGCAATGAAATCGAGGATTTCGGTCAGTTCTTGTCTGGTTTTCATAGCGGCTGCAAAAATAGTTCATTTCCTCCAAACGGCCCGTCTCCGGGCCTGAAAAATCTGTCCGGCGCGTGATTTTGCCACCGGCCTGCGCTGCGGGCCGTCCCCATGGCGGTTCTCCGGATGGTTTCAGCCCGGCGGTTCGGATGGTTTCGGGGACAAACCGGGGCTTTTTTAGGCGGAACGGATAAATTTTCCTACCTTTGCTTCCCGGTATGAAAGCATCTTTCAAAAAGTCATACGCCTCGCTGGGGGCTGATAAGTTGGTCCTTCTGTGGCTCGGGGTGTGGTGGATCGCGAACCTCGTGCAGGCCGGCTTTACGGAGCTTGCCAACGACGAGGCCTACTACCACATGTTCGCCGAACGGCTCGCGTGGGGGTATTTCGACCACCCGCCCGTGACGGCGCTGCTGGTCTGGGCCGGAGAGCGCCTCTTCGGCGGGGAGCTGGGCGTGCGTTTTTTCTTCACCGTGCTGCAACCCCTCTACCTCTGGATCCTGTGGCGTCTGATCCGTCCGGCGGATGCCGGCCGCCGCGATGCGGGACTGTTCGTCGTGCTGTCGGCCGCGACGCTGATGCTCCAGCTCTACGGCTTCATCGCCGTGCCCGACGGGCCGCTGATGTTCACCACGGCGCTGTTCCTGCTGACTTTCAGATGGTTCTCCGGCGGATGCCGCCGGGCATGGCTGTGGATGGGCGTCGCCATGGCGCTGATGGCTTACAGCAAATACCACGGCGCGCTGGTGGTTCTCTTCGCGCTGGCCGCCAACCCGCGGCAACTGCTGCGCCCGGCCCTGTATTTAAGCGGCGCGGTGGCGTTGCTGCTGCTCGTTCCGCACCTCGTGTGGCAGTACGAGCACGACTGGGCGTCGTTCGCCTACCATCTTTCGGGCCGCAATTCGGTCTTCAAACCCGGTTACGTCGTCGAATTCCTGGCCAACATGCTGGTGGTCTTCAACCCCTTCTTCGTGCCGCTCTACGTGCAGGCATGGCGGAAAGTGAAGCCGCAGACCCCCGTCGGGCGGGCGCTGAAGTTCCTGCCCGTGGCTTTCATCGCCTTCTTCGTGCTCTCGTCGCTGCGCGGTTACGTCCAGCCCCAGTGGGTGATCGTCGCCTGCTTCGGACTGGTCTACCTGCTCTTCACCTATGCCCGGCGGCATCCCCGCACGCGCCGTTACGTGATACGGGCCGGGGGCGTGACCGTCGGACTGATCGTCCTGGTGCGGCTGGTGATGATCTTCAACCCGCTGGGCATCCGCTTCGAGGTGTTCAACAACCCGGAGAGCTACGTCGCCATCGCCGCCGAGGCTGACGGCCGTCCGGTGGTTTTCCGCTACGGTTACGCCGTTGCGGCCAAATACGCGTTCTATACGGGCGGCGAGGCCTATTGCCAGCCCAATATCCGTTACCGCACGCACCAATGGCAGTTCCGTGACGACGATTCGCGGTTCATCGGTCGTGAGGTGCTCGTCGAGTGCCCGGACGGGACCGTCTCGGACAGCACGCGGCAGGTGCGTACCCTCACGATGGCCAACGGCAGGAGTTTTAGGTGGTTCGTCGATCCGGCTTTCCATCCCGTGCGATTGGTGGACATCGCCTTTGCGGGTCTGCCCGAAAAGGTGGCCGCGGGCGAGACGCTGCGCCTCGAACTGCACATCACGAATCCCTATCCCTATGCGATCCGCGTGGGCGGGGGCGACACGCAGCTGGTGATGCTGTGGAAACACGGGCGTTTCCGGGTCGACGAGTTCCCCACGGGCGAGACCTTCACGATTCCGGCCGACAGCGTCTTGACGCGCGGGGTGACGTTCACCGTCCTGCCGCAGCTGGCCGGCGAGAGTTTCGACGTGGGGTTCGCCCTGCGCCGCGAGGGTTATACGAATTGGTTTAACGGAAAATCCGTCCCGACGGAGGTCGGAAATTTATGATAGAACAGTTCTTCAAATTCTGCGTCGTCGGCGGCTCGGGCGTCTTCGTCGATTTCGGCATCACCTATCTCTGCAAGGAGTGGCTGCGGCTGAACAAATACGTGGCCAATTCGCTGGGGTTCCTCTGCGCTTCGACCTCCAACTACATTCTCAACCGCGTCTGGACGTTCCAGAACGAAAATCCCGACATCACGGGCCAGTACCTCCGGTTCCTGGGCATCGCGGCTGTCGGGCTGGTGATCAACAACGCCACCATCTACGTCCTGCACGGTCGTTTCCGTCTGAATTTCTACCTGGCGAAACTCTTTGCCATCGGCGTGGTGACGTTCTGGAATTTCTTTATGAATTATTTCTTCACCTTCTGACCGGGCTGTGCTCCCAGTCCCGCACTATTCGCGTTTGCGGATGCGGCGGAAGGGGAGTTTGAGCACCCCGAAGAATGCCTCCCCGAAGATTCCTCCCGACATTTTCGACGTTCCCTCGCGGCGCTCGACGAAGATGATCGACACCTCCTTGAGCCGCATTCCCAGCCGCCAGGCCGAGTATTTCATCTCGATCTGGAAACCGTAGCCCTTCATGCGGATGGCGTCGAGGTCGATGGTCTCCAGCGCACGGCGCGAGTAGCAGACGAACCCGGCGGTGGCGTCGCGCAGCGGCATGCGCGTGACGATGCGCACGTACATCGAGGCGAAGTAGGACATCAGGAGGCGCGACATCGGCCAGTTGACGACGTTGACCCCCTGCACGTAGCGCGAACCCACCACCACGTCGTAACCTTCGGCCGCGGTGCGGTAGAGGCGCACGAGGTCGTCGGGGTTGTGCGAAAAGTCGCAGTCCATCTCGCAGATATAATCGAATCCGTTCTCCAGCCCCCAGCGGAACCCCGCGAGGTAGGCTGTCCCCAGGCCCAGTTTTCCGGCCCGTTCCATGAGGTGGAGCCTCCCCGGGAACTCCTTCCGGCGCTCCTTGACGATCGCGGCCGTGCCGTCGGGCGAACCGTCGTCGATGACGAGCATCTCGAAGGGTTCGGGCAGCGAGAAGACCTTGTCGATCATCGCCGAAATGTTCTCTTTTTCGTTATAGGTCGGAATGATTACCAGTTTGCGCATGGCGGATGTTGTATCTTTTGGAATTACAAAGATAATATTATTTTGCAAATCACGGTTATTTTGTGCGCCGTTTCAAGGCGCGGGCCGCAGCGAAGTAAAAGTACGCTTTTTTCCGCACACAGCCGCAACGTTTCCGTTAAAAAGGTTATCTTTGTGCTGAAATGAAACTTGAGGTGCGACAGGTGACCCAAGTCACCGATTCCCTGCTCGAAGCGTTCGGGCGGCTGATGCCGCAGCTTTCGCCGCGGCTGGAGGCCCCTTCCGGGGAGCGGTTGCGGGCAGTGGCGGCGGGGCCTTCGGCGGCGCTTTTCACCGCGGAGTCCGGCGGCGCTGTCGTCGGGGTGCTGACCCTGGTGTGGTACGATGTGCCGTCGGGGCGCAAGGCCTGGATCGAGGATGTGGTGGTCGACGCCGCGGCCCGTGGAATGGGTGCGGGCGAAGCGCTTGTGCGCGCGGCGCTGGCGCATGCCGCCGCGGTCGGGGCCGGGAAGGTGATGCTCACCTCCAACCCTTCGCGCGGGGCTGCGCGCAGGTTGTACGCAAAAATGGGATTCAAGGAGGCGGAAACTACGGTTTTTGCCTGTAAAACGGATACGGAATGAAAAAAATCGTGAAGATCGCGGCTGTCGTCGCGGTCGTTATTCTGGCTGTCGCCCTGATCGCGCCGATTGCGCTCCGGGGCAAGATCGCCGACATCGTGAAGCGCGAGGCCAATGCGATACTCGCCGCCCGGCTGGATTTCGAGAAACTCGACATCAGCCTGCTGCGCCATTTCCCCAACGCTTCGGTGGAACTCAAGGGACTGACGCTGGTGGGCGCCGACCGTTTCGAAGGCGACACGATCGTCGTCGCGCGGCGTATTTCGGTGGTCGTCAATCTGATGTCGCTTTTCGGCGACAGCGGGTTCGAGGTGACGAAGGTCATCCTCTCGTCGCCTGCGGTGCATGCGCATAAACTCGCCGACGGAGCCGTCAACTGGGACGTGATGAAACCCTCGGACGCTCCCGCGGAGGAGGCTTCCGCGGAGGAGTCCGCCCCGTCGTCGTTCCGGCTTTCGGTCCGCGACTTCCGCATTTCCGACGCCGCTATCCGCTACGAGGACGACTCGACGAACATGCGGTTCTCGACCGCGCCCCTCTCGCTGCGCCTCCGGGGCAACATGTCGGCCGACCGCACCGACCTCGACCTGCGGCTGACGGCCGCCGCCATGCGTTTCGTGTCGGGCGGCATTCCGCTGTTGAGCGGCGCCGAGGCGGAGCTTGTCGCCGTGATCGACGCCGACCTTGCGAACAACCGCTTCACCTTCTCGCGCAATACGCTGCGTCTGAACGCCATTTCGGTCGGCCTCGACGGCTGGGTCGAACTGGACGGCGATGCCGTGGCCATGGACCTCAAGGCCGGCTGCGACAAGGTGCAGTTCAAGGACGTGCTGTCGCTGATCCCGGCCTTCTACACCCGTGAGTTCAAGAACCTCACGGCGGGCGGCGAACTGTCGATGGAACTCTGGGCCAAGGGCGAAATGCGCGGCCCGGCGCTTCCGGCCTTCGAACTGAAAACCGAGGTCCGCGACGGCAGCTTCCAGTACTCCTCGCTGCCCAAGGCCGTGACGGACATCAACATCGCCGCCAGGGTTTCGAATCCCGGATCGGTGATGGACAAGACGGTCGTGGACCTCTCGAAATTCGGACTCCGGATGGCCGGAAATTCCGTTGCCGCGACCTTTTACGCCACGAATCTCGTCAGCGACCCCGTTTTCCGCGCTTCGGCCGACGGACGGGTCGACCTGGGAGCCGTGAAGGAGGTCTATCCGCTGGAGGAGGGCGTCGATCTGGGCGGTCTGATTACCGCGGACCTGAAACTTTCGGGCCGCATGTCCGACATCGAAAAGAACCGTTACGAACAGCTCGGCGCGCAGGGAACCTTCGTCGTCGAAGGAGTGGGGCTGACGCTCCCCGGCCTCCCGGCAGTCCATATCCGCCGCGCAGCGGCTACTGTCACGCCCGCCGCGATGACGCTCGGGGAGTTCGGCCTGACGGTCGGCAAGAGCGACCTTTCGGCCAACGGCCAGCTGACCGGCTACATCGGTTACCTGCTGCGGGGCGACCTGCTTTCGGGGCGTCTCTACGTGAAATCGGAGCTGCTCGACCTGAACGAGATCATGGATGCCATGCCCGCTTCGGAAGGCGAGGCTGCGGCCGAAGAGGCTTCGGCGGAACCGGTGCGGGCCATCGAGGTTCCGCGCAACCTGAACCTCTCGCTCAACACCGACCTGCGAAAGGTGCTTTTCGAAAAAATGACGATCGGCGACATCTCGGGCGAGATGCGCGTTGCCGGCGGTACGCTGTCGCTCGAACGGCTTGCGCTGGGCGTCTTCGGCGGCAAGGCCACCGCTTCGGGAAGTTATTCGACGGCCGCCGACCCGGCGCGTCCGGTTCTGAAGCTCGACGCCGCCGTTTCGGGGGCTTCGTTCCAGAAGACCTTCGAGGAGCTGGAGACGGTGCAGAAACTCGTGCCGATCTTCGCCAAGACGGGCGGCGACTACTCGCTGTCGCTCGACCTGGGCACGTCGCTCGACGCCGCCATGTCTCCCGACCTGCGGTCGCTCAACGCCACGGGCGAGATCAGGTCGGCCAATATCCACGTGCAGAATATCGAGGCGTTCGATGCCCTGGCCAAGGCGCTGGGCAACGACGACCTGCGGAAAATCGAGGCCAGGGATGTCGCCATTCGCTTCGCCATCAAGGACGGGCGCATCACCACGCAGCCCTTCGACCTGAAGATGGGCGGCGTGAACATCAATCTCTCGGGTTCGACGGGGCTGGACCAGACCATCGACTACAAGGCCAAGGTGGCCGTCCCGGGCGGAAAGACGCTCCAGTCGGTCGGCGTGAACATCGGCGGCACGTTCTCCTCGCCGAAGATCACCCTCGGGATCAGGGAGGCTGCCGAGGAGGCCGTGAAGAACGTCGTCAACGAGCAGATCCAGAAGCTCACGGGCAGCGAGTCGCTCTCGGAAGAGATCGCCAGACAGGCCGAAAACCTCCGCACCGAGGCGAAGCGTGCCGGCGAGAAGCTCATCGCCGCCGCGCAGGAGCAGCGCGCCAAACTCGTCGAGGCTGCGGCTTCGAAGGGGGCTTTGGCCAAGATCGCCGCCGAGAAGGGCGGGGATAAGCTGGTGCAGGAGGCCGAGAAGCAGGCCGCCAACCTCCAAGCCGAGGCCGAGCGGCAGATCGAAAAACTCACGGCGAAAAAGGAGTAGCCGGAATGGTTGCGATATTCGCCGTCATCATCGGAGGCATTGTGACGGGGCGTCTGCTTATCGGCTGGCGCCTCGCCTTCGTACAACGTCTGATCACCTTCATTATCTGGGCGTTGTTGTTTCTGCTGGGCATCGAGGTCGGTTCCGATCCGGCGGTCGTCGGCTCTCTGGCGACGCTCGGGGCGGCCGCCTTTGCGATCTTCGTGCTGTCCGTTGCGGGGAGCGTCTTCGCGGCGTGGCTGCTGTGGCGGCGCATTCGCGGCCGCACCATGTCTGCGGGCGACGGCGGAGATGCGGCCGAAGCTCCCGTTTCCGCGCGGACGGCCCTTCGCGGCAGTCTCGTGATCGTCGCTTTTTTCGTTGCGGGATGTGTTGCGGGGCTTCTGATGCCGCTCGACGTGGCCGGATCGCGAATCAGTGCTTATGTACTCTATGCGCTGATGTTCTGCGTCGGCGTGACGCTGGGCAACGACCGCACCCTTGCGGGGCGGGTCCGGCGGCTCGATCCGCGGTTGGCGCTGCTGCCCGTGGCCACGGCTGTCGGCACGCTGGCCGGGGCAGCCCTCGCTGCGCCGCTACTCGGCGGCTGGTCGCTGTCCGACTCGCTGGCCGTGGGCGCGGGATTCGGCTACTATTCGCTTTCGAGCATCTTCATCGCCGACCTCCGGGGACCGGAGCTGGCGACGATCGCCCTGCTTTGCAACGTCATGCGTGAGATCTTCACCCTGCTGGCCGCGCCGCTCGTGGCGCGCTGGTGCGGACCGCTGGCCGCCGTGTCGATCGGCGGCGCGACGACCTTCGACACCACGCTGCCCGTTATCACGCAGGCTGCCGGGCGGCCCTATGCCGTGGTTTCGATCTTTCACGGCTGTACGCTCGATTTCAGCGTCCCGTTTCTGGTGACGTTCTTCTGTTCGATCTGACAATGCGGATTGGCCGCATGGTATTGCCGCTTTTCGGTCGGCAACTAACCGCGGGTTTCGCCCGCGGGAATTTTATGTACTTTTGTAGCCAAAAGTGCTAATCTAATCTAACTATATGATAGACAGTATATGACAAAAGTCGAGGTAATGATTTGTTAACTCTGAAGGCCGTGTCCTTTGCATTCATTAGCTTTTCAAAGACTCTTATGCAAAGATAAAAAATAGCCGATAAAAAAGCAAATGAGAATTCTCTCATTTGCTTTTTCTCTACTTAGGCGTTCCAGCTATCAACGGTTATATTCTATCTGATTGTTACGCAAGATGTCAAGAAAATGCGTCCCGCAACTTGCGGTTGATGAGCGTATGGTGGCACTGTTCCGGATTATTGATCCGGACATTGAAAGTTCTGGAAAGCACATCGACGAGTGTCGCCAGATCGATCCGCGTGCCGTCGATGCGGCGTATGGCTCCAGAGAGATGCAGTGCCGTTTTCAGTTCCATGATATCCGTAGGCGTGAATTGTTCGGAGAGGAACAGCGGCGATTTAGGGACTTCGACCGATACCGGGGCGGCGATGGACGGATAACGAAGCCGGGTAAAGACTAAACGGATCTCGAAATTCGTCAGCAGAAGCTCCGATTTGAGCAGCGACGCTTGCGGAGATTCCTTCTCAAACAATCCGCGCTTGCAACCGCATCAGGCGGGATTGGAGGCGGGCAAGTTCGTGCAGCAGGTCAAGGGGCGATTTACAGGATTGAGCCGTAAGACCGTGCAGCAGGTCGATGAACTTTTCATAAGCCGCATGAAAGGCTGTGCACTCCGCATCCGACAATCGACGGTTAAGCAGTGTGTCAAGCATGACGATAAATTGATTTTTGTCCAAGTTCTTCCGAGAGCGGGATTAAACAGCCGTAACGATTCGATTTATCGGATCGTTACAGTTTTTATATAAATAACAGGTGACGAGAAGGCAACGGTTTTTTGTCAGTATCTTGCACTAATTTTCTTTACTTCAAATAACCATTGCAAAAGTACAAAAAATTGGAATAATTAGAAACACTTGATATATCATAATTTAGTACGATATTATCATTTCAATCTATCCAGCCCTCTTTCTCATCGTCTTTGGTCACCGGCGTCCGGCGGATAACCCACCACAGGAAATTATAAAACAGAGCGAGGAATACCGCCCAAAGAAGTAGCCATTTCATAATAAACATATCATTACACCCAAAACAGTGTCCACGACCTAATGCGCTATGGACTTAGGCTTTAACAGATGGCTGTATACCTGCCTGAAAAACGTATGTATCAAACCTTCCCGGTAAACGATCCGGTGTTTCCAACGATTCGCCAACCAACGGCGGAATTTAAACCGTATTATCCGGATAAAACCTTTTTCAGGAAATTTCTCGCTGAACTCAGGATGCAAAATATCATTTAAAACCCGCTCTTCGAGTTTTAAATCACGTTCGAATGAAGGAAATAGTTTCACATCTACCCCTAGGTTATTTATTGAAATAGCATTTATACAATTCAGAAATCGATGCATGTTCATCCGGCGGGCCGTCGCATAAAGCTCCGTCCAATCAATCTTATCACAGTAACGGCGGATGAACATGCCCCAATCGGCTATATGCCTTATCCCAATCTCCGCTGCAGCAAAATGTGCTGCGGCATGCCGTAACAGAAATAATGCATTGAAAGAGGGTGACGGGAGATGAATTTCCGTATCTTTCAGACAGATCGTTTCACCATGGATTTCGGCATAGGTTCTCAGCAACTGCTCAATCTCACGATTCGATGCATGAGCATGAACATTCAGAAAGTTGTAATGATTTTCGACCATAATTCCGTCGATGAGAAAAACTGTATGATGGTGTTTGTCTTCATCGATCCGAATTCCCCATTCACGACATAACAACTCGTCCGCTTCACGCTGTCGACCAAAAAGCCAGATATCGATATCGCCACATTCCCGATGTTCGGGACACGGATAGCAAAAGCTCAGTCCATACCCTTTCAAGAGCATCAGCGAAATGGAATGGGAAGCATAGAATTTTGACAATTCAGCCAATACTTTTTCCTGTTTTCGATAACGATCTTCAATTTGTTTGACATTATAGGCCCATTGCACACGCAAAGACAATGGTAAATATTCCGTTGCATGCAATTGCCGCAAAGCATCCCAGATCAATGCCCCCGTCCCCTGTCGAACAGCCAAACGATAAAGTTCACCCCATTGGAGTTTAGCCAATTCCGGTAAAATTTCTCCCGGGCTTTCAGTTCCTAATCCTATCCTTAGTAAGAAAAAATATATTTTCTCGTCACGGGTCATTTATCTTCCCTTATACATGCTCTGATAGTATTGCTGATACTCGCCAGAAGTTATGTCGTCCATCCATTTTTGGTTTTCGAGGTACCAGCGGACAGTTTTTTCGATTCCTTCCTCGAACTGCAGGCTGGGCTGCCAGCCCAGTTCGCGCTTGAGTTTGCGCGAGTCGATGGCGTACCTCAGATCGTGCCCCGCGCGGTCTGTGACGTACGTAATCAGTTTCTCCGATGTCCCCTCGGGGTTGCCCAGCAGCCTGTCCACCGTCCTGACGATCACCCGTATCAGGTCGATGTTCTTCCATTCGTTGAAGCCTCCGATGTTGTACGTATCGGCGACCTTGCCCCTGTGGAAGATCACGTCGATGGCCCGTGCATGATCCTCGACGTACAGCCAGTCGCGCACGTTCTGCCCGCGGCCGTACACGGGCAGCGGCCTTCGGTGGCGGATGTTGTTGATGAAAAGCGGGATCAACTTCTCCGGAAACTGGTAGGGCCCGTAGTTGTTCGAGCAGTTGGTCACCAGTGTCGGCATCCCGTACGTGTCGTGGTAAGCCCGCACGAAGTGGTCGGACGAGGCTTTCGAGGCCGAGTAGGGGCTGTGCGGGGCGTACTTCGTCTCTTCGGTGAAGAACTCCTCGCCGAAGGGCCCGCCGCCGCTCTCCCCGCCCGCAGCATCTCCCTCGGGACGGGTCAGCTCCAGCGCCCCGTACACCTCGTCGGTGGAGATGTGGTAGAACAGCTTGCCTGCCCAATCACCGTTCCAGTACTCCCGCGCAGCTTCGAGCAGCGACAGCGTGCCCATGACGTTCGTACGCGCGAAAGTGAACGGATCCCTGATCGAGCGGTCCACGTGGCTCTCGGCTGCGAGGTGGATCACCCCGTCGATGCCGTACTGCCGGAACAGTTCACGCATCGCCTCGAAGTCGCAGATGTCGCCCCTGACGAAAGTGTAGTTCGGCCGCTCCTCGATGTCTCGCAGGTTGGCGAGGTTGCCCGCATAGGTCAGCTTGTCGAGGTTGACGATCCGGTAATCGGGGTATTTCGTCACGAACAGGCGTACTACGTGCGAGCCGATAAAGCCCGCTCCGCCCGTAATCAGGATGGTGCGTTTCATGGGTTATTTTCTGTGAGTCGTTTCATGCAGTAGATCAAAGCCTCCCTCCAGTGCGGGATGTCCATCCGGAAGGTCTCCTTGAAGCGGGTCTTGTCCAGTACCGAATAGGCCGGGCGGGTGGCCTTCGTGGGGTATTCCGACGTGTGGCAGGGGATGATGCGGCACGTGCCGTAACCCGCGGCCGCGGCGATCTCCACCGCGAAGTCGTACCACGAGCACACGCCCTCGTCGGTGAAGTGGTACACCCCCTCGTTGCCCGCGTAGCGCCCCGTCTCGATCAGGGAGAAGATCGCAAGCGCCAGGTCTCCGGCGTAGGTCGGAGTGCCCACCTGGTCGAAGACCACGCGCAGCGTCTCGCGCTCCGAGGTCAGACGCAGCATCGTCTTCAGAAAGTTGTTCCCGTACTCCGAATAGAGCCACGCCGTGCGCAGGATCAGGTAACGGCATCCCGAGGCCTTCACGGCCTCTTCGCCCGCCAGCTTCGTACGACCGTAGGCCCCCAGCGGCGAGGTCGCCATAGCCTCCGTGTAGGGCCTGTGCCCCGTGCCGTCGAAGACGTAGTCCGTCGAGACGTGGATCAGCGTCGCACCCGTTTCTTTGGCCGCAGCTGCGAGGTATGCCGCGGCCTTGTGGTTGAGCAGGTCGGCCCTTGCCTCGTCCTCCTCGGCACGCTCCACGTTCGTGTAGGCCGCGCAGTTGACGATCACGTCGATACGCTGTTCCTTGACCGTTTGAAGCACCGCCCCGGCGTCGGTGATGTCCAGCTCTGCGACGTCGGTGGCCAGGTAGTTGTTGGGCGATACGCTCCCAAGCTGCCGCAGGGAGCTCCCCAGCTGCCCCCGGGCGCCCGTAATCAGGATATTAAGCATAGTAGTCCGTATTGTAGTCGAACAGTTCCGCGGCCTCCTCCAGCCGCGGGTGGCCGCTGTCCTTGGGCGAGAGGACGACATCCCCCGGCGCCAGGCGCCAGTCGATGCCCAGCGACGGGTCGTCCCACGCGATGGCGCCCTCCGATTCGGGGGCATAGAGGTTGTCGCACTTGTATTGGAATACAGCCTCGTCGCTCAGCACCGAGAAGCCGTGCGCAAAGCCCCGCGGCACGAAGAACTGCCGTTTGTTGTCCCCCGAGAGCTCCACAGAGACGTGTCGCCCGAACGTGGGCGAGCCCCGGCGGATGTCCACAGCGACGTCCAGCACGCGGCCCCGGACAACGCGCACCAGCTTCGACTGTGCATGCGCCCCCCGCTGGAAGTGAAGCCCGCGAAGAACGCCGTACTTCGACATCGACTCGTTGTCCTGCACGAACCGCACGGGGCGTACGAGCCTGTCGAAGGACTGCTCAGAATAGCTCTCGAAAAAATAGCCCCGCTCGTCTCCGAAGACATCGGGTTCGAGGAGGACGACACCTTCTATTTCGGTAGGGATGACTTTCATGGTATCAGTGTCGGGTTTCGTCGGTGAGTTTCAACAGGTACTGCCCGTACTGGTTCCTGAGCATCGGCTGCGCCAACTCCCGGAGCTTCGCGGCCGTGATCCAGCCGTTATGGTAGGCGATGCCCTCCAGGCAGGCGATCTTGAGGCCCTGACGCTTCTCGATGACCTCCACGAAGATCGAGGCCTCGGCCAGCGAGTCGTGCGTGCCCGTGTCCAGCCACGCGAAGCCGCGCTGAAGCGTCTGCACCTTCAGCTCGCCGCTTTGCAGGAACGACTGGTTCACGCTCGTGATCTCAAGCTCCCCGCGCGCCGAGGGCCGGATACCCTTGGCCACATCCACGACCTTGTTCGGGTAGAAGTACAGGCCCACGACCGCGTAGTTCGATTTCGGGTGTTCCGGTTTCTCCTCGATCGACAGGCAGTTGCCCGCCGCATCGAACTCCGCCACGCCGTAACGCTGGGGATCGTCGACCCAGTAGCCGAAGACCGTGGCCTTGCCATCCTCCTCGGCCGTGCGGACTGCCTCGCGAAGAAGACCCGTGAAGCCCGAGCCGTGGAAGATATTGTCCCCCAGAACCAGACACACGGAGTCATCGCCGATGAAGTCCGCGCCGATAAGGAATGCCTGGGCAAGACCGTCCGGGGACGGCTGCTCGGCATACGTGATACGAACCCCGTAGTCGGAGCCGTCGCCCAGCAAACGACGGAAACCGCCCAGATCCTCTGGCGTAGAGATCAGGAGGATGTCGCGGATGCCAGCCAGCAGCAAGGCCGATAAGGGGTAGTAGACCATCGGCTTGTCGTAAACAGGCAACAACTGCTTGCTGACACCCTTCGTGATCGGGTACAACCGTGTACCGCTGCCACCTGCCAAGATTATGCCTTTCATTATTCAAGTGATAATTTATAAAACGAACAGTTATAAATATAATTTATAATTTCTCATTCCATTTTCATTCAAAACCCGAGCAGGCATTCCTGCAACGGTACATCCTTTTTCAATAGAATGAAGGACCACAGCACCCGGGCAAACAAAACAATAGTCTCCAATAACTATATTTCCTAATATTTTAACGCCATGCCCGATAAAAACATTGTTCCCTACAACCGGTACCCCCCCCCTCGCCCCGGACACCACCAATCAATGTGCATGGATGAATACTACAATTCTCTCCAACAACAGCAGCTGGATTGAAAACAACAGGCCCATTATGAGGGAAAAACATCCTTTACCCAACTTCACAGTCAACGGTAAATCAATCAAATATTTTCTTTCTAAGTGACGATAATATATTCCCAAAATACTTCCCAATAATCGACACTCTAGATTTTAAATAGTTCTCATTTACTACCATTGCTATTTATCTTTCGGCTCTAGTGGGGTTTTCCAGAAAATCTTTATACGACAGACGAATACCCTCCTCCAGTTCGGTTTTGTAAGTCCAGCCGAGCGCCGCAGCCTTCGACACATCCAGCAGTTTGCGGGGTGTGCCGTTGGGTTTCGAGGTGTCCCACCGAATCTCACCATCGTAACCGATCACTTTCGCCACGAGTTCGGTCAGCTCTTTGATCGAAAGCTCCTTACCCGTTCCGGCATTGACCGTCTCGTTGCCGCTGTAATTGTTCATCAGGAACACGCACAGGTTGGCGAGGTCATCCACATAGAGGAACTCGCGCAACGGACTTCCGTCGCCCCAGCAGGTCACGAAAGGCAAATGTTGTTCTTTCGCTTCGTGAAAGCGGCGGATCAGCGCAGGCAACACATGGCTGTGCGTCGGATGGTAGTTATCGTTCGGCCCATAAAGATTGGTCGGCATTACGCTGATATAATCCGTGCCATATTGGCGGTTGAGATACTCGCAGTACTTCAGTCCCGAGATCTTTGCCAGCGCATATGCCTCGTTCGTTTTTTCGAGCTCCGAGGTCAGCAGGCACGACTCCTTCATCGGCTGAGGTGCCATGCGCGGATAGATGCACGAAGAGCCGAGGAATTCCAGCTTCTTACAGCCGTTCTGCCACGCCGCATGGATAACATTCATCTCAAGGATCATATTCTCGTACATGAAGTCCGCCAAAGCACTCTGGTTAGCTTCGATACCACCGACTTTCGCCGCCGCCAGAAAGACATACTCCGGCTTCTCTTCGGCGAAAAATCGTTCGACAGCGTCCTGACGAGTAAGGTTCAGTTCCCGATGCGTACGGGTAACGATATTCGTATATCCCTGCCGCTGCAACTCACGCACGATCGACGATCCGACCATGCCCCGATGCCCGGCGACATAGATTTTCGCACTTCTTTCCATATTCCGCTATTTTACAATACCCTTTTCGAGATACTCCGCAAGGTTTGTCCGGATCTCCTCACCGGCTCGTTCCACAGCCACCTTTGCCATATCGGCATCGACCATGATTCGAACCAGCTGTTCGAAACTGGTTCGGGTCGGGTTCCAGCCCAGTTCGGCCTTCGCCTTCGTCGGGTCTCCCCAGAGATTCACCACATCCGTAGGTCGATAGAAGTCCGGCGAAACCTCGACCAGCACCTTCCCGGTAGCTTTGTCAATTCCTTTTTCATTCTCGCCTTCACCGACAAATTCCAGTTCAATACCGGCATATTTGAATGCAAGGTAACAAAATTCCCGCACAGAATGTTGCTCACCCGTGGCGATGACGAAATCCTCCGGCGTCTTGTTCTGAAGAATCAGCCACATACATTCTACATAGTCTTTGGCATAGCCCCAATCGCGGAGAGACGACAAGTTGCCTAAATATAATTTATCCTGTTTCTCTTGCGCAATGCGAGCGGCGGCCAATGTAATCTTGCGGGTGACGAAAGTTTCACCCCGACGTTCGCTTTCATGGTTGAACAGGATGCCCGAGCAACAGAACATGTTGTAGGCCTCACGGTACTCCTTGATGATCCAATAACCGTAGAGTTTTGCCACTGCATAGGGACTGTAGGGATGGAACGGTGTATTCTCGTTCTGTGGCACTTCCTCAACTTTTCCATAAAGCTCCGAAGTTGAAGCCTGATAAATGCGGCACGTATCCGCTAGGCCGCATTGACGTACTGCTTCCAAAATGCGCAGTACACCCGTGGCATCGACATCAGCGGTAAATTCCGGTGAGTCGAACGATACCTGCACGTGACTCTGAGCCGCCAAATTATAAATCTCGTCCGGACGGACTTTGCCGATGACCTGCAGCAGGCTCATCGAGTCGCCCAGATCGGCATAATGGAGATGGAAATACGGCAGTCCTTCCAGATGTGCAATTCGCTCCCGATAATCCACAGACGATCGACGAATAGTACCGTGAACTTTATAACCTTTATCCAATAAAAATTCCGCTAGAAATGACCCGTCCTGGCCTGTAATTCCCGTAATTAATGCAGTTCTCATTCTAATCTTATTTGGGTTGTTATTACATTTATCAATTTGGGTAGTAATCTTTTGACTGGGTATAAACAAGAGATGTGATATCCGTTTTTGCGGAAGGCTCTTAAAATGTTTTTATTTCCTTTGATTATATTTTTAATTGAACCAGTGCTTGCTCCGCCTTGACGCATCTTGACAAAACATCGGTTAATATAATAATTGCTACAACCATTTTTTTCGATAAACCGAAGCATCAATTCGAAATCAGCCGAAATTTCAAATGAGAGGTCAAAGTCACCGTATTGCTCAAAACATGTACGCCGTGCGTAAAAAGTCGGATGAGCTGGATGCCAGCCTTTAAGGAAAGCACCCGGCGTATATTGTGATCCGATCCATCTCCGAACAATTTTATCTGGCTTGGCAGAATCCACGAACACCAGATTTCCGTATACACAATCTGTCTTTTTACAACCAAATGCATTTACAATATCCGCAAGAACATTTTCATCATTATAAAAATCATCAGAATTGAGAATCCCTATGATATCACCCGTGGCCATCCTAATCCCCTTGTTCATGGCGTCGTAAATACCGTTGTCCGGCTCACTTATCCATTTCATTCGACCATCGAAATACGGCTCGAATTCTCTGACGATTTCAAGCGTATTATCTCTGGAATTCCCATCTATGATGATATATTCAATCTCTCGGTACGTCTGCGTCAAAACGGTTTGGATTGTGTCACGAAGAGTCGCACCACTATTGAATGTCGCGGTGATAATTGATATTTTCATTGAATATTTAAGAGAGGAGGGGGGAGGGTTAACTTATTACGATAACTTTGGATTTATCCTTTATATATTGTTCCTGAATCATGGCTATCGTAATAATTTCAGTTTTCGATAATTTAACAAACGGACTGGCACTCCCCAAAACTGCTGAAATAAATTCTTTTATTTCGTAGCGCAGACCTTCGCCATCATACGGGTAGAAGAATTTTCGGTTTCGGTTCTGATCTTCATATCGGACCTCAAAATAATCAGTCTTCCACCAAGGTGCCGGAACATATACATAACCTTTTGTTCCCGACACAACCATATTGCCTTCTGATTTTACCCCAAGTCCAACTTGAAAAGCAGCTATGGAGTTGGGATACTGAACAATACCCTTGGTATAGACATCGACGCCATTCTTCATTTTAGAATAAAACGTGATATTTAAATAGCCCGTACCGAGTAACCTAATAATCGGCAACAACGGAAAACATGAGTTTTCATTCATGCTGCCACCACCTTGTTGCGGATCTAACTTTTGAGAATCTTCCTCCAACAGTGTTGTGACCGAAGCATTGATATCCACGATATCTCCAATAACTCCGGATTTCAGTAATGTTATTAAATGATTGAATGCAGGACAATAGGCCGTTTTTAAAGCGACCATCAATATTAGATTATTCCTTTGAGCCAACTCATACAATTCCTCAGCCTCTTGTTTTGAAAAAACAAAAGGTGTTTCGCAGATAACATGCTTGCCAGCTTTTAATAACTCTTTTGTATAGTCATAATGTGTCAGATGCGGAGATGCGACATAAGCCGCATCTATATTTTTAATAAACTCCGACCAGCTATTACAAGGATAATCCACATTCATCGCACAGCAAAACGCCCGACAAGCCTCAATATCCGGATTGAATGCTGTTGTAATAATCGTACTATTAACAAAGTGCGATTCCTCAACGAATCGACGGGCAATACTTCCGGTTCCTATCACTCCGATTCTTATTGTTTTCCGGGTTTCTTCCCGAAGCATTGTTGATGATATCCCCTCTGTTCTCGGCAAATAAACAACTTTGCAAAACTCTCTGAGATAGTCAAATTTACCGTCCCAGTCTGAGCCGATGGCAAAGATATCAACTCCGAATTTCTGGATATCATCAATTTTTTGACCTATATACTCCTCTATGATAATCTGATCAGCCAATCCGGTTGCCCGCACAGCCTCAATTCGTTCCATCACATTGTTACAGACATTCAATTTACCTCGCTCCAGATCAAAATTGTCGGTCGTAACCCCCACAATCAAATAATCGCCCAGCGCTTTTGCGCGTTTCAGCAAATTGAAATGCCCCTGATGAAATAGATCATATGTTCCATAGGTAATAACTTTCCTCATCGTTGTTCAATTTCATGAATTCTCATTCCCAATTCATCCAGATCCTTCTCATATTGCAATCCCATATGCGAAACCCGGAAAAATCCGTCTATAGATCCCGGCATAATAAAAATGTCAAACTCATCAATTAACGATCGGAATATTTTGTCTTTGTTTCTGTTAACGAAGAACCCAGTAATAGCATTCGATGGTATTTCCGCAGGAATATTCCAGTTGTATTTTCTACATATTTCCCGAAAATATGAGGCCCTATTATGTACCGCCTTCATATTTTCAGCAACACCGCATGATGCTAATTGTTTCAACCGGGCATGTAGCTGTAAATAGATTGTTGTAGCCGGACTGAATGGAGTTTGCCCTCGCTGCAGATTTTTAAGATTTTCCTGGAAATCGAAATAATAACTGTTTCTGTTGAATTTATAATCGATCAGTTGTGCAGAAAAAAATAAAATGGACAAGCCCGGAGGAACATTCAGCCCTTTCTGAGTACTTGTTATACAAATATCAATACCTAATTCGTCCATATTCAACTCATCCGCAAGGAACGAACTGATGACATCCACAATTAAAGAGACCCCATATTTTTTACATATTGCGGAGATTTCATGGAGATTAAATAGCTGCCCTGTAGATGTTTCATGGTGCTGGCATAGCAAAACGTCAGGTTGTTGTTCACAAACGCATTTTTCCAAATCGTCATAATCTATATCCTTTGCAAATGGGACGATATAGTCATAATGTGAGCAGCCATAATAATCACAGAGTGAAACCCATCTTCGCCCGAAAGAACCACCGTCAATAACAAACGCTTTTTTTTGAGTTGTGACGTAATTAGACACAACAGCATCCATTGCACCTGTTCCGGAACCGGTATAGATAATTGTCCGTCCATCTTTACACCCGATCAGATCGAGTAATATCCGTTCCGACTCCAAATTGACCTGAGAAAACTCAGATGTTCTCATATATGGAATCTGCTCGGCGCCAATAGACAATATCGATTCCTCGATATTACCTGGGAAAACATATGATTTCATTGCTAATGCTTATTTTGTCGATGATAGTATTTTTCGATTTTCTCAGAACATTTTATCTCTTGGTTATGTTCCGATCTGTCAGCGAGGAAAAAATATATTTTATCAGGTAGCAGGTCCTTGAGTTTTTCCTTCAACTCAAGCAATTTGGTTTTCCATCGCGGCATTTTATAGTTATTCCAGATGACTGGTGTTTGCCAATTTATTCCATACTCACATTCCAGAAAGCCAATATAATCTTTGGGAACCCGAAATTTTGCATTTTTAAACTCCAACTCAGATGTCTCGAGGATAAATTTCTCCGGGACTAACCAGCCTCCACATGTCCTGATGCCATCACTATATTTTCTGAACAAATAAAGATCGATATATTCGCTATTCCGCATAATGGAAACCAGGCCTCGTCGATCATATCTGGCAATATTGAATCCGGCATCAATTATTTGCTGCAAACAGTCAAATAGTTGTTGCCTATACTCCTCAGGCAATGCAATATCGATATCTTCATCGTGATCGATGAAATCATTTTCACGGACGACTCCCAACAGCGTCCCAGCAATAAGCACATAAGCAATCTGGTTACGCTCAAGGATATCCTTGAGCAACAACAGATTTTCTGTCGCCAATTTTTTGTCAATTCGCTTTATTCCGGGATATATTGGGTGCGTCGTATACCGAATATACCCGTTGGTTGTTTTAATTCGAGGCATAACTATTTCAATTCAAATAGCAATTTATCTGTTCCTGTTCCATTTTCTCGAAATCCAATCTTGAGATCGCGAAACGCATTTCATTATACCGGCACAGATCTCTTATTTCCATCAATTTTTCCTCAAAATCCTTATTATTTAAGGAGAAGACGACTCCGGTATCATTATTAACAAGATCTTTGGCACATCCGACGCGATCGCTAACCATAACAGGCGTACCATTGTTGAGAGCTTCCTCTACAACAACACCCCAAGTTTCACTTAAAGATGGCAATATGAAGACATCAGCTCTTTGATAATATTCAGGTAAATTTTCGTTATCGACAGCTCCGATGAAATGAATATTCTCTTTTGCTATCAATTTGAGTTCGTTCTCTAATTTACCAAATCCAATAAGGGTTAATTGTAATTCAGGACGATTATTGAACTGTCGGATCAACCAGTTCAGATTTTTTTCCGCAATAAATCGACCAACAAAAAGGAAATTAACAACATGACTTCTTGGCTGATATTGCGGTTGAGAAATGCGATTAAAAAGTCCGACCCCCTTAGTAAGGACATTGCGGCCTTTAAATCCCAAAGCTTTTGTCAATTCAGCATGTGCCTGTCCACACACATAGGCGGTTGTAAATCGCGTTAGAAAAAGCCGCTTAAGCCAAGCTTTCGGCCCCTTTGTCCTGGATTCAACAATGGTCGATTCGATTGTTACAGAATTTTTTCTTTTCGGTGAGATAAATGAAGCAGCCCAATCGAAACAATTAACCCATCCGCCGAGTATCAATTCGTCATAATCACAATGCTTGATGTAATGATATATTTGATATATCTTTTTCAATTTATTCCCAGTCAAAAAAATGTGGGGATAATTCATACAGCCTTTCGAAAAATCAGCATTTCGACCTTCACATTGGTAACCTGTGTATATTACCAGAATATCTGCACGTTCACTGATTCTGTTATATAGTTTTTTTTTGTAAAAGGCCGTAGTATCATTTATAAACAACTTCATTCTTGCTATTTGATAAGTTATATAGAATCGGCATCAATAATTTTCCAGAATTGTTTGATACGGTACATACGTACTCGATGAAAGACCGTGCGCATTGGTCGTTATGTTTAGATAGATGAAAAACAGGGCCACTAGCAAGCATGTCAAAATAGGGCGCAATAGTTTCTCTGATTTATAGATTTTTAAGGCTGGATACAAAACGACAATGAGAAGGATCGAAAAATAGGACACGATTCTCGTAATGACATCAGACAATCCTATATTATATATCAGAATATTCATCGTGAAAGCTATGATTACAATAACGATTGATTGTGAATACCTTACGGACATTTCCTTACCCCGATAGTATGTCATTAATAAAAATATGACTAACATACCTAACAATACTGACAGTTTTGAGCCGAAGCCGTCTGACATATTGAGATATTCTCCGTACATATTCAGCTCAGGAATATCTATGATTCCGATGATCAAATCCAGGCTTTTCAAACAGAGAGTCAATCCCAAAATCGACAAAATAATCGTTATGCTATTCGTCCGGCGTTGAACAATGCAAACAGGAAAATACAGTAATACAATGACAGATGAAGGATGGATGTAATAATTTACGATGAGCAACAAAATCGCAGGAATTATCTTCCGGTTTTGTATGAGAACAACTATTAATAACGCAATGGATATGGCTAAATTTTGTCGGATGGTACTGAATGTGGATAGATAGAAAAACGGCCAAAAGCAATAGACCAGAAGCGCATCTGATATCTGGAGCTTATTTTTTTCGAAATATATCCGTAAAGCAACATATAGTATAAGATAAGTAAATACTGCAGGAATTGCAATGCCTAAATGAGGAATTTCTTGTGTATAGGCAAAATTAAACAAAGCATTCCAAACAAAGGAATAGCGATCCTCTGCCATCCCCAATTGAACACTGTCGCGACATATTTCATAATAGCTTATATAATCCCATCCTACATCGTAACGAAGGACAGAAAACGCAATCATGACGATTAAAATCCCCGCTGGTTTCTTGAAACAATAGAGGAGTAAAACTAATAAAGTAAATAAGATATATGGGAACACGAACTCAGAGGTTACAATTTATATAATCGCACCAATTGTTTCCTGAAAAGCCTGCAGTGAATTGTCGATACAATATTTACGGGCGGCCCCTTGGCCATTCCAGTTTTCTATTCTTTGGTACAGGTTTGTCAAATTTCGGGAGGTGCAGTCTGTAGTTAAGCCCAAATGGTATTTTCTCACTAATTTACCCAGCAATCCATATTTGGATGCTATAACGGGTCTCTCAAATTGCGCGGCATAACCTATTATGCCGCTACTTTGCGCCGTTTCGAAATATGGAATCAAAATGCAATCACATGCGTTGCATAATGATGAAAAATATTCATATGAACAAAATTCATCTTTAACAATAATATTGCAGCCGGTTTGCAACAACAATCGGACTCTTTCATAAAATTCATCGTAAACATCAGGCAATACCTTTCCGGCAAATAAAAATACATATTTGGACTTTTCCTCATTCGTTAGATATTTGAGAGAGTCCAAAATCGCGATAGTTCCCTTTCGAACCGACATCGCTCCGATGTGAATAAATAATCGATGGCCTTCGGAAAGATTGTATTCTGCCCGAATGTCCGTCAATTTATCTGAAGACATCGGAATGTACGGATCTGGCAAAAACTGGAATTTAGATGTTCTATAGAGCCTATTGAGAGTTCCGACACTGGCTGAATCGTTAAGGATATAGATTTTTTTGAATATTCTGGAATAACTCAAGAATACATATTGTATGACATACTCAATCTTTTTTACAGCTGAGGTCGACTTCCACAGATGGAGATATATCTTATAAATAATTCCATCTATCGTTACTCCGGATCGGATTATAAAAGGTGCAAACGGCAAGAGTGTCATCAAAGTAATTGCAAAAACTCGATTTGCATCATACTTTCTGATCCGATGATTCAGAATTTTGCATAAATGAAATGATTGTAAAAGCACGCTGGAATTTGCATAGGTTGCTTTTTCCGTTTCACTTATAAAATCAAACGTAACATTATCAGCAGCCGGCCACACCATCTTTGATTTAATATCCTCAAATTCGATCGGCACCACAAATACATATTTTTGCGAAAGTTTGAATCTGCAGTTGTCATAAATATGGTGCAGATATTCCATATTGTGCCCTGCGATGGAGTGCGTGAAGATAATCGATGTCATTATAAACGACGAATAAATTTTGCAGGGTTGCCAGCCCAAATTTCATTATCTGGAATATTTCTGGTTACAACAGAACCGGCTCCAATTACGGAATTTTCTCCGATGGTCACACCTTTGAGTATTATACAACTAGTGCCAATAAACACATTATCTTTTATCGTGACAGGGCGGGAAACAGCGCCGAGATTCGTATGTCCGGCTCGTTGTGCGGGATTTAAGGAGTGCGCATCCGTATCCGTGATTATTGTATTTGCCCCTATCGTAACTTGATTCCCAATGGTAATTTTACGGGCGCACCTCAATACACTGGAACTAATACCCACATTATTCCTGTCTCTTATACACATCTCCGAGCCCAC
>OJPZ01000233.1_pt1 | contig 33572 bp, 28 predicted proteins | sample 1598611 | NCBI WGS metagenome assembly OJPZ01 (sample SAMN03922494, study PRJEB24848) | human gut metagenome | isolation source: stool sample | host: Homo sapiens | place: Germany | collected 2011-11
CCGAGAAGATGCAGGTGATCATCAACACCTGGTACGGCGGCGAGATGAAGAAGGGTATGTTCTCCTACATGAACTACCTGCTTCCGCTGAAGGGCATGGCTTCGATGCACTGCTCGGCCAACACCAACGAGAAGGGCGAGACCGCTATCTTCTTCGGTCTGTCGGGAACCGGCAAGACCACGCTTTCGACCGACCCGAAGCGCCAGCTCATCGGCGACGACGAGCACGGCTGGGACGACGACGGCGTATTCAACTTCGAGGGCGGCTGCTACGCCAAGGTGATCAACCTCTCGCAGGAGAACGAGCCTGACATCTGGAATGCCATCCGCCGCAACGCGCTGCTGGAGAACGTGACGGTGGACAAGAAGGGCAAGATCGACTATGCCGACAAGTCGGTGACCGAGAACACCCGCGTATCGTACCCGATCTTCCACATCGAGAACATCGTGAAACCCGTATCGAAGGCTCCGGCCGCCAAGAAGGTCATCTTCCTCTCGGCCGACGCATTCGGCGTGCTGCCCCCGGTTTCGATCCTGACCCCCGAGCAGACGAAGTACTACTTCCTCTCGGGCTTCACCGCCAAGCTCGCAGGTACGGAGCGCGGCATCACCGAGCCTACGCCGACCTTCTCGGCCTGCTTCGGCGCAGCCTTCCTGTCGCTGCACCCCACCAAGTACGGTGAGGAACTGGTGAAGAAGATGCAGAAGTCGGGCGCCAAGGCCTATCTCGTGAACACGGGCTGGAACGGAACCGGCAAGCGTATCTCGATCAAGGACACGCGCGGCATCATCGACGCGATCCTCGACGGTTCGATCGACAAGGCTCCGACCAAGACCATGCCTATCTTCGATTTCGTGGTTCCGACCGCCCTGCCGGGCGTAGATCCCGCTATTCTCGATCCGCGCGACACCTACAAGAGCGCCAAGGATTGGGAGGTCAAGGCAGAGGATCTGGCCAACCGCTTCGTGAAGAACTTCGTGAAATTCACGGGTAACGAGGAGGGCAAGAAACTCGTAGCCGCAGGCCCGAAGGTAAAGTAATTCCCTGCGGCATGAGCCGCTGCAAATGATGAATCCCGGTTTCCGCAATTGGAGACCGGGATTTTTTATGAACAGGCGCGGCCCGGCCGACGGCGGCGGGTGTGTGCGGGACGGGTTTGCGGACGGAGACGGTCCGTCCGTGCCGGTTGCCGCCGACGTTACCGCGATGATGCGGGGGCATGGACGGGCGGGACCGGATAACCGGATGGAAAAAAGCCCGGCTGGAATGAATTCCAGCCGGGCTTTTTCGCGTTGCGGAGCCGGCGGGTCAGACCGTCATGATCTCCTTCTCCTTTTTCGAAAGCGCCTCGTCCAGCGTCTTGGAGAACTTTTCGAGCAGTTTCTGCGACTGCGTTTCGCCGTCCTTCGACTCGTCCTCGGGCATGCCCTCCTTCTGGGCCTTCTTGAAGGACTCCACCGCGTCGCGGCGGGCGTTGCGCAGGCTGATGCGGGCGGTCTCCGCCTCGGCGCGCACCTGCTTCACCAGTTCCTTGCGGCGCTCCTCCGTAAGGGGCGGAATCGTCAGGCGGATCTGCTCGCCGTTGTTCGAGGGCGTCAGGCCGATGTTCGAGTCGATGATGGCCTTCTCGATCGGGCGCAGCATGTTCTTGTCCCACGGCTGGATCAGGATGGTCTTGGCATCGGGTACGGTGACGCTGGCCGCGCCCGAAACGGGAACCTGCGAGCCGAAATAGTCGACCATCACGCCGTTCAGGGCGTTGGGCGACGCCTTGCCGGCGCGAACGTTCAAAAGTTCCTCTTCGAGGTGGTCGATGGCCTTCTGCATGCGGCCCGTAGCTTCGTTGAGAATCGTCTTGGTATCCATAAGTGTTGGGGTTTAATTTCCGAGTGTTTTTTCAATGGTGCGGATCAGTTCCTCGAATTCATGTTCGTCGTAGCCCACTGTGGCCAGCACGACCTTGCCTTTGCGGTCGATCACGAAATTCCGCGGGATGTAGTTCGAGGCGTAGCGGTCGTAGACGGTGCGCGCGGGGTCGAGCCCCATCGGGAAGGTGTAACCCGTCTTTTCGCGAAACGCCTCCACGGCCTCGCGTTTCTCGCCGCGCGACACGGGCAGGAAGACGAACGGCTTGCCGGCGAAGCGGTCGATGATGTCCGTCTGCACGCGGGTCAGCTCCTGCCGGCAGGGCGGACACCACGTGGCCCAGAAGTTGAGCAGCACGACGTTGCCCTTCAGGTCGTCGAGCGTCACGGAGCTGCCGTCGACCATTTCGACCGTAAAGTCCGGGGCCATGTCGCCGGCCTTTACGAGCGTCGTCGATTCGGTTTGCGTTTCGGACTCCTTTTCGGCCTCTCCGGAGGGCAGCAGCAGGATTGCGACGATGATCACGACGATCAGCGCCAGCATCACCCACAGCGATTTGTTGCTTTTCTTGGTTGCCATAGTCTTACAGTTTTACCAGCGTTCCGATCTTCTCCCCGGCAAGGACCTTGCCGAGGTTGCCCGCGGTGTCCATGTCGAAGACGATGATCCGGAGTCCGTTCTCGCGGCAGAGCGTGAAGGCCGTGAGGTCCATGACCTTCAGACGGCGGTCGAGTACCTCCTCGAACGTGATTTCGTCGAACTTCGTCGCCGCGGGGTCCTTCTCGGGATCGGCCGTGTAGACGCCGTCCACGCGGGTTCCCTTCAGCATCACGTCGGCCTCGATCTCGATGCCGCGCAGCGCCGACGCCGAGTCGGTCGTGAAGTAGGGGTTCGACGTGCCGCCTCCGACGATCACCACATAGCCCGCTTCGAGATACTCGATGGCACGGGCCTTGGAGTAGTATTCGCCGATGGGTTCCATGCGGATCGAGGTGAGCACCTTGCATCGGACGCCGTTGTCTTCGAGCGCCGACTGGAGCGCCAGCGAGTTGATGATCGTGGCGAGCATGCCCATCTGGTCGCCTTTCACGCGGTCGAAGCCCTTTTTGGCGCCCGTGAGGCCGCGGAAAATGTTGCCGCCGCCGATGACGATGCCGATCTGGACGCCCGTCGCCGCGGCCGCCTTGATCTGTTCGGCATAGGATTGCAGCATCTCGGGGGAAAGCCCGTATTTCTGTTCGCCCTGCAGCGATTCGCCGCTCAATTTCAGGAGTATTCGCTTGTATTTCATCGTGGGTCGCATTTTATCGTAATGCGAAGATAGGTATTTTTTCGAAAAAATTCATATATATTCCTTATCTTTGGTGTCGTGACGGCACTTTTACCGGTCGGAACGTTCTGCCGGGCCGCGCGCGATTCGGTTTTGGAGTCGTCCGTTCTTTTTTCTATCTTTGCAATCCTTATGGCGTCGGAAGAATATAAACTGCTCGATACGATTTCCTCACCGCGGGAGTTGAAAAAACTCCCGCCGGAGGAGCTGTCCGCCTACTGCGACGAGTTGAGGCGTTACATCATCGACGAATGTGCGGTCAATCCGGGCCACCTGGCTTCGAGTCTCGGGGCCGTGGAGCTGGCCGCGGCCCTGCATTACGTTTTCGACACCCCGGAGGACAAGATCGTCTGGGACGTCGGCCACCAGACCTACGCCCACAAGATCATCACGGGGCGCCGCGAGGCGTTCCGGACCAAACGGCGGCTGGGGGGCATCAGCGGTTTCCCGCGCATGTCCGAGAGCGAATACGACGCCTTCGGGGGCGGGCACGCTTCGGTGTCGATCTCCGCGGCGTTCGGCATGGCCAAGGCGGCCGAACTGCGGGGCGAGAAGCGGCAGGTCGTGGCCGTGATCGGCGACGGCTCGATGACCGGAGGCCTCGCCTTCGAGGGGCTGAACAACGCTGGAGCCTCGAAGCGCACCAACCTGCTGGTGATTCTCAACGACAACAACATGGCCATCGACCAGGCCACGGGGGCGCTGAAAAACTACCTGCTGAAAATTTCGACCTCGGTGCACTACAACCGTTTCAAACAACGGTTGTGGGGGCTGATGTCGCATACGCCGCGGCTGCTGCGGCTCTGCCAGAAGGCGGGCAACGCCGTGAAGCAGGGGCTGCTGAACAAGAGCAACCTGTTCGAAAGCCTCAATTTCCGCTATTTCGGCCCGGTGGACGGCCACAACCTCAAGGAGTTGGTGCGGACACTTCGGGCGCTGCGCGACATCGAGGGGCCTAAACTGCTGCACGTGATGACGGTAAAGGGCAAGGGTTACCTTCCGGCCGAGCACGACCAGCCCGCCTGGCACGCTCCGGGGCGTTTCAACCCCGACACGGGCGAGCGGATTTCGGCTCCGGGCGGCGCGGCGCGTTATCAGGACGTATTCGGCGAAACCCTGCTGGAGCTGGCCCGCCGCGACGAGCGCGTCGTGGGCGTCACGCCCGCCATGCCGTCGGGCTGTTCGATGAACATCCTGCTGCGCGAGATGCCCGGCCGCTGTTTCGACGTGGGCATCGCCGAAGGGCATGCCGTAACCTTCTCGGCAGGACTGGCCGCGGCGGGCATGGTCCCCTTCTGCAACATCTATTCGACCTTCATGCAGCGGGCCTACGACAATGTGATTCACGACGTTGCGATCCAAGACCTTCCGGTGGTGATGTGTCTCGACAGGGGCGGTCTGGTGGGCGAGGACGGGGTGACGCACCACGGGGTCTTCGACATGGCCGCTTTCGGTGCCGTGCCGGGGCTGACGATCGCCGCGCCGATGAATGAACCCGAACTGCGCAACATGATGTATACGGCCCTGGGATCGGGCCATCCCTTCATGATCCGCTACCCGCGGGGGCACGGCGAGGGTCTGCCGTGGCGCGGCGAGAAGTTCGAGGCGCTGCCCGTCGGACGGGGCCGCCGCCTGCGCGAAGGCGACGATGTGGCGCTGGTGAGTGTCGGGACCGTCGGCAACGCCGCCGCGCGGGCTGCCGAACGCGCCGCCGCGGAAGGCGTGAACGCCGCCCATTACGACCTGCGTTTCGTGAAACCGCTGGATGAAGCGTTGCTGGACGAGGTGGGACGTAAGTTCCGCCGTGTGGTCACGGTCGAGGACGGTGCGCTGCGCGGAGGTGTCGGCGAAGCGGTCGCGGCGTTCTTCAACGACCGCGGCTACGACGTGCGGGTGCACCGGCTCGGCATCGGCGACGAGTGGGTAGAGCACGGCACGCCCGGGCAGCTGTACGCTCTTTGCGGCTACGACGAGGAGGGTATTCTGCGCGCCCTGCTCGATACCCGCGCGTAAATTTTCCGCAACGCACTTTTCCGGCACAAATTCTGCGTGATGGCTTCCCAAAACGACCGGGAAGTGAAAATCGTCATTCTATTGCTTGTTGCCGCCCTGCTGATTCTGGGTGCGGTGGCTGTCGCGGCGGCTTCGGACCGCATCGACCGTATGCCTGTCGCCGTGTTCGACCTGCGGCGCTATATGGGAACATGGTATGAGATCGCCCGCTACGACCATTCGTTCGAACGGCGGCTGGCGGGTGTGCAGGCCCACTACGAATTGCGGCCCGACGGCCGGGTCGCCGTCGAGAACAGCGGTGTCGACTACCGTTCGGACCGCCGCAAACGGGCGCGAGGCAAGGCCTATGCCACGGCGACGCCGGGGCGTTTGCGGGTCTCGTTTTTCTGGTTTTTCTATTCGGATTACAACGTGCTGGAACTCGGTCCCGATTACGACTGGGCGCTGGTGGGCAGCAGTTCGTCGAAATACCTCTGGATTCTCTCGCGCACGCCCCGTCTGCCGAGCCGCACGCTCAACCACATCCTGCGGCTGGCCGAAGCGCGGGGGTACCGTACCGGAAAGCTGTTGTTCGTGGACCAGGGGTAGGGGATTCCGCCGCCTTTCGGTCGGCAGCTGATCGCGGTCTTCGCCTGCAATGAACCGGCTAACGCTGGCTCCGGGCGGCTATTCGCGGGGGCGCACGCGCCCCGTCCCCTCCGCTCGCGCTTTTCCGGTTCGTCGTTTCTCGGTTCCGGCCTTATACATTACATGGTAAATACCCAGTCGTCGCCTTTCGAGAGGACCGGGTCCAGGCGGAAGCCTTCCCATTCGAACGCCCGGAGTGCCGCGGGATCGGCGATGCGGTTTTTCAGGATATGGCGCGTCATCTCTCCGCGGCACATTTTGGTATAGACCACGATGGTTTTCAGCCGGTCGCCCTCGCGGACGCGGAATTCGGGCGTGATGACCCGCGCCTCGCGGCAGACGCGTTTCCAGTCGAACAGCCGTTTCATCTCTCCGCTCGCCAGGTTGACCAGGATGCCGTCGTCGGCGTGAATCCGGCCGAGCAGGTCGTCGGTCAGCCGGCTTTGCCAATAGGAAAACATCGTTTCGTCGCCGTGTCCGGGCAGTACGGCGTCGCCTTCGAGCCGGTAGGTGCGGATGGCGTCCAGCGGGCGGAGCAGTCCGTAGAGGAACGAGGTGATGTTGAGGTGCCGCTGGGCGTATTCGAAATCGGCGTCGGTGAAACTCGCCGCGTCGATGCGCTTGAAAACGATTCCCGTATAGGCCGCGATGGCCGGAAGCGCCGCATCGTCGTCACCGTGGAAGCGGCCGTAGCGCAGACGGTTTTCGGCGGCGATACGGCGGTTGACGCCCAGGAGCCGGGCCAGTTCGTCGGTCGGGAGCGTCGCCAGTTCGGCGGCCAGTCGGGCGGCCTCGTTGCGGTAGGCGGGCCGGGTCGTGCGGGGCGTCGGGACGGAACTGCGCTCCGACATCGTTTTGGCGCAGGAGAGGAGTATTTGCATGGCGTCCGGGCGTTAGGCTACGGAGCAGGGGACGCCGAGCGCTTCGACGCGCTCGGCGACGGCCTGCAGTTCCTCTTTGGTGACCTTTTCGAGCGTCGGGCAGGGGGTGTCGCGGTCGAGCGAGTAGACCATCACCTGCCGCGGGCGGATTTCGGCGACGAGCCGGAGCCAGGCCGAGACCTCCTCTTCGGTGGTGTTGTCGACGGGCTGCCCGCCGCACTCCCCGCGCAGGAACATCGTTTGCAGGATCATGCGGCCGTCGAAGCGTTTCATCGCTTCGACGATGCTCCGCACCGAATAGGACGCGTTCTGCGGGTTGTTCATCCGCCGCACCGTCGCGTCGAATGCCGAGTCGAGTTTGAGGATGTTGTTGTCCACGCGCAGCAGGGCGCGGCGGACGCTGTCGCGGTGGATCTGCGTGGCGTTGGAGAGCACCGAGACCTTTGCCGCGGGGCACAGCGCGTCGCGCAGGGCGATCGTGTCGCCGATGACGGCTTCGAACTCGGGGTGCATGGTCGGCTCGCCGTTGCCGGCGAAGGTGATCACGTCGGGCGGGGTTCCGTCGGCCACCATGCGCCGCAGGGTGGCTTCGAGCTGCGTGCGCACGTCCTCTCGGGCGTTGAAGCGGCGTCCGCCCGGGTGTTCGGCATTCCAGCCGCATTCGCAGTAGATGCAGTCGAACGAGCAGAGCTTCGAGGAGAGCGGGAGGAGGTTGACTCCCAGCGAAAGGCCCAGCCGCCGCGAATGCACCGGGCCGAAAATAATGTCGTGGAATAGCGATGTCATGGAGCAAAGATAAGTAAAACGAAAATGTTTTGCTATATTTACAAAAACCATTCTCGGATGAAATTCAAATTCGGACTTTTGCCGCGCGTCGTACTGGCCATTGCGCTGGGCGTCGCCTGCGGATTCTTCCTGCCCGGCTGGGCGACGCGCATCGCGCTGACTTTCAATGCGATTTTCGGACAGTTCCTGGGATTCGCCATTCCGCTGCTGATCCTCGGGCTGGTGGCTCCGGGCATCGCCGACCTGGGCCGGAACGCCGGGCGCCTGCTGGCCCTGACAGCCGCGCTGGCCTATGCCTTCACGCTCTTTTCGGGGTTCGGGACCTATCTGACGGGCCGGCTCGTCTTTCCGGCGCTGCTCGAAGGTTCCGCGGCCGTGCTGCCCGAGGAGGGGCGGCCCTTGCACCCTATTTCACGGTCGAGATGCCGCCCGTGATGGGTGTGATGTCGGCGCTGGTCCTCGCTTTCGTGCTGGGGCTGGGCATGGCCTATATCCGCTCGGAGACGCTCAAGGGGGCGATGGACGATTTCAAACGGATTATTGAGCTGGTGATCCTGCGCGTCATCATCCCGCTGCTGCCCTTCTACATTTTCGGCATATTCCTCTCGATGGCCCAGTCGGGGCAGGTGGCCGGGGTGTTGGGCGTCTTCGTGAAACTGATCGCGGTGATCTTCTGCATGACGGTCGTGCTGCTCCTCGTGCAGTTCTCCGTCGCGGGGCTTGTGGCGCGTAAAAATCCGCTGAAGATGCTCCGCACGATGCTGACGGCCTATGTCACGGCTCTCGGCACGCAGTCGTCCGCCGCGACGATCCCCGTGACCCTGGCCCAGACCGTCAAACTCGGCGTGCGCCCCGAACTGGCTTCGTTCGTCGTGCCGCTGTGCGCCACGATCCACCTCTCGGGCTCGATGATGAAGATCACGGCCTGTGCGCTGGCCGTGTCGATGATCGCCGGGCTGGACATTCCGGCGTCGACCTTCGCGGGGTTCATCCTGCTGCTGGCCGTGACGATGGTGGCGGCGCCGGGCGTGCCGGGCGGGGCCATCATGGCGGCGCTGGGGCTGTTGGAGTCGATGCTGGGATTCGACGAGACCCTCGCGGGGCTGATGATCGCCACCTACATCGCCATGGACAGTTTCGGCACGGCGACCAACGTGACGGGCGACGGCGCCGTGGCGGTGATCGTCGATGCGATCGACCGGCGGCGTTGAAAAATCCGTTCCCGGCCCGCCTTCGGCGGTCCTTTTCCTTATTTAGAACCGAAATAAGTATAAATGCGTATCCTTGTGGAATAAAAAACGGCTACTTTTGAATGCTAATTCCGGTTTATTTATACTTTTGTGCGTCCAAAACGGAAAAAAGAGACACAAACTCATAATTACAAGACAAATATGGTTGATATTTTTGCACGCCTCGAGAAAAATGCGGGCGGACCGATCGGTCAGTACATGTCGTACGCCCACGGTTATTACGCCTTCCCCAAACTCGAAGGCGACATCGGCCCCCACATGGTTTTCCGGGGCAAGAAGATGCTCAACTGGAGCCTGAACAACTACCTCGGACTGGCCAACCATCCCGAGGTGCGCAAGGCCGACGCCGAGGGTGCTGCGCAGTTCGGCATGGCGGCCCCGATGGGTGCCCGCATGATGAGCGGACAGACCGTTTACCACGAGCGTCTGGAGCGTGAACTGGCCGCATTTGTCGGCAAAGAGGACGCCTTCCTGCTCAATTTCGGTTACCAGGGCATGATCTCGATCATCGACTGCCTGCTGACTCCCCGCGACGTGGTCGTCTACGATGCCGAGGCGCACGCCTGCATCATCGACGGACTGCGCCTGCACAAGGGCAAGCGTTTCGTCTTCGGCCACAACGATATGGATTCGCTGCGCCTGCAGTTGCAGCACGCTACGGACCTGGCCGAGGAGCAGAACGGCGGCGTGCTGGTGATCACCGAGGGCGTATTTGGCATGAAGGGCGACCTGGGCAAGCTCGACGAGATCGTGGCGCTGAAGAAGGATTTCCAGTTCCGTCTGCTGGTCGACGACGCCCACGGCTTCGGTACGATGGGTGAGGGCGGCCGCGGTACGGCGTCGCATTTCGGCGTCGTGGACGGTGTGGACGTGCTTTTCAACACCTTCGCCAAGTCGATGGCCGGTATCGGCGCATTCGTGTGCGGTCCCCGCTGGCTGATCAACCTGCTGCGTTACAACATGCGTTCGCAGCTCTATGCCAAATCGCTCCCGATGCCGATGGTGATCGGTGCGCTGAAGCGTCTGGAACTGATCCGCAACCATCCCGAATACCAGGAAAAACTCTGGGAGATCGTCCGCATGCTCCAGAGCAGCCTGAAAGAGAACGGCTTCGAGATCGGCGTGACCAATTCGCCTGTGACTCCCGTCTTCCTGAAAGGCGGCATTCCCGAGGCCACGAATCTGGTCGTGGACCTGCGCGAGAACCACGGTATTTTCTGCTCGATGGTGGTTTACCCCGTGATTCCGAAGGGCGAGATCATCCTTCGCATCATCCCGACGGCGGTACATACGCTGGAGGATGTGAAGGTTACGATCGAGGCTTTCAAGGCCGTTCGCGAGAAACTCGAAACCGGCGTATACGCTTCGATGCCCATTCCGGCACGTGCCGACGAGGGCTTCATGATCCGCTAAAAAACGGTTTTCAGATACGGATGTCCCCGGCTTTGCGGCCGGGGACATTTTGTTTTCAACAAAAGTCGCCGAAAAATTTTGCAGAATAAATTTTTCATTTTATATTTGCAGTCCCGAAGCGCAGGAAACGACGGTTTCTTGGAGCAGGGAAGATAGATTTTGCGGAAATAGCTCAGTTGGTAGAGCGCAACCTTGCCAAGGTTGAGGTCGCGGGTCCGAGTCCCGTTTTCCGCTCTGGAGACCTTTGAAAAAAGGCGCAGATTAAAGCAGAAAACCTTATGTATCAATGATATGTAAGGTTTTTTCGTTTTTAGGCCCTGCGAAAAGATGCATTCGAAAGCAGGTTTGTACGACCCGATTCGTGACCTGTTTTCACCCGGACAAAAACAGGTCACGAATTACGCATAATGCGCTGTTTTACATTGTTTTACGTCGCAATATTTCTATGCTGCATACGTTTAACCATTCCAACCCCATGCAGCCATGCACAGAACGACATTCAACGTGATTTTCTTCTGCAAGAAGACCAAAGTAACGAAAAAGGGCAAAGCGCCCATTTACGCCCGCATCACGACCTCCGGCCGTGCGACCGAAGTCCACACCCAGTGCCAGATCGAACCGGAACGCTGGAACCAGCGTCTCGAACGCTCGCTTTACAAAGACGAGATAGACCAGCGGATCAACAGCATTATCGCCAGCTACCGGGCCAATATCCTCGCGGCCTACGACCAACTCCTCAAAGAGAATAAAACTCCGGACTGCTTTTCGATCAAACAACGGCTAATCAGCTCTTCCGGTTCGCGGATGTTCCTGTCCGAATTTTCGAAGTACTGCGACAAACGGCAGAAGGAGGTCGGGACCCGCATCACCCAGCTTACGGCAAACAAGTATCACCGGCTGCTACACTACCTGACCGAATATACCAACCAACAGTACTGTAAAGACGACCTGCCGCTGGATATGATCGGCTACGAATATATCGACGGTCTGAATACCTTTATGCAAATGGCACACAACTGCAAGAACAACGGTGCGGTCAACCTGTTGTGCTGTCTGAAAAACTTTATCCTTTATGCGATAAGAAACGAATGGATCGAAAAGAATCCGTTCCGGTACTATAAGATGAAGGTGGACCGGACGAACGTCAAGGTTCCGCTGACGAAAGAGGAACTGGATACCTTATTGAAAAATCCGATGCCCAACGACAGATTGGACCGCATCCGGGACGTATTCTGCTTCTGCGCCCTGACAGGTCTGGCCTTTACGGATGCGGATCACTTGCAACGGGAGCATATCACCACAGACGAGCAGGGAATACAATGGATTCACAAACCCCGAGAAAAAACGTCGGTGATGAGTAGGGTGCCGTTGCTGCCGCAGGCTGTTCGGATTCTGCAAAAATACGAGTCCGACGAAACCTGCACATCCCGGGGTAAACTGCTGCCCGTTCCCTCCAACTCGAAGATGAATGCCTACTTGAAGGAACTGGCCGGTATCTGCAATATCCCAAAAAACCTGACGACACACTGCGCCCGGCATACGTTCGCCACGCTGGCCATCGAATACGGCATGCCGATCGACATCATCGCCAAGATTCTGGGCCATACGAACATGACGCGAAGGTATGCGAAAATCTCGGAAGCGAATATCAGCCGGGAGATGCGAAAGATCGGGGAGGTGCTGACGGCATAATACCAACAACGAATGTTTGAATCGGCAGCAGCGGCAAAGAGCCATTGTAGCTCTTTGCCGCTGCTGCTGTTTTTATTTGGAGATATCCTGATATCTATATTTCTGGACATATTGGAATAAATATTTCTGGAATTCAATATTTCAAGAAATCTGGAAATCTTTGGATAGAGAATTATTTTTATGAATGGCCATCCATCTATTGATTGAACCAGTGATTTGCATCAATTCCGTTGCAAGGTAATACGGCTTTTATTTCCTGATTCCAAGTGTCCTTTCCGGGCCGTCTATGGCCGGTAACGATGCTTTTTAGTCTTTGAAAATCATCGTAATATTGCATCGGGAAACTCCCCGGCGCCAGAACTCCCGCCAGCCACTTATCAGAATCTTCGATCCGGATTTTCGGCGGCGGGTCTTTACCCTCATCAGAGGGTAGCGAGGTGTACCTTTGTCGGACAAACTGCGTTTTGTCCGACAAAGGTCCTCGCTGTGCGAGGCCGGATGTGGCGTTCCCAAGTCACGCCACTTTAACTACCAACGGACGCGAGAACTGAAAACTCTCAGCATTGAGATTCGGAATCTTGCAAAACAAGCTACGGAATGGCTGAAATGATTTTTACGACATTCGCAGTGAATTGGAATCAATAAATCTGCCAACAAGAATATATGGTTTCTTTGTAAGAAACCAATAGCAACTGGCAAAGTGATGTCTATCTGCTTAATAAGCCGGAATTTCCTGCAAAACATTGCTGATGGTTCGAAATTTTGGGTGCTTTTCCCGCTGCAAGATGAATGTAATGAAAAGGGCGTGTTGTTGTCTATTCGGACAATATTAACGTTTTGAAACAGACATAAATACTTAATTCATAGGCTGTTTTTTGGAGGGGGGGGGATTTTTTAGCATAAGATTTAAACGGAATAGTTTGGTCATTTAAACAATATTCCATACTTTTGTGTAGTAAAAGTATGGTTTCTTACAAAGAAACCGTATATGAAGTTGCGTTTTCCTCCTTAAAAACAAAGAGGTATTTTTTAAGTTGTGAGACAGGGTCAAATGATGGGAACACGGATTTGACCTTGTTTATTTTAGAAAAAGAAGAGGATAGTGAAATTTTCAGAATTCTCTTTAGTACGGCATCTAATCTATTGTATATCAGTGCATTCAACAACAGCACCGATATGGCTTTGAATTGTCTATGAGAAAGGGTGAATCACCGATACAATCGGTGAAAATCGATTCTCGCTCCTTCGAAAGGTCCAAATTCGTTTCTGCTGTTCCGACATCTTCGGATCGCATGAGGGATATTCATGTCGTCAGGTGGTATGTGATGGTGCTTCCCTCCTGCCACAAAGGTCCGGCAAAAGGGTTGCAAGAGGAACTCAAACGCCGCAGCAGAAACAGAGAGTTATTATTCGAATATTTCGCACCTTCGTATGTGGAGGTGAAAAAAAGAGACGGCGGGTTTGTCGAAACCCGTCGCCCGTTGCTGTATAACTATGTATTCGTCCACGCTTCGGAGTACGAGATTTACCGGATGAAACAATGGCTGCCCCAATACAATTTCCTGCCCCGTATCAAAGACGGAAAACACGAATATCATCCCTATCTCTCCGAGGACGCGATGAGGAACCTGCAATGGATAGCCGATTCATACTCCAATGTGGTCCCCGTCTATACCCCGAAACCGGAGCGACTTATCAAAGGTGACCGAATACGCATCACCGAAGGACAGTTCAAAGGAGCCGAAGCCAGCGTTATTATCCAACCCGGCGCCGGAAAGCGAGATATCATGGTCTGCGTGGAGAACTACATGTGGATTCCGTTGCTGCGCGTACACCCCGGCCAATATGAGGTCATCGCCTTGAACGACGACGGCAAACACGTCTACACCCGTCTGGAAAACGATCGTCTGCTTTTAAAACTACACGAAGCATTAGGGCGTTTCTACCATCAGGAAGGCGGAGCAACCGAAGCCGACCGCAAACTGGCCGCCGAAACAGTGAAACAATACGGCAGTCTGCGCATGGATTCCGACATCATGCGCAGTAAACTCTACGCATTGCTGCTCCCGGCTCATACGATATTGGGCAATCGCGAGGAAGCCGAAAAACTGATCGGGACCCTTCAGTCGATGCTCCCGCTCATCAAGGCGGAACAATCCCGCGCCTTGCTTCTCACCACGCTCTACGGATGCACGAACAGTTGCCTGTACCACACCCAAGCGCATGAGATCATCGACAAGTGGCGGCAGGAAGAAAATCCCAAAAAGAGCAAAGCCCAACTTATCCAGCGTTTGGACGACTACGACCGCTGGCTGGGGCACTGACACTGATAGCTTCCGCAGTAATATCCAATCTATGAAAAGTACCGAAACAGCCGGAATCTCGGACAGACAACAGCCTGCCGGAAACACAAGTTCGCCGGGAGTAAGCCTGATGGATTTTCTGTCGACTCATCAGGCAGAAATCTTGAGCCGGGAAAAGGACAACCAGCGGTTTGCCCATTTATACGGATTCGGAAATTACTGGGTGGCCTTCGAGCACTCGGCCTATCAGTTGTGCCGGTTATTTCCCCGCAGCGAAACTTCCGTCATACGTTTCATTACCTATCCATTCCCCGTCGTGATGGCCGCAGTAACAGACGCTGAACTGCGCGCTTATTCCCGCCGTCATATCCTGCGAATTGCTGAACTGGACTACCGGGTGCTGACAACGGAAGAACTCCCGCCCGAGCGTTATCGAGAATGGCATAGGGTAGAGGTGGAAGAGTTGACATAATCCGACTGCTGAATTTTAGAGACCTAATTTTACGCGCCTCACATGATTTATCACTTCCTATCGCGTATCGGAGTTGAGAAATACCTTTCTTCCCGATACTTCTCCTCGTGGTTGATCCTGGGTATCGATGCCCTCCTTTCGGTTTTCGCCACCTTCATTGCGTATCTGTTGGTGCGCGGCCTTTTCCCCAATCCTGTTTTCACGGTCTGGTACGGCGTGTATCTTCTGGCAGGTTCATGCTTACTAAGCGTTATTTCGTTCGTTCTTTTCCGTACATTCCGGAGCATCATCCGCCACTCGACCTTACGCGAGATATGGAAACTCGGCGCCGCGGTTCTGCTGAAAAACGCGCTGATGTTCGGATATGTCCTCATGCTGCCTCAGAGTCCGGCTCCATCGATGGCCGCCGTTGCCATGGGCTTCTTATTGGATGTCTTGGTGACTCTGTTCCTTTTGCTGGGCCTGCGCCTCGGCATGATCGTCATCTACGATCTGCTCAAATTGAAATCCGTCCGACGTAACAGTTGTCAGCGGGTGTTGGTATACGGAACCGGAGATAAAGCGGTAGCATTGGTCACCCGCCTTCAGAACTCGCCCCATTACCGAGTCATCGGGTTTCTGACCTATGGCAAGTTGTTGAAAAACCATACGATTGCAGATTATCCGGTCTACTATTTCGAGGATGTCGGAAGCGTGGAGTACCTGCGCGACCGTTTCGATATCGATGCTGTGCTGTTCGCCACAAACGATGATGCGCAAAACGAACAAGACCGGCTGATCAAATACTGTACGGAAAAATCGGTAAAGATTCTGGTCGCCCCGCCGATCGACGAGGTTATCGACGGCAAGATCATGAAGCAGTCGATCCGCGAGATCAAGATCGAGGACCTGCTGGGCCGCCCCGAGATCAAAATCTCGATGGAGGAGATCATCGCCAATTTCCGAGGCAAGACCATTCTTGTAACCGGCGCTGCCGGGTCTATCGGCTCGGAACTGTGCCGCCAGTTGGCGACGTTCGGTATCCGAGAACTTATTCTGTATGATAATGGTGAGACCCCGATGCACAACCTGCGTCTGGAGCTGGAAGAACGCTATCCGGAGCTGAAATTCATTCCGGTTATCGGCGACGTGCGAATCCCTGCGCGTCTGGACTTTGCATTCCGGACTTACCGTCCTCAAGTGGTATTCCATGCCGCGGCTTACAAGCATGTACCTCTGATGGAGGAGAATCCCTGCGAAGCGGTGTTAGTGAATGTTGCCGGATCGCGCAACGTGGCGGACAAGTGCATCGAGTATGATGTGGAGAAGATGGTGATGATCTCGACGGACAAGGCCGTGAACCCGACAAATATCATGGGTTGCACGAAACGCCTTGCGGAAATCTATGTGCAGTCGCTGGGTCTGTCGATCGAGCAGGGACATACGCAGGGGAAGACACGTTTCGTTACGACGCGCTTCGGGAATGTGCTTGGTTCTAACGGAAGCGTCATTCCGCGTTTCAGGGAGCAGATCGCCAAGGGCGGTCCGGTGACGGTTACGCACCCGGATATTACGCGCTTCTTCATGACGATCCCGGAGGCCTGCCGGCTGGTTATGGAGGCAGCTACGATGTCGACGGGGAACCAGATCTTCGTCTTCGACATGGGCGAATCGGTGAAGATCGCCCATCTGGCCCGCCGGATGATCTCGCTGGCGGGCTTCGAGCCGGACGAAGACATCAGGATCGAATATACGGGTTTGCGTCCGGGAGAGAAACTCTACGAGGAGGTGTTGTCGAACAAGGAGAACACGCTTCCGACGACGCATGACCGGATACGTATTGCCAAGGTGCGGGAGTATGATTACCGGGAGGCATGCGGGGTGGCCGAGGAACTGGAAAGCCTCTCCCGTTCGGTCTGTATCCCCGATATGATACGGCTGATGAAGAAAACAGTGCCTGAGTTTATATCCAAAAACTCGAAGTTCGAAAAATACGATAAGGAAATCTCGAAATAAACAATTTATTACTATCATGTCTGTATTTCAAGACAAAGTCCTGTTAATCACAGGCGGCACGGGGAGTTTTGGCAATGCAGTATTGCGTCGCTTTCTGGATAGCGACATCAAGGAGATCCGCATTTTCAGCCGGGATGAAAAGAAGCAGGATGACATGCGTCATGCGTTGCAGAACCCGAAAGTGAAGTTCTATATCGGCAACGTACGCGACAAATCGTCCGTTGATATCGCGATGCGCGGGGTCGACTATGTTTTCGCAGCGGCGGCCCTGAAACAGGTTCCGTCGTGCGAGTTCTTCCCGATGGAGGCTACGCGCACGAACGTAATCGGCACGGGCAATGTACTCGAATCGGCCATCGAACACGGAGTGAAGAACGTCGTGGTTCTCTCGACGGACAAGGCTGCCTATCCGATCAATGCCATGGGCATCTCGAAGGCGCTGATGGAGAAGGTCGCCATCGCCAAGGGCCGCGAACTGGGCGAGGGCGCACCGACGACGATCTGCTGTACTCGCTACGGCAACGTGATGGCGAGCCGGGGCTCGGTGATTCCGTTGTGGGTGGAGCAGATGATGGAGGGTAAACCCATCACGATCACGGACCCGAACATGACGCGCTTCATGATGACGCTGGACGATGCCGTTGATCTTGTGATCTACGCCTTCCAGCACGGACATAACGGAGACCTTTTCGTTCAGAAGGCTCCTGCCGCCACGCTTTCGACCCTTGCCGAGGCATTGAAACAGACCTACGCGAAGGTAGACCCGAAATACGGCGGGACGGAGGTGAAGGTTATCGGTACGCGTCACGGCGAGAAACTCTACGAAACGCTCGTCACGCGCGAGGAGATGTCCAAGGCGATCGATATGGGCAATTACTATCGTATCCCGTGCGATACGCGCGACCTGAACTACGACAAGTTCTTCACCGAGGGCAGCGAGGATGTCTCGAAGATCGAGGATTACCACTCGCACAATACGCGCCGTCTGGATGTCGAAGGCATGAAAGAGCAACTGCTGCGGCTCCGCTTCGTCCGCGAGGACCTGGGCCTGATCGCCCGCGCCAAGCCGCGTGACATCCGTTCGGAGTAACCCCCTCTGCATAAGAATACAGGCCTTGCGTCCGGGCGTAAAACGGATTGCGATCCTCACATCTCATTTCTTTGCGGCCCGCACCTCTTGCTATGGCCGCCCCACACAAAATGAACATATTGGTTACGGGAGCCTCGGGCTTCGTAGGAAAGAACCTTCTTTCCCAACTGCGTAATATCCGTGACGGCAAGGCGAAGAACTATGCTGTCGAAGGAGATCTTACGCTCTATGAATACGATCTGGGCAGTACGCCGGAAGAACTGGACCTGTACTGCAAGAATGCGGACTTCGTTTTCAATCTTGCGGGCGTGAACCGTCCGCAGGACCCTGCGGAGTTTATGAAGGGCAACTTCGGGTTCGCGTCGACGCTGCTCGACACGCTGAAAAAGCACGGCAATACATGTCCTGTGATGATCTCGTCATCGATCCAGGCGTCGCTGGACAATCCCTACGGCGAGTCCAAGCGTGCCGGCGAACAACTGCTGTTCGACTATGCCGAAGAGACCGGCGCGAAAGTATTGGTTTACCGTTTTCCGAATCTTTTCGGCAAATGGTGCCGTCCGAATTACAATTCGGCAGTCGCTACGTTCTGCAACAATATCGCGAACGACCTTCCGATCACGGTGAACGACCCGTCGGTGGTGATGCACCTGGTCTATATCGACGACGTGGTGGACGAACTGATCGGAGCGCTTACGGGCGGCGAACACCGCGACGGGGATTTCTGCGTTGTTCCGACATCGCACCGGATTACTTTGGGTGCGATCGTCGATCTGCTGCATACGTTCCGGCGGATGCCCGAGACGCTGGAGGTCCCCGACACGACGACGGACGGCTTCGTCAAGAAGCTCTATTCGACCTATCTGTCGTACCTCCCGGAGGATCGGTTCGCTTACGATTTGAAGATGAACACGGACGCTCGTGGGAGTTTCACGGAGATTCTCCGCACGGCCGACCGGGGGCAGTTCTCGGTGAACGTCTCCAAACCGGGCATCACCAAGGGGCAGCACTGGCACCATACGAAGAACGAGAAATTCGTGGTAGTGCACGGGCACGGGCTTATCCAGCTGCGCAAGGTGGGCAAGGACGAGAACGGTAACGACTACCCGGTGGTCAACTATGAAGTAAGCGGCGAAAAGATTCGGGTCGTGGAGATGATCCCGGGCTATACGCACAACATCGTCAACCTCTCCGATACGGAAGACCTGGTTACTTTCATGTGGTGCAACGAGTGCTTCGACCCTGCAAAGCCCGATACCTATTTCGAACCGGTAGAATAACTGCAATCCAATGAATACAATCAAACTCGACTATTCGGACGTAAAATTTGCGGATAACGGCAAACTCAAATTACTGATCATCGTAGGCACACGCCCGGAGATTATCCGTCTGGCGGCGGTCATCACGAAATGCCGCCGGTATTTCGATACGGTTCTGGCGCATACGGGGCAGAACTATGACTATAATCTGAACGGGATTTTCTTCAAAGACCTGAACTTGGAAGCCCCGGAGGTATATATGAATGCCGTGGGCGACGATCTGGGGGCAACGGTCGGTAATATCATCAACTGTTCCTACAAGTTAATGGAGGCTGTCAATCCTGATGCACTGCTGATTCTGGGCGACACGAACTCCTGCCTGTCGGCCATTGCCGCAAAACGCCTTCATATTCCGATCTTCCATATGGAGGCCGGCAACCGCTGTAAGGACGAATGCCTTCCGGAGGAGACCAACCGCCGGATCGTGGACATTATTTCGGACGTGAATATGTGTTATTCGGAACATGCACGACGCTATCTTGCCGAAAACGGGCTTCCGAAGGAGCGGACCTATGTTACCGGCTCCCCGATGGCGGAGGTGCTGCATGCGAATCTGAAGGAGATCGAGGCTTCGGACATCCACCGGCGGCTGGGGCTGGAAAAGGGCAGATACCTGCTGTTGTCGGCCCACCGCGAGGAGAATATCGACACGGAGAAGAATTTCTTGAGCCTGTTCAACGCGATCAATGCGCTGGCCGAGAAATATGACATGCCGATTCTCTACTCGTGCCACCCGCGTTCGAAGAAACGCCTGGAACAGTCGGGCTTCGAACTGGACAGACGGGTAATCCGCCATGAACCGCTGGGCTTTCATGACTACAACTGTCTGCAAATGAATGCTGCGGCGGTGATTTCGGACTCGGGGACACTTCCGGAGGAGAGTTCGTTCTTCCTGTCGGTGGGCCATCCGTTTCCCGCGGTCTGTATCCGCACGTCGACGGAGCGTCCCGAGGCGTTGGACAAGGGGTGTTTCATCCTGGCAGGTATCGACACGAAGTCGCTCTTGCAGGCGGTGGATACGGCGCTCGGAATGAATGACGCGGGCAATTACGGGACTCCCGTTCCGGATTACACGGATGAAAACGTCTCGACGAAGGTCGTCAAGATTATTCAATCCTACACCTCCGTCGTTAACAAAATGGTCTGGAGAAAATAATTCTTCGCCTTCGATTCCTTTCTATTGTTTATATTTTTCCTATGACGAGTTGTAATGAGTTGATTAAAGCACCAGGTCTCCCTGTATTGGAACTGATATTTATCTGTATCTTCGGTGTCTTTTATATCGATTTTGAAGTTCAAGGAAAATACGAGATTATAGCACCATTTATAGCATTATTATACTTATTCTATTGCTATTTGCGAGAACCTAAACAAAGAGGGAAAATCGTAAAGTTTATCTTTGCATGTGCAACAGTAGCAATTTTATATCAGGTATTAACAATACCTATAACTATTAGAGGCGCTAATGCAGTTAGCAAATACCTGTATTCCAATTTTTCTCAATATCTACTGGTATTTTTTCCATTAGCTTTTTTATATAGGACCAATAAACTGGCAACAGCAAATCAGATAAAGATAATTGTAGGCGTTATTATAATCACTGCGATTGCTCTGATACAAGTGGCATTAAAATTTGCAGCAATCAACCCGGATATTCTGCATTCCATGAATCAAGAAGTCCTTGAAGACGCAGGTGTAACACTTCAAGGGTTTGATTTCGTGTATGCTTTTACATTTCTGATAATTACATGTTTTGTTTTAATCAAACAGTCAGACAGTAAAATCATAAGATACCTATCAATAGGTGCCCTAATCTATTTTATCCACTTTTTGTTGAAAGCTCAATTCGCATTGGCTTTTGTTACTACGTTTATCAGTTGTCTTTATTTGTATTATACTACAACCAGGAATAAGGGTAGCAGATTTTTCGTAATAATAGGATTAAGTGCTTTAATATTTCTTATCCCGTATATTTTAGAGAGGCTGATAGATTTGACGCAAGATTTAAACGTCCTAAATGTCCGCTTGAAAGAGATTTATGATTCAATATCCGGTAATCACGCTGAAGACTCCGATATGCAGGCGCGTTTCGATCTATATTGGAAATGCATCGTTGCCTTTTTTAATAGCCCCATTACGGGGAATAAATATCTGCCATTTAATGGACACTCTACATTTTTGTTGGCCTTTGCGTATTTGGGTATATTTGGGGGCATGTTAATCTGTTGGATGTTTTATAAAGGTTCAAAATTCGTTCAAGCAATTCTTGGTAATGATCAATACGTATATTTCAAACCTTTAATGTGCCAGATAATACTGATGGGGCTTACAAATCCGATACAATCGACTCCTTCAAACTTCATAATGCTCTTCTTTATAAGCCCACTGTTAATCAAAAGATGTGTTAAATAATAAGCTATATTAGTCATGAATCATCCATCTAAAATAGATGTTGCAGTTCTAATAACATTCTTTGTTAGACCAGACACGCTTCAAAAAGTCTTTGATTCAGTCAAGGAAGCTCGCCCCAGCACATTACTTCTTTGGCAGGACGGTCCTCGCCCAAATCGTCCAGATGACCTGATTAACATAGAGAAGTGCAGAGAGATCGTAGAGAATATTGATTGGGAATGTACTGTATATAAAAATTATCATTCCGATAATATGGGATGCGATCCATCCACATTTTTAGCTCAAAAATGGGCTTTTGGTTTAGTGGATAAATGTATAATATTGGAGGATGACAGAGTTCCTGTTCAATCATTCTATCCATATTGTAAAGAACTTCTTGATAAATATGAATTTGATGATAGAATTAATCATATTTGTGGCACAAACCTTCTGGGGGATAACTTAAACTGCGAATCAGATTATTTCTTTGCACAAGCAGGTTCAACAACATGGGCAACATGGAGGAGGGTTGCGAAGGATTGGGATGAAGCATATTCCTATCTGAACGATAACTATGCAATGCGATGCCTTGAGAGTAGTGTCGCAAAACCTCTCTATAAAATTATATTAAAGCATGCGATAACCCATAAGAAGGAAGGTAAACAGTATTGGGAGACAATTCTTGGGATGGGGGGACTTTTAAATAACCGGCTCGCAATTATTCCGAAAAGGAATATGGTTGTTGATCTTGGACTTACTGATAACTCTACACACGCTGTTGCAAATATTAAACTCCTACCTAAATTTGCGAAGAAGATGTTTTTTATGGAGGCATACGATGTGTCGTTTCCTCTAAAACATCCAAGATATATTATTAAGGATAATGTATATTATAATACAATACTTGAAAATTCCGGGATTGGGAAGCCTTTTAAAGCATTAATATATAAGTTGGATTACATATTGCGTTGTATCAGATACGGTGAGGTAAGGCGACTCTTTAGATCATTGAAGCGGCGTTTTAGATAAAATGCTTAAAAGAGCATCGGAAAAGTGTGCATTTACTGATTTAAATGTTATCGTTGACGGGGTCCCGGCCAAGATAATAAAGAGAAATATTAAATGGCAAGTTGAACGTATCTAATTGCGCTTGATTATTTTTCTATTATTATGAAAAGAATAATGATTAAAATTTTGGCTTTCATTCTAACGACCATAGATAAAATCAAGTTGCTATTTAAACCTAAATGCAGGTTAGAACGAGAAACAATTGTTATATCTCCAATGTCTTGGAAATCGTTTACCCCCCCCCTCGACAATGCGAGTGATTTTCAGTATGATATAAAATATTTGGAGTTGAGTTCGATTAAGCAATCAGATTTTGCAAAGATCATTGCGTATATAGGAAAAATTGAAGTCGGACAACTGAAATCATTTGGTCAAAAGTTGCAGTGGCTACAGATTCCATCACATGGTGCCAACGGTTTTGAAAGAAAATCATTATATAAAAATGAGAACGTGGTCGTTTCGTGTGTGAAAGATGTGTATTCGGAACCTATTGCACAATATTGTATTTCTGCGTATTATCTTTTCAACACCTACAGTTTTAGACCGAAAGGCAACAAGTCTGATCGATGCGATATTATACCGGATAAAGTCAATATAATGATTTTGGGGGTGGGAAACATTGGAATGACTTTGGCTAAAAAGTGTTATCAGATGGGTTGGTCTGTTTTGGGAGTTAAACGACATATTCCAGAACACTTGCCTGAATGCATCAAGGCTATTTATACTTTGGATGAAGCCATGACGCATCTTAAAGATGTCGATTATGTAGTGAATATCTTACCGGAAGATGACTCAACCAAGAAAATTTGCAATATTGAATTTTTCGAAGCGATGAAGTCAAGCGCCATCTTTTGTAATGTTGGAAGAAAATCGGCTGTCATCGACAAAGATATTGCATATGCAGTAAAGAATGGCATCATAAGAGGAGCTATATTGGATGTGCACGATGATTATAATTATGATACCCCGGACATAATCTTGACCGGACATTCAAGCTCGGTTTCTCGTGAGAATGATGAAAAATTTGATAGATACTTTAGCGTTCAGCTGAATGCATTTCTTGATGGGCAAGAGATAAAGAATAAGATAACACTACGATAAATTATGGTAAAGATGGATTTTTGGGAACGAATAATGATTCCCGAAAGAGTTCGCATCCCTATTTTGGGTGGGTGGTTGTATCAGCTACTGTCTAAAAGGGCTCGTCGTCATATCAAGAAAATTCCGTTCGGTAAACTTAGCTTGAACGATGTACCGAGAAGAATGAAATTGGTATGTACACTAACCACATTTCCCGATCGCATCGATAGCGTTCAATACACGATAAAGTCTCTCTTTAATCAGTCGATGAAGCCCGATAGAATTGTGCTTTGGCTCGCGGAATCAGAATTTAAGGATTTTGAATTTCCGGAAAGCATCAAGCAGCTTCAAAAGAGAGGTCTTGAATTACGCTATTGTGAGAATTACTTCGGCCATAAGCGTTATTACAAAATGATCGATGAGCAAAAGGAAGATGAACTGATTGTAATGTTCGATGATGACATCATTTTCCCATATTATTTGCTCGAACGGCTTTACGGCAAATGGCTGGAGTTTCCTGATTGTGTGATATGCGACAGGGGACAAGTACTGACATTTGAAGGTAACGATGTCTTGAATCCCGGTCGTTGGTCAAGTATTTCAAATGTTGGGCTTGATGAACCGTCCTACAGAATACTTGCTTCTCCTGGCGGTGGGTGTCTTTTCCCTCCTCATGCCTTTTATAAAGATGCCAACAACACTGATATTATTAATAAGTATGCACTAAAGACAGGAGATATATGGTTAATGTTTATGGCAGTACAAAATGACACAAAGATTATAAGAACCTATCAATACCACCGAACATTCATTTTAAGCGAAAAAGAGCAGACTGTACAATTAGGCAAAGAAGCCATTTATCAGGGGCGATATATCAAGACCTTTCACACTTTAGCCAAAGCCTATCCACACGCATATCAGAATATGCTTTCTGAGATCGCTGAATAATAATATGAATCATTTTGACAAACTAATTCAATCTCGATTCTTCTACATGTTTAGGGGCATTGCCATAATCAGTGTGGCATACGCTCATAGCTTATCATTGTCAGACGAGATTTTGCAACGGATTGGTGCTGCTATTGGAATTTTAGGTGTGCCGATATTTTTATTCTGTTCAGGATTTTTTTTTAAACGACAAAAATGGTGCGAACTCTTAAAGAAACTTTTAGCCGGAATTGTTTCGCCATGGCTTCTTTGGGGTACGGTTGCGTTTTTTATTTCGGTAATATTGGGAGCTACTTCGAATAATCTGATATCATTCTTGGCATTTCTTTTTGGACATGGCACATGGCTCTACTATATCCCAGTCTATTTAATAATCCGAATTCTGTTTAATTGTTCAGATAGCCTCTATTTTATTGCAGCTTCAATTATAGTGTCGCTTGCTTCAAGTATTGTAAGTTTTACACCCCCCCCCAGCGGTTTGGCCTCAATCATTACACCATGGCAAAATCCGCTAAACTGGATTGGATTCTTTGCCATGGGGATTCTTTTCAATCGGTTCGGACTTTTTGAAAAGGTTATTAATGGAAAGTTCCTGATCAAATTTGCATTGGTTGTAATTACAGTCTTGACGGCTGTGCTGTTGGTCTGGATACCATTGAAGATAAATTATTGGAATCCTTTAGCTATCGTTTTGGAGCTTGTTTCGATAGTATCAATCCCTATTATAACATTTAAATTCACAGACTCAAAGTCTCTTTCATCATTGGGCCGTAACTCATATCTCCTTTATCTACTCCATATGCAGTTGGGCATCGCTCTTGCGAATGTTTTATTCGGCATTGTTTCTGTCCCTGATTTTATTATACTGTTGACAAAACCTCTGATAGTTCTGGGAATCACAATGGGTTTAGTATCTTTGATCAAACTTGCCGTGCACTTATTTAAATTAAATAGGTTTAATCAATATATTGGACTATATTCCAACGGCGCAAAATGAATCAACTAAAGGCGGGAGCTACGATATCTTACTTGGCATTGGGTATAAATATCATTACGGGATTATTATATACTCCGTGGATGATTAATTCTATTGGGCGAACTAATTTTGGCTTATATACTCTCGCTATGTCAGTTATCTCGTTGTTTGTCTTTGATTTTGGACTCAGCTCTGCGGTAACTAGGTTTATAGCTAAATATCTGGCTATGGACCGACCGGATTTAGCGAATAAATGCCTGGGACTTGTATATAAGCTTTATATCTACATTGATATTGTCCTTTTTTTAGCTTTAGTTATCGTGTATTTCTTCATTCCCCAAATATATGAAGAATTGACACCCGAAGAAATTGAACGGTTTAAAGTCGTTTATTCTATAGCTGCGATTTATAGCGTTTTGTCTTTTCCTTTTATTCCGGTAAATGGTATTCTTACGGCTCATGAAAAAATCATTCAATTGAAATTGGCAGATATTTTTCAAAAGCTTTTCATAGTGGGCACAATGACAGTATGCCTTTTGCTAGACTATGGACTATATGCTTTAGTCCTGATTAATGCTGTTGCAGGACTGCTCTGTATCATATTTAAATTGATATGTATAAAGCGCTATACGAAACAAACGGTTGCATGGAGTTATTCTTCTAAAACCGAATTAAAGCGTTTGGCTTCATATTCAGGCTGGGTTACTGTCATAGCTTTAGCTCAAAGATGTATATTCAATTTGGCTCCAACCATTTTGGGTATCACATCCGGAACCGTGTCAATCGCAATATTGGGTATTGCTATGACAATTGAAGGATACTGCTTTACCTTTGCGAATGCTCTGAATGGAATATTCCTTCCTAAAGTTATGAGGATTTTAATAAAGGAGGACGGTAATATTCTTCCACTTATGATTCGGGTTGGGCGAATCCAGCTGCTGGTAATAGCTTTTATTATAATCGGTTTTATTTGTTTTGGCAATCAGTTTATCTATTTGTGGGTTGGAGAGGATTTTAAGGCAAGTTATATATGTGCGGTTCTTCTAATTATCCCCTCGCTATTTCATCTTCCACAGACCATAGGAAGTGAAGCGATATATGCTCAAAATAAAGTCAAGCAATTGGCCATAGTCTTTGTTATTATGGCTGTTTGCAACATAATAGGTGCATTTATTCTTTCTCCTGCATTGGGCGCTTTGGGTATTTGTATCTCTATATGTTTTGTTTATCTCATCAGAACTATAGGATTTGACCTGATTCTTTGGAAACAGATTAAAATCAATATATGCGATTTTTTCAGATCAAGTTTCGGCTCATTGCTTCCCTCTTTATTAGGAATAGGATTGATCGGATTCATTATTACATATTTGATTCATCCCGAGACTTGGTTCAAATTGATAATCGATATTATACTATTTGTGATAGTATATTGGGGGATCCTATATGTTTTCGGCATGAATAGCGAGGAAAAGAATCTGATTATGACTCCATTTAGAAGATTCTTGAGATTTTGTAAATAATTCATAATGAAAATAGTTCAAATAAACGCAGTTTGCGGACACGGCAGTACAGGGCGAATTGCAGTGGATATAGCAACTGAAGTTGAAAGCAGAGGGCATGTTTGTTACATAGCATACGGACATGGCAACACAGATTATCAGCATAGTTATAAGATTGGGAGCCGATTCGGACATCTCCTGCACAATATCTTATTCTCCCGCCTTTTAGGATTGCAGGGATACGGTTCTATCGTATCAACGTTAAAATTTGTCAAATGGCTTAAGAAAATAAAACCGGATATCATTCATATTCATAATCTTCATGCAAATTATATTAATTACAGGATCCTTTTTAAATATATAATTTCCCGCAAATTGCCCGTGATATTTACATTACATGATTGTCTGAATTTCACGGGAAAATGCACTAATTTTACATCAGTCTCTTGCAACAAATGGAAACAGGAATGTCATAAATGTCCGCTATATCATAATTCCGGAGTCCCCAGTATTTTCTTTGACTGGTCAAGGAAAATGTTCAGAGACAAGAAAATGCTCTATGCGCAGATTGAACGATGCAAAACCATTGCTGTTTCAAAATGGCTTAAAGGAATTGCGTCTGAATCTATTCTGAATCGCAATGGTCACTCCGTTAGTTACATATATAACTGGATCGACCATCGTGTTTTCAAACCGGTAGACAAAGAGGAAATTGAAAGATTCTACCACGAACACGATCTTCCACGCGATAAACGATATCTCATATCAGTAAGCCAGGAGTGGGATATGTCGGCGACCCGAACTGAAGACGCATTGGCAATTGCGGAGAAGTTGCCGGGTGATTATCATCTTATATTGGTAGGCCGAATGAACAGATCTTTTGCGTTGCCTAAAAATATAATACATATCCCATACATATCATCGCAAACGGAGTTGGCAACTGCATATTCATTAGCAGACGTTTATGTGCATCTTTCCATGCAGGATACCTTTGGTTTAGTGATCGGAGAAGCGATGGCATGCGGGACAATACCTATTACATACAATAGTACTGCGTGTTCTGAAACACCGTCCTCGTTTGGCATTGTTGTACCGCCTCGTGATATCAATGCCATAATAAATTCATTATCTCTCATAGAATCAAAGAAAGCACATAGATTAGAGATGATCGAATTTGTAAAGAACACCTATGATAGGACGATCAATATCGGTCAATACATCGAAACGTATACAGAAATTGTACAGAATGAAATTTAGCATTATACTTCCCTGCTACAACGTTGAAAAATATATTCGCGTGTGTATTGATAGCATATTACAGCAAACCTATAAGGATTTTGAAGTCATTCTCGTGGATGATGGTGCCAAAGATTCCACTCCGCGGATTTGTGATGAATATGCCGAGAAGGATGCCCGTGTCAAAGTAATACATAAGCCGAATGGGGGCCAGGCAGACGCTCGGAATGTCGGTCTTGAAGCAGCTCAAGGCGATTACATCTGCTATATGGACAGTGACGACTTGCTGGCAAACGATAACGTGCTTCAACTTCTTGCAGACAAGGCAGGCGGGAATCCGGATATTGTTCACTACAAATTTCAAGAGTGGTTCGAATCGGATGGACATATCGCACCATGCCGTTTCGACTATCGCATTCCGACCCAAGGACGGTCTGTCGCTGATATTTATTGTGATCTCATCGATAAAGATGCATATTACAACAGCGCATGGAGCAAAATCATCCGCAGAGACCTCTTGATGGAGAATCAAATCAGGTTTGAAAAGGGTATCGTAGGTGAAGACAACGAATGGTACTATCATGTGGTGATGGCGGCAAAGAGCCTGGTGCTTGTCGATGAACCGTTGTATGTTTACCGCAGGCGTCAGGGAAGTACCACAACTACGACCACGCGAAAAAATCTTGTCGATCAGTTGCATGTACTTGACAAGTGGGAAAAAATTCTGCAAGCAAAAGTGACGGACGACAGCCGAACCACGGTCGTACGGAGCAGTCTTGCGAAACAATATTGCAGCGCCCTGATCATCTATGCGGGACTGACGGATGTGTCTGACCTGTATCCCGAATTGAAACGAAAATCTCATATGCTTCGGTATAGCCGAAACAAGCGGGTAATCGTATTTCGCCGAATAAAACGGCTCTTGGGCATTAAGGGGTTGATTGTTGCCTTGAAAACAGCGAAAAGATTGAGGTAATGGGAATCATACTAACATCGGACAAGAGAAAATGTCCGGAAATAGCGAACCTGGAGGTTGTCAACGTCAAGACCATCAGGCAATACGAAGGCAATACGAACGTAAAGGCTCTCATTTGTTCCCGAGATGTGGCTCGGGTCTGCCAGCACATGAATATTCCGAACCTGAAGGTGATACAACTCTTCAGTGCAGGATTCGACAACATCGATCCCGAACTTTTGCAATCGAAAGGTATCCACCTATGCAATGCCGCCAACGTATATAATGTCGGTATGGCTGAATTTGTGGTTTATGCAATGCTTATGCACGCCAAACGTTACAATCATAGCATCAAGAATCGCCGGTTGCGTCCTTTCAGAAACTATCATTACTTGACGGAATTATCGGACAAGACCGTCGGGATTCTCGGAGCCGGGAACATCGGAGGCCAAATAGCGAAACGACTGGAGGCTTTCGACATGCACGTTCTCGGTTATGACCTGCATACAGACGATCGGCCTTATTTTGAAAAAATCTACAATGAGACGCATCTCCAGGAATTTCTCGGCCGGTGCGATTATCTTGTGAACTGTATGCCTCTCTTTAAAAGTACGGAGGGCATGCTTTGCAAAAAGTGGTTCGACCTGATGAAATCGACCGTTACCATCGTCAATGTGGGGCGTAAGAAAATAATTAATGACAAAGATTTCATTGCATTCTTGAAATCGCACAAAGACGCAACGGCCGTACTCGACATGTTCGAGAAAGTTCCGAACCCATTCACCAATCCATATCGCAGATTGTCAAACGTACTGGTCCTTCCCGGAGTAACGGCTATTTCGCAGGAAATCGATAAAAAACTATCCGCATTGATCGGGGAGAACATGAAACGGTTTCAATCTGGTGAACCTCTTCTCAATCAAATAGTATAAAGCATGCAGGAGAGAAAGATATATCCTTCGTTGGATATCGTGAAGTTCATCATGGCATTGCTCATTCTGACGCAGCATACCGCCAACGAATGGGCACATTCTACGGGTTTGGTACACGCTTTTTTCGGTTTAGGTAACTTTGCAGTGCCATTCTTTTTCGCATGCAGCGGATTCCTCTTCTTTTCGAAGTTCGATACGCTCGATAATCAGGGGCAGAAAGACTATTACAAAAAGTGGTCGATCCGTATCGGTAGGATGTACCTTGTATGGTCGTTGATCTATTTCTGTTTTGTATTTGCAGGGTGGGTAGATCGCGGATTGAACTGGGGACAACCGGCCCAATACCTTCATCGAGCTTTGGTATTTTCAACGTATGCCACTATTTGGTTCTTGCCGGCTCTGTGGATAGGGGTCAGCATCGTGTATTGGATGAGACGTCATTGCATAAAGGCTGTTTTTTGGACAACGGCCGTGCTACTCCTGATCGTAGGCAATTTGTTCGGCAGTTACAGCAATGTGATGACTCATAATGATGTCGTGAAATCCGCATACGACTGGTATATGGATGTATTCATTACGTGGAGAAACGGGTTGTTCAATGCAGTGCCTTACGTTGCGATCGGTCTATTGTTGGCGAACGACGGATTAAACAAGATTTCGATGAGGGCCTCCTTGCCGTTGACTGTCCTTTTTTGTGGAGCATTCATCATCGAGGCGTTTTGTATTATCCGCTTTCACTTCAGTACTGCAACCGATATGGGTTTCATGATGTATCCGGCCATCCTCTTTATGATGCATTCGCTCATTCTGTGGGACGGGGTAAGGCCACGCCCCATATGGATTCATTGCAGAAATTTGAGCATGTTGATCTTTCTCGGTCAGCGCCTGTTTCTTTCTGCTATCCCTGGAGTATTGCCCGATCGTGTGAGCGAATATATCAGGGCGTGGCCGGAGACGTGTATATACCTGTTCTTCGTGGTGGTTGTTTTGTGCTTTTCAATAATGGTTGAAAGGCTGTCGGCGAAATATAGATTCCTGAAAATGTTATGGTAACAAATGATAATTTACCCAAGGTGTTGGTTGTCGGCATCAATGCCTGGAGAGAAGATGGAACAGCCCACACGCTGATGGACATCTTTCGCTGCTGGAATCCGGACAAGTTAGCTCTCGTATACAGTCGGACCGATATGCCTAACACGACGGTTTGCAAGCATTATTTTCAGATAAGCGAGACCCAAGTTATGAGGAGCGTGTTCCAACCCTGGATTTGTGCGGGGAAAGAGGTGCAAAACCAACCGGTCGACAAGACAGCCGATGCGACAGCAGAGCACGAGCGTTATGCCAAAGCGCACAAAAAGGCATCTTTATGGATGCCTTTGGCCCGTGAAATAGTATGGAAACTTGGACATTGGAAAACAAACGCGTTGAAGATGTTCGTAAAAAACTTCGATCCCGATATTCTGTTCATCCCGATTTATCCTACCGTATATATGGGTTGGATACAGAAATATATTATCAACCTCGCGGGAAAACCAACGGTTTGCTATCTTGCGGACGATAACTACTCCTACGATTCATGCAAGGGAATTCTCCAGTATGTTCATCGTTATTGGCTTCGTCAACAGGTAGGTCCCATTGCTCGCAAAAGCAATCAGATGTTCGTGATCGTGGATAAAGAAAAAGAGGATACGGACCGTCGTTTCGGGACGGATAGTGTAATCCTCACCAAAAGTATAGACTTCACCGGCAAGATATATAAGCATCATACGCCAAGCATTCCATTGAAATTCGTCTATACGGGCAGTTTGTTGATTGGTCGGGACAAGACGTTGGCACTGTTGGCAGAGGCTATAAATCGAATAAACTCAAGTGGGAAAAAGGCAGAATTGTATATCTACTCACAGACCGAACCAAGCAATGAAATCTTGAGACGGATAAACAATGGTGCGTCATATTTTTGTGGGCGTGTCGGGAGAGATGAGGTCCTGAAAGTGCAGAAAGATGCCGACGTTGTTGTATTTGCAGAAGCACTGGAAGGGAAAGAAGCGAATGTGGCAAAATTGTCATTCTCTACGAAAATTACCGATTACTTATCTAGTGGAAAATGTATTCTTGCTATTGGCAAGGAATATATTGCTCCAATTGATTATTTTAATCGATATGACGCAGCTATTATAGCTCATTCTGAAGACGAAATTTATGAAGCTGTCATTAAGTTGATTAACGATCCGGGGTTAGTTGATTTATATGGAGAAAAGGCTTTCAATACTGCGAAGCAAAATCATGAAAGAGATTTGCTTAATAAACGGTTTATAGAAACGATGCTAAAGGTTATAGAGTTATAGAATAGATAACAATCTTTATGTCAAAAAGAATATGCGCAATAACCACTGTTGAAATTACACAAAGTAATTTTATGGTTCCAGCAATGAGTAGGCTTAAACAGAATGGTTGGGATGTGACATTGATTTGTAATATGTCTCCTGAATTCATGACTCGATATCAGGATGAATTCAATCTTATTAATATTCCGTTCCATAGAGGAATTAGCATCTCCGATTTGCTATTTATGCCGTTTAGATTAGCTCGACTTTTCAAGAAAGAAAAATTCGACATTGTTCAATATGCTACTCCGAATGCATCGTTATATGCTTCTTTAGGCTCCAAATTCGCAGGAGTGAAACATCGGGTTTATTGCCAGTGGGGGATCAGGTATGTGGGTAGTCGAGGAATTATGCGTTCGGTTTTGCGTTTGTTGGAAAAACTTACATGTGCAAATTCTACAGCGATAAGACCTGCAAGTAAGAAAAATATGGAATTTGCTATAGCGGATGGCCTTTACAAAGCAGAAAAAGCTCATATAATTGGAGACGGTGGGTCAGTCGGAATTGATCTGGCACAATTTGATTTGAACAAAAAACACACACTACGAGAACAAATTTATACAGAGTATCCTCAACTGAAAGACAAAACAGTTTTTGCTTTTGTCGGAAGATTGAATGTAGATAAAGGAATTGTTGAGTTGCTGGACGCATTTACTAAACTACAAAATAAATATTCTCAAATTGCATTGTTACTCATTGGTAATTTTGATGGGGACTTGCCCATACGCCTTCATGGTATCAGAAACAATCCAGATATTATTATTACCGGATGGATTGAAGATGTTCCAAAATATATTTCTGCAGCTGATGTAATGGTTCTTCCGAGTTATCGAGAAGGATTCAGTATGGTCATTCAACAAGCGATGGCAATGGCGATTCCAGTAATAACCACAGATATTCCAGGTCCTTCTGAAGTGATTGAAAACGGCATTTCAGGTTTATTAGTTCAGCCTAAAAGTACAGAAAGCTTATTTAATGCGATGAATTGGGCCGTTTCTCATTCCAAACAATGTCAAATGATGGGCTGTCTCTTATACACATCTGACGCCTGTCTCTTATACACATC